>Ga0210405_10000471_pt1 | contig 53839 bp, 40 predicted proteins | sample IncBWH11MmetaG_FD_155492 | JGI IMG/M metagenome (GOLD analysis project Ga0210405, IMG submission 155492) | Forest soil microbial communities from Barre Woods Harvard Forest LTER site, Petersham, Massachusetts, United States - Inc-BW-H-11-M | ecosystem: Environmental > Terrestrial > Soil >...
TGATGTTTGGAATCCTGCTGATCGTTCTTGGCGGCTTGGTCTTGGCTTATCAGGGGTTCAATTACACTCATCAAGAAAAAGTCATCGACATTGGCCCGATTCACGCCACCGCGGAAGAACAGAAACATGTTTCCATCCCCCCGATCCTCGGCGCACTGGCATTGGTTGGGGGAATCGTCATGGTGGTCGCCGGAACCCGCAAGAATTCCTAGCCTGAGATTACGCAACGATCCCGCCTGAGAGTCGGGTAACGCATATCCCTCTCCTGTTTCAAGCCGGTCGTATGACGTTCACGCCCGCGGCTTATAGAAGTAAATCATTCGAAAGAGTAGTTCCGACCGTGGAGGTCAATATGAATCGTTCTTTGATTGGTGCAGCATGTATCACCTTCGCAGCTGTTTCTGTCTTTGCATCCGATTTAAACAAAGAGCAAAAACGCCTCGAAGAGAGCGGCGTTGTCATGCAAGAAGTACTCAACGTCCCAGACAACATTCCTCATGAACTGTTGGAAAAGGCCGAGTGCGTCATCGTGTTTCCTAACCTCATGAAGGCGGCGTTTGTCGTCGGCGCAGAATACGGACGCGGAGCCATGGTTTGCCGCACCGGGGAAAGATTCCGCGGGCCGTGGGGAGCTCCCGCAATGTACGCTTTGGAAGGCGCTAGCTTTGGCTTCCAGATCGGCGGAGAAGCTACCGACTTGATCCTCCTTGTGATGAATGACAGGGGTATGGAGTCGATCCTGAGCAGCAAGGTGAAACTCGGCGCAGACGCGTCGATCGCCGCGGGCCCCAAGGGCCGTGACGCTTCCGCGGATACAGATGCGTGGATGCGCGCTGAGATCCTCAGCTACTCGCGTTCCCGCGGTCTATTTGCCGGCGTCTCCCTCGCAGGGACTACCCTTCGCCCGGACGATGATGCGAATGAACAGATCTATGGCCGCCACCTCAGGGCAAAGGAAATCGTTAGAGGCGAGCACGTTAGCGTACCCGAGACCGGGCGTCACCTTGTCTCCGTTCTGCAAAAGAGCGCGCCGCACAACGAATCCGAACACGCCGCTTCGAATTAAATGTAATCGGAATACGCTGGCCTGCCGGGAGATTCTTTACCCGGCGGGCTTTTTCTTTTTTGTGGAAGGTTGTTACTCGTGCAGGACGACGGTGAGCAACGACTTGTTGACCTTGATCGTGCCGTTGTATTCGATGAACCCGAGCTTTCGGAATTTGTTCATGAAAAAATTGATGCGGGAACGCGTCGTGCCCACCATGCTTGCCAGGGTCTCCTGCGAGACCTTCGCCAACACACGTTCAGGCTGGTCCTGCTCACCGTACCGGGCCAGCAGCAGCAGCGTGCGCGCCAGCCGCTTTTCGCTGGAATTAAATAGCTGATCGATCAAATCTTCTTCCACCCGGATGTTATGCGCCAGCATGTAGGTGATGAAGTGATCCGATAATTCATGCTCCGCGTGCAGGACGCGCAACAACTCCTCTTTTTGAATCACAAGCACCGTGGTTGGCGTAACGGCGCTCGTTGTGCCCATTCGGATGCTCTGCCCTGCCATGCATCCCTCGCCAAAAAAGTCGGTGGGTCCAAACATCGCCACCACCGCTTCCTTGCCGGAGCCGTTCACCACGGACAATTTCACTCCGCCCTTCTGGATGTACATCACCGTGCCTGCGGCCTCTCCCTGAGAGTAGATGGATTCGCCACGACGGTACTCCATCACTTTTCGCGCTACCCCTGCGGTGTCGAGAAACTTTTGCGCATTGAAGGAGTTGCCCATCCCTTTGTGAATGCGTTTTCGCGCTTTCATATTGGCTCGAATCACCCTCTGGGCTCGTACGTCCCGCCCCTATCCACCCTACCTACAAGACTCCCTCAAAACTGTTCAGTAGAGTACACCCCCTGGATACGTTACCCCTATGTCGTTGGTGTCCTGTATTAGACAGACACCGGGATTTAAGTGTTGCTATATCCATAACCTAGGAATGGACTGAGTTCTTTATCCAACTACCCCCCTTAAGTTGGAGTTCCGAATTTTTCCGCCCAACTGCCAGCGGGATTAAACGAATTGTGACAGGGCTATGAGGAGAAGCACATGCGCAAATTAAAGGTAAGCAAGGTTTGGATTCCGGCGTTCCTATTGGCCGTCGTCATGGCAGGCTGCAGCGACCCGGACAAAAACAATGGGACAGGGGGCCCGGGTGATCCGCTAACGCCACCCACGGTGACCGCCGTCACTCCTCCCACCGGCTCTACGCTTGTTTGCCCCAACACCCCCGTTATTACCGCCACTTTCAGCAAGCCGATGAACCCTGCGACTCTCACCGCGACCACCTTTACGTTGGCCGCCGGTGGCGCCAGCACCTCCGGCACAGTTACCTACGTTGCCGCCACCATGATTGCCTCCTTTACGCCCGCCGCCGCTCTTACCGCCAGTACCGCATATACCGCCACGATTACCACAGGCGCGAAAGACCAGTTTGGCAACTCGCTGGCCTCCAATTTCACCTGGACCTTCACCACCTCGGCGCCCTGCCCGCCGCCCAGTGGAGCGATAGCCTTGGGCTCGGCCTGCAGTTTCGGAATTCTCGCCGGCTCCACGGTCACCAATGTCACGGGTACCGCCACCACCGTTAGCGGAGATGTGGGAGTTTGGCCCGGAACCGCAATAACAGGATTTGGGACGCCCGCATCCATTACAGGCGCATTCCACGCGGGCGATACCGTTGCCATGACTGCCCAAGGGGACTTGACCACAGCGTACAACAATGCTGCCGGAGCAGCCGGCGGCGCCGTTCTTTCCGCGGATATCGGCGGGCAAACTCTTCCTCCAGGAGTCTATAAAACCACCAGCGCCCAACCTTCGCTGGGCATAACCGGGAATCTCACTCTCGACGGTCAAGGGAATCCGAACGCTGTCTGGATCTTCCAGATCGTTTCCACACTCACCACCGCATCCACCAACAGCCAGGTCATCCTGATCAATGGCGCAAACTCTCACAATGTCTTTTGGCAGGTGGGGAGTTCCGCGACCCTCGGAACCACCACTTCCTTCACCGGAACCATCATGGCTCAGGCATCCATCACGCTCACCACCGGTGCAACGCTGCATGGCAGAGCGCTTGCCCGCACGGGCGCCGTCACTTTGGACACCAACACGGTTGTTGTCCCTGCATGTCCGTAATGTCTTCGGCGGTGGGCCCGTCCTGCGACGGGCCACCGCTCGTGTGACTGGAAAAGCATTTCACGTTGCTAAAGTTCGGAGGAACATTTGTATGTCATCTCAATCTAAGCGCCATCCCGTTCGGCTCGTATCCATGCTCACGGCAGTGCTTGCCGCCCTGTTCCTGTTTGCCACTCTCGCCGCAGCTCAGGACCAGCCTGCCCCCAAGTGGGAGCTTTTCGGCGGCTACCAGGTCTGGGGTCCGGGCGCGGACGTGCATGGCCAGCTTCCTGGCGCAGTGCTCCCGTTGAGCAGCCGCCTGGAATGGAATCCGCGTGGTGTCGGTGGCAGCGTCACCTATGATTTCAATCGTTGGTTTGGATTGACTCTCGATGCCAGCACCGATTGGGGCAGCGGCGAAAAGACTCTAGCCAAAAGGATTGACGACGCCGCTTTCGCCAACATCTCCTTCGGCCCCAAGATTACGTATCGCACCAACCACTTCTCCCCGTTTTTTGAAGTGCTCGTCGGCGACCATCGTCTCACTCCGGACGCCTTCCACGATATCGACAAACTCGGCCTCATGGTCGGCGGCGGTCTGGATGTCAACGTCACCCACCACATTGCTCTGCGCCTTCTCCGCGCCGATTTTGTAATGTCCAATTACCGCTTTGGTCCCAACACGATTCCCAGTACCGACCTCCGTGGCGTCCGCCTCCAGACTGGCGTCGTCCTTAACCTCGGCGGCGGTGAACCGGGCCTTCCGCCGACCGCTTCCTGTTCCGTGCAGCCGACCGAAGTCTTTGCCACCGAGACCGTCACCGCCACTTCCCGCGGCTCCAATTTCAATTCCAAACGCACCGTCACCTACAGCTGGAACGCCACCAATATAAAAATTCCGGGCACCGATGCCTCCGCGCAAATTGACACCACCGGCTTGCAGCCCGGCTCCTATGTTGTCACCGCCAACTTGAGTGATGGCAGCAAACATGGCGTCGCATCCTGCAGCGCCAGCTTCACCGTGAAGCAGCCGCACCCGCCCGTCATTTCCTGCTCCGCCGATCCCGCGACCGTCCTCACCGGCGGCACTTCCAGCATCACCTCCAACGCCAGCAGCCCCGATGGACGCAGGCTCATTTACAGCTACTCGGCAAGCGCCGGCGATATCTCCGGCAATGGCAGTACCGCCACCTTAAACACCGGCAGTTCGCAGCCAGGCACCATCACCGTCACCTGCAACGTTGCCGATGATCGCGTCCCCGCGCTCACTTCCTCCAACACCACCGCCGTGCTTGTGCAAGCTCCGCCTCCTCCTGCGCCCGCGCCAGAGATCAAGCAGTTGGAATCCAAGCTGGCCCTCCACAGTATTTACTTTGCCACCGCACGGCCCACCATCGAGCATCCCGAACGTGGCCTGCTCGACAGTCAGGCAGCGATCCTGGAGGCCTTGGCTGGGGATTTCGTCAGCTATCTGAAATACAGGCCCGATGCTCACCTGATCCTCAGTGGCCATGCCGACCCGCGAGGTGGCCCTGTGTACAACAAGGGTCTCACCGACCGTCGCGTCGCACGCACCAAGGACTTCCTCGTCGAACACGGCGTCCCCGCAGACCACATTGACACCAAGTCTTTTGGCGAAGAGCGCCAGCTCACTCCCGATGAGGTCAAGCAACAGATGGCCGACAATCCGGAACTCACTCCCGAAGAGAATCAGTTGATGATGAAGAACTTCAGCGTGCTCGTCCTGGCCAACAACCGCCGCGTCGACGTCACACTGAGCACTACCGGACAACAGTCCGTTCGCCGCTATCCATTCAACGCCAAGGATTTCCTCGCCCTCATCAGCACCAAGGGCGGCGAAACCAGGCAACCAGCCAAGAAGCGCAAGCCCTAAGCGCAACCCCCACACCGCGGCCGGCAATTGACAAGGCGCGAGTCTGGGTAGACAGATTCGCGCCATCAAGAAGGTCTCTCCAAAACTGTGCAAATGTGAACAGCGCCCCGCGTCGGCCTTCTATAAGATGTGGCACTGGGACGTGTGGATAAGCGGCATCTGCAACGATGCCGCTTTATCTACTGTGCGTCGTCGCAACGTCCTGACGATCTGCAACCCCGGAGAACGTGCTTCCCTTACAAGTCGAGCAGGCGAACTGGGGTCAGTGAGTCCGGCCTCTTTGTCTTGAGGTCCACCCAATGACTGCAATAGCCGGTAAGCGCGAACGCGGGGTACTTCACCATCCATCGAAGCGTTTACGTTTTTCGGTTCTGAGAGGCACAAATGCCAGCAAATGAACATGCGGGAAGTATTTTTATACGCGAGAGCACAATCTTGCCGGGAGGTTTGCTCATTGAAACCGAGACCTTCTTGCCCGGCTGGAGAGCGGTCAGAGATTGCGATGGCTACCGCCTCGGCCGAAAAATCGAGGAAGCGAAGTGGAACTTCTTCTATTTGGCCGGCGAGTTCAGGGCAATCGTTCTCGGCCGCGAGGGGCCGGCGGCCTTCCGCAGGGCCGTCCAGAGCATCCTGGCGAAACCGGAGGCGCGCAAGTTCAATTCGTTGGAGATCACCGGAACACACGCAAAATGGTTTCTGGGCATCCCCTTTGTGAACGTCACGGCGAATTTCCGCCATATCCAGCAAAGTCTGACCCTGGAGCGCCCGAACGATTTCATCTCGAACACACCTGCACCTCCAGAGGGAGCGATCGTTGCGGATAAATTCGGGACTTTGGTCTCAAGCTCTTAGATATTCGTGGGAGATTTGAAAATGAAAACTCTACGCATTTCGATTTTTTGTCTCGTTGCCATTTTTCTTGCGTCCCCTGCCATTCGCGCGCAGGACTTTTCGAAGTACCGTGAGTTTTCCCTGGGAACCAGCGTGGCCGCCGTGCTGAAGCGTACCGATCAGGCGCAAAAAGACGTGAAGGTGATCCATGCTCACCCAACTCTCGTCCAGAACCTCACTTGGTGGCCGCCGGCTGTGCCCGGGGTTTCTTACCACGCCGATAGCGTCGAGCAGATGCTTTTCTCCTTCTGCAACGGCGAACTCTACAAGATTTCCGTGACGTACGATACCTCTTCCACGCAGGGGCTCACCGCAGGCGACATGGTGAAGTCCATCTCCGCAAAATATGGCCCCGCGACCGTTCTTGACCCGGCGCCCGATCCCGCTTTGATCGAGGGATTCAGCAATGGCGATAAAACCGTCGCGTCGTGGGAAGATTCGCAATATTTCTTCAAGTTGGTCCGCTCTGCGTTTACCAATCGCTTTGGGCTGATCCTCTTCTCCAAGAAAGTGAACGCAGAAGCGGAACTTGCCATTGCGGACGCTGTGACCCTGGAAAAACAAGAGAAACCCCAGCGCGAAGCCGACCTTAAGAAAAGGGAAGCGGACGACCTGGAAGCCGAGCGCCAGAAAAATCAGAAAGTATTTCGCCCGTAGCGTGGGCGGGTAATCAGAAACGATCAAATGCTGGAAATTTTGAACCGATGGATTGGAGATCAGGAATATGACAGTCAATATCACGCCTCTGCATGACCGTGTACTCGTGCGCCGCCTGGAACAAACAGAAACCGCCAAAGGCGGGATCATCATCCCTGATACCGCGAAAGAAAAGCCCCAGGAGGGCGAAGTGATTGCCGTCGGTGCGGGCAAATTGGAAAAAGGCCGGCGCGTCCCGCTCGACGTGAAGCCGGGTGACCGCATCCTGTTCGGCAAGTATACCGGCAGTGAGATCAAGATCGACGGCCAGGAATACCTGATTCTCCGCGAAGAGGAGATTCTCGTGAAGCTCGGCGCAATTGCTAAAGCGGCTTCCGGCAAGAAGTAACATCCCTCGATGAACGTTCAGGATGAAATGAAATATTTGTTCACCCAGGAGGGTGAATTCTCATGGCAAAACAAATTGTAACTGGTGAAAATTCTCGTCAGGCGATTTTGCGCGGCGTCAACATTCTGGCCGACGCGGTAAAGATCACGCTCGGTCCTAAGGGGCGCAACGCGGTAATCGAGAAGAAATTTGGCGCGCCCATCATCACAAAAGATGGCGTCACCGTTGCCAAGGAGATCGAGTTGCCGGATCCCCTCGAGAATATGGGTGCGCAAATGGTGAAGGAAGTTGCATCCAAAACGTCCGACGTGGCGGGCGACGGCACCACCACCGCCACCGTCCTGGCCCAGGCCATCTTCCGCGAAGGCGTGCGCACGGTTGCCGCCGGCGCGAATCCGATGGCGTTGAAGCGCGGCATCGCTAAAGCCGTGGAAGTCGCCGTGGACGAGATCAAGCGGATGTCCCGCGAAGTAAAGGGCGACATGATTGCCCAGGTCGGCACCATCAGCGCCAACACCGACAAGCACGTTGGCGACATCATCGCCGAGGCCATGAAAAAAGTCGGCAAAGACGGCGTCATCACCGTTGAGGAATCCAAGACGATGGAAACCACCCTGGACATTGTCGAGGGCATGCAATTCGACCGCGGCTACCTCTCGCCGTATTTCGTCACCGATCCCGACCGCATGGAGTGCGTTCTCGAAGACGTCCAAATTCTGATCCACGAAAAAAAGATCAGTTCGATGAAGGACCTGCTGCCCCTGCTCGAGCAAGCGGCCAAAAGCGGCAAGCCCCTCCTGATCATCGCTGAGGATCTTGAGGGCGAAGCCCTGGCCACCCTGGTGGTGAACAAGTTGCGCGGAACGATTCAGGTGGCAGCCGTGAAAGCCCCCGGCTTCGGCGATCGCCGCAAGGCCATGCTCGAAGACATCGCCATTCTCACCGGCGGCAAGGCCATCACCGAGGATCTCGGCCTGAAACTTGAAAATGTGAAAATCGAGGAACTCGGCAGCGCCAAAAAGGTGACGATCGACAAGGACAACACCACGATCATCGCCGGCGCCGGAAAATCCACCGAGATCGATGGGCGTATCAAGCAACTGCGCACGCAAATCGAGGATACGGCATCTGACTACGACAAGGAAAAACTGCAGGAACGCCTGGCCAAACTCGTCGGCGGCGTCGCGATCATCAAGGTGGGCGCTGCAACCGAGACCGAGCTGAAAGAAAAGAAGGCGCGTGTCGAGGATGCCATGCACGCTACTCGTGCCGCCGTTGAAGAGGGAATTGTCCCCGGCGGCGGTACTGTCCTTCTGCGCTGCCTGCCGGCCCTGGAGAAGCTCAAACTCCACGACGACGAAGCCACCGGCGTAAATATCGTAAAACGCGCGCTCGAAGAGCCCCTGCGCCAAATTGCCCAGAACGCCGGCCACGAAGGCGCGCTGGTCGTAGGCCGCGTGCGCGAATCCAAAGACGAAAACTTTGGCTTCAATGCGGATTCCGGTGAGTTCGTCGACCTAGTCAAGGCCGGCGTGATTGATCCGGCAAAGGTCACGCGCCTGGCTCTCCAAAACGCCGCGTCCATCGTCTCCTTGATGCTCACAACCGAAGTCCTGATTGCCGACTACAGGGAACACGAACAGCTGGCCGCGGCCGGTTCAGGCCATGGCGGGGGCATGGGCGGCTCTTACTAATCAGCATTCTGTTCAGAATGCCTGGGTACCCGGTTGCACGCGAAACAAATAAACCAAGCACCAGGACTGGAAACAAATGTCGACGCCGAAGATGATGCCTGTAACAGAAAAGTCGCCAGCTATCGACGCCCCGGGCAATTCCAAGGTGATTGATCAATTTACTCTCGAAGCCGTCCTGAGCTTCGATACACCCCCCGTCGACGAAACGCCTGTGACGCTTCCGCCGGGCCATCCGCGGCCAATGTTGCCGACCAGGGTGGCCGTCATCGGCAACTACCTGCCGCGTCAATGCGGAATTGCCACCTTCACCACCGATTTGTGTGACGCGATTCACGCCCAATACGATTCCACCGAACTCCTGGCTCTTCCAGTCAACGATATTGCGGAAGGCTACAGCTACCCGGCCCGCATACGATTCGAACTCGCACAGGATGAAGTGGCCTCGTACCGCCAGGCTGCTGAATTCCTCAATTTCAGCAGCATTGATCTGGTATGCCTGCAGCACGAGTTCGGAATTTTCGGCGGACCCGCGGGCGCACACATTCTGGAATTGTTGCGCCGCCTGCAGATGCCGGTGGTCACCACTCTGCACACCGTGCTGCGCGAACCGAATCCGGACCAGCGCGCGGTGATGCTGGAAATCGCCGCCTTGTCCGATCGCTTCATCGTCATGAGCCGCCAATCCTCCGAGATTTTGCAGGAAGTGTTCCACGTTCCGGCCTCCAAGATCGATCTGATTCCCCATGGCATCCCCGACCTGGCTTTCACCGACCCCAATTTTTATAAAGACGCCTTCGGCACCGAAGGCAAAGAAGTTTTGCTCACCTTTGGATTGCTCTCGCCGAACAAGGGCATTGAAAACGTCATCCAGGCCCTGCCCGCAATCCTCGCGCGTCACGAAAACGTCATCTACATGATCTCCGGCGTAACCCACCCGCATATCCTCCGCCGGGAAGGTGATAAGTATAGGGCGTCTCTCCAAAAGCTCGCCAAAGACCTCGGCGTCGAGGCCAACGTAATTTTTCGAAACCGCTTCGAGAGCCCCGAACAGTTGATGGAAATCATCGGCGCGGCCGACATTTACATCACTCCCTACAAGCACAAGGGACAAGTCGTTTCTGGCACGCTCGCCTATGCCCTCAGCGCCGGAAAAGCTATTATCTCTACGCCCTATCTGCATGCCATGGAATTACTCGACGACGAGCGTGGCGTTCTCGTCCCCTTTAACGATCCCCAGGCCATTGCCACGAAGACTATCGAACTTCTGGACAACGGCACCGCGCGCCACGCCATGAGGAAGCGCGCCTACCTCTATGCGCGCGACATGGTGTGGGACCGCGTGGCTCAACAATACATGGGGAGTTTTGAACGCGTGTACAACGAACGATTGCGCAAGCCGCGCGCCACATTTTCCGCTCAGAACACCGAAAAAGCCCTCGACCGGCTGCCGTCCATTAAACTCGATCACTTGCGTCGCATGACGGACAGCACGGGAATCGTGGAGCACGCGGTCTTCAACGTGCCCAACTACCCGGAAGGCTACTCGACGGATGACAACGCCCGCGCTCTCATTGTCGCCATTCTGCTGGAAGAGCTTGGCAGCACCTCCGCCACGCGTTCCGTGGACCTCGCTGCCCGCTATCTCGCTTTTTTGTGGCTGGCTTTCGATCCAGCTACGAAGCGGTTCCGAAACTGCCTGAGCTATGAACGCCAGTGGCAGGAGCTGCAAGGCTCTGAAGACAGCCACGGCCGCGCATTGTGGGGATTGGGCACCGTCCTGGGTAGAACCAATGACGCCGGACTCCGTGGAGCAGCCGGTCGTTTGTTTGAAATGGCCCTACCCGCTGCGGTGGAGTTCAAGAGTCCCCGTGCTTGCGCCTTCACGTTGCTTGGGCTGCTCGAATATCTAGAATCGTTCCCCGGCGATCGCGCCGCCCTCAATGCGGCGGACGCGCTGGCGAATCGTTTGCTCGACTCCTACCAGGCCACTCGTTCCGCGGACTGGAAATGGTTTGAGAGCGTGCTTTCCTACTCGAATGCCCGCTTGCCGCAGTCCTTGATCCGGGCGGGAACGCACAGCGGCAACAGCGCTATGGTTTCGGCCGGGCTCGAAGCGCTTGATTGGCTTGCGAAGGTGCAGCGCTGCGAAACCAAGGGTCACTTCGTGCCCATCGGCTCGCACGGCTTCTACTCCAAGAAAACCGAAAAAGCTCGCTTCGATCAGCAGCCCATCGAAGCCTGCGCCGCGGTTTCCGCTTATCTCCAAGCCTATCGCGCGACGGGAAAAGGACGCTGGCGGAAAGAAGCCTGGACGGCATTCAATTGGTTTCTCGGCGACAACGACCTGCAGATTGCCCTCTACGACCCCACCTCGGGCGGCTGCCGCGACGGTTTACATCCCGACCGCGCCAACGAGAATCAGGGAGCGGAATCCACGCTCTCCTTCCTCATGGCGCTTCTCGAGATGCGCAAATTGGAAAAAGCGGATATCACCGACCCCAAATCATGATCAAACCTCAATTACCCTCTCTCGATTGCGATTTTGTGCACCATCTAGTTTTCTTGTTTCAGGAGGCCTCTTGATCGAAACCCTGGTCCAACACGATATCCTGTTCACCCGCTACGCCTCGAATCCAATCCTGACCGAAAAGGATTGGCCTTATTGCATCAACAGTGTCTTTAACGCGGGCGCTACACTTCTGCCCGACGGGTCCACTCTTCTCCTCTGCCGCGTTGAAGATCGCCGTGGCCTTTCTCACCTTTGTGCGGCGCGCTCAAAAAATGGAGTCGACAATTGGGTGATCGACACCGAACCCTCCATGCCGGCTCTCCCCGACCAATATCCCGAAGAGGTTTGGGGAATCGAAGATCCGCGCCTCACATTCGTGCCCGAACTTAACCAGTACGCGGTCGTCTACACCTCCTATTCCCGCGGCGGCCCCGGTGTGTCCCTGGCTCTCACCAAGGATTTCCGTACCTACGAGCGATTTGGCGTCATCATGACGCCGGATGACAAGGATGCGGCGCTGATGCCAAGAAGAATCAACGGATTCTGGGCCTTGATTCACCGGCCCATGACGCCGCTGGGAGCGCACATCTGGATCTCTTATTCTCCCGACCTGCGCCATTGGGGCAGCCACAAGTTGATGCTGGAAGCGCGCCGCGGTGCTTGGTGGGACGCCAACAAGATCGGCATGTCCCCACCGCCGATCGAAACGCCCAGAGGTTGGCTCATGATCTACCATGGTGTCCGCAGGACGCCATCCAGTTCCATCTATCGGCTCGGCCTGGCACTCTTTGATCTGGAACAACCCGAAAAGTGTTTGGTACGCGGAGATTCCTGGATGTTTGCTCCTGAGGCGGAGTACGAACGCCGTGGAGATGTACAGGACGTTGTGTTTCCCTGTGGCTATACCATTGCCGCAGACGGCGACACCATCAATCTCTATTACGGTGCCGCAGACTCCAGCATCGCCCTGGCACACGGCAGCATCCGCTGCCTCCTCGCCTGGCTCGACGCCAATGGCCATTCCGAGCACTCCCACGACCGCCGCCAGCGCCAGACCTAGCCCGATTAGGCCCGATACTCCCCATCCTTTTGGCGATTAGAAAGGCACAGCTGCCGCTGTGCTCAAATCAATCCGGTTTTCTCTGGAGAAGAAGACGCAGCGCGAACAAACGGTGCCGGGGGCCGGTTCGCGCCGTCTGCGCCACCCAATTCTCTCACTCCCAGTGACTGCCTGACTGAAGATAAGGGCGCCTGCCCCGCTCCGTTCTTCGGGTGAATCGAATTCGGAGGGGACCAACAAGGTTAGTGTGTTGTCGCCGCCCGGGAAGCTGCGTTACATTGCCACCAGCTCCCTTTTCGAATTTCCGATGATATTATCTCGCCCGCTGGTCGGCATCTGACATACAAGGGATGCCTGTACTCGATGAACTGGAACACCACCGGAGAATAGGCGATGCGCATCGCAACCATAGGTCATGCAGTCTTTGCAGGGACGATGATCGCCATTGGAATCCTGGGCCTGATCAAAGGCGATTTCACCCCGCTATGGGATCCGGTACCCAAGGGTGTGCCCGAACTGGCCTATCTCTGCGCCTTTATTTCTCTGGTATCTGGCATAGGCCTGCTCTGGAAGCGCGCAGCCGCCGCCGCTGCCCGCGTGCTGCTCGCCTATCTCCTGCTTTGGTTGCTGCTGTTGAGAGTGCCAGGCATCTTTCTCGCGCCCACCGTGGAATTTTGGTGGTCAAGCTGCAAAACCGCGGTGATGGTGGCGGCCGCTTGGGTATTGTATGTCTGGTTCGCCGCTGACTGGGACCTGCAGCGCCTCGGTTTCGCCACCGGCGATAAGGGTCTGCGCGTCGCGAGGGTGCTCTATGGCCTGGCCTTGATCCCCTTCGGGCTAGCCCATTTCGTCTATCTCAAAAATACCGTCGCGCTGGTGCCTGACTGGCTGCCATGGCATGGGTTCTGGGCGTATTTCACGGGCTGTGCCTTCATCGCGGCGGGCGTGGCGGTGGTCATCGATCTGTATGCACGCCTAGCAACCGCGCTCTCCGCGATCGAGATCGGCATGTTCACGCTACTGGTCTGGGTACCCATCGTGGCGGCAGGCTCCAAGGACACTTTCCAATGGAGCGAGACCATCGTCTCTGCAGCGCTGACAGCCGGCGCCTGGGTGGTGGCGGATTCCTACCGTGGCATGCCCTGGCTCGCCGTGGACAAACGCTAGCACAGGCGATGCGGTAGAATGGGCCAACGCCGGACCCGTCCACGTGGTAACACAGCATCGAATCTATCGAGCCGAACTTAAATGCATTCTCGTAGTACCCACATGTCAGGTAAGGGGCGTTTATCAGGCATTTGAGGCGAGCTCTTGACGGTTTCTCACTTTGGTCTGCGCTTTTTTTGTTTTTCTGGTGCGGAGTATGGAGAATTCCGGCTCGACCCATATAGTATTTAGCCGTTTCGGTTGAAGTTCGACGTGGCACGCGGAAGAAGAATCGCACGGGCGTAGTGTTGAAACCGCCCGTGCGACCGTTATTGACGTACTGGGTTTCACTCCCTGAGTCTTCTACGGTGTAACGGTGGTGATGAAGGTGCCCCAGTTTGCGAACGGAACGAAGGTCTCTAACGGCGACTTCGCAGGAATGACCTCGGCACCCATCCAGATATTGCCAGCTTCGTCGGAAGTAGCCCAAGAATAGTCGCCCCACCGGGCTACGCGGACACTGAACGGCAAATACCCGCTAAAGCCGTCGTCCGGCGCGACCCCGGCGAAGGAAATGACGATCGGCCCAGCGCCGTTTGAGGCGTCAAGCGCGGCGTATCCCGCGCTCGGGAAGAAATTCTCGCCGGCGATCGAGAAGGCAATCACTGCCTTCCCGGCCGCGTTAACGCCCACCGACGGGAAGAGCACGCTATTCTGCTTCGCGGAATCAATGGCTACGTAGCCTTGATTGAAGACGCTCGCGGTCAGCGTGCCGCCGCTCACGGAGGGGGAAACGATAAACCAAGCTGCTCCGGCGCGGACCGGACCCTGTGGCGTCTTGACGACGGTGGGGATGGACGTCCAAAGCAGGCCGTTCGCGAAAGTGACCTGCTGGAGACGGTCGTCATTATCGGCAATCAGCTCTTCGTGGTTCTTGACGTGAAGTGACGTTGCCAGGAGATCGAGCAAGGGAGTGGGGCCGGGCTTCTGGTCAGTGGCGGGTGGCTGGCCATAAGCTTCTGTGTCAATGACTTCGTTAACGACAGTGATGTCAGGAGTGGCCGTGTTTAGCGAGTCGGTGTTCATCATGGCCCAGATGGTAAGGCGGTTGTCCAGTCTGTTGCCACGGCCAAGGGCGCTGACAAAGTATTCGGTTCCGCCATTGTCGCGCACGAAGCTGCCGCCAGGAGGAACGAACGCGGGCTGAATCGAAAAGCCGACAGTTTCCGCTTGGTTCAAGTTACCGAAATGCTGGCCGGCGGTGACGACATTGGGGGTAGTCGATGCTGCAGCCGATTCGAGGGCGGCCTTGGAGAAGGCATAAAGCTGCGCTCCCCGGAATGGGCCCGGAGGCAAAGCGAAGGCGTTGGTACTGACGTAATACCCGTTGGCATCAAAGCCGACCAGGGGCTGATCGCCGAAGCAAGGACAAGCGCCAAAGCGGGCGTCGCCGTCATTGGTCGTGTCGAGCGAGAATACATTAAATCCATCAAGGGGGTTGTTATCCGCCGATACAGCGAACAGGAAATGGCTCTTAGCGACACTTGCCGGGAGGAAATTTCCTGTGACGGGATCGAGGTCGATTTCTACTACGGACACGAAGAAGCGACCCGTGCTGGCATCATAAAGGATTCGTGGATCCGAGATAAACGGCCCGAAGGAAAGAATAGCTCCAGTCTTAGGGTCAAAGGTAGCTTCGGGCGCCTGCTCGAAGAAAGGATTAAGCGCCACGGCAGCGAGCAGATTGCCGCGCGTGTCGTAAACCGCTATCGCGTCATTTACTGCTTCAAGGACGAATCCATTGCCGACGGCCAAAGCTTGGTCGGGCGGTTCGAGTTCGCCGTTGATACCGTTCGTGCCGGCGAAAACCAAGTAGGCTTGGTCGAATTCTGTTAATCCCTCGAAGCCAGAGAAATGACCGCTCACAATGCTGTTGCCCGATGGAGTGGGAACCTGGGCTGCCTTAACGCGGGCGGGGCTATTGTTGCCGTTGGCGCCGGGAATATCGAAATTCACATCGGCTTCGATATCCTTGCGGAAAAAGGTGGCTGCGGGTTTTTGGGGCGCGGGGCCGGACTTAAGCTGGGTCTTGCCGATGAATGTAACAGTGCTTGTGGAACTTGACCGTTGCTGTGCGACGGTCGAAGCTGCCATCAGAAGGCACATCCCGAAAAACGAAAATCCGCTAATTGTCTTCATTTTGTTTGCTCCTCCAAGATCAACTTTCCCGGCTAGGCCACCAGGAGGTTCTGCGGTCAAGTTAATGTCACACACACACCGAGTCTGAGGCCACGGGGACGAGAAGGCACCAGGATCTCGCTAGCGGGAATGCTACATCCGGTATGGCGCAAGTCAAGTGAGTTCAACAGCAAAATGGGTCGTGTTCGCGGCCTCAAATCCCGATAAGTCGGGTGGTCTCAATGGGTCGATGCGACACTCAGCTCGAACCCAACTTGTACTGGGCTGACCGAGTCTCGGGGCCAGTAATACCGTGCAACCGGCCTCAAGCGCGACGGCGATGAGAAAAGGGAATTGGGTAGAATCTGTGCCCCGGCCTCGTCGCGTTCGCGGAGAAAAAAGGTATAGGGAGATGTTCGGCCAAGAGTTGCTTGCGGCTCTTGAATTCTCCCCTCGTTCAGGCTTGAGCCTGCGGCACGTTACTTTGCCAGAATTTTCTCCACATCCGTGCAAGCCATGTGGAGGGATTTCAGTTTCTTGCCATATTCGGTGAGGCCGAGTTTTCCGGGTGTGATTTGATGGCACGTTGTGCAGCCGAACTCCTGGAATCGCGCTGCTTTCTCTTTTTCTTCCGCGGTACGATTTGCGGTCTTCACCTGCGCGATCACGTTCATCGAAGTGAGCAAGGAGATGCAACCCTCGAAATTCTTGCCGACCTCTTTGCCGCGATCGGTGAATCCGAGCTTTCCGCCCTGGCCCAGGGTGTGACAAGTGTTGCAGCGATGGCGTTCGAACACATACGCCGCCAACTCGTCGGGAGTCTTACCCGACATGTCGTCTCCACTGTGGGTTTTGGACGCCGGGGATGATTGGCCCTGGGTTTGCGATCGGCTCACCGTGCCCGAGGACACCGAACGCGCCACTCCCGTCTGCGAAAATGCAATCAGAAGAAAACTGAAGCCGAGGCCCGCGAGAATTACAGAGGCTCGTCGCCAGGACGTTTTTTCTCGGCTTTCGTTGAGACCGCTGTTGCTACCAAGCATCGACCTCTGTTCTTCTTTCATTTCTTCCTCTTCTTTCGAATGAAATGGCCCATAGATCCGGACCGCCACTCGTGCCAATCTAAAACGGACCGACTATCCCAAGAAAAAAGCGCCGTTCGTGAACTCTGCGATATGGCTGATTCAATCCTGAGTTTGGTATATCCAAACCTCCGCGCTGTTGTGACCCGGCCGAGCCGGAACACCAAGTGAATTCCTGCACGTAAACGACGCCCTGAGGATGCGGCACTCCAGTGATGGTATGAACGCGCTTTTCGGTGAGAGTTTCGAGGACTTCAACCGTATCGTTGCCAATCACACAAACAAATATGCGGCCGCCAGGGTCGAGCGCAAAATGGTCGATGCGGCCGTCAACATTCGGCAGGGCGATTGTTCCGGTTAGGATAAGCGGCGGGTCGGTGCGCGGCGAAACGCTCTCCTGGGTGCGCGCAGGAATGCAGCACCCAAGCAGGAAGCCCATGCCAACACCGCAAGTCCTCAGCCTGATTCTCCGCGCGAAGCGTTCTCTCGAGCGAGACGGACCCATTAGCGGCTGCCTTTGTCACGATCGGGTACGGCACCCGGGCCGTTTTTTGTTTCTTTGAAAAAAAAGCTGGGGGCCAGAAAAGTGAACAGGCCATTTCGCACGCCATCGGTGACGAATACTTCGCCAGTCTTCGGGTCGATGGCCACACCTGCGGGATGAACCAGGTAGCTGCCAGGGCCCTGGATAATTCCCCTTGGAGGAACGTCTCCATTGTCATTGATGTCCCACACCCCCACAAAACCTGGCGCGCCGGTGTTCCAGGGAGACGGCAAGTCAACGTCCGGAGCCAAATCTTTCCTGGGCATTTCAAGCGCGTAAGGAGGGTGATTCTCGTTATTGATTGCCGCGACGAAGACTTTTCCGAGCGATGGCTCGATCGCTAACTGCCAAGGCCTCACGATTCCCGTATGCGGTCCCGCAATCACGGCGTGCGGAGGAACATCGCCGTTGTCGGTGCGGCCGAAAATGAACAAGCCGGTCGTCCCTCCTCGGACACTCGAAGCGCTGGCCGCAACGATGCGATCGTGCACCGGATCGACTGCGACCCCAACAATGAAGAGCAAGCCGGTTTTTGGCCCTGCGATGATGCGTTTGGGTGGCACGTCTCCATCGGCATCTCTGGAAAATACCAGCAGGCTGCGGCTGCTCGTGTCAGCCACGATAATCTCGCCATTTTGTTCGTCCACAGCGAGGCTGTGGGGGCGAACCAGTTGCGTTCTGGGTCCCTGAATCGACCGGATGGGAGCCTCTGCCCCCGTCGCTCCGCCACGGAACGTCAATACGGCCGCGCCCAGCGCCACCGGCACGACGACCTCGTCGTGTGTGGCATCGTAGGCAAGACCGTGCATGGTTCTGCTCAAGTGTGTGGCCTGGCCTCCAATGATCCGCACTGGGCTCGAATTTCCGTTTGCCGACCTGGCAAACGCCGCAATACGCGGTTGGCTCACTCAATTCGGTACAAGAAGTTGATCGCGTTTGGAATCGTAGGCGACGGCGTAGGGGTTGCCAAACCCACCCGTCGGCGTGCCCGCGGGCGCGTTGCGGACGATGCGTTTCGGGGCAGCGTTGCCTGTCGCCGTCCGCGAAAAAACGGCTGCGGTGTGGTCGCCATAATTGGCGACCCAGATTTCATCGTTCTTGGAGTCGATGGCGACACCCATGGGGCTTACGATTCCAGTATGTGCGCCGCGAATGATTCTCACCGGCACCGCGTCGCCCTGCGCCGAACGGCGAAAGATGAGCACAGAGTTATCGCCATTATTGGCGACCGCAATCTCTTCGTGCTCGTTGTCAACATCGATCCCCATCGGCCAATTCAGCTGCGTGTGCGCGCCTTGGATTGTGCGCAGCGGCTTCGCGTCCGCCTTCGCGGAATCCTGAAACACCGTGAGTGATGGCGGCAAGAAGTGGCCCCCTGCGGACATCGCGCGGCTCGAGACACCGGCGTCATATGCGGAGTAAGAAGCAATGACCGAGTAATTTCCGTGGTTCGCGACAACGATTTCGTGATGATCTGCGTCCCAGTGCACCCCGTGAGGATCGGCCAAGCCCGTGCTGGGACCCTCGATGATGCGCAACGGGGCCTCAAGCCCTGCTGCCTCGCGGCGGTAAATCGCGACCATGCTTAGTTGTTGGACGGAAATGGCGAACTGGTTCGCGGCGGGATTCACGGAAATACCCCAGGCTTGATGAGGGACGTATAACCGCCGCTTGGGCTTGACGTCGCCATTTGCGTCATCGTCGAACACGACGATGCGGTCGTCGAGGTCGTTATTGACGGCGTAGATTTCCCTGTGCCCGGGGTCAGACGTAACACCCGCAATGTAGCCAATCTGCGAATCAGGGCCGATGACTTGACGAAGCGGGGAGGTGACGGCCGAAGACTTGCTTCCGCCCGCGCGGTCATAGACCAGCACGCTCTTGCGGTTTTCGTCGCTCATCAGTATCCGGCTATTTGCGGTGTCGAGGGCGATACCGTTAAATGTGGGGTAAGGATCGGATACAAGACGAAGGGGAGGAAGTTCTCCTCCAAGAGATGCGGGCGTTTCTTCGGGAAGGCCGGGCTCGCCAAATTTCGGAGCCAAGCACAACTCCCCTGGGAAAAAAGTAGCAAGCATCGCTGCGGGTATTCCGGGATCGGGGTGGCGCGGCGCCCTTTCCGTGGAGAATGCGGAGGGAAAGAATGCGGCTGCGAAGGAGATGAGGACAACCAGTACCCAGAAAAGGCGTCCGACCTTGTTCACGATGGGTTACTCCTTGTCTTCCAGATAAGCACCCAGCAATCTCCCCGAAGACGAACGAGACGTCAGCTAGCATCTGGCGCGAGTGCCAGGTCTTCCGCAGCAGAAAGTCTCTAGTTACCCCGCGAAATGGCGGCCCGCAACAACCCCGCGCGGGCCAATACCGCGTCGAGTATTTTTGCGTTTTCCCCCTCGATCGACACAAGCGGGAGGCGCAATTCGGGAGAATCAAGAAGTCCGAGCCGGCTCATCATGTATTTGAGCGGCACCGGATTGGTGTCGAGAAAGATGGACTGATTCAACTCGAAAAGTTCGGCGTGTAGCTTGCGGGCCGTTGTAAGGTCGCCTTTCTCCACCGCCTCATAAAGCGCGGCAACGCGGGCCGGAGCCAGATTGCTCACGGCATTCATCAAGCCACGGGCACCCACTACAAGCATGGGAAGGCTAAGAGCCTCGAGGCCGCAGAAGACGCGAAACTCGGGTCCCAACTCCGTCAGTACTTCGGTCACAAACTCAAGATCGTTGACAGCGTGTTTGATTCCCACAAGACTCGGGAGTCGCTCGGCGATGCGTGCAACGGTTGCCGGTTTCACGGAAACGGCGGCGCGACCGGGAATGTGGTAGATCATCAACGGCAGTTCGGTGCGCTGGCCCACGGAAACAAAATATTCCACCAAACCGCGTTGCGAGGGCTTGATGTAGTAGGGCGTAACCACGAGTACTGCGTCCGCGCCCGCCTTCTCCGCTCGCGTTGTAATCTCGACCGTTTCGGCGAAAGACTGCGAACCCGTCGCGGCGACAACGGGAATGCGCTTCGCAATCACTTGAACGGCGACTTTCACGAGTTCGGTTCGCTCATCGGGCGTGAGACTGCTGGGTTCTCCCGTCGTTCCGCACACGACTACCCCATGCGAACCTTCCCGCACCTGGCGTTCCGCCAACTCGGCAAACTTCTCCAAATCAACTTTCCCACCCCGGAACGGTGTAAGTAAGGGGGGATACGAACCACACAGAAATGCCTTTTGCATGGGAATCATAAGTCAAGGTCACTTTCCTGGCGAAACGCGCGCTCTGCGCGCGCTTCGCCTGAAGAGACTGCGGCAGGTTATGCCGCGCGGTTGGTGGAAAACCCCTCGTTCGCTCCAAGGGACTCAATGGGTTGATCCAGACTTTCCTGCCAGAGCAGTGAGCCCATCCAGATATTCAGCGGGCTGTCTTGAATCGTCAGTTCGTAAACATCTTCGTCGAGAGAGGCGTGATTGTGAACCGCCCATCCGGGCGCGGAAAACATCAAATCCCCGGCCTTCCAGGGATAGCGCTTGCCTTCGACGATGCTGAAGCCCTTGCCCGCAAAATAGTAATTGATGGCTGCTCCAACGTGGCGGTGTGGCCGATCGACGATATTTTTCGGCCTGATGGTGATAGCGGCAAAGAAATTGCTCGTCGTCCCGTTCGTGTGGCCGGTGCTGGGATTGTAGAGCAGGTACAATCGGCGGCCGAGGTAAGATTTCCCAAGCGCTGCGAGTTTGTTCAGCTCCTGCTGGACGCGGCCCCAGGGAAAATGCAAGGGATTGTGTTTCACGACATCCGGGCTGATCAGCTTTTCGTAGGGCATTAATTGGGCACCGTCATCCGAGATAGGAAAGGTTCCAAAGGGGCTCTGCGCGCTGGCATGTTCATCTTTGAACTTCTTCGTTTTTGTTGGTTCGGCTAACGGGTTCTCATCGACGATATGCACCTTCATTTTTTCAAGCAGCGGGGCGTTACTGTAGGTCAAACGCACTTGAAGGTCATTCGTGTCGTTCACGTGTTCGTAAACCACCCAGGCGGGAGTTGTCCAAACATCGTACTGCGCGTATCGAATCGTTTTTCCGTCAACCTTGCTCTGCCCGCCGCCACGGATACAAAAATTCACGAGCGAGGAATTGTGGCGGACTGGCAGGGTCCGCTCGCCCGGCTTCAATACTGAGATCGACACCTCAATGCCCGGCGCCAGACCGTCGCCCACGCCTGTCAAAGGGTTAACGACGCGAGATACGCGGCGGCCGTTTGCCGGCGCGGCTAAGCTCGCAAGCCGCTCGATCTCTGCTTCGATCGCTTCCTTTGGAATCACCACGGGCGGGATGAGTTCAATCTTTTTCTCCGTCGCTCCTGTGCAATCCGCAAAGTAATATTCTTTTGGTTCCATTTGTCATCCTCCTTGGAGAGTTCTGGTCAGCTACGTCGTCCGCAAGCGCGGTGAAACTTTCTGCGGATGTGGAATCCTCTGACCAAGTCCCAATTCCAAAGCCCGCTTGTAAAGTGCAATGCCGAGCGAAAGGTCCGAAACGCCCACACCGAGGGACTTGAAGAGCGTCAGATCGTCGTTTGCCGTACGCCCGGAACAACTCCCGACAACACTTGCCAGAGACCGGACCGTATCCCAGTTTCCCGGTTGAGATCCGAAAAACTCGATGAGCTCGCGAGAAAGCTTTTGGGCCTGGGGAATGCTATCCGTAACGATTTGGGTGGAGCGAGCGACAACATCACCGGAGACTTCTGCGCGGCTGGGCACGATTGCGCCGACCGAGTTGATATGCGTGCCGCGATCCACCATGTCAGCGATCAGGATTGGCTCTGTTGCGCGGGTTGCCACCGTAATGATCGGCGCGCCTTTCACCGCTTCGCGAACACTGGAAGCGCCGACAACTTCCACCCCGAATTCATTCCTCGCCCGCGTGACAAATTGGGTTCGGCGCTCCTCGTTCGGGCTGAATACTCGCATTCGCCGGATCGGCCGCACGGCCAGGACTGCGGCAACTTGCGTGATGGCCTGTTTACCCGTTCCGATGATGGCAAACTCGCTGGCACCAGCGGAGGCTAGCCTCTGCGTTGCGACTCCAGAGGCCGCGGCCGTGCGCAACTGCCCCAGCGCAAACGCTTCCAGGATCGCTTTGAGTGTGCCGTTGTTGCTGTCGAACAGGATCAGGAGCGGCGTTGCGCCGTTCTTTGTGTGGGGCCAGGTCTTGGTTCCTGCAAATCCATCTTTCGGAAACACCGCGCCGATGGCGTGCAATGTCCCGCCGCCGCCCCACTCCACGTGAGTCTTGATCATGTTCTGCGCATCGCCTTGGGCCTCGGCTTGAAGTCCAGTTTCAAGCGCCGTAACGGCTTCGCCTATGCCCATCATGGACACAACGTCGGATTCGGAGATCCAGATCGCGGGATCCTGCGCTACCGGCACGGCTTCGTCTCCAGCGGCGACGGCACCGGCGCCGGCAAATTCAAAGCGTTCACGATCATGGCGTGGGACATGTACCGGCCGATGAGCATCAACACAGCAATGGTCATGGCCGGACCTATCGATCGAATAACCGCTTCAAGCTCCGGTGTTGTGTCGTGTCCCCTGCGGTTGACTACCGCCACAACCAGTCGCTGAACCAGAACTTCCTGCTCGGAGAGGGTGCCTTGACCATTTGCCGAAAGGCTCAAAACTTCACGCACCCAGTTTTCCCCGAATCCAAGTTTCAGCGACAGGCGTTCATGCTGCACCCGCTCGTAGCGATTGTCTGCCAGTTGCGCGACGGAGAGCGACACGACTTCCGTCAAATTATTCGGCAGAGCGTGCTTCAAATGATCGGTGAATTCCAGAAATGACAGCAGGGCCTCGGGTTGATGCGCCGTGCATTGAAAAAATTCTCCGAGATAACCCAGCCGCTCTATCCGAGGCCTTAAGAAAGCCTCCAGTTCGGGATGTAATTTTTCCTGCGACAACCTGGGTATGAGTTTACTCATGTTCGGCGGTTTCGATGTGGCATTGTACGTCTACGATATGTTCTGTCATTACGGCTCGGGCGCGCGCGGCATCCCTGGTTCGCACCGCCTCAAAAATGTTGCGGTGATACCCCACCACGCGGCTGCGCATTTCCATGCTGCGCTTTGACCGAATAATTGCATCGCGTATCGACTCGTTGACGGCAATCACCACGATGTTGAGGACCGGATTATGCGCAGCCTCTGCCACGCGGCGATGGAATTCCATGTCGAGCTTCCGGCTGAAGTTACCCACCTGCAATTCCTGCTCTTGGGCGAGCACCACCGCCTCGATGGCGCCGATGTCCGCAGGGGTCGCGCGCAACGTAGCAAGCCTTGTGATTTCGGGTTCCAGCATCGTGCGCACTTCGGTCAAGTGGGTGCTCTTCGCTTGACCCAACTTCACCGCCGTGCTGAGTGAATCCAGCAAAGCGCGCAGCGCATTATCAAAATCGGCGACAAACGCACCGCCACCGGATCCGCGCTTGATCGTGATCATTCCCTCTTTTTCGAGGGCGCGGAGTGCCTCCCGCAAAGCCACGCGGCTGGTCTGAAAGCGTTCTGCCATCTCTCGTTCGGGCGGCAATTTATGCCCAGGGGTGAGCAATCCGCTAAAGATCGCTTGTCGGATCTGGTCCGCCACTGCCTCGTGGACACGCGGCCGCGCGAGCCCTGTGATCCTAAACGGAGCTTCCAGATCCGAGTGCGCCATGTGACTCCAAGTCTTGAGGTCGGTCGTGCAGGCAGACTATACCATAGGGTCTTATCTTAGACCAACTTATTTTTCACATCATACTGGTCCTCGCTATTTCTGCACAAGAATTCCTTCGCTTTGGGTTGAGCGCGAAGCATCCCATTCATCCTTTCCATTTTGCTCGCAGCGAGAATTCACTGACCAGCGATTGATTCTGGGACCAGCGCCTGGTCCACCAAACGAATGGGTGCCTAATGTCGCCCTTCCGTACTCCCGAGAGATCTATGCTGATTGACCGCATGCTTCCTATCTGAAATCAATCCTACTCTGAGAGACGGATGTGGGAGTTTTGAAGTCGCGACAATAGTGGACCGGGAAGGGGCGCTCGACAGCTAGCGAGGTCACCACCTGCCCGGATGTTGGAGAAGGCGGCTGCAACCGATCGCCGACGGCGGGCGCCAGCTATTCAGAATTTAAATCGGGCAAAGCAATTCTTTGCTTGACAGGTGCCATAATGGTCTGATATTAAGCCAAAGCAGAATTTGCCCCGACAGCAGCAGACGTCCCTCGGGGGAGGGCGTGGAGCCAGTAGCCTTTCACCGGCAGCTACACTCGGGCACTTGAGGCTGTGCATGCAAAGATCAAATGAGCGGTGGGCAATTCCCACTTGCTTAGGCGCCGTTCTGGTCCTTCTTCTTCTTGGCCTAAAGGCTGATCGCGCTGGGTTTTTCTCCTCCCTTGACAGGAATGCAAAGATCCAAAACTCTGCGCCGGAAACTGAATCTGAAGATACCTGTTCTTCCAGCGTGCTTCCTCCGTTTTGGACAGTGGAGGCCTCAACGGTTGTAGATGCCGTAGGTGGCGATATTGTTCCAGTGCGCTCTGTCGCTGACCCTTACCCCAGTCTTCACAGCGTGGTTGTGGACCCGGACAACAATCGGGTTCTAATGAGCGACTCCAATCGAGGCAGTCTCTTGTTTTACGACCGGCTGGGGGGAAGCAACTCTCCCGGTGTGGCCGAGCCGGTTACGCAAGTTCGTGGACCAGCCACTGGGATGATGTTCGTGGCCGGCGTCGCCCTTGACCCCGTGAATCATGAAATTTTTGCGGTTAACAACGATATCGGGGACCGCATGGAAGTGTTCCCCTACGAGGCCGAGGGCAATGTAAAGCCCAAACGCATCTTGTTCGTTCCCCACGGCTCGTGGGGCGTGGGATTGAATCGCGTCCGCGATGAAATCGCTATTACCGTCGAACACGTCAACAGCGTTGTCGTTTACCGGCGCGACGCCGCGCTGGGCGAAGCACCATTGCGAGTTCTCCATGGACCGAAGACGGGCCTGGACGATCCCCACGGGATCATTTTTGACGAAAAGCACAACGAAATCTCGGTTGCTAATCACGGCAATTGGGCGCCCCTGACGCGAGAGGAATCATTGGAAGCGGAACTCAAGGGCGGGCGCTTCGACCTGCCTTCCATCACGACATATGCAGGTGAAGCAAACAAGGATGCGGCTCCGGTCCGCAGGATTCAGGGAAAGCGAACGCAGCTCAATTGGCCGATGGGCATGAGCCCGGACACAGTCCACGACGAGGTTGCCGTGGCGAGTTACGGCAACGATTCGATTCTGATCTTTCGCCGCACGGACCAAGGGGACGCCGCGCCCCTGAGGGTCATACACGGGAGCCGGACGGGTATTGCAGGGCCGATGGGCGTGAGCATCGACGCCAAGAACGAGGAAATCTGGGTCACCAACTACAGGGAGCATACGGCTGTGGTGTTTCCACGAACGGCTGAGGGAAATGTTGCGCCGAAGCGTGTACTGCGCAACGCGCCCCCCGGCTCACCGGCAGTGGGCTTCGGGAATCCTGGCGCGGTGGCCTACGATTCGAAACGCGATCAAATTTTGGTTCCCAATTGAGTGAGCGTACCCAGAATTCTGGTGTTTGCCAGGTTGGCAAACGGAAACATAGGCCCGGTGAGAGTGATTGAAGGGCAAGGAACGCATTTGAGCCGGACGATGCATGGCATCGCATACGATGCCGTACACGACGAAATAATCGTGCCCGTACATCTTGCGGGTGCTGTTCTGATTTTCCGCGGCGCCGCGAAAGGAGAAGAAGGCCCGATTCGAATGATTCAGGGGCCGCGCACGCAAATCCTTCGTCCGGAAACAGTGACCGTGGACGTGCCGCACGGTGAAATTATTGTTGGCGAAGATGGGGGCAAAGACATCCTGGTGTTTCCAAGAGATGCCCAAGGCGACGTTGCGCCTCTACGCGTCATACGCGGACCGAAGACCGGTTTGGACGAAGTTCGCGGCGTGGCGGTTGATCCGGCGCGAAACCTGATTGTGGTCTCGAGCTACAGCCGCAGGGGAACGACAGGAGTTTTCGTTTTCGACCGGACCGACGAGGGCGACGTGCTTCCCAAGGCGATCATCGCCGGCCCTAAGACTGGGATTCGGAGAATCCGGCAGGTCGAGGTGGATTCTGATCGAGGAAAGATCTACGTGGCGGTAAAAAACAACACCGAATCTTATCGATTCGACGAAGTGTCGCCGTCCCCCTGGAATTCCGCAGAGCTAGGCTTTATCGGAGTCTGGGACATTGCCGACAGCGGCGATGTTCCGCCGCGCGCAGTAATTAAGGGACCTGCCAGCGGAGTCGTTTGGCCCGCGGGAGTGGCTCTCAACCCGAAGGATCGGGAACTCTACACCATTGATAGTGTCCGAAACGGAATGTTTACTTTTTCCGTTCCGGAATATTTCCGGGCAAGGCCGCGTTAAGGGGGTAGGGGAACAACCAGCAATTATTCGACGGGTCCAAGAATAGCCTCACGGGGGGAGTTTCCAGGCGTGATTGCACGAAGAGCAAACCTCTTTGTGCAGCACGATCGGCGGAATGCGAGGGCCGCCAGATCGTTGACTATCAAGCAGACGGGTGGTTAGGGCCAAGGGTAGGGGTAGAGGTAGGGCCGGAAGTAGGGGTGAGTTATCTCAGATTGCGTGGGGAGGCCACAATATTATGAAGTCGACTAGTGTTTGGGTTCGAGCCGTTTTTAGCCTCGCAATATTCATGCTGTTGCCTCACGTATTCCCGACATACGTGAAAGCGCAGACGACGAACGGGGCGATTCTGGGTGCCGTTCATGACGCCAGCGGAGCGGGAATCCCCGGCGTCAACGTTGTGGTGAAGAACACCGAAACGGGACTTACGCGAAGTGCAACCACCGATGGTGACGGTGCGTACGAGGTCCTGAGCTTGCCGGCCGGAGCGTACCAGGTTGAGGCAAGCCTTCAGGGGTTCAAGACGGAATTGCGGCAGGGAATTGCGTTGACTGTAGGCGCTTCGATCAGCGTGAACTTCTCCCTCTCGGTGGGCGACGTAGTGGAAAAGGTAGTGGTCAACGAAGACACGCCGCAAGTGGAAACAACCACCTCCACCATAAGCGGAGTTGTGGGAGAGGCCGCCATCCGCGAACTTCCGTTGAACGGCCGCGATTGGCTGCAACTCGCCACTTTGCAAGCCGGCGTGGTCGGCGGGCTCGAGCAGCAATCCAGCGCGGTTTCGACGAACTCGCGAGCAGCCCGTGGCAACGGAGAGAATCTATACATTTCGGGAAACCGCCCGACCGAGAACCTCTATCTAGTGGACGGCCTCATCGTCAACGACTACGCGAATGGCAGCCCCGGAAGCGGACTGAACGTCAACCTGGGGGTGGACGCGGTGCGGGAATTCGCGGTGCTGACCAGCGATTACGGCGCGCAATACGGGATTACCTCCGGTGGCGTGGTGAACGCTATTTTCAAATCCGGAACAAACAAAATTCACGGAGACGCTTTCGGGTTTTTCCGGAACAGCTCGCTGGACACGCGAAACGTTTTTGACAATGCGAATCCTTCTGCGGGGCCAACAGGTACTCCGCCATTCCACCGCAACCAATACGGCGGCTCCATTGGCGGTCCCATCTGGAAAGATAAGACGTTCTTCTTCGGAAGCTTCGAAGGGCTCAACCAGGATCGCAGCATCTCGGAAGATACGCTTACGCTCTCCAATGCCGCCCGTAACGGGACGGTGGGAAATCAAACGGTCACCATTGCTCCGAGCATTGTGCCCTACCTTGCGCTTTTTCCGGTCGCAAATGGGGCGGATAACGGCGATGGCACGGCGCATTACATTTTTGCGGGTGCCGAAACGGGCAGCGAATACTATGCGGTGGGCAAACTGGATCACAATTTTTCGGAGCAGACGCGGCTCTCGGCAAGCTTTCAATGGGATACGGGCGCGCTTTTGCAGCCGGATTCCTACAATCAGAAGCTGCTTGGCTCTCCCTCCGGACACTATAATTTCACAACGTCTCTGCAGCACAGCTTCACTCCGACGGTGATTAACACCGCGCGCATCGGCGTGAGCCGCACCACTGCGGGCGACTCCGAGGACGTTTCCGCAATTTCTCCGCTGGCTACGAACACACAGCTTGGGTTTTTGCCGAATCTTCCCGTGGGAATTTTTACCGCCGGCCCCTTGTCCACGTCTGGTGGTCTCGGCGCCTCCGGGGCGGACAGCTTCCACTTCACTTCCTACCAGGCGTCGGACGACCTCAATTGGATTCGCGGCCGTCACACCCTGCAATTCGGTTTTCTCTTCGACAGGATCGACGACAATTTCAACTCCGCCAATCTCCCTCTGGGAGAATGGGACTACAACACCGTCCAGGATTTGTTGACAAACAATCCGCAAGACTTTACCTCCGACCTTCCCGGAACCAACGGAGCACGCGGCTTGCGCAGCGATGTCTTTGGGTTCTACGCGCAGGACTCTTTCCGGGTCACGAGCAAACTCACGCTGAACTATGGTCTGCGCTATGAAACGTCCACGCCGGTATCGGAACAGAACGGCAAAGTAGCCTCACTTGTGAATCTGACCGATCCCACGCCCAGGATTGGCGGGGCGTTTTTCAACAATCCCACCAAACGAAATTTTGCGCCCCGCGTGGGACTGGCGTGGGATCCAACCGGAAGCGGCAAAACTTCGATTCGAGCCTCTTTCGGGATGTATGATATTCTCCCGTTGCCCTACCTCTTCATCAACCGGACCCACGGTGCTCCCTTCTTTTTGCAAGGAAACGCGAATTGTCCGTGCGTAGACTCAAACAACCAACCCCTCTTCCCCGATGCGCTGAGCTTGCTCCAGGGGCCAGGGGCAAAGGCTCGCGTAGCCTACATAGAGGCCAATCCTCATCGGGCTTACAACGATCAGTGGAACTTCACGATTCAGCGGCAGTTGACAGCCAGCACGGCGCTGACGGTTGGTTATGTTGGGTCACACGCTGTCCACGTCCCATTAGGAATTGAGGACATGGATCAAGTGCCGTTGTCACAAGTTACTTTCTCACCCACCGGCCAGCCCATGTTTCCGATCCCCCCGGGCAGCACTCTCCAACAGCAGGTCAAAAACATCCAGAGGATTAACCCGAATTTTAGCCGCATTGTCGGAACCCTTTGGAGAGATTATTCCAAGTACAACGGTTTGCTGGTAAACGTCAGCAAACGGCTGAGCCACGGATTCGCTATCCAGGGCGCGTACACTTGGTCGAAGAGCCTGGACCAGGGATCGGCCACGTTCAGCGACAACGAATACCTCAACACGGCAGGCCCCTCCTATGCGTTCCTTCCCAACCTTCAAAACGGGGTTTCCGATTTCAATATCACGCATAACTTCACACTGAATGGGACTTGGAATATTCCGGTCTCGGAAGGCCTCCACGGCGCGCCTCGCGCGATTCTGTCTGGATGGGAAGTGGGAAGCATCTTCTCGGCACATACTGGCGTGCCCTTCACCGTAAAGATCAATCAGGACCTAGGACTTACCGGAAACAGCCGCGTCAACAGCACCGCTGGCGGGCAAAGGCCGGATTTCAATCCTGGACCAGGCTGTACGACGAATCCCGTCAACCCCGGAAATCCGATAAATTACATCAATTACAATTGCTTTTCGCTTCCCGCAGTTGGAACGCTGGGCGACCTTGGACGGAACACCTTGCGCGGTCCGGGTTTTGTGGACTTCGATTTCTCTTTGTTCCGGAACATTTCGCTTTACCAGGATAGATATAAACTCCAGTTCCGGACCGAAGCTTTTAACGTCCTTAATCACGCCAATTATGGCGCTCAGACCACCCTTTTGGGTTCAGCCCAACCCTTGCCACCCCCCACGCTGACGACTTCGCGTCAGATCCAACTCGGCGTCAAGTTCATCTTTTGATGAGGAACGCGGCCCATGATTAGACGACTACCTTGTTGGGCCATTGCCCCGGCAGTCGTGCTTTCCTGGGCCGCGCTTTCCAGTTTTGGCGCAGACGAACCCAGATCCAAGCCTTTCCCGGAGGACATCCCGGCGGCACGCATGGTTGCCGATCCGTATCCGGCGTTTAACGGGATCGCGGTCGATCCCGAAAACAACGTGGTTGTGGCCAGCGACCCGAATCGCAAGAGCCTGCTCCTCTATGATCGGTTGCACAACACGGCAGAGGGTACACAAACCGTTCCGATACGCCACATCATCGGTCCCGAAACCTACATCGGCATGGCTGCCGCGGTCATCCTTGATTCTCAGCGGCAGGAAATCTACACCGCCAACAACGATATCGAGGATACGGTCGTGGTGATGCCCTACGTGGCCAATGGCAATGCCAAGCCGGCACGCGTCCTATCGGTTCCCCACCAGGCTTGGGGGTTGGCCCTCGGCCGTTCCAGTGACGAACTCGCGGTGACGGCGGAAATCTTCAATGCCGTGGTTTTCTACCGCCGTGAAGCGAAAGGCGTCGAAGCCCCCATGCGGGTCATTCGGGGCCCCAAGACGCGCCTGGCAGACCCACACGGGATCTATTGGGACGATGCGCACGGCGAAATCGGTGTTGCCAGCCACGGCAATTTTCGGGGCGTCGTCCAGAACACGGGAGGCGGATGCACCCCCACGGCAGTGAAGGAGGAAGCGCCCAGCGAAGCCGGAGAGTTCCGGGCACCTTCCATCTCTATATTCGCTTCGAGCGCCAAGGACGATCAGGCGCCCCTGCGCACGATCGAGGGAGACTCCACCAAGCTTGATTGGCCGATGGGCATTGCCGAGGACCCGGTGCACGACACCATTGCGGTGGCCAACAACGGCGACAACTCGATTCTGATCTTTGACCGCAAACGCGGCGGAAACGTCGCGCCGGTTCGGGCCATTCACGGAGACCAAACCGGCATCAACCGGCCGATGGGGCTCTCTGTCGACGCCAAGAATGGCGAGATCTGGGTCTCGAACTACGGTGATCACTCGGCTCTGGCCTTCGACAGTGCGGCGGACGGCAACGTTACGCCAAAACGCATCCTACGAAGCGCCCCGGCGGGCACTGCCACTCCGGGGTTTGGGAATCCTATGGCCCTGGCTTACGACACGAAGCGCGGAGAAATTCTGGTCCCAAATTGAGTGAGCCAGCCGCGTGTGGCGGCATTTGCCAGGCTGGCAAATGGAAACATGGCGCCGAAGAGAGTGATTACCGGACAGGCGTCCAAGCTGGGCCGAACGATTCATGGTTTGGCGTACGATCCGGTGCACGACGAAATTGTGGTCCCGAACGCGCTGGCGGACGCGATTCTGGTTTTTCGCGGGAGTGCCAACGGCGACGAACCGCCCATTCGAGTGATTCAAGGGCCGTGCACAAAGCTTGTCACGCCGCACTCGGTGAGCCTGGACCTCGAGCATGGAGAGATTCTGGTTGCCAGCCTTACCGGGAAAAGAATCAACGTCTTTCGCTGGGACGCGAACGGAGATGTAGCGCCACTTCGGGTGATCACGGGGCCGCAAACGCAACTCGGGCACTTGGTCGGGATCGCTGTCGATCCGGTTCAGAACTTGATGGCCGTAGCGAACTCGGAGGACATCCTCGTATTCAACCGGACGGATAATGGGAATGTTGCTCCGCGCGCGCGAATAGCGGGACCCAACACGGGCATCACCGATGAGCCGTGGCAAATGCAATTCTACAAAGGGAGAATCTTCCTGGCGGCATCGAACCATCTTCACGTGAATCTGTACTCGGGTGTGACGCTGAAAGCGTCTTCGAAGTCTGTTCCGGACGATCCCTGGCTCAATCCGACGCTGGGCTTCGTCGGCGCATGGAACATTACCGATAATGGCGATGTCCCGCCCCGAGCCATGATTCGTGGTCCCTTTAGCGGGCTGCTGCATCCGGTGGGATTGGCGCTGAACCCCAAGGAGGGAGAGATTTACGTATCGGACAGCGTCAGAAATGGCATTCTGAGCTTCCTGGTGCCGGATTTTCTTGAACCAAAGGATCACGATTCAAGCAATGACCCTCAAGGAGTGAAACATGGAAAGTAGAGATTTGCGCGGTTGGATTCACCAAGCCGAGGAGCTGGGTGAATTGAAGAAGATCGATGGCGCCGATTGGGATGTCGAGATCGGTGCTGTAACAGAACTTGGCCATCACCGTGGAGAGCAAAGCCACGCCTTGCTTTTCGATCACATCAAGGGCTATCCAGCGGGTTATCGCGTTCTATCGAATACCCTCAATACCACGAAGCGCCTGGCGATGACGCTGCATATGGATACGAACTATACCCGGCTGCAGTTCGTGAAAGACATCAAGAAGCACATCACTGACCTTACCTACATTAAGCCCGAAGTCGTTAAAGACGGCCCGGTGATGGAAAACGTCTTTGAGGGCAAAGACATTGATATGTTCAAGTTTCCCACGCCTAAGTGGCACGAACTCGATGGTGGACGCTACATTGGCACCGGCTCCGTGGACATCACCCGTGACCCCGACGAGGGCTGGGTCAACCTAGGTACTTATCGCGTGATGATCCATGATCGCGATAAGCTGGGCTTCTTCATTTCGCCGGGCAAACAGGGCCGAATCATGCGGGAAAAGTATTTTGCTCGCGGTCAATCCTGCAAACTCGCGGTTTCGTTCGGCCACGACCCCTTGCTCTATCTCGCCGGCGGCATGGAAGTGCCGTACGGCGTATCCGAGTACGAATGGGTTGGCGGCCTTCAGGGCCATCCGGTGCAGGTAATCAAAGGCGAGTACACCGGGCTGCCCATTCCGGCTTCTTCGGAGATCGTCATTGAGTGTGAAGCGATTCCTGGTGACGACCACAACGAAGGTCCCTTCGGTGAGTGGACTGGCTATTACGCCAGCAACATGCGCCCCGAGCCAACCATGAAGGTAAAGCGGCTGTATCATCGCAACAATCCCATCATTCTCGGGGCACCGCCTACACGACCCCCTTGTGAATTCAACTATATGCGCTGCTTCATGCGCTCAGCCCTGATTTGGCAGGAACTTGAAAAGGCCGGCGTCCCGGACGTAACCGGCGTTTGGTGCCACGAAGCGGGTGGCAGCCGTCTTTTGACGATCGTCTCCATCAAGCAGCGGTATCCCGGCCATGCCCGGCAAGCGGGAATGATCGCCGCGTACTGCCACGCGGGCGCGTACCTTGGTCGCTATACCATTGTTGTGGACGACGACATCGATGTGACTAACACCAATGATGTTCTCTGGGCGCTGACGACCCGGTCCAATCCCGAAGCCGACATCGAAATCATCCGGCGCAGTTGGAGCGGCTCGCTCGATCCGATCATTCCGATGGCCGAACGCGGGCACAGTTCCCGCGCGGTCATTGACGCGTGCAGGCCGTATGAGTGGATGAAAGATTTTCCTCCAGTCGCGGAGTCGAGTCCCGAAGTCCGGCGCGCTGCTGAAGCAAAGTGGGGCAAGATTCTCGCGGAGCCCACTTCCAATGGCCATGGTGTGTCTTCACCAGAGCCCGTTGGCGCGCCAAGCGGTGCGCTTGATCCGGCAGTGGAATCCTCCATACAAGGGAAATACTAATGGCCGAGGCGGTGCATGCCACCGCGCAGCTTGGCGGAGCGAAGGAAATTGGGTTCTCCACGCGAAAAGTGATCGGCTGGATCTTTACGATCGCGGTGCCAGTATTTCTCTGGTTCATTCCGCTAAATTTCGAACCCACTTCCCAGCACGCGCTCGCGGTGGCGGCGTTCATGATTGTCGCCTGGATCGCCGAGCCGATTCCTCACGCGCTAACGGGTCTCATCGGGTGCTATCTCTTTTGGGTGCTCAAGGTCGTCAAGTTCGAGGTTGCATTCAGCGGCTTTGCGGATCAAACCCCATGGTTTCTCTTCGGGGCGGGCCTCTTCGGGATGATGGCCACAAAGACCGGCATGGCGCGGCGTCTTGCTTACTTGATTATCCAACGAGTTGGCGCCAGTTATTCGCGGCTCCTTCTGGGAATAATCCTTTCTTCCTTCCTCTTGACGTTTCTTGTGCCTTCGGGAATCGCCTGCGTGGTGATCATGGGGTCGGTTGCGCTCGGCCTGATGGAAGTCTTTGGGCTCGGGCGGGGCAGCAATGTCGGCAGGGGCATCTTCATTACCCTGACCTACACGGCTGGGTGCTTCGACAAAATGGTCATTGCCGGTCCTTCCACCATTCTCGGACGAGGTCTGATTGAGAATGGTGCAAACATCCATGTGTACTACAGCCTCTGGCTTCTGGCTTTCCTGCCTTGCGCTGTCGTGACGATATTTGGCATCTGGCGCCTGGTGGTATGGCTTTATCCACCGGAAAACGCGGCACTGGATCGAGGAGCGGAATTCCTTCGCGACGAACTCGAGAAGATGGGGCCATGGTCGCGCATGGAGAAAAAAGCCCTTTTCTTGATGCTCCTCGCCATTGCCCTTTGGATGACCGACCTGATTCACCATATTTCGCCGGCGGTGATCGGACTTGGCATCGGTCTTTTTGCTTGCGTGCCTAGATTTGGAATCCTCGATCAGGAGGACATGAAACGCCTTAATTATCTTCCCGTCTTTTTTGTGGCTACGGCCATCAGTATGGGAACAGTGCTCGTTCAGACCGGAGCGCTTCGCACGATGACCGGCATTATGTTCGACTGGATGCGCCCTCTGATGGACACCAGCGTTTACGCTCTGGCCGTCGTGCCGTACTGGACTGCTTTTGTCTACCACATCTTCCTGGGGAATGAGATCGGCATGCTGGCCACTTCCATGCCGGGCTTGATGAGTTTTGCTCACGCCAATGGTCTTCATCCCTTGCCTTTGGGATTGATCTGGGCCTTTGCCGCAGGCGGGAAGATCTTCGTCTATCAATCCGGGGTTCTGGTCGCTGGATATTCCTACGGCTACTTCAATGCGCGAGACGTTTTTCGCGTCGGTCTGTGCGTGACTGTTATCGAGTCTCTCGTGCTGCTCGTGACCGTCCCTTTCTATTGGCCGCTGATTGGAATTCGCTGATCCCAAAGTTTCGGGGGACGATTGCCGCAGGCCGTTACCGATCGGACTGCGGGCCGCCAAACATTATGAGCAAACATCCATTCCGATTGATCGTCGGCATAACCGGAGCCACGGGAACTATTCTCGGGGTGCGCCTCTTGCAGGTCCTAAGGGACGCAGAGGTAGAGACGCATCTGGTTCTCAGCAACTGGGGTGCGCGCACGCTTGTCCACGAGACCTCGTATACCGTTCAGCAGGTCCAGCAAATGGCGGCGCAGCATTATGCGCCTCAGGATCAGGGCGCGGCCGTCTCCAGCGGTTCATTTATAACTCAGGGCATGGTGATTTGCCCTTGCAGTGTCAGGTCGCTCGCCGCCATCGCGCAAGGTCACGGCGACACCCTCGTTCACCGTGCGGCCGACGTGGTGCTCAAAGAACGCCGCAAACTAGTGCTCGTCGTCCGCGAAACGCCGTTGAGCGACATTCACCTCGAAAATATGCTGAAGCTTTCGCGCATGGGCGTCGTGATTTTTCCGCCAGTACCTGCATTTTACAATCACCCGAAGACCATCGATGACCTCGTCGATCAGACCGTCCTGAGAATTCTGGACCAGTTCAGACTCAACTTGACCTCCGCCCATCGCTGGGAAGGCGCCATGGCAACCACTGGAGAGAAGCCAGCTCGCGCTTTGCGAGGAGTTAAACGAAATCGTTAGGCGTGGACTCCGTTTCCACGACCTTCACCACCACGCGATCACGGAACTCGCCGAATCCCAGGCCAGCGACCAAGCCGTAACGGCAATTGCAGGTCACGTCTCGCCAACAATCCTCCGGCATTACTCCCACGTTCGAATGCTAGCTAAGTGACCTGCTCCCAGGAATTTAGTCCGTCGAAAATGTAGCTTCTCTGGGGTAAAACCACCAGAGAGGAGCAGATTGTACGGGTGTTGAAGGAGGCGGAGTCGGGCGTGCCGGTGGCGGAGGCGAGACCACCGGGGGAGTGAATACTCTGAAGGAATTCCGCTCAGAAAACAGGCGTCGCACTTGCGCGCTTGCGGAACATGCCGAGGCCGGCAAGCCCTGATCCTAAGAGAAGCAGACTGGCTGGCTCCGGGGTTGGCACGGGTGTCCCCTCTTGGGTCACCGTGGACTGTGCGGAATTATTCGTCAGCGTTGTGCTGCCGTCGAGATTGATGTTCGTACTGAAGGCAATGCCGTTCACCGAATCGGTGGTCAAGACGGGATTTGCTCCCAACGGATCGGAAAACATAAAGAAATAAAGGCTGGTGGCGGAAGTGGATACGCCATCCGGGCTGGACACTGCCGGACCGAACAAATTTACAGCAAAGGAAATCGTGGATCCGAAGGTAAATCCCGTGAAGTAGTCGTTAAATGCGCTGCCGTTATCAAACAGAACCGTTCCCGGCAGCGTTCCACTCACGTCTCCGAACGGCGAGGCGGTCCCGAGGGTGCCGTCCGAGCTAAAATTCAGAATTTGCAGGCTCGCCGATTGGGACACCAGTGGGCCAGGGTTGAATTGAAAATCCAGCGAGCCGGAAGTTCCTACGATGCTACTGGTGTTGATCGAAACGTCATAAGTCACTCCATCCGCGAGCGCCGAGCCGACGGCCCCCAGCAGCAAAGCAATCAGGAGAATGGTTGTCTTAAGCATGTCGGCCGAACCCCCCTTAAAAGGTGCCCGAGTATACCACCGGCGTAAAGTTAAGAGTCAAATTAGGAGTGCTGAACGTGACCGTAACGCTGGCGGTCTGCTGTGCGTTCAAGCCACTGACGGTTGGTACGACGATGTAGGAACTCCCATGAATGGTGCCCGACGCATTAAGCAGTGTGACTCCTGCCGGCAACGCCGTAAACGTAAGCAGGAACGGCCCGCTGAGATGGGCGCCGGTGGAGTTCTTGAGGGAGACCGTTACCGTGGCGGTCTTTTTCAGGCGGTTGAACAAAGTTCCATTCGGCGTCGTAACGGCTATTTGCGCATGGGCAAATTGGACTGAACCGGAGACGGCATCGCTAACCTTAATCGGCTCGCTAACCTGAATGTCGGGGAAGACCGACGAGTCACCGACTTTGATAGTTTCTGTGATCGTGGGGACATTGACGGTTGCTGAGGGTGGATTCAGCAGGGCAGAACTGCTTCCCGCGGCGCTGAGCAGGATGGTCTGTGTAAAGTTGGTGCCGCCTCCGGCTGATGCGCTTGGAGGATTGCTCAGAGCGGCGGTATCCGTGAACACAAGAGTTCCACTTGTCGTACCACCGTTGTAGGTAATCGTAAAGACGCATTGGCCACCGCTCGGGAGCGACGCCGGCAGGGAGCTCGCGGAGTTGGTGCACATTGCCTGGGTCACAGTGAAGCCCGGCGAACTCATTGGTAGCAACCCACTGAACCCGACGGGCGAACTGCCGACGTTGGAGAGCGTGAGTGTCTGCACGGATCCCACGTTGTTTCCGAATCCCAGGCTGGAGTTTGAGAAGGCAAGGGCCGCTGGGACAAAGTTGGTCAGTAGCGGAGTGACGGTCACGAAGTCGGACACCGTGATTTTTTCGCTGACCGGAATGTCGGTAAAGGACGGCGCGTCGCTGACGTTGATGGTCTCGGTGATCGTTGGAATCGTAACCGTCAGCGATGTCAGCACAAGGATGTCATCATGGACGAATTCTGGATTGCTATCCGGTTCGTCTTGCGTGAATGTGAACGGATTCGTCAGGCTGCCACTCGACGTCGGTGTTACGTCCAGGATAATCGTCACGATGGAGTTAGGTTGCAGGGTACCCAGCGCGCAAGTAGCCAAAGCCCCCATCGTGTGCGCGCCAATGCAGCTTCCCTGCGAATTCGAGAGATTTTGCAACTGGACGGATCCCTCCAATTGATGACTGAAATTGAGATTCGTCGCGGGACTCGGCCCTGGATTGCTCAAGGTGATTGCGTACTCCACCGTCGGCGTGCCTACAGCCACCGGCGATGGGGTGTGATGCACCGTCAACAAAGTGTTCGCCTGCGAGGAGATGCCAGCTCCGGTCAGGCTGATGGTCTGTACAAATGTTCCGCTGCCGGAGCCCGCCACGTTCGGGGCGTTGCTTGTGGGTGCGTTATCGGAGAAGAGCAGTTGCGCGTTAGCGGTGCCAATGGCGTTGGGAGTAAACGTTATGTTGAACGGACAACTTGCTCCGGGAGGGATGGTCATCGCAGTATTTGAGGTTACGACGACTGCGCCCGTGCACGGCAGCAGGGTGTAGGAATACTGGTTCCCTGTGTTGTTGCTGAACGCAATGTTGGTCACCTGGAGAGAACTGCGGCCCGTGTTGATGAGAATCACCTGCTGCGTGCTGGGCGTGCCTTGCGTGATGCCTCCGAAACTCAAGCTGGGCGAAAGTTCGTACTGGGCAATAGGAACTCCCGATCCAATGGTCGAGCCATTCAGCAACACCGAGAATCCCAGAGAATTGTTCACCAGCACGTCGGGGCTGCGATCACCGTTCACGTCAATTGTTCTGACCTGATTGGAATTAGGCCCGGAAGCAAAGGCTTGCACGGGAGTGGAAAGACCACCTTTGCCATCGCCGGGGAAGACGTAGACGATCCCGCCAACAGCCGCGGCGACATCCAAGAAACCGTCCTGATTCAGATCGGCGATGTCGATTTGCGCCGTGTTGGTGATGATGTCCTGGAAACCCAGCAGGGTGCCGTACAGCGGTACAGCGCCGCGATCGGTGAACGTTCCCAGATTTCCCGGTGTGTTCAGCAGGACGTGGATGCCGTCAGTCGCCGAAAGCACCACATCAGGCACCGTGTCCTGGTTCATGTCTGCCACGGCCACGGAGGAGACGCTTGGCGAAGGCAGATCGGAGGGCTGCGCGAAGATAGTTTTCGGAGTGCCAAACGTTCCGCCGCCCGTGTTTGGGATAAGGGCTGCGCCCACCAACGTATCCGAACCCGTAGCAGCCTGGGTGCCCGAGCAAGACTCTCCACCATTGGTCACCACGAGATCTGGAACGCTATTTCCAAGCAGATTACCCGCCGCGAGTCCGACGGGGTTTACCACCGGCGAAGGAATGTAGATCGGCGCCTGAAAGGTTCCGTCATGATTGGAGAGGAATACATAGATGGCGGACTTAGTGGCAGCATTGCAGTTTTCCGGATACGCGACCACCACATCCTGATAGCCATCCCCATTTACGTCCACGGCGATAATCGGTGGGCGCGGGCTGTTAGGCGAAAAGCCGAGGCCGGGATAGTGGGGATCGCCCCCGAGGTAGCAATTGTTCGGCGGGGTCGGCGAGCCTCCAAAAAATCCCTGGCAGTTGGGGGCCAGCGTGAAATTGAAGGGTCCCGTAGTGTTGGCTCCCTGATTCTCCAAAAGAGTGATGCCCTCCGATGTCACCAAGGCAATGTCTGGGTCGAAGAATCGGAAGCTGCCCGCGACCAGCGCATACCCAGCCGATGCCCCAGAGGTGATCGAACCCACACCTTGGCCCGACAGAGTACCCAGATCGATGACCGTGGGGGGAGTCGCGTATCCCGGCGGAGTCGCCGTCTTGTAGGCGTTTTGAAAAATAGAAACGGTGGCAGCGAAATTTGATTCATCCTGCCCTAGGACGGCTACGTCCGGAGCGCCCACGCCATTGAAATCAGCCACCGCGAAGCCCCGCTGTGTGCCCGTGGTTAGAAAGGGAGATTGCGCGTAGAGGGGAGCGAGCGTGGGCTGGCCCGTTGTGGGATCCACTAGATAAACCGCCACCGATCTGGTTTCATCCACTTGCGCGAACAAAGGGTTGAGTTGCACAAAAACGCCGGCGTCCACCAACACCCATTTTCCTAATCCCGTCGAGAAGCCGGCAGCTACACCTTGTCCCGCGGGCCCAAAGGGTCCGATGTGGGACCTCGTCGTCGAGCCGGGATTCAGGCTGATATTCAAATTTTGATTGGTATCCAGAAAGGCCAAGTCGGGAATTCCATTGCCATCAAAGTCGGCCACGGCCATGGCGAGTCCGATAGGACCAAGGGAGACAAAGTTGAACGCTCCCAATTGCGGATTTCCCACACCTGTCTGCATCGTGATAATCGAGTATTGCAAGCCTTGCGTGCCTATGCCTACCAAGGCCGCGGTCCCAGTTCCGGTAATATCGGCCAAGGCAATGTCCAGAAATCCGTTGGGCGGAGCAGCCAATGGGAGTTGCGGCGGAACAAAGTCAAGAAAGAACACACTCTTTTGTTCGACCATCTCGTTTTCGAAGACGCTCACATATTGCGTGAAAGGACCTGTGCTTGCGAGAAGCGCCAGGCTGGTGCCGTTCTGCCCGTTTATATTCCCCGCCACAATCGTGCCGTAAAGGGTCGGGCCAGTCAGGCCCGGGAGAACCGCCGAGTAGCTGGCGTAATTGTAAAAACTGTTGGCGACGGCGCCCGTGTTTATGAGTGCATGGTTCAGGTAGACAGTAATACTGCCCGCTGCCGCTCCGCTGGCGTTGCTCACGGCGATATCGTCGAATGTGTCGTTGTTGTAGTCGGCGACAGCGACAGAGATTACGCCGGTGGGATTCGCGAGACAGCCTATCGTAGGGAAGGCGCCGTTGCCGTCGCCGTAGAGAAGCACCACGCCGCCGGAAGCGCACCCCGGGGCCTGGGTGACGGCCACGGCGATTCCTAAGGGTTGCGTTGGGCCATTGAAATGGCCGACCGCAATGTTGTGATTCGTGGCGAAAGGCTGGCCGGAAATGGTGCCGATCGTGTAGATGTTGCCTGCGGTGAAGCTTCCGTCTTGGTTGCCGATGAAGATTTGTACCTGCGAACTCCCCGGCAGAAGGGGTGCATACTCCACGACGGCAAAATCCAGCAGGCCGTCGCCATTGAAGTCGCCCAGGGCCACGGCATTGGGAATCGAGAAGAGAGCGTTAGTGCCGCCGCTATAGGCCTGCGGCGCCTGGATGAGCGTTGGCGCCGGACCTTGCGCCATTGCCGCTCCACCAAACAAGCACGCGAAGGCCAGTAACAGTTCGCCGCAACCGAACCGGCGAAGAGCGGACGCCTTGTCCGTCGTGAATTTTCCGGTCATAACGTCAGCCCTTCTGTCGTGGTGCGCCACAGTGTTTTTTCATAACCTTTAGGGCCGTGCTTCCCGTTCCCTAGCCAAGAAACTGTCAGGAACGCCAAGCGAAACACAAATCTGAGTTGCGAGGACAGGTGTCTAGCTGCCAGAGAAGGTGATTACCACGGTAACCGCAACGGACTGACCGCCGGTTACGGGTTGCGTAATGGCCCTAGAGGTGAGGAAAAGAATTTGGGACACGAAACCCGCGGCGCCAATGCAAGTCGCACCGCCAGAGGGTCGTCCGGGCGGATACGGGATAAGCGATGTCACTGCTGCTGCGTTTGTAACAGCACCGTTGCCGTCAGAAACTCCCGCGTTAAACAGTCCGCTTGTCACCACCGACAACCCTGGAACACAGCCTGCAATCCCAGTACTAACGCCATTTATCGTGCCCCCGTCAGTTTGCAGTAATGTGACGTTCCCATTTAGGGTGAAGCCGACTGCGTTGTTGTGGGCTGTCGTCGTATTTGGCGCGTAGGTCAGGGTGCCGCAAGTAAAGGCTGTTTGGAAGGAACTGCACACGCCTTGGACTCGAGAGTCGTACATTGTACAATCGCTGAAACCGCAGAGAGTGCCCGCCGCCGAATTGAGGTCTATAAGGAAACCTTCTGTCGTGTACGAACCCGAGAGTAGACCGGTAAGCAGATCGGCACCCTCGACTGGATCCAGCGCATTCTCAAATTCCTGACGCGCTGCGACCGTACCATCCGGGTTCTTTACGACGATGGTCCAGTGACCATGTACGACGATCCCCTCCTTCGCACCCTTTGCAGGAGGCTTTTCCTCCGAAGATTCTGCTGCTTTCGCTGGAGCTGATTCCGGCTTTGCGGTCGTAGCGGGCGTTTGCTTTGGCACCGTAGGTGCCGCCGCAGGCTGCGCGTCTTGAGCAGATGCAGTCGTCGCGCTCGACTGCGCACGACCGGGACTAGCGCAAATCAGCGCCATGGTGAGAAAGCCGACAAGCGCGAAGCCTCGCCGGGCGATTTGTGCCAGCACTTCGTGTTTACCGTTGATCTTCATGATGCTGTGTCTCCTTCATTGTGTTTTTCCATTGCCACTTCAAAACTCATGTGCGTCTGAGATTCGCGTGCCGCTTTCTTGTGCAGCCGTTCGCGCTCGGCTTGCAACACCGAGGCGAGCCAATCTTGAAATTCCGTTTCATTTGCGATGGGAGCGGGCCGTTTCATGGCTGGTCGAGTCCGGGAACAGTGTGCGGGAGTGTGCGTGCAACGCTGCGGAACGTCAATGTACGGAGGAAAATTTAGTTGTGTAGTAAGTCTTAACAGGCAGCCGCCTGATAAGAAGAAGGTTACTTCCGTTTGGCTGACTGGCCTTCCAAGTACTGGTTCCATGCTACACTCTGCCCAGTCCCCGGGTTTCCTCTGAAGGAACTTCATGGAGCAGGCACCCAGCTCGCCAATGCTCAAGTTCGGTCCATACCTTGTGGACCTGGCAGCGGGCGAAGTACGCAAAAACGGCTCCCTCATCCGGCTGCAGGAAAAACCCCTGCGCGTGCTGGCACTTTTGGCCGAACGGCAAGGCCAACTCGTCACCCGCGAGGAACTGAAGAAACGTCTCTGGCCCGAAGACACCTTTGTCGATTTTGAGACCGGGCTGAACACCGCCGTCAGCAAGCTCCGCGATGCCCTTTCCGATAGCGCGGAAACTCCCCGTTACATCGAGACCATCCCCCGCCGCGGCTACCGGTTCCTGGTAGCGGTGGAGAAGTTGGATGGAATTATCAAAGTCGGCCCGGCTTCTCCCGTTGTGGCGACTGCTAACCCTGGCGCGCCTCTATCCTCTCCAGCGGGATCAGTCGAGGAAAAAGCGGGACTCGCTGGTCCCATTTCACAGGCAGCAGCAAGTTCATTGCAGGGCCACCCGCAGAACTCTTCTTTAATCCGGGCGGCGACGGCAAAGCCAGTAAACCGGAAAATCATTGCGGCAGTGAGCGCGTTGATTCTCGTGCTCGCGACGGGTGGCTACTTCCTCTACAAGAAATTCTGGAATGCTGCACCCGATTCTGCAGTTTCGATCGTGGTGCTGCCGTTCACAAATCTGACTGGTGATTCCACGAAAGAGTACCTGCCCGATGGCGTCACCGAGGAAATGATTACCAGTCTGGCGCGAACCGAGGGCGGGCAGTTGCACGTGATTGCGCGCACTTCGGCGATGTCCTACAAGTTGTCCCACGAGACGGTGAAACAAATCTGTGCGGAGTTGGGTGTGCGATACGCTCTAGAAGGAAGCGTCCAATCCGAGGGAGAACGCCTCCATGTGACCGCGCAATTGATTCGTTGCGAGGATCAGCTTCATGTGTGGGCGGATACTTATGAGGGAGACTCCGGCCAGATACTGAAATTTGAAAACAACCTGACGGATTCCGTTGCCCGGACCCTGTCGCTTAAATTACTGACGGGAAAGAAGCCCGAATACATCCCTAAAAACTCGCTGGCTCACGATGCGTATCTCCAAGGCCGCTACTATCTTTCCCTGCGATCGAAGGAAGGCTTTGAAAATGCACTCCAGAGTTTTGGGACTGCGCTTTCCGAGGATTCGCACTACGCGCGTGCCTATGCTGAACTAGCCGTCACCTACAATTTGATGGGGCAATACAACTGGATAAGTACGAACCAGGCGCATGGACAGGGCAAAGCAGCAGCTCTGCAGGCGGTCGCCGCCGATCCCACACTGGCTGAAGCGCATGCGGCAGTGGGATTCAACAAGTGGTTCTACGAGTGGGATTCCGCGGGAGCGGAGAAGGAACTGCTCCAGGCCATTCAACTGGAGCCCAGTAACGTCGACGCACACCACTGGTACGCAATGGTGCTGATGACCAGCGGACGAATTGACAATGCGGAAAAAGAGATGCGCATAGCTTTGGCGCTGGATCCCAAGGCTCTAATTCTGCGTACCAATCTGGGCTGGGTGCACTATATGGGTCGGCAATATCCTATTGCGATTCAGGAACTGCAATCGGTTGCCCGCGACAATCCCAGTTTCCTGACGGCGCATTACAAACTCTGGTGGACCTACTCGGTGACGAGAGATTTTCCTCGTGCGTGGGAAGAACTTAAGGCGATCGTTCACGTGATTTCGACACCTGAAAATGAGAGGAGAATTCTGACGACTTATGAAAAGGAGGGATACGCGGCATCGCTGCATGCCCTCTCCACTTCTGCCGGCGCGGTGTACGCGGGAAGTATGGTCGATGCCGCACGCTGCATGAATTTTGCGGGCGACAAGACGGAAGCGCTGAAATTCCTTCAGACCGCGATGAATCGGCATGAGGGATGGATGATTTTCGTGGAGAGCGACCCGGCGTTTGACTTGCTGCGCTCTGAGCCCGAATTCTCCAGGATGCTCCAGGAAGTCCATGCTGTTTCGTCTCAAAGCCACTGAGGACTCCAGTTTGGCAGGCATCTGAAGCTGCGAATGGAGGGCCAAGGCGGAACTCGCGAAGCACTGTACGGAAATCACGCTCACACCAGAGCGGGAGAGCTACAAACTTAGCAGGCAGTGGGGTTTGCTTGGGGATGTACGTTCGGATGGTGCCGGGGGCCAGAATCGAACTGGCTACGCCCGCCTTTTCAGGGCGGCGCTCTACCAATGAGCTACCCCGGCAACTCAACTTTAGTAGTTTAGTGTCCACCCCCAACGCTGTCAAATTCGCCCAAAATTTTCCCCAATTCTTATATAGTGCCCGCTTCTTTCTTTGAGTGCGGAAGCTCAGCTTCCGCTGTTACGATTGCAACGACAGTGACATTTACTCCGAAAGCATCGCGCTCCCATCTTTTGCGCCTAACCTGCGCACACGCTAAAATAATCCCGATGACAACCACACAGCGAAAATCCGCCGATCTGATGCCCGAACTCGACGCGCTCGCCAAATCCGCCGCATCCGGCGAGGCGCTCATGAAATCCATCGTCGCCCTTCTCCATGAAAAGCTCACCCGTTACAACTGGGTCGGCTTCTACATGCTCGAAAGGGAAGGCGGCGATACGCTCGCCCTCGGCCCCTTCAAGGGCACCATGACGCCCCACACCCGCATTCCCCTCAACCAGGGTATCTGCGGCGCAGCGGCCTCCAGCGGCAAAACCATCGTCGTCGACGACGTCAACTCCGACTCCCGCTATCTCGCCTGCTCCCTCGAAACCAAATCCGAAATCGTAGTCCCCGTCTTCGTCCGCGGCAAAGTCGTCGGCGAACTCGACATCGACTCCCACTTCCTCGCCGCCTTCGGCACCGACGACCGCAAACTCTGCGAACACGCCGCCGCCGTCCTCGGCAAATTCCTCGAATCCCGGTAGCACAGGCTTCAGCCTGCGCTCTTCCTCTTCTCGGCGTCCTCGGTGTTCTCAGCGACCTCTGCGTTATCTTTATTTCACTCTAATTTCAAATTGAACGCGCACTCTGGGTAGCTACCATTTCACCGACTTCATCAATTTCCTTGGAAGACCTAGACTATCCAACGAGCTGAACGCCACGGCGCCCGGCGCTCAACGCCGCACTCACCAGTCACTAGTCACCAATCAACAGTCACTTCCTACCCCTGCGCATCATCAAATTCCTTCATCCAACTCCGATCCTTCAGCATCTCTCTCGGCCGCGTCCCATCCGGCGGCCCCACAATCCCATCCTTCTCCATCAAATCAATCAAATGCGCCGCCCGCCCATACCCAATCCGCAATCTCCGCTGCAACGTAGAAGTAGACGCCCGCCCCATCTCGCAGCAAATCCGCACCGCATCCTGGTACAAATCATCCTCCACATCCTCGCCGCCAGCGTCCGCCTCTCCCGCACTCTGCGAACCGCCGCCCTTCGCGCTCCCCACAGCCTTCCCATCCTCGTCCTTCGGTGCCTCCAGCAAGGCCTCGTTATATTTCGCCTGCGCCTGCTGCCTCCAGAAATCGCACACGCTCGTAATCTCATCTTCGCTCACCAGCGGCCCATGAATCCGGTGCAAACGCGCCGATCCCGCCGGCAAATAAAGCATGTCACCCTTGCCCAGCAACGACTCCGACCCGTTCGAATCCAGAATCGTCCGCGAATCCACCTTGCTGGCCACCCGAAACGAAATGCGAGCAGGGAAGTTCGCCTTGATCAACCCCGTAATCACGTCCACTGATGGCCTCTGCGTCGCCAGAATCAAGTGAATCCCCACCGCCCGCGCCATCTGCGCCAGCCGCGTAATCGATTCCTCCACATTATTCGTATCCACCATCATCAAGTCCGCCAACTCATCAATGATGATGATTAAGTAGGGAAGCGGCTTGTGCTCGCTCTCCTCCACATTCTCAAACAGCGAAAGCGCCTGCTGCTTCTGGAACGTCCGGTTGTACTGGTCAATATTCCGCACTCCGCGCTGCGCCAGCAGCTTCAGCCGGTTCTCCATCTCCCGCGTCGCATTCCGCAACACGTTCGACGCCACCTTCGGGTCCGTCACCACCGGCGCGATCAGGTGAGGAATTCCCTCATACAAATTCAGTTCCAGCCGCTTCGGGTCCACCAGCACCATCTTCACTTCGTCCGGCGTCGCCTTATACAGAATCGACATCATCAGCGAATTGATGAACACGCTCTTGCCCGTGCCCGTCGACCCTGCAATCAGCAAGTGCGGCATCGACGCCAGATCCGTCACCCGGATCCGCCCGTGCAAATCCCGCCCCATTGCCAGCGTCAGCTTGCTCGGTGAATTCGCAAACTCCTGCGCCTCGATAATCTCCCGCAGCGCAATCGTCTCTCGCCTGTCGTTCGGCACCTCAATACCGATAGTCGATTTTCCCGGTATACGCTCGATCAGAATCGACTCCGCCTGCAGCGCCAGACACAAATCCTCCGTCAACCCGATAATCCGGCTGTACTTGATCCCCGCTTCCGGCTTGAACTCAAACGTCGTCACCACCGGCCCGGGGTTGATCTGCGTCACGCGCCCTTCCACGTCAAACTCGTGGCACTTCTCCTCGATTGCCCGAGCCCTATATTTCAGCTCGTTCTCGTCCAGCTTGTGGCTGCCCTCGCCCTCGCGCAGCAGGCTGATCGACGGCAGCTTGTAGTTCGCATTCCCCTTGGCAATCTTCGGCTCGCCCTTGCCCTGAGCGCCAGCGAAGGGTTTCTCCTTGTTCAGCACCATAATCGGCGTCTTGTGCTTTGCGTCCTCTTCGTCGTCGTCCTTTTCCGCCACCGCCGAGGACTTCTTCCTCTTAAAAATGTCGCTCAGATCTTCCAGCTTGATGCCCTTCGGATCTTCCTTCTCCGGTTGTCCTTTGCCCGTGATCTGCGGAGCCACCGCCTTCCGTCCCCCAATCCGCCGCTCTTCCACCGCCCGCCGCATCCGCTCCTGCTCGCGCTCTTCCCGCCAATCCTGCCAGCGCAACTGCGCCCGCTGCAAAATCCCCATCTTCTCCATCTTCCCCAGCGGCCCCTTGTTGCTGCTCGCCCAGGCATGCGCCCCGCTGAACGAAAATCTCGTCGTCATGAACAGCGACACAATCAGCAGCGACCCAGCCACCAGCAGCGCGCCCCCGAAATTAAATCCGCTCTGCAATCCGTGCGACACCAGCGTTCCCAGTACGCCTCCCGCCGGCACCGCCCCGCGCACATCTGGCACAAAGCGCAATAGCGACAGCAGGGAAGGGAGCGACAACATCAGCAGCACATAACCCGACAGTGTCGCCACCTGCGAATCAATCGCCCGGCTCCGGCACCACCGGTAACCCAGTATCCCCATCGCCACCGGAATCAGAAACGCCGCAAATCCGAATATCTGGAACAGCAGATCCGACGAATACGCCCCCACCGGCCCCATCCAGTTATGCGTGATGTGGTCTTCTCCCCCGGTCGCGCTCACATTGAACGCCGCATCCCGCGGGGAATAGGAAATCAACGCCAGTCCAATCAGGACAGCCGCAGCAACGCACAAAAATCCAATCAGCTCATTGAGCCGTTTATTTTCAGTTGGTGTAAGGAAGCGCACGAAATTCTCCTCAGCCCGGATGTAGCGACAGTCCGCCGTGGCGGACGGGCGCTTTCAGTGTTGCCTTTGTAGGGGCCGAGCGAACTCGGCCCGCTCTTATAGCCGGGGGAAGGCTGAGTGTATGCGAGCACAACAATTCCGTTGTGTCGCCGAGCAGGAAGCGGCGCTGTAGCCCCTGCTCACGAGGAACGTCCAAATCATAACAAATCCCGCCCCTCGCACAAGCCCATCTTCCAATGTGTTTCCAAATCCCAAATCCTCGTGTGGCACAGCCACCGCCGCCCCGTCCCGCGAATTTTGCGGGATGATTCCTGCGTGCCCTGAGCGAAGCCGAAGGGGCTGTGCTCTTGGGTTTTTCTTCTCTGTGCCCTCTGTGCTCTTTCTCTGCGTCCTCTGTGTGAACTCTTCCTCTTCTCTTCTCAGCGCTCTCTGCGTCCTCAGCGAACTCTGCGTTATTCCAAACTCTTCTCTTTCCCCTTCAGTCCCACTTCATAAACCCCCGCCACCCCATGCGCGATTCGATCCGGTTTGCAATGATCCTCATCCAAGTTCGTCATCACAATCACCGTCAACCTGTCATCCACATATCTAGAAATATTCATCGTAAACCCCTGCCAGGCCCCGTCATGCTCAATCAATCTGTGCCCATTCGCCTCATTCAAGAACCACCCAAACCCATACGGATAAGTCTTCCCATCCTTTAACTTCACCGGCGTCCACATCTGCTCAAAACTCGCCCGCTTCAGGAGCTTTTCCGTATACAGCGCCGCATCCCATTTTCCCAAATCCAATACGTTCGTATACAAAGCCCCGTCCGCCGTAGTGTTCAGCGTCGCCGAAACCCACGCCTGATTCTTAATCTCACCCTTCACCAATTCATACCCGCTCGCACGATTCCGCACAATATCCGCCTCGCTGATGATCCGCGTCACACTCATCCCCAGCGGCCGGAAGATCCGCTCCTGCAGAAAATCCCCATAAAATTCCCCGGTAACCTTGTGAATCAGAAACCCCAGCAGCACATAGCCCGTATTGCTGTATTTCCATTTCGTCCCCGTCTCAAAATTCAGCGGCAGTTGGACCAACTTCTGGTACAGCTCCTTTTCCGTATAATCCCCCCGTAGGTTAATCAATCCTCCTGCCTTCGTGTATTCACTGCCCGTGTAATCCGCAATCCCCGAAGTGTGCGTCAGCAAATTCCGCACCGTCACGTCCTTCCAAACCGCCGGCGTCCCCTCCAGATACTTGCTCAGCTTGTCGTCCAACCCAACCTTCCCCTCTTCCACCAGCATCATCACAGCGGTCGCCGTAAACTGTTTTCCCACCGATCCCGTCTGAAATACCGTCTCCGGCTTCACCGCCACATCCAATTCCACATTCGCCAATCCATATCCCTGCGCCTTCACCACCTTTCCATCCCGCAGCACAGCCAGCGCCATCCCAGGAATCCGTTGCTCCCGCATCTCCGTGCCCACAAACCCATCCACCCGCCCATCCAAATCCTGCCCAGCATTCGCCACGAATGACGTAGTCAGGCTAATCCCCAACACCACCAAAGCGCCCACACCAATCCTCAAACGACGTTTCTCCATCGGTCTCCACCCTCGCTTTTCTCTGTGCTCTCTGTGTCCTCTGTGGTGAATCCTCTTCTCCTCATCCCATCCGCGAAGCAAAATACAACACCGCCACCCCCAAAATAATCCGGTAAATCGCAAACGGCGCAAACCCCCTCCGCCTCACATACCCCATAAACCAGGCTACCGATCCATAAGCCACAACAAACGACACCACAAACCCAATCCCCAAAACAATCCACCCATGCGAATCAATATGCGAAACTGAAATCGCGTCCGCATGCTTCCCCATCACCGACTTCAGCAAGTCATAACAAGTAGCCACCACCATCGTCGGTATCGAAAGGAAAAACGAAAACTCCAGCGCCGAAGCACGCGACATCCCCGCCAACTGCCCCGCCGCAATCGTCGACATCGACCGCGAAGTCCCCGGAAACACAGCCGACAAAATCTGGCAGGACCCAATCCAAACCGCCTGCCCCAAACTCATATCCTCCATATGCCAAATCCGGATCACGCCCCCGCCCGCCGCCTTCTCTCCCGCCGCCTCGGCCTTCGCATTCCGCGCATCCACAAACCACATCACAATCCCGCCAATCAGCAGCGCGCTCCCAATGATGGTCAAGCTCTCCAGATGCTTCCCGATAATCTTCGTCATCAAAAACGCCGGTATCGCCGTCACCACAAACGCGATTATCGTGAGTTGCACCGGACCTCGACGCAACATCGCAAGAATCAAACACTTTAATATTTTGAAGGGGACCAAGATTAATGGTGTGTCGTCGTGCTCATATCCAATGAATTTCGCAATCCTCTCCCGAAAATAAATCGGCAGCGTCAAAATCGCCCCCAACTGAATCACAATCGTATACATCTTCCAATACGCACTCCCCAAATCCAGATGCAGCAACGCCTCTGAAATCCGCAAATGCGCCGTAGAACTAACCGGCAAGAACTCCGTCAACCCCTCCACCACCCCCAAAATCACACTCAAAAGGTAATCGTTCACGCATTCTCTCCTGGTAGTCTTCTTTCCTGAGCGCCGTAGGCGCGGCAGAAACTAGCCCAGCCCGTAAGGGCTGGGTACAAAAGCAAAAAACTCTTCAAGCGCCGTAGGCGCGACACATTTTTCCGTAACTCATGGCACAACCATCCCTGCTCGTGCTCTCGCTCTTCTCTTCTCTGCGAACGCTCTGCGCCCTCTGCGTCTCTGCGTTATTCTTAATCTCCGCCCTTTTCGATTTTCTATTTTCCCTTTTCCAATTTCTTCCTCATCTCATACGCATCAATCTTCCCCAAATAATATTTCTTCACCACCGCCTCCGTACGGTATCCATGCCGCTCCCAGAACGCAATCCCGCTCTCATTCTCCACTGACGTTTCCAGCAGCACCGACTGCACTCCCTGAAACGAAAAATGCTGTTCCATCTCCCGCAAAAGCATCGTCCCCACGCCCTTTCTTCGAAACCCCTCCGCCACATCCAAAGTAATAATGTGCCCCAGCGGCGGATTCTCCTCCGCCAGAATAAATCCCGCGATCCGCTTCCCCTCTTCCGCCACCAAACAATCCGCCCCCGGCAAGCTCAAATAATAATGCAGCGACCATTTGCTATATGAAATCCCCGGCGGAAAACACTCCTGATCCAGCTTATGCAGCCGTCCGAAATCCTTCGCTTCATACTGTCGCGTAACAATCGCCATAAAAAAGTAGGGGCCCAGCGTACTGGACCCCTTAGCAACCTCATCCTATCTTTTCGCGGTCGTCTTGTGTAGCGGCCACCTTCAGGTGGCCAACTCTTCGCTTATGGCTGACGGCTGTCGGCTTACGGCTTTCCCCTACAACTTCACCGTCACCGTCTTCACCTCCGTATAATTCGCCAACCCATACTCTCCCAACTCCCGTCCGATCCCCGACTGCTTAAATCCGCCAAACGGCGCCGCGGCATCGAAAACGTCGTAGCAATTCACCCACACCGTCCCCGCCCGCACGCCATCCGCAATCGCATGAGCTTTCGTGATGTCCTGCGTCCAAACCGCCGCCGCCAACCCATACAGCGACTTGTTCGCCCGCTCCACCACTTCCGAAATATCCTTGAACTTCAAGATCGACATCACCGGCCCAAAGATCTCTTCCTCTGCAATGCGCATGTTGTCTTGTACGTCGGCAAACACCGTCGGCTCGATAAAATATCCCTTGTTGCCAACGCGGTTTCCGCCCGCTACCAGTTTGGCCTTGTCCTTCTTGCCGGCCTCGATGTAACCCATCACCTTATTGAACTGCTCCTCGTCCACCTGCGGGCCCTGCTCCGTATTCTTGTCAAACGGATTGCCCACTGTCCGCCGCTTCGCGCGCGCCGCGCTTTTCTCCACGAACTCGTCGTAGCACTTCTCCTCTACAAACAACCGCGACCCCGCGCAGCAGCACTGCCCCTGATTGAAGAACAGCGCGAAATGCGCCCCCTCAATCGCCTTGTCCATGTCCGCGTCCGCAAACACAATGTTCGGGCTCTTCCCGCCCAACTCCAGCGTCACCCGCTTCAAATTCGAATCGGCCGCTGCCCGCATAATCAGGTGGCCCACTTCCGTCGACCCGGTAAACGCCACCTTATCCACATCCATGTGCCGCGCAATCGCCGCTCCCGCCGTGGGCCCGTACCCTGGCAGCAAATTCAGCACACCTTCGGGAATGCCCGCCTCCAGCGCCAGTTCGCCTACGCGCAGCGCCGTCAGCGGCGTCTGCTCCGCGGGCTTCATCACCACCGTGCATCCCGCCGCCAGCGCTGGCCCCAGCTTCCACGCCTGCATCAGCAACGGAAAATTCCACGGAATAATCTGCCCCACCACGCCCACCGGCTCATGCTTGGTGTACGTGAAATATCGCCCTTGCACGGGAATCGTCTTCCCCTGATTCTTGTCCGCCCATCCCGCGTAATACCGGTAGCAGGCAATCGTCAGCGGCAAATCTGCTGTCAGCGCGACCTGGTAAGGCTTCCCGTTGTCCAGCGATTCCAGTTCCGCCAACTCTTCCGCATGTTTCTCAATCAAATCGGCCAGCTTGTTCATCAACACGCCGCGCGCCGACGCAGACATCTTCCGCCAAGCCCCCTTCTCAAACGCCACCCGCGCCGCCGCCACCGCCTTGTCCACGTCGGCCGCGTCCGCCTCCGCCACCCGCGTAATCACTTCTCCTGTGGAAGGATTAATCGTCGGGAAAGTCTTCCCCGAAGCCGCATCCACCCATTTCCCATTAATCAAAAGCTTCGTAGCCGATACCTTCACCTTAGGTTCAATCACCGTTGTCGCTGTAGCCATCGGAATCCTCCTTCAATTTTCTGAATTCTTGGTAGAGCCCGTCCACCTCAGGCAGACGGGCCGCCAGTCCAATCTCTATGTAGTTGCCGATCTTTAGATCGGCCACAGACGCGTGGGTCTCCAGCCTATACCCCCGCGCCGCCAGAATCAATAAACCCGATTCACTCCATCAGATTTTTCCCTGGCACCCTCTTCTCTGTGGCCTCGGTGCTCCGACCTCTGTGTGCTCTGTATTAAAAGTCTTTCTTTTAGGAAGTCGTCTCGGCGCTCCTCATCGCCTGCCCCCGCGTCACCACCACGGACATCAGCAAGCTACACGTTAACAACGCCGCCGCCAGATAATAGGGCGCCCCAGGCAAATGAATCCGCGCCGTTGGTGAAATCGCCGCGGAAAATACCTGCGTAAACAACAGTGGCCCCAGCATACCTGTCAACGCTCGCAACGAATTGATCGCCCCTTGCAGTTTCCCCTGCGACGTTGGATCCACCCGCTGCGACATCAGCGACTGCACCGACGGTCCCGCCACTCCCCACAACGCAATGAACGGAATCGCCGCCAGCATTTGCCAGCCTTTCCATGCCAGCGCAAATCCCGCAAATCCCATTACGCCCCACAACAGTCCCGACATCAATCCCATTCTCTCTCCTACC
>Ga0210405_10000473_pt1 | contig 53708 bp, 45 predicted proteins | sample IncBWH11MmetaG_FD_155492 | JGI IMG/M metagenome (GOLD analysis project Ga0210405, IMG submission 155492) | Forest soil microbial communities from Barre Woods Harvard Forest LTER site, Petersham, Massachusetts, United States - Inc-BW-H-11-M | ecosystem: Environmental > Terrestrial > Soil >...
GCTCTTCCGCGCTCAGTACCAAGACTGCCTTCGGTCGGCCGAAGCCCATAGGCGATTCTCCCCTGTTTTCGGGGAGAACGCTCGAAGGCGCTTACTTATTCCGCGAATTTCTGACTCATGACACTAGCTCTCCTCCCGAAAGATCTTTTCGCCTACATCCGGGAAACCTACCGCGCGCCCTCCCGCCTCTCCCGCTCCCGCCGCAACCGCCACACCGCCAGGCCGCCCAGCAGCGCCACCAGGGCGGCCAGGCCGATGCCATCCAGGGTCGGGATCTGCGCGATGCTGATCGGCAGGTCGAACTCGGTCGGAGTGCTGAAGTTGCCCGGATTGCCGGAGCCGTCGGGGTCGGGACTGGTACCGGTCTCCGAAACGTCGGTCACCGTCGTCATCGCCGGGCTGATGCCGCTCGCCGTCGCGGTATTGAAGTAGGGGCCGGTCTTGCCGCCGGCGTGCGCCAGCACCACCAGCGTGATCGTCCCGGTCTGCCCCACCGCCAGAGTGTTGCCGGCGGCGGTCAGCAGCGAGGTGTTGGCGTTGCCGTCGTAGCCGGGGTTGACGGTGAAGTTGGAGCTGGTCACCGACATCACCGAATAGCTCGCCGGCGCCGTGAACACCGTCGCCAGGTTGTCCACCACGTTGACGTTGGTCAGCGCCACGTTGCCCAGGTTGACGACGTAGAACTTGAACGTCACCTGCGAAGTGCCGGCGGTCGACGGGTCCGGCGCGACCATCACCAGCTGCTTGGCGAGACCGATCAGCGGATGCTCGGTGAGGTTCACCACGTAGTCCTCCACCTCGCCGTCGTTGGCCGTGCCGGTGGGCCCCAGGCCGCCCGCCGACGACAGCCGGAAGCGCGCGTAGCTCTTGCCCACGCCGGCCGAGCAGGGCACGGTGAAGCTCAACGTGTTGTTGCCGGGAACCACCGCCTGGCTGGCGAACACCTGGTTGCCGGCGGTGCTGAACGTGCCGCTCAGCGCAAAGTCGAACCAGGCGTCGAGCTTGCCGCCGGTGCCGGTGACGAAGACGTTGACCTGCGCCGGCATGCAGGCGACGAACGGCGTCGGGAAGGTGACGCCGTCCTCGTCGTTGAAACAGTTGCCGATCCGGCTGGTGCCGGCGTTGTTGTCGTCGCCGTCGGCGTTGACGCTGGGCTGCCCGTCGGGCTCGGTGTCGACGCACCGGCCGAGCATCAGCGGCGGCGCCAGCGGGTCCACCTTGTGGCGGGCGGCGCCGGCCCCCGCCGTGCCGTAGCTCTGCGGCGCGTCGCCGTAGTCGTAGCCGACGATGCTGAGCACGTAGTCCTCCACCTCGCCGTCGGGAGCCGGACCGGTCGGACCGAGCCCGGTGGCGGTGGAGCAGCGGAAGCGGGCATAGGTGATCCCCGGCACGGCGCCGGCGGGCACCGTCGGCGTGAGCACCGCCGGCGAGCCCGGCGCCACCGTCAGGTCGGTGGCGATCTGCTCGCCGGCCGAATCGCCGAAGGTGCCGTCGCGGTTCCAGTCCACCCAGGCGTTGAGGATGCAGGGCACCGGGCCGCCGGCGGTGACCGTGAAGGTCGCCGTGCCGCCGGGCGTGAACGGCCCGGTGAAGGCGACGCCGTCCTCGTCGTTGCCGCCGGGCAGGCAGGTGCCGACCACGAAGCCCGACGGCGTCAGGTCGTCGCTCTTCGCCAGCACGTCCTGGTTGAAGCCGGTGTCGGCGTCCACGCAGTGGCCGAGGAACGGTGCGTTGGGGACCCCCAGCAGGTGGAAAGGTCCGTTGTGCAGCGCCGTCGTGTTGTAGCTGCCGGGTCCGACCGTCGAGCCGTCGTCCGGAGCGTCGCCGTAGTCGTAATGCGGCTGCGGCGCCTGGTTGGTCGCGACGAAGCCGAAATCCACCGTGTAGTTGGTGTTGGGGCCGCCGCTGCCGCAGCCGGTCTCGCCGGCGGTCATGGTGAATTGCGAGGTGCCGACGAGGGCGCCGATCGGCTTGCCCTTGTCCACCCCGTCGGCACAGCCGTTGGGGCTCGGCGCCGGGTCGTTGCCGGTGCTCGACGCCAGGCCGGCGAGCGGCCCGCTGCCGCTGAAGTTGCTCGGATCGACCACCACGATGTAGTTGCCCGGCGCCAGGCCGGTGAAGGCGTAGCGGCCGGTGAACCCGGCCAGCGTGTCGGTGAAGGTGGTGCCGACCAGCTCGCCAGCGGTCGGCAGCCCGTCGCCGTTGGCGTCCAGGTAGAGGTCCAGGCGCACGCCGTTGATGCCGGTCTCGCCGCTCTCCGGCTCGAAGATGCCGTCATTGTTGGTGTCGAGCCAGACCTGGTCCCCGATCGCCAGCGTGCCGGTGGCCAGCACCAACCCGGCGTCGAGCGTGCTGTTGTATTGGCCGGGGGTCAGCACCACCATCTGGGTGACGCCGTTGGCCGGATTGGCGTCGGAGTCCACGGTGGGATCGGCGCCGGCGTGCTGGGTGGTGAAGCTGACCGCCGCCGCCGGCAGCACGAACTGGACGTAGTAGCTGATGCCGGGGATGAGGCCATCGAAGCGGTAGTAGCCGGGGCGGCCGAAGGTGTCGTCGGCGGTCACCGTGGTGGCGATCAGGGCGTCGCCGGTCCCCGGTTCGGCCACGCCGTTGCCGTTGTCGGCCCAGAGCTTGACGGTGACGCCGTTGGCGCCGTCCCAGGTCGATTCGTTCTGCACGCCGTCGCCGTTGCGGTCGAACCAGACGTAGTCGCCGAGCGCGGCCAGCTGCGTGGCGATCAGGCCGAAGTCCACCTGCAGGTTCTGCTGATTCGCCGCCAGCGTCACCAGCGGCGAGCAGCCGGTCCTCTGGTTGCCGACCGAGTCGTCGCCGGGCGCGCCGGCGTTGGGGACGGTGAACACGAAGGTCGGCGGCGGCGTGACGCAGACGTAGTAGCTGCCCGGCGCGAGGCCGGGGAAGCTGTACCAGCCCGGCGTCGCCGTCGGGCTCTGCTGAGTCACCGAGGTGGCGAGCAGCACGTCGTCCGGGGTGCCCGGCACGCCGTCGGCGCCGGGCGCGAAGAGCCGCACCGAAACGCCGTTGAGGCCGGTCGGCCCGTCGTCCTGCAGGCCGTTGCCGTTGGCGTCCACCCAGACGAAGTCGCCCAGCGCGGCGGCGGCGCAGGTGCCGAGCGCGATGCCCACCTTCTGCGGCTCGGCGGCCAGCGAGCCCAGGCCGTCGGCGCGGTTCGCCTGGTAGGCGAAGGAGTTGAAGGCGCTGCCGGCCGGCACGTTGCCGGGCATGACCAGCTGGAAGGTGAAGCTCACCACGTCCTCGGGCCCCACCACCCGGCTGCCGAAGTCGAGCTTGAAGGAGCGCGCCGCGGTGATCGGCACCGGCGGCACGGTGGTCCAGTTCGGCGGGTCGCAGCCGGCCACCGGCCCGCCCACCTCGGGACGGCACGGGTTGCCGGACGTCGAGTAGGAGAGGATGGTGCCCGCCGGCGGCAGGATCGGCGCGGCGAGCAGCGGCGTCCACTGCGAGCCGCGCGGGCTGGTGTCGCGCACGCCGGTGTCGCCGACGAAGGGCAGGATGTCGATGATCACCATGTTCTGCATCGCCACCGTGCCGACGTTCTGCACCTGCAGCTGGTAGCGGATCGAGCCGCCGACCAGCGTGCCGTTCGAGCTGGCGGTGAAGCCGCCGCCGTCGCAGATGCCGCTGACCTGCTTGTTCGACACCAGCTGCGCGATCGGCGCCACGTTGATGGTGCCGCTGGCGGTGCATACCGTCTGAGTGTTGCCGAGGCCGGTCAGGTTCAGGGTGTCGGTCTGCGAGCCGCCGGAGCAACGCTGGCCCAGGCCGGGGCTGCTGGACGCCAGGTCCATGGTGTTGGTCAGCGGCCCGAAGGAGGCGCCGGCGCGCACCGTGGTGCTGAACAGCAGGAAGACCTGCTGGTTGACCCCCAGGCTGCCGCTGCCGGCGTTCCAGCTCCAGCGCAGCAGGGTGCGGCCGGTGCCGGCATAGTTCGGGATCTGGGCGAAGTTCTGCGGCGCCGGCAGGCCGGTGCCCTGGTCGTCGAAGGTCCAGGTGCCGCTGAAGATCAGGTCCACCGGCAGCAGGTCGGCCGCCACCACGCCGTCGAGCGGCGCCGGATCGCTCGACTGCGGCGCGCTGCGCACCCGCAGCCGCCAGCTGATCGACTGCCCGGGGTTGAAGGGGCCGCCACCGGAGAGGTTGTCCTTCTCCGGGTTGAGCTGCACGAACGGCCCGCTGAGCTTGAACGTCGCGCAGTTACTGGCGCTGACGTTGGTCGGGCCGGCGGTGTAGACGGCGGTCAGTGCGGCGCAGTTCTGGATGGAGTCGCCGATCGCCACCGGCGCGCCGGCGTTGTCGGGGTTGGTGATCTGGCCGGTGACCAGCGGGTCGTTCGAGGGCGCCATGCCCACCTGGGCCTGGCCGTACTCCCATTTGATGCGCGTGATGTACTCGCCGGCGCCGAGGCCCGGCGGCGGCGCGGTCAGCGTGGTGTTGGTGGCGGCGTTGGGCGAGCTGCCCCACAGCGTGAAGGTGCCGAGCGCGGTGTTCTTCTCGTAGGACACCTGGACGCCGACGCCGGCCGCGAAGTCGCTCAGGTTGTTGTAGGAGCCGGTGGTGACGCTGGCGATCGCCAGCTGCACCGGCACGGTGTCGATGACCACCATGGTGTCGAGCGGCACGTTGCCGCTGTTGGACGGCCGCAGCGCGTAGGAGAACGTCTGGTCGAGCGTCGGCGGGTTGGGGCTGCCGTTGGCGACGTTCTTGCCCATGCCGGCGCTCGGGCTCGGCACGAAGGTGGTGACGGTATGGGTGACGCTGCCGGTGCCCAGGCTCTGGGAGGCCTCGCCCAGGGGGGTGCCGGTGGCGGTGAAGCTGTTGGTGACGCTGGTGCCGCTGGTGAAGCTGGTGCTGGGGAAGACGACGTTGACCTGCACGTCGCAGGTGCCGCCGGCGCCGAGCGGCACGGTGCACGGGCTGGTCCAGGTGACGGTCGCCGGGGTCGTGCCGTCGCAGCCCGGCTCGCAATCGGCGGCCGGGCTGGCGCTGGTGAAGACCGTGCCGGCCGGCAGCGTGTCGACCACCGGGCCGATCGCCGTCAGCTCGAGGTCGCCGCCCGCGTTGCCGACCGCGATGCGCAAGCGGTAGCTCTCCGGCATGTCGAGGTTGGCCGGCGGCGTCAGCAGCGTTTTGGACAGCGTGACGTGGAGCGCGGCGGTGGCGGTGACGTCGACCGGTGGCGTGGTGAAGGTGCCGGGGCTGGCGGAGAGGTTGATGGCGTCGGCGGTGTTGGTCGCCACCGTGCCGTTGGGGGTCGAGCCGTCCGGGAAGCGGACGTCCACCAGCAGGTCGCCGCTGTTGCCGGCGGTCAGCGGGCTGTTCATCACGAACTGCACCCGGGTGCGGCCGGAGCCCATGTAGTTGGGGGTGACGTTGATCGCGGCCACGTCGCCCGTCGGGCTGGCCGGCACCGTGTCCACGAACTGCACCTGGGCCGGCAGCAGGTCGTCCACCTCCGAGTTGAGGCAGGGGCCCGAGGTGCTGCTGCAGTTGTAGGTGAGCCGGTAGCCGAAGGTCTGGCCGGCCGGCTGCATGTTGCCGGCGCCGACGTCGACCGCCGACTTCAGCAGCGGCTGGGCGGCGGTGGGAGCGGCGGTCGAAACGGCGACGAGCGCGAGGACCGTGAGCACGGTAGCGAGTGACACAAAGCTGGCGGCGAGACGCCCACGCGTCTTCGACATTGGGGAGCTCCTCCGAATCCTGGGATGCCTACTCCAGGCGACGCTAAAGATCTAAGCGTGTGTAGCCTAAACCTGCATCACCATTAGGTCAAGGGGCATCGGAGCCGAAGGAAATCGGGCCATGGGGGCATATCGACATAGGGGCATAGGGGTATGAGAAAACCGGCGGCACGCCGGCGCCTCGGCCGCGGTCCGCCGGCGGGCCGTCGCCGCCTCAGCGGCGGGCCATCATCGAGTCGGCGATGGGCAGCGAAAGGCGGCGCGGCGACAGCCGGCCGGATGCCGCGACCAGCTTGTTGACCAGCCCGAGGGTCGCCACCCGGCGCCCGGCCTTGAGCGCCCGGTAGGCGCCGCGCGCCACCTCTGCCGAGGTCATCACCGGGATCAGCGGATTGTGGTGCAGGCCGGTGTCTTCCGTCCCGGCCACCGCGGAGAAGTTGGTGGCGGTGGCGCCGGGGCAGACCGTGGTGACGGTGACGCCGGTGCCGCGCAGCTCGTAGGCGATGGCCTCGCCGAAGCTGAGCACGTAGGCCTTGGTGGCGCAGTAGACCGCCATCTGCGGCCCGGGCTGAAAGGCCGCGGTCGAGGCCACCAGCATCACCCGGCCGCGGCGCCGGGCGATCATCGGGGGCAGCAGCCGGCGGGTCAGCTCGGTCAGCGCCACGACGTTGACCTGCAGCATCTCGGCGTCGCGCACCGGGTCCGAGTCGGCGAAGCGGCCGTTGGCCCCCAGGCCGGCGTTGTTGATCAGCACATCGATTGCCAGGCCGCGGCCGGCGAGCTCGTCCGCCAGGGCGGCGGCGGCGCCGGGCCGGGCGAGGTCGGCGGCCACGACGGTGGCGCCGGCGCCGTGGCCGGCGAGCTCGCTGGCCAGCGCCGCCATCAGCTCGACGCGGCGGGCGGAAAGCACCAGGTCGTGGCCGTCTCGCGCCAGCTCGCGGGCAAGATCGGCGCCGATGCCGCTCGAGGCGCCGGTGACCAGGGCAAGGGGGCGGCGGGCGTCGGTCATGGGTGGTTCCCTCGTCTGGCCGAGTGGGGCCGTGGCAGGCCGCGGCCGGGCTGGTTCTCAGGTCCGGCCGGCTGCGGCACGATGATGGCGCAAGGCGCCACGCCCAGGCAAGCAAGACCGTCGGCTGGCGCGAACCGAGCCGAGCTGTTCGAGTGATGCTCCCGGGCGCGCCCTTCGCTCTTCATCCTACTTGGAGTAGGATAGTCGCCATGAGCACCGAGAAAGTGTCTCTCACGGTGGAGAGGGAGCTGCTTGCCGAAGCCCGCCAGGTTGCCGGCAGCCGAGCGCTGTCCCGCTATCTCAATCGCGCGTTGCGCAACCAGCTGCAGCACGATCGGATCGCCGGCCTGCTCGCCGCGCTCGAGCTGGAACATGGCCCCATCAAGCCGCGGGTGATGCAGGAGGTGCGTGACCAATGGCCAGGACCAAACCGGCGGACCTCACGGCGTCGCAGCGCCTGATCCTCGACTCCGGAGCGGTCATCGCTCTGGCGCGAGGGGATACGCGAGCGCGGGCCTTCCTGGCCAGGGCCCTGGAGCTCGCGGCGCGAGTGGAGATCCCGGTGGTCGTGGTGGCCGAGACCGTGCGCGGCGGCCCGCGCGACGCTCCTGTCGACCGGGTGCTGAAGGCGATCGGCACGGTACCCGAGGCGCGCGAGCTCCACGGTCGCATTGCCGGCTCACTGCTGGGGGCCGCCCGCTCCGCCGCGACCATCGACGCGCTCGTCGTGGCCCATGCCGTCGCGGCGGGCGAAGCGCAGGTGCTCACCGCCGACCGTGAAGACCTCGCGCGCCTCGCGGCGCCTCATCCCGCGGTCAGGATTCAAGCCCTCTGAAACGCGGCAAGCGGCGCGGCGGCTTGCCGCGCGCACCTGCAGGAGGAAACGCCCGATGCGTCTTTGCAAGCTCTCCACCGTGGCCCTGACGGCGCTGGCCGGCGGCCTGCCCTGGCTACTCGGCTGCGCCGCGGCGCCCCGCCCCGCCGCACCGCTGCCTGCCGGGTCAAGCGCGCCGGCCGCCACCACCGCCGCCGCCACCGCGAGCCCGGCCGCCGCCGACCCCCACTCCTTCGCCCGTCCTTGGGAAGTGGCGGTCGAGCACCTGGCGCTCGATCTGACGGTCGACTTCGAGTCTCGCCGCCTGAGCGGCCGCGCCAGCCTGCGGCTGCGCCAACCCACCGCCGCCGGCGTGCTCTACCTCGACACCCGCGACCTCGACGTCCGCCGCGTCACCCTGGGCGACGGCAAGACCGAGGCGCCGTTCACCCTCGGCGATCCGGTGCCTTTCCTCGGGCGCTCCCTGGCCATCCACATTCCTGCCGGCACCGTCTGGGTCCACGTCGACTACCGGACGCAGCCCGAGGCGGCAGCCCTGCAATGGCTGACCCCGATCCAGGCCGGTAGCCAGCTGCCGCTGCTGTTCACGCAGTCGGAACCCATCCTCGCCCGCACCTGGGTCCCCTGCCAGGACACCCCCGCGGTGCGCCAGACCTACGAGGCGACGGTGCGCGTGCCGCCCGGCATGCTGGCGTTGATGAGCGCCGAGAATCCGACCGCCATGGCGGCGGACGGCGTCTACCGCTTCCGCATGCCGCAGGCGGTGCCCTCCTACCTCCTGGCGCTGGCCGTCGGCGACTTCGCCTGGAAGCCGCTGTCGAACCGCAGCGGCGTCTACGCGCTGCCGGCGGTGCTCGAGCGCGCCGCCTGGGAGCTGCAGGACACGCCGCGCATGATCGAGGCGGCGGAAAAGCTCTACGGCCCCTACCGCTGGGGCCGCTACGACCTGCTGGTGCTGCCGCCGAGCTATCCCTACGGCGGCATGGAGAACCCGCGGCTGACCTTCGCCACTCCCACCATTTTGGCCGGCGACCGCTCGCTGGTCTCCCTGGTCGCCCACGAGCTGGCCCATTCCTGGTCGGGCAACCTGGTCACCAACGCCAGCTGGAACGACGTCTGGCTCAACGAGGGCGTCACCGTCTACATCGAGCGGCGGATCATGGAGCAGCTGCAGGGCAAGGAGTACTCCGAGATGTTGGCGGCGCTCGGGCGCCAGGAGCTCGACGCCACCCTGCGCGAGAAGGGGCTGGACGGTCCCGACACCCGCCTGCACCTCGACCTCGCCGGGCGCGATCCCGACGACGGCATCTCCGACGTCGCCTACGAGAAGGGAGCCCTGTTCCTGGCCACCGTCGAGGCCTCGGTGGGGCGCGAGCGCTTCGACCGCTTCCTGCGCGGCTACTTCGCGGCGTTCGCCTTCCAGTCGATGGACACCCGGCGCTTCGCTGCCTACCTCGAATCCCACCTGCTCGACGCCAGCCCCGGCCTCGCCCAGTCGCTGCGCCTCGACGAGTGGCTGTACGGTCCCGGCCTGCCGGCGACGGCGATCAGCGTCCATTCGGCGGCGTTCGCCCGCGTCGACCAGGCGGCCGCCGCCTGGGCTCAGGGCACGCCGCCGGCGCAGCTGCCGACCGCCGGCTGGACCACCCACCACTGGCTGCGCTTCCTGCACGACCTGCCCTCATCCCTGACGCCGCGGCAGATGGCCGACCTCGACGCCGCCTTCCACCTCACCGCCACCGGCAACGACGAGATCCTCGACGTCTGGCTGCTGCTCGCCATCCGCAGCGGCTACCCGCCGGCCGACGCCGCCCTCGAGCGCTTCCTGGTCGCCGTCGGCCGCCTCAAGTACCTGCGGCCGCTCTACACCGAGCTGGCGAAGACCCCGGCGGGAGCCGAGACCGCCCTGCGCATCTACGGCCTCGCTCGCCCGGGCTACCACCCCATCACCCAGGAGGCGGTGGACAAGATCCTCGACTGGCGAGGGTGAGGCCCGGGGCGTCTGCCGCCTCAGCCGAGCTCGGTCAGCCAGCGCCGGACCTCCGGCGCAGTGCGATGCGGCATCGATTCGAACCGGCCGAGACTCTCCGCACCGGCGGCGCGGGCCTGATCGAGATCGCCCTCGCCGGCGGCGACCCGCGCCTGGCCGAAGAGCGCCGCGGCAATGAGCTCCGGCGCCCCGGCCGTGTGCGACCTTTGTAACAACGAGCTGAAGGCCTCGCGCGCCGGACCGAGCCGCCGGCGCAGCAGAGCCAGCTCGCCCTGAGCCAGCAGGCTGGTGCTGACGTTCCACCAGTGCTCGGTCGCCTGCGCGAGTTGGAGCGCCTCCGCCAAGCCTTCCTCGGCATGATCGAAGCGGCCTTCCGCCATGGCGATCCGGCTCGCCAGGACATGCAGGAATGCCAGCCTGCGCGCATGGCCGATGGCGCGCGCCATGGCATGTGCTTCCGCGATCGCCTTCGCGGCCTCCTTCCACGCTCCCGATTCGACCTTGAGCCAGGCGATGGCGGCGAGCGAGTTGGTCACTCGTTCGCGATGGCCCATCTGGCGGGCCAGCTCCAGGCTCTTGCGCAGGTGGCGCGCGGCGTCGCGGGCCTGACCCCGTTTCGCCTCCAGCACCCCAAAGTTTTGCAGGCAGATGCACTGCACCTCGCGATGGGCGATGCTCTCCGCCCGCGCGAGCCCCGCCCGCAGATGATCCTCGGCACTCCCGTAACGACCCCGGCAGATCTCGAGCTCTCCCAGGAATGCGTGGATCCGCGCGAAAGGCTGGCCGAGGTTCTGCTCGACGGCAATCGCCAGCCCGCGCCGGAAGAAATCCTCGGCCTCGGGGAACTCGCCAAGGTTCGAGGCGACGGCACCCCGCTGGCGCAGCAGGGTGCTCACGTCCTCGCCGGACTCCAGCTGGCTTGCCTTGCCGATCGCCCGGTCCAGGTGGCCGGCCGCTTCCCGGTAGCGACCGAGATTCGCGATCACTCCTCCCAGGTTGCCGAGCAGCTTGCACGCGACGGACTGATCGGGAAGGTCCTCCCCGATCTCGAGACCGGCTCTCGCATGTTGCTCCGCATCCGCATAGCGGCCCTGCTTGCGCGCGATCCTGGCGCTGGCGTTCAAGGTGAGCGCCGTCAATCGGACGTCGCCCCTGACGCGGGCAATCTCTCTCGCCCGATCGAGATGCTCTTCGGCAACGTGATAGAGGCCAAGCGACTCGAGGTACGGAAAAAGGGAGCGCAAACCGTCCAGGAACTCGCCGGCGAGCCCGGCGTCGTAGGCACCCTGCAGGGCAGCACGGATGTTGCCGCTTTCGTGCTGGATGGCCTTGTAGCCAGTCCCTGCCTTGACCTGCCGATCCGCCAGCTCGACGAAGAAGTCGAGCATGCGCTGATAGGCTTCCCTGATCTCTCCAGCTTCGATCAACTGCTTGCGGGCGAAGCTTTCGATCGCCTGGTGCAGGCAGTAGCGGTCTTCTTCGGCGCCGCCGGCTTCGGGCGTCGTGTATTCCACGAGACCACCGTCGACCAGCGAATAAAGCGCCTCGAAATCGTTCGGACTGGCGGCACAGGCGGCTGCTTCCGAAAAGGTGCCGGGCTTGGATGGGAACGCCGAAAGCGCTCGCAACAGGCGCTTGGCCGGATCGGAGAGGACCTCGTACGAGAGCTGAATGGTTTCCCAGAGCGAAACCGCCATACCGTCGAGCGGCCTGGCGACCGTCAGCAGCGTCTGCACGTTTGCCAGGCGCTCGATTGCCCGGCGCAGCCGGTTCTTCTGGCCCGCGGCGCCTTCGCTACGTAGATAACCACCGAGGATGATCAGCGCAAGCGGCAGGCACCCCACCGCCGTGGCAAGGTTCTCGGAGCGGTCGGCACTGTCGTGGACCAGCTCGGGCACGTAGCGCTCCAGCAGGCTCATCGCCTGCTTGGGCGATAGCTCGGCGATCTGTTCGACACGCTGCTTGGTTTCGGCGAACTCGAGCGCGAGGTTGACGTTGCGGGTGGTGAGGAGATGCGTGGAGCTGGCGCCGCCGAGCTTGAACGCCAGCGCATCCTCGAGCCGCCAGGCGTCGTCGATGATCAACAACGCCCGCCGCGACTCGAGGCACTCCCGGAGGCGCTCACTGCGCTGCCTGACCGTCGTCAGCTCGGCGAGCTCGCTCGCGGCGATCCCGAGCTTGTCCGCGATCATGCCCAGCAGCCGCAACAGGTCGGGCTCGCGGCCCAGCGGCACCCAGAGCACGTCGTGATGGAAGCGGTCGATAACGGCTTCGTCGAAAGCGATGGCCAAGGCGATGGCGGTCTTGCCCGCACCAGGCATCCCCTGCAGCGCCAGCAGCCCGCTGCGTTCGGGCGCCAGCAGCACCTCCCGCATGTGCTGGATCACCTTGTCGCGACCCACCAGCTCCGGCTTCGGATGCGGCGGAGGCAGCAGCAGGCGAGCGGGCCGGGCGGCGGCCTCACCAGGCTCGCGGTCTGCGGCAAGCCGGCCGGCGCCGTTGCCGGTAAGACCAAGCACCAGGCTGTGCATCGCCGCTTCGAATTTGGACTCGTCCCGGAAATCCACCCAAACCCGATTGGCGAACATGTCCGGCATTTCGGCGCCGCGCAGCCAACAGGGAATGATACGTATCGGCGAGCGGTGGCCGATGGCGTGCGAGTATTCTTCCTGGACCCATTTCGAGGTGATCGCGTCGGGAGAAACCAGGGTGATGAAGGCCTGGCATTGCTCGATCGCGTCCTGCAATGCCTTGATCACCAGGTCGCCTGGCCTGATCCGGTCGCGATCCAACCAAACGGTGATGCCACGTGCTTGCAGAACGTCTCTGATGCGGAGCGCCCAAAGGGCGTCCGAATGATGGTGACTGAGGAAGACGGCGAAGGGCTTGACCGGGTCCATGGCAGATCGGCGAAATACCAGGAGAGCTCCAAACCTGCAATTGCTTTTCGTTCATGATATCAGTCCCTGCAAGTCGAACGAATCGCTGCATTTCAACTTGCAAAGATCACTATTCCGCGCTGACGAGACCACCGCGGCGCAGCTACCTGCTCCCCGGCTGCCGGCCAGCTGGCGAGCCGGCTGGCCGACAGCGGCAAGATGCCGGCGGGACCGCGGCTATTCCGCCGGCGCCGCCGACACCGTCAGCTCCTCGTCGGTCTCGAGGCGCGGCGGCGCCAGCTCCGGCGTCAGCAGGACGATCCGGTAGGTCCCGGGCGCCGTGCCGGCGGCCACCGTGACCTTGAGCTGGCCGTCTTCGAGGCGCGGCTCGAGCGCCGGCAGGTCGCCGCCGGCCCCGGTCAGCACCACGCCCGTCACCTTGGCGGCGTCGAGGTTCTCGAGCTGGGCTGCCAGCTCGCCGCCCGCCGCCACCGGGTTCGGCGAGAGGGCGGCGATGCCCGGCTTGCCGGCCGCCTCGCTCTCCGGCCCCGGCCGCTGCACGGGAGAGGTCTTGGGCGTCGTCTTCTGCGCGTCTTCCTTCTTCTTGTCGATGGCCGTATCGAGCTGCGCGACGATGCGGTCGAACAGGCGCTCGGAGAAGCCCAACACGAAGGCCGCCGCCAGCGTCGCGGCGACGTTGGTCGAGTCCCAGTTGATGACCTTGAGCGGCCCGCCGAGCACGCCGACCGTGGGATCGGTCATCAGCATGACCAGCGTGACGCCGAACCAGCCCGAGATGGCGCCGGCCACCGGGCTCAGGAACAGCGTCGACCACGAGGCCCCGTAATCGGTCGCCACGTCGGCGCGCTTGAGCTCCCGGGTCAGCCGGCTCAGGAAGCCGCCCACCGCTCCGGCCAGGAAGAGCGCGGCGTGCCCCTCGGTGAGGCCCACCGCCGAGATCAGGGCGACGCCGACCAGGGTCAGCCAGAAGGCCTTGTTCTGCCAGCTCGTCAGCTCGGCGAAACCGGTGTCGCCGGCCTCGTAGAGGTAGCCGGCGGCCTCGATCAGCAGCTGGCGCCTTGCCCCCTCGCTGGCCTTTGCCGGGTCGCACTCGAGCTCGACCGCCACGCGGTGCGCCAGGCTCGCGGCGGCGGACTTGTCCATCTCCGCCAGCTGCTGCTCCACCGAAGCGAGGCGGGCGTTGACCTTGTCGAGCGACGTCTGCGCCGGGTCCTCCAGCAGCGCGATCTGGGCCTGGTGGACGAGGTTCCAGCTGGCGATCTCCTGCCCGCGCGACCAGAACAGCCAGTCCAGGACCGCCACCTTTTTCTGCAGCTCCTGCTGCGCCGCGGCCAGCGCTACGCCGGTCCTGCTGTCGGCCGGGAAGCGGCCCTGCAGGTCCCGGAGCTGCCCGATCACCGCCAGCCGGCTCGGCTTGGCGATGTTGTTCCAGCGGATGAACCAGATGCTGAGCAGGAACACCACCGGCAGCGCCAGGATCGAAGGGTGCAGGCTGTTGTCTTCCTTGACCAGCGAGAAATCCAGCTGCTTGACCTGGTTGGCGGCGAGCGTGACGCCCGAGGCGACCTCGGACTCGTAGGTCCGGCCGGTGAGCGTCAGGTCATACGTCCCCGGCGCCAGCTCGGTGGAGTAGGCGAAGCGGGCTGCGGCGCCATGCTGGTCGCCGCCCTTGCAGGTCTCGAGCTCGTTGATCACCCAGCGATTGCCGGTGGCCCGGTCCAGCAGCGCCAGCTCCACCCGGTGCACGGTCCTCTCCGGCGCGGTGATGACGCCCTGCAGCCTGGCGAGCGTGGGACCCGAGGGCCGGGGCCCCTCTTCGCCGTCGCAGGCGGCCGTGGCGACGCTCGCGGCGCCATCCGCCGGATGGGGCGCCACGGTGGCGGTCTCGCCCGGCCGCGTGCCGGCCGTGGCCGCCGGCGCGATCTGGGCCGCCGCCGCCGGCGCCCCCCAGGCGAGTTGCAGGCACAGCAGCGTCAGAGGTCCCAGCTGGCCGAGCGTCGGCGTCGCCATGACGAGCTCCTGTCGTTAGAGCGTGAAGGAGATCAAGCTAGCAAACAATCCGCCATCTGCAAAATGGATGCGCCCGAGAGGTGCGACCTCCCGCCGGCGCTGCGCTCACCCCGGCGCGGCCGGCGGCGGAGGGGGAGCGTTGCGGGCCGGCGCCGCGCCGAGATCCGCGGTCGCCGGCGCCGCGTTGAGCGGCAGGCGGACGGTGAAGCAGGTGTCACCGGGGACGGAGGCGACCGAGAGGGTGCCGCCGTGGCGGCGGACGATGATGCGCTGGACCACCTCGAGGCCCAGGCCGGTGCCTTCGCCGACCGGCTTGGTGGTGAAGAAGGGCTCCCAGATGCGGGCCTTGATCTCGGGCGGGATGCCCGGGCCGTCGTCGCGGATGTCGACGCGCAGCAGGTCGCTCTCGCGCACCGCCCGCACCTCGATGCGGCCGCCGGGCGCGACCGCGTCGATGGCGTTGTCGAGCAGGTTCGTCCACACCTGGTTGATCTCGCCGGGAAACACCTCGATCGGCGGCAGGTCGGGCTGGAAGTCGCGGGTGACCTGGATCCCCTTCTTGCGCAGCTTGTGCGCCAGGATGGTGAGCGTGCTCTCGAGCTCGCGCCGCACGTCGACCGTCGAGCGCCCGTCGCCGGCGTCCATGTGCGAGTAGGACTTGACCGCCGCCACCAGCTCGGAGATGCGATGGGCGGCGCTGGCGATCTCGGACAGCAGCCCCTCGGCCGCCAGCCCACCCTCGATCCAGCTCACCAGGCAGGGCAGGAAGGCGCCGGGCGCCGCCGCCGCCAGCCCGTCGAGCTCCGCCGGCTGCACGCCGAACTGCGCCAGGGTGCCGGCGAGCACCGCGGCGTGCTCGATCCGGTGCGCCCCGAGCCAGGCGTCGAGCGCGTCCTCGCGGTCGCTCAGCGTCATAGGGTCGAGCTCGGCGCCGGACTCCCGGCTGCGCTCGACGGTCTGGCGGTAGAGGCCCAGCGCGGCGTGCATCGCTTCCGGGGTCAGGCCGCACTCCACCAGCCGCCCCGCCAGGCCGCGCATCGCCACCATGCGCTCGCGCAGCTCGCTCGCCGAGCGCTGCACCGCCGCCGCCGGGTTGTTGAGCTCGTGCGCCAGGCCGGCCGAGAGCTTGCCGAGCGCCGCCAGCTTCTCGCGCTGCTGATCGAGGCGCGTGGCGTCGCGCACCCGGTCGGTCAGCACCCCCACCAGCCGCGGCGCGAGCGCCGGGATCCGCCGCAGCATCTCGGGGAACTTGGCCGCCGCCAGCCAGGCGATCCGCGACCGGCTCGCCGCCCGCACGGTGATCGGGAAGGTGGTCATGCGCGAGAACGGCAGCATGCCGCTGATCTCACCCGGCTGGATGGTGTTGATCCAGCCGTCGGAAGGCCCCTTCTCGCGGCGCAGCCGCAGCTCCCCGTCGAGCAGCATCAGCATGCGGTCGGCCGGGCTCCCCTCGACCGTCACCGCCTCCCCCGGCTCGAACCACTGCTCCACCACCTGCTCCGCCAGCCACCCCAGCGCCGCCTCGTCGAGGTCGGCCAGGATCTTGATCTGCCGGAGGTCCCGGCCCAGAGCGGCGGTGGTCTCGGCGGCGGTCATGACGAGATGGTATCGCGAACGGTACGGAAGCTGGTTCAGGCGCCGGTGCGCTCGATCAGCAGCAGGGTGACGTCGTCGTCGAGCGGGCGGCCGTCGCAGTGGCCGAGGACGCGCTCGAGCAGGGCGTCGAGGGTATCGGCGAGGAGCCGGCCCCGGCAGGCGGCGAGCTCCGCCGCCAGGCCCTCCGTGCCGAGCTCCTCGCCGGCCGGGCCGCAGGCTTCGGAGGCGCCATCGGTGTAGACCAGCAGGCGGTCGCCGGCGGCCATGGCGATGGCGCCGGGAGCGTGGGGGCGGTCGCGGAACACCGTGCTCAGGAAAAAGCCGGTCGCCGGCAGCCGGTCGATCCTGCCGTCGTGCTGCCAGAGCGCCGGCGGATGGCCGGCGTTGACGTAGCGCAGGCCGCCGTCGGGCAGCAGCAGGCCGTAGAACAGGGTGGCGTATTTGGCGGCGTCGAAGAAATCGATGCCGTCGAGCAGCTCGCCGATCAGCTCCGCCGGCTCGGGGCTGCGGCGGCGGGCCGCGTCGAGCGTCGAGCGCAGCATCCCGGCGTACATCGCGGCGGCGACGCCGTGGCCGACGACGTCGCTGACCGCAAACACCACGCCCTCCGGCAGGACCTGCGCCTGGTACAGGTCGCCGCCGAGCGCGTCGCACGAGCGCAGGCGCCCTTCTAGCCGCCAGCCGCCGGCGGCGATCGCGCCACGCGGCAGCAGGCTGCGCTGGAAGCGGCGCGCCCGTTCGAGGTCGGCGGCCAGGGTCGAGGCGAAGCGCTCCTTGGCGGCGCGCTCGGCCTGCAACCGCAGGCAGCGCTCGACCAGCGCCAGCAGCACGCGGCGGTCGAAGGGCTTGAACAGGAAATAGAAGGCGCCCTGCTCGAGCGAGCGGTAGAGCTTGTCGTCGGGCTCCGAGAGCGAGCCGGTGATCAGGATGATGTCGGTCTGCGGCCGCCGCTCGCGGATCGCCTGGCAGAGGTGATAGCCGTCGCCATCGGCGAGCCGCACGTCGATGAGCGCCAGCGCGAACTCGATTTCGCCGCCATGGCCGCCGTGGCCGCCGTGGCCGCCGCCGTCGGCGCCGCCCGGGCCGGCAACGCCCGGGCCGGCAACGCCGGCGCCGCGTGGAGATCCGGCGCGGCCGGGCGCGTCGAGCCCCAGCCGCGCCCGCGCCGCCTGCTCCCCCGCCGCCGTCTCGACCTCGTAGGCCGGCGCCAGGATGCGGTGCAGGGCGCGCCGCATGCCGGGGTCGTCGTCGACGACCAGGATCCGCTCCCGGCCGTTCATCGCGCGAAGCCCTTCACTCCGCTCACAGCGGCCCCCGCACCCGCGGCTCCGCGTCCAGCCGCAGGAGGACCCGCGTGCCGCAGGGCTGCGCCGGCTGCACTGTTGCCGGGCTCTCGATGGTGAGGCTGCCGCCGTTCTGCCAGGCGAGCGCCCGGCAGATGGCGAGTCCCAGGCCGGTACCGCCGGGGCGGGTCGAGAAGAAGGGCTCCTGCACCTTCGACAGCAGCTCGGCCGGGATGCCGGGGCCGTCGTCGACGATCGACATCTCGACGCCGCCGCCGGCGGCGCCCTCCGCGCGCCGCACCGCGATCTGCACCGACCTGCCGGGAGTGTCGCGATTGGCGACGACCGGAGCCGCGACCAGATCGCCGCCCCCGCCCCGCTCGCCGCGCGCATCCTCCGGCCGCCCGGGGGCGAGCGCGTCGAGCGAGTTGCGCACCAGGTTGAGCACGATGTGCTGCAGGTCCTGGCGGCGGCAGCGCACCGGCGGGAGGTCGGGCGCGAGGTCGAGCGCGATCTCGATGCCGCGGCGGGCGGCCAGCGCCAGCAGGAACGGCATGGTCTCCGCGACCACCTGCGCCGCGTCCACCGGCCCTTCGCTGGCGCGCCCCGATCCCGCCACCCGCAGCATGTTGGAGAAGATCCGCTGGCAGAGGCGGGCGTTGTCGATGATCACGCCGAGGTCGCGGTCCAGGGTCTCGCGCTCGAGCGGCCCATGGCGCAGGTCGAAGCGCATCTGCTGGGCGAGCGGCAGGATGCTGCCGACGGCGTTGTTGACGTCGTGGGCGACGGCATGCGAGAGCGTCACCAGGGAGGCCTTGACCTCGGCCTCGACCGCCTGCATCTCGAGCGACCGGTTCACCTGGGCGTTGCGCATCGACACCGCGGCGGCGGGCAGGAAGCGTTCGACCACCTCGACGTCGCGCCCCCCGAACGGCGGGCGCTGCCAGGCCGCCATCTTGAGGATGCCCAGGAACTCCTCGCCGTAGAACAGCGGCGCCGACAGCAGGCTGGTGACCGGCGGCATGCCGGCCTCGCGCTGGTAGTCGAGCAGCTCGGCGAAGACCCCGCCGTCGCCGGCGAGCGCCGCGGGCGGGACCGGCAGGGCGGCCTCCTCCCCATCGAGCGACGGTCCCGCGCTCGCCGCTCCGGGCATCGAGCGGACGTCGATCGCCCGGCAGATGCGTGCGATCCGCTCCGGCGACACCCGGATCTCGCGGCCGACGAAGGGGCTCTTGGCCTTGGTCCAGACGATCTTCTCGGCTTCGATGCGGAAGGCGCCGCTGTCGCGGTCGTAGGCCAGGAAGGCCGAGGAGTGGTCGTAGTCGACCAGCTGGTGCAGCCCGTCGAGGATCTGGTAGGCAAGGTCGCGCGGCCGCAGCTCGGACGCCACCTTCTCGCGGATGCGGTCGAGCACCCGCGTCATGCGCTCCTCGTCGCGGCGGTCCAGCTCCTCCGCCAGCACGCCGCACAATCGCTCGAGGGCCCGCCGCGCCGCCGGCTCGATCGTGCCGCGCCGGCTGGCCGCGCCCACCACCGCCACCAGCCGCCCGTGCACCAGGACCGACGCCAGCACGACGCCGGCCGGGATCGCCGGATGCTCGCGGCGCAGGAAGCGGCCGGCGAGCGCCTCGTCGCACAGCGCCGGATCGCCGGTGACGAGGCGGCCGCCGGGCAGCAGCCGCTCGCCCTGGCCGCCGCGCGTCAGCCAGCAGGCGTCGGCCGCCAGCCGCAGCCGGACCGCCTCCAGGAAGTGGCTCACCAGCTTGCGCGACGGCGCCACCTGCCGGAGATTGCCGGCCAGGATCGGCGCGAAAAGCTCGTGGGGGACGCGGGCGAGGTCGATCATGCGGCGGCGGCGGTGATTTTAGAACGAAATCAGGCCCTGGGCCCGGCGCCGGAAACGGCCCGGCCGCCCGAGCCGCGGACCAGCGCCGGATCGCGGGGCCTTGGTACCCCACTACCCGGCGCCCGCCGGCGGGGGCTAAGCCGCAAGGGTGCTATCCTCCATGCACGACTTTTGCAGGTTCGGATCAGCCAAAGAGGAGGTGTTGCATGGGGCCCATCGAGGCGCGCCGGGGTCGGGCGTCGATCATCGTGCTGCTGTCGCTGCTGCTGCCGGTCCTCGCCGGCGCGGCGCTCGCCGGCTGCCGCCGCCAAGCGGCCGTGGCGCCGGCGTCGGGAGGTGACGCCGCCCAGGGCGCCGCCTATCAGAGCGAGGCAGAGCGCACCAAAGCGATGGAGGAGAAGGCGCGCGAACTCGACAAGAAGGCCGCCGACATCCAGAACATGGAAGGCACCGAGCAGGAGAAGATCGACGCCGTCAACAAGCTCGAGCAGGAGCGCCAGGACCTGAACAAGACGGGCGACGGCGCGGCCCCGGCACCGCCGCCGCAGCAGTGATCGGCGGTGTCCGACGGGTGGCTTGAACCGTCCCTTGCCGGACCGCCACGCCCGCCGCGCGCCCACCCCTGTGATCGCGACCGTTTGCCCCCGGCGCCTCCTCCGCGGCGGTGGCATTGAACCACCGGCCCTTACGGGGGGGACGTACGCTGCGAGTCACCTCTCGCCGGTGGCCAGATCGGCTCGGCGACACCAGGCTGCATAGAACTCGTGCCGATCCGGCGAGGAGGGTTGCGGGATGATGGGGGCGGCTGGTTGGCGCCGGCAGAGATACCGGGGCATCGTCGAGACGCTTCTCGTGCTCTTGGGCTTCGGCCTGGGGTGCCTGGCGACAGCCGGACCGGCGCTCGGCGAGGCGGTGACGGCGGCCTCCGGACCGCCCGGAGAGGGGGCCGATGGCGTGGCGGCGGGCCTGGAGGCGAACCAGCCAGCGGCGACCGCGGTGCAGGCCGGCCCGGCACCTGCCGGGGCAGACTCGCCGTCCCCGCCCGCGCCGCATCGGGTCTTCCGGCTCGGCCTCGAGCTCGACGCCAACTTCCGGCACAGCGACGACGCGGTGGTCGCCTCTTACCCGCCGGGCGTGCCGGTTCAGGAGACGGTGGACCCGGGGTCGCACGGCGAGATCTCCAACGTCTCGCTGCTGGCGGACTACGAGCCCGCGCCGCTCTGGCGCGCCCACCTGCGCTTCAACGGCGTGAGCCTCTACTACCGCAACCCCACCTCCACCGATCACCCTTACGATCTCGCCGAGCTGTGGCTGCGCTACGGCCGGGAGACTGCCGCGGCGGTGGTGCCGGAGCGGCCGGGCGCCTACGTCAAGCTCGGCAAGTTCGCGCGCCCCGAGCGGCAGGAGGACCGCCATCTGCAGAGCTACGGCCTGGTGGGGACGGCGTTCAACCTGTTCGAGGACGCCGGCCTCGAGGTCGGCGCCGACCTCGGGCGCCATGCCTTCGCCAAGGTGGCGGTCACCCAGGGCAACCCGCTGTTCATCCGCGACACCAACGCCCTGGCCGGCGACACCCCCGATCTCCTGGCGCCAGGCGGCGGCGCCAAGCTCAACAGCGGCTTGCCGATCCTCTATGACAGCCACGTCGAGCGCCTGGACTTCTCCCATCCCGAGGTCGCCGCCTACCTGGGCTGGCGCGCCGGCGATCCCGGCGGCGCCGGGACCTTCGAGCTGATGGCCTGGGGGCGCCGCCGCCGGCTTGCGAGCGACGCCGATCTGCCCGGCAGCCCGCTCGGCGCCGACCTCGCGGCGTTCGCGCCGCAGGGGACGCCGATCCTGGCGGCCCGGGGCAACGGCAAGCAGGAGATCGGGGCCGACCTGCGGTTCCTGCACGCCGGCGGCCTGTCGCTGTTCGGAGAGGTCGTGGACCAGCTGGTGGCCGGCCTGGGCCGCACCGGCGTCGAGGCCGAGGCCGCCTGGAAGATCGATCTGCCGCTGGCCTGGGCCGCCGGCGGGCGGCAGCTCTTCTCTTATCTCGCGCCGGCGGTGCGCTGGTCGCGACTCTACAACCGCTTCTACAATCTGACTCCGACCCCCGAGCCCAGCCTCGCCTGGGATTGGGAGAAGCTCGACGGCGGCATCCGCTTCGGCCTCTGGTCCGACGTCGACCTGACGGTCGAGTACTCCTACAACCGCACCTTCGTCACCCCCGGCCTGACCCTGGCCGAGAACGAGCTGCTGGGCACCCTGCGCATCCGGATTTGAAGGCAGCGAGAGGAGCGATCCATGCTCAGGACCCGGTCGCCGCTCGTCATCGCCATCGTGCCGGCGTTGCTGCTCGCGTGCGGCGGCGCCGGCAAGCCGGCCGCTCCGGCCGCTCAGGCTGCCGCTGCCGCCCCTGCCGCCCCGGCGGTTCCTGCTGCGATAGCCCGGGCCGCCCCCCCTCCTGCCAAGGCGGTCGTCGCCCAGGGCGAGCCTGCCAAGAGTCTGCCGAACCGGCCTGTAACCGCGGCGCCGGTGCCGCAGCCGGCGCGGATCACCGGCGAGCAGGCGGAAGCGATCGTCTGGGACCTTCCCGAGACCAGGGCCTGGGCGGACGCCATTGCCAAGCGATCGCGAGGCGCTGCGCACGCCACCACCATGGTGCTGCCGGAAGATCCAGAAACCATCGAGGGCAAGCGCTACTGGTCGGTCAACTTCTACGAGACCCAACCGGATCACATCCATCGCTGGCAGACCTTCATGGTCCGCCTCGACGGCAAGGAGATCCTGGTGGAAACCGACACCGGCGACCACCTCAGCCTGCAGGACTGGCGCGTCAAGCAGCAGCCGCTGGCGCGGGCCGGCGACGCGAAACCGAAGTAGGCAGCATACCGGCGACCTACCGGACCGTCCGCAGTGGGGCCGGCTCTAACCGATCCGCGCCAGGAGCGCATGCCAGGTCTCGCTCAACCCGAGGCGGTCGGCCCATGAATCGACGTAGGCGCGATCCACCTGATCGCTGCTGACCCTGAGCACCGAGGCGATGTCGCGCAGGTGCTTGTCCGAACCGCCCCTGCGATGGAAGTCCAGCTTCATCAGGATCACGTCCTCGGGCGAGGAGAAGCATGCGGTGTAGTCGGCGGCGGGATGGACGGTCCGGGCCCGGGCGAGGCGGCTCCGGTTGAAGGCATTGTCGGCAAGCACGATCAGGCAAGCGATCCGGTCACGAGGTAGCGGAGGTCCAGCTGCTCGAAGACGCGCACCGCGAAGCGGAGGAGATCATCCTGCTCCAGAAAGCCTCCGCGCCACCTCGTCCCGCAATTGGCTCTCGTCCCAGTCCGCGTGGGTCGCGGCGAGGTGGCTCCGCAGCATGCGCCTGGCCGCCGCAAACATCCCGCACGCGATGCCCAGCCGCTCGGCGCCTGAAAGAGCGCGAAGGTGGCGCACCGTCTCGTCGTCGATGAGCTCGATCCTCACCTCGTCGACTGGCATCGGCCCACCTCTCGAAAATGACAGCGGCCGCCAAAAGCCAAGGCTCCCTCTGCGGGCGCCTCAGCTTATCGCACCGGCCCAAGGGCCGCCCGAAGCGCTGAGCCTCTCGATCTCCTCGTCGAGGAAGGCAAGGGCCTGCTCCAGGGCGGCGCGGCGGACGGCGGAGGTGGTGGTGGCAAGCTCCTTGATGACGACCTGGCGCGACAGCTCGCGGTCGCGGAGGCGCTGGCGATGCCGGCGCTCCGTGGCGGTCAGGCCCTCGCCCTGGTCGGCGGCGCTGGTGCCGCCGACCTGCTGCGACTCAACGGATTTGCTCTCCCAGCCTCGGGCCATGGCGGTCGCTCAGCCGCGTCATTGCCGGCGCAGGTAACGCGCCGGCAGCGTCAGCTTGAGCGTGCTGGTGCCTCCCGGCCCGACCGCGACCGAGCCCGCGGCAGCCCCTTCCGGCGACATTCCGCTCAGCACGAGGTCGTACTGGCCCGGCGACAGGCCGCCGAGCAGCAACTGTCCAGAGGAATCCACCCGGCTCGGCAGACCCAGCAGGGCCAGGTGTTGGAGCAGGAAGAGGGATGGCACCACCATACCGTCGCGGCGCAGGAAGAAGACCGTAACCAAGGGTGCCGCCGGCTTGCCACTCTCGTCGGTAAAGGTGACGGCGATCGCTCCGGCCTCACCGGGGCACTGCCAGACCTGGCCCGCGGCGCCCCCGGCAGCGGAACCGCCGGCATCCCCGGCGCCATCGGCCGTGCCGGGATCGCCGGGATCGCCGGGATTGCCGCCGCCGGACGATGCCACGGCCGTCGGCGGCGCATCCGCATCCTGCGGCTGGAGATCGAGCGCAAACATCGGGCAACCCGGCCCCGACAGGAAGAGACGGGCGGCCCCTCCGGGCACCGCCACCTCGAAGTTGCCGCCGTCGTCCGCGCGGGTGTATCCGGCGGTGTCGCGCGCCCCTGGGGCGGCGCTCACCACCAGCGCCCGGGCGACCGGCGCGCCGGCCGCCGAAACGACGGTCCCCTTCACCGTGGACTGCCTGGTCAGCACCAGGGTCAGGGGCGGCAGGCCGCTGTCCTCGTCGTCCAGCTGAACGGGCACCGGATTGCTTTTCCCGTACCCCGACTTCCGGGCGGTGACCGTACCCGAGCCGGTGCCTTGCAGATCGATCTCGAACTGTCCCTGCGCATCGGTGATTGCCGAGCTGGGGCTGGTTCTCTGCCAGAGCAGCAGGACCATGGCGCTGGCGAGCGGCGAGCCGTTCTGGTCGACGACCTGGCCGCGCAACGAGCTCGCATCCAGATCGAAGTCCTGCTTCTTGTCGTCGTCCTCCCGTACCTCTACCGTGCCGTGGACGCCGAAACCCGTCTTGCTCGGCGCCTCCAGCCAGAGCGAGTACTTGCCGGCGGTCCACAGGGTCATCTCGTAGGCGCCTTCCGAGTCGGCCGCCGCCTCGGCAGCGGTGCCGATGTCCGCCGACGACTCCCCGTCCGGGGACGCCATCGCTCTCACCGTGTAGCCCGGAGCCGGCTTGCCGCCGCGCCGCACGACGCCGCTCAAGCGGGCGGGAGCAAGGGCGACGTCTTCCTCCGTTTCGGCGCCTTCGACGATCCTGACCGAGCGGTAGGCATCCGATCCACCATCGGGGGGCCGCACCGCCAGGCGATACGCTCCCTCGGGCAGGGCCACCGAACGGCAAACACCGTGGACGTCGGTCGCCGACTCCCACTTGGCGAGGTAGGCGTGCAGCGGGTCGACGTGATTGGGTGATGCGATCGCCAGCGCACACTTCGCAGCGTTGAGCAGGCGCCCGTGGAGCGAGACCGTGACGCGCAGCCGGCCGCCCGCGGCCAGGGTCAGCTGGCTGACCGCGAACCTGCCCGCCGGCGCGACGAGCCAGACGCCCCCGCCACAGCAGCTCTCGGAAGTCATCGTCCGCCCGCGAATAGAGCTCCGCCGTGACCGTCGCATCCGCGGCCGCCTTGACCGGACCTGCACCGGAGGGTGGCGCCGCCGGGCGGACGATCTGGAGCCACGCCTTGCGCGGCAGGGCGACGAGCAACGTGCCGTCGGGCTGTGCCTGGATCTGCTCGCGCCGGAAGGCGACCGGGCCGTGCGCTTCTCCCTCGACCCTGACCCTCACGAACCCCTCGGGAGCGGCAACCGGCCGGTCGCCATCCGTGCGCCCGCAGTCGCCGCGGACCTGAGTGTCGAAGCAGACGTCGAGGGGCGCCGCGATCGCCTGCCCGCGATCGTCGACGAAGCGCATCGAGCGTGATGCACCGGCTCCTGTCGCAGTGGGAGCCGGCGCCAGCCCCAGAACCAGGAGCATGACCACCAACCAAGGCGCTCGCCCGCCAGGATCGAGCCTCATTCGCAACTCCCGGACTCTCCCCGGGGCAGATGCCGCTCGCGCCATTGCAGGCCCCTGCCGCGGAGGACGTGAGACACCTTTAGCATACTGCACAACACACTTCGGCCCACGTATGTCAGCACGCGGGCGGGATGAGCTCAGGATCTTCGGCAGCGCCCGTCAGGCGGCGCGTTGACGCTGGGTGACGTGCCGGTGCGTCGCGTAGCCGACGATGGTGCCGAGCAGGCCGCCGGGCAGCATCATCTGCCAGTAGTAGCCATTGCCCGGCATCGCGGCGACCAGGAAGGCGAGAAAGGCGCCGATCGCGAGTCCGAAGACGATGCCCCAGGCGAGCGACTGGACCTTGCTGGTGAACCAGCCGATCAGGACGCCGGTGATCAGGCCCTTGACCACCGAGCCACAGACGATGCCGACGATCTGGGGCCTCACCTGCGGCGCCGAGATCAGGGCCGAGAGACCATCGAAGATTCCCAGGAAACCGCCGAGCAGCAGGCCGAAGACAGGCTTGTTCATCTGGATCTCCTTGTTCTGCCTCGTCACCGAGGCGCGCCGCGGGAAGTCCGGAGCGTCCGACCTCCTCCTTTACAACGCCTCGCCGGAGTCCTTTAACGGCCAGCCAGGAAAAGCAGCAGGGCGCGGGCCGCCAGATAGGTCAGGACGATGAGGATCGGCGTGCGATAGCGGCGCACCAGCCGGCCGGCGCGCTCGACCGGACCCTCGCGATGCGCGAGCACGGCGGCGCCGTCGACGTAGTGACGGAGATCGGCAGCCAGGTCCTCGGCGCTCGCGTAGCGCTGCTCGGGCAACGGCGCCTTCGCCTTGGCCACGATCGCCCTGAGCGGTGGCGGCACTCGCTGCAACGCAACCCTCGCGAGCAGGGCTTCGAGGATCGCACCCAGGCCGAACACGTCCGTCCTTTCGTCGATTCGCTCGAGCTCGCCGCGCTCCTGCTCCGGCGCCATGTAGCCAGGCGTTCCCAGCACCGTGCCGGCGGCCGTCGCCCCGGGAGCCGCCGGGGGGTCGGGCATCGCCGGGGGGTCGAGCGCCGCCCGGTCGCCGCGCGAGCGGATCTCCGCCTCGCCGCGCCGTTTCGCGACGCCCCAATCGAGCACCAGCACCTCGCCGAACGGCCCCACCATGACGTTGGCCGGTTTCAGATCACGGTGCAGCACGCCGTGCGCGTGGGCGAAGGCGACGGCCTCGCAGATCCTCTCGAAGGCGCGCAGTGCCGCGGGCAGCGTAGCGCTCTCTGCCCAGGCATCCAGCCGGTTGCCTCGCGCAGGCGTTCCAGCACCAGGCGGCGGAGGTCGCGCCGCGCCGCCGCCAGCTGGTTGGTGACCTGCACGCCGTTGAGGCCAAAGGGGGCGCCGAGCGCCGCGTAGGTGGGCCGTTCATCGGGGTTCGCAGGGTTCGCAGGGTCTTCGGATTCGTCGAGGTCGTAGCGGGCGAAGAGCGTGAAGCGGACCGCCTGGCCCTTCGCTTCCAGCTCGCGCCGCAGGTCCTCGACCGCGAGGCTGAACAGGTTCCTGGCCCACTCGCGGTGGAAGTATTCCTCCATGCCAAGCCCTGGATCGGCGGGCTCCTGCCGGGCGAGCTCGCCCTCGGCGCCGGCGAACCTGGCAGCGAGCGCGAGCGGCTGGGCGCCGCCGCCCCGCTTGGCTCGCCGCGCCGCCTTCAGCTCGTTGGCCACGAAGCGATCAAGGCAGACCCGAAGAAAGGTGCGGAAGCGGGCGCGATCGGGCTGGAAGGAGGCGAAGGTCTGCTTCTCGAAGGCGCGGGCGAAGAAGCCCTGCGCGAGGTCTTCCGCGTCCTCGGGCGCCATGCGCCACTGCACCCGCAGGTATTTGTAGACCGGCTTCCAGTAAGACGCCGCCAGCCGGTCGAAGCCCCGGTGCCGCACGGCAGGATCCGGGTCTCTGGCGGCAAGGACGACGGAGCCCCGGGTTGCCGGAAACACGGCAAGGCCCGCGCTCTCGGAAGAGGTCACCTTTCGATCATACAGCGACGCCGTCCGGCGACGGGCCGGACTCATCCGCGCCCAGCGGCCGGCCGTAGTGAGGCCATGTACAGGCTGCCAGGCCACCAGGCGGGCGCCTCTCCGGCCGATCGGGGGCGATGCTAGACTCTGGTGGTGAGGATCCCGGCCGATGCTGTCATCGCGGCCGAAAAGCTCACGCGGTATCTGCTCCTGCCGCGCCCCTGGGACGACAAGGCGAAGTTCCTGGGTCAGGCCGGCTTTAATGTCGAGAATCCAGAGCGCCTGCTTGCCGCGTTGCGTATTTTGGCCTCCGAGGTGGAAGCGGTACCGGACGGGAAGAACGACTATGGAGAGTTCTTCCGCACGGACGGCGAGCTCGGTGGACCGAACGGACGGCGGCTTGCCGTCACGGCGATCTGGTTGCGGCAAGATGCCGACGGCAAGGTGAGGTTCGTGACGCTCAAGCCGCGAAAGGAGGGCCTGCGGTGAGTATCCCCCTTTACGAGCGAGTAGCCCTGACCCGCGACCTTGACGAGCACGGGCTGCGCAAGGGAGACGTGGGCGTGCTGCTCGATTACCTGCCCGATCCCCGTCAGGGCGAGAGTGGCGCGGTGCTCGAGGTGTTCAACGCCTTGGGCGAGTCCGTCGCCGTGATCGCCGTGCGTGCCTCCGATATCGAGGAGATGCGGGCCGACGAGCTGCTCGCCGTGCGCCCGTTCGCCAGGGCGGGATAGCGGATAGCACCTGCAACAGGCCGTGTATCACGCGACGGGTTCGTGAGCTTCGCCGCGCTAGGTCAGATCCACATCCACGTCGCGGTCGAGCCTGGCGAGCTGGGCGCGGTCCTCCCGCCAGCCTGGCTCGACCCGCACCTGCAGGTCCAGGTAGACCCGGCGACCCAGGAACTCCTCTAGGTCCTGGCGGGCGGCGATGCCGATCGACTTGATCATCTGCCCCTGGCGGCCGACCAGGATCTTCTTCTGGCCCGGCCGCTCGACCAGAATGGATGCGTAGAGGCGCAGCAGGTCGCGCCCCTCCTCCTCCTCCCAGCGGTCGATCGCCACCGCGGTCGCGAACGGCAGCTCCTCGCGGGTCGCCGCCAGCACCTTCTCGCGGATGCGCTCCGCCGCCAGGAAGCGCTCGGGATGGATGGTCAGCAGCTCCGGATCGTAGATCGGCGGCCCCTCCGGCAGCAGCCGCCAGAGAGCCTCCAGCAGGCGGTCGCAGCCGTCGCCGGTCGCGGCGCTGATCGGCACGATCTCGGCGAACAGGCCGCTGCGGGCATACCGGTCGATCCGCGGCAGCAGGTCGGGCTTGCGCACCTTGTCGATCTTGTTCAAGACCAACACGCACTTGCCCTGGGACTCGCGGGCCTTCCCCACCAGCTCGAGCATGTAGGCGTCGCCGGCGCCCGCGGGCACGGCGGCGTCCACCAGCAGACACAGCGCGTCGGCATCGTCCATCGCCGCCATGGCGTGGCGCAGCATCTGACGGTTGAGCCGGTGCAGCGGCCGGTGAACGCCCGGCGTGTCGTAGAACACCATCTGGCCGCGCTCGTTGGACAGAATGCCCACCAGCCGTTGACGGGTGGTCTGCGGCTTGTCCGAGACGATCGCCACCTTCTCCTCGAGCAGCCGGTTCATCAGCGTCGACTTGCCGGCATTCGGCCGGCCCACCAGTGCAACGGTACCGGCGCGGCTCATGGCTGCTGCCCCGCCTCGGCCGGCCCGGCGGCCTCCCCGGGCGGCACGCGCTCCACCCGCAGCGTCTTGATCCGGCGCATGGCGACCTCCTCGATCGTGAACCTGAGCCCCTCCCGCTCCACCACCTCGCCGGGGAGCGGCACGCGGCCGAGGGCGGTGAAGACCAGGCCGGCAATGGTCTCGAACTCGGCGTCCTCGATCTTCACCTCGAACAGCTCCTCGAGCACCTCGAGATGGGCGCGGCCGTCGAACCGCCAGGCGCCGTCGCCGAGCGGCGTCCGCTCCGCCGCCTGGCCGTCCTCGTGCTCGTCGCTGATCTCGCCGACGATCTCCTCGACCAGGTCCTCGACGGTCACCAGGCCAGCCGTGCCGCCGTACTCGTCCACCACGATCGCCACCTGCTGGAAGCGCGTCTGCAGCTCCTTGAGCAGCTCGGCCAGCAGCTTGGTCTCGGGGATGAACAGCGGCGGCTTGAGCAGCTTGCGGATCTGAGCGGCGGACGGCGGTGTCGCCAGGCGCAACGACTGCAGCAGGTCGCGGATGTGCAGCACGCCGACGATGTGATCGATCGAATCCTGGTAGAGCGGGATGCGGGTGTGGCCGGAGGCGACGAACAGCTCGGCAAGCGCGTCGAGGCTCGAATCGACCGGCGCGCAGATCATGTCGACGCGCGGCGTCATCACGCTGCGCGCCTGGGTCTCGGGGAAGTCCACGATGTTGGACAGCCACTCGCCCTGCTCGGCCTCGATGATGCCCTCGCGCGTGCCGACGTCGATGAACGCCTCGATCTCCTCGTGCGAGGCGGCGTCGTCCTCCTCGGCCTCGTCGTCGCGCTCGAGCCGCGCGGCCGGCAGCCGCGCCGCGATCCCGGCAACCAGCGCCACCACCGGCAGCAACCCCATCCACGCCAGGCGGTACAGCGCGGTGAGCGCACGCAGCGCCTGCTCGCGGCTGCGGCCCACCAGCCGACGGTTGACGATCTCGACCGCCGCCAGCACCGCCGCGGTGAGCGCCAGCGACCACGCCCGCGGCTGCCGCGCGCCGGCGGCCGCCAGCAGCGCCGCGGCAGCGGCAAAGAGGCCGATCGCCAGCAGCCGGCTGGCGAGCGACAGCAGCGAGCGGAAGGCGCCGAAGCGGACCGGCTGGTCGTAGAGCGCGCGCAGGCGCCCACCCGCCTCCTCGGCCCAATGGCTCAGCCGGATCGGCCCGCTGCGCTCGAGCAGCGCCGACAGCACCGAGGCCAGCGCCGCCGCCGGCAGCAACGCCGCCACCGTCCACGCCAACGCCTCCACGGACCAGGCCTCAGACCGCACGCCGCGTCCTCCCTGGCCGTCGCCGCGCACGGGCCGGACGGGCTCCCGGCGCTCCGGTCGGCCCGATCCAGCGCCGGCGCAGCCGCCGCTCGACGCGTTCCATCTCGCCGCCGTCCACCTCGTGGTCGTAGCCCAGGCAGTGGAGCATGCCATGCAGCAGCAGCACCCGGATCTCGCGCCCAGGGTCGCGGCCGGCCGCCGCCGCCTGCCGGCGCGCCTGCGGCACCGAGATGAGCACGTCGCCGAGATGGCCGCCGCCCGCACTCGGACCGGCGCCGCCGGCCGCGCTCGGGCCAGTGCCGGCGCCGGCGCTCGGACCGGCGCCGCCGTCGCCACCGGGAAACGACAGCACGTCGGTGGTTCGGTCCTTGCCCCGGAACTGCCGGTTGGCCTGCCGCATCGCGCGGTCGCCGGCGAAACGCACGCCGAAGCTGACGCCGTCGCCGCCCACGGGTCCCGCGGTCTCTCCTGCCACTGCCGGCGCCACCGCCGGCCCGCCCGGTTGCGCCGCCGCCGCCGTCGGCGCCGCCAGCAGCTCCGCCAGCAGCGCCGCCAGCCAGGGCCGCAGCGGTCGCGCCGCCGCCTCGACATAGCCGTTGGGATTCAACAAGGTGATCTCGATCTCGCCGCCCCTGCCGCCGCCGCCCCCGCCCACAGCCTCCCCTCCCATGCCGTTCCTGCCCGCGCCAGGACTCGCGCCGGCGGCACGCATGGCCGCTAAGAAGCCTTGACGGCGCCGGGCAGCTGCCGCTTCTCGCGCCTGACGCCGGCGTTGAAGTCGAAGCCCGGGTAGTCTACCCGCTGGTGGAAGATCCTCGACAGCACGCGCAGGAACGCCTCGGCGACGGCCTTGAGCTCGGCGAGAGTGAAGTCGGTCTGATCCAACTGGCCGTCCTGCAGGCAGTCGTCGACGAGCGTGCGGATCAGGCCGCGCAGCTTGGCGGACGTCGGATCGATCAGCGTCCGGCTCGCGGCCTCGACGGCGTCGGCCAGCATCAGCACGCCCATCACCTTGTTCTGCGGGCAAGGCCCCGGGTAGCGGAAGTCGGCCTCGTGCACCTGGCCGGAGCCGGGATCGCGCTGCTCGAGCGCGCGGTCGTGGAAGAAACGCATCAGCCGCGTGCCGTGATGCTGCTCGATGGCGTCGACGATCACCGGCGGCAGGTGGTGGCGGCGCGCCAGCTCGGCCCCCTCCTTGACGTGGCTGACCAGGATCAGCACGCTCATCGAAGGCAGCAGGCGATCGTGACGGTTCTGCCCCGGACGCTGGTTCTCGATGAAGTAGTCGGCGCGGAAGACCTTGCCGATGTCGTGGTAGAGCGCGCCGGTGTAGGCGAGCACCGCGTCGGCGCCGATGGCCTCGCAGCCCTCTTTCGCCAGGTTGGCGACCATCAGCGAGTGCTGGAAAGTGCCCGGAGCCTCGAACGCCAGCTGGCGCAGCAGCGGCAGATTGGTATTGGAGAGCTCGACCAGCTTGATGTCGGTGGTGATGCCCAGCATCGCCTCGAGCACCGGCACCGCGAAGCTCGCCACCGCCGCCGCCAACAGCCCGCCGGCGAAGGCGCAGACCAGCTCGAAGCCGACCGCGAGCAGGCCCGCCTCCGGTCCGGCGAGGGCGGAGAGGATCAGCGCCATCAGCACGTTGACGCCGCCCACCACCAGGCCGGCGCGCGGCATCACCAGGCGCTGCCGGAACTGCAACCGGTCCACCGCGAAGATGGCGGCGAGCGAGCCGGCGAAGGCGTAGAGCGCCACCGCCAGCGGCTCGCCCTCGATCGCCAGCCTGCCGGCCAGCAGGCTGAACAGCACCGCCAGCACCAGCGAGGCGTGGCGCCGCAGCAGCAGCGCCGCCGACAGCGCCAGCGCCGCGAACGGCAGCGCCAGGGCATAGCCGCGCCAATCGTTGAACGGCGGCACCTGGATCGCCGAGCTCAGCGCGTTGACCAGCATGAAGCCGACCCTGGCGGCGAGCAGCGCGGCGGTGAGCAGCAGCGCGCATTCGGCGAACAGCCGCCGCCGGCTGTGCCCGGCCACCCGCTCGCCGGCCAGCCCCAGCCAGAGCGCCGCCGCCGCCAGCCCCAGCAGCAGCAGGGTGCCGGCGATCTCCGGCAGCCGCGAGCGCGCCGGCGCCTGGCCGCGCATCGTCCCCAGCACCTTCGCCTTGGCCTCGTCGATCACGTCGCCCTTGCGGGCGATCACCTGGCCCTTGCGGATCTGGGTGTACACCTCGCCGGCGGCGGCCTCCGCCAGGTCGCGGCGCGCCAGCGTCTCGCTGCGGTTCATGTGCAGGTCCGGCGCCAGGTTGTCGAGCAGGAAGACCACCAGCAGGCGGCGCTCGCCGGCGGTCAGGCCGCTCCAGCCGCGCACCTCCGACTCCAGGAAGTCGCGGGTCTCGTCTGGGTAGCCGAGGTTCTCGAACAGGTTGACCTGCACCCGCTCGCTGCCGTCGGAGAGGTTGCGCACCACGATGCCGGTCATGCGGTTGTCCAGCAGCAGCGCCTTGTTCTCGACCACGCCGCGCCGCAGGGTCGCGTCCAGCACGCCGCGCAGGCGGTCCTCGAGCTCCGCCGAGAAGTCCCGGCGCAGCAGCACCGCCACCTGCCCGGGCTCGATCTGGAGCGCGTCAGGCGAGCGCGCCGCCGCCGCGCCCGAGCCGGACGCCGGCACCGCGGCGCCTGCCGGCTGGGATCTCGCAGCCCGCAAGCCTGGCGCCTCCGCGCCCGCCTCGGGCGCCGGCCGCGTCGCCAGGTCGCGCTCCAGCGCCGTGCGCCCCGCCTCGTCGCGCGCCGCCGGCAGGCGCTGGCGCCCGGCGGCGAAGAGCTGCGCGAGCTGGGCGTCGCGCAGCACCTGCACGCCGGGGTCGAAGTCGTAGACCGGCAGCACCCGCTCGCGCGCCTGGCCGCGCTTGGCGCGGGTCGCCGCGTCGTCGTAGAGCATGAGGTCGCGCGAGGCCACGAAGTCGCGGCCGGCAACGGTGCCCGCCGCCAGCCGCGACGAGACCAGCGGCGCCAGCAGGAAGGCTCCCGGAGCCAGCGCCGCCCCACCCGCCGTCACCATCAGCACCACCCACACCCACGGCAGCTCGAGCAGGCGGCCCCAGAGGCCCCGCCGCTTGGCGCGACGCAGCCTGCCGCCCGCCCGGAAGGAGGGCAGCAGGTGGATACGGGCGCCCGGAGGCTTGGCGGCGGCGGACATGGGGTCGGCGGCGATCGGAGCGGCGATTTCTGAGCGGCGGTGTCGGGGCGGAGAGGTCAGATGGGGCCTGGCCTTGGAGCCTGGGCGGAGCGCGCGACGACCGGGCAACCGCGACGACCGCGGTGACCGCGGCGACCTCCGATGGCGACGGCTTCAGCTGTTGGCCACCGGCGGCGGCGCCGCGGCCCGCACCTCTTCGCGTTCCTTCTTCAACCGATCGAACTGGTCATAGGCGGTGACGATCTGCTGCACCAGCTGGTGGCGGACCACGTCGCGCTGGTCGAAGGTGAAGAACTTGATCCCGGCGACGTCCGCCAGCACCTCCTGCGCCTCGCGCAGGCCCGACTGCCGCCCCTGTGGCAGGTCGACCTGGGTGATGTCGCCGTTGACCACCGCCTTGGCGTTGTAGCCGATGCGGGTGAGGAACATCTTCATCTGCTCGGTGGTGGTGTTCTGCGCCTCGTCCAGGATGATGAAGCTGTCGTTGAGGGTGCGGCCGCGCATGAAGGCGATCGGCGCCACCTCGATGATGCCGCGCTCCATCATCCGTCCCACCTTGTCGTAGCCGATGATGTCGTGCAGCGCGTCGTGCAGCGGCCGCAGATAGGGGTTCACCTTCTCGGCCAGGTCGCCGGGCAGGAAACCCAGCTTCTCGCCCGCCTCGACCGCCGGACGCGCCAGGACGATGCGCCGCACCCGCTTCTCGAACAGCGCGGCGGCGGCCATCGCCACCGCGAGATAGGTCTTGCCGGTGCCGGCGGGCCCGATGGTGATCACCAGGTCGTACTCGGCCATCGCCTTGATGTAGAGCTGCTGCTTGATGCTGCGCGGCGTGACCAGCCGCCGCACCGACGCGAGCAGCCCTTCCGGCTGGAAGAACTCGACCAGCGAGGCCGCCGGATCCTCCGACAGCACCCGGATGGCGGTCTGCACGTCGCCGGGACGGAAGCGGTAGCCCTTCTGGCCCAGCCCCGACAGCTCGGTGAGCAGCCGTTCGACCACCGCCACCCGTCCCGGCTCGCCGAGGATCTGCAGCTCGCTGCCGCGGGCGGCGACGGTCACCTCGAAGGTGCGCTCGATGCGCCGCAGGTTCTCGTCCTGGGTGCCGAAAAGGGCATCCAGCCCCTCCTCGGCCAGCCGCAGCTGGGCCGTCCCGGCGGCTGCCGGCAGCGGCGGAGGCGGCGGTGGGACGGCAACCTCCCGATGAGTGCGATTGTCTGGCAACGGCATTCCCGCGGCTGGCGGGCGCGGCCCGCGGCCGGCCCGGCCGGCCCGCCGGCACCCCGGCACGCCGGCACCCCGGCACCCCGCCAGAGGCCGCCTAGTCTAGCAGACCCGGTGACGGCGGGCCGGTCCGGGGCGACCTCCGGGCCTGGGGCCGCGGTCTATTTCTTCCCGTGCTCGTAGAAGCCGCGGCCGCTCTTGCGCCCGAGGCGGCCGGCGAGGACCATCTGCTTGAGCAGGGGCGGCGGCGCGTAGCGCTTCTCGCGGTACTCCTCGAACATGATGTTGGCGATGTAATAGGTGGTGTCGAGGCCGACGAAGTCGAGCAGCGTGAACGGACCCATCGGGTAGCCGCAGCCGAGCTGCATCGCCAGGTCGATGTCCTCGACGCTGCCCACTCCCTCCTCGTAGGCGCGAACGGCGTCGAGCAGGTAGGGCACCAGCAGCCGGTTGACGATGAAGCCCGAGTTGTCGCGCGCCGTCACCGGCTGCTTGCCGAAGGCCTTGACCACCGCGATGGCGTCGTCGTAGGCCTCGTCGGAGGTGAGCAGCGTGCGCACCACCTCGACCAGCTTCATCACCGGCACCGGGTTGAAGAAATGCATGCCGACGAAGCGGTCCGGGCGCTTGGTCGCCATCGCCACCTGGGTGATGGTGAGCGACGAGGTGTTGCTGGCGAACAGCGTTCCCTCCTTGACCACCGCGTCGAGGGCGGCGAACGTCCGGCGCTTCTCGTCGAGGTTCTCGACGATCGCCTCCACCACCAGGTCGCAGTCGGCGAGATCGCCGAGATCGACGACGCCGCGCAGCCTCCCCCAGGTCTTGTCGCGCTCCGCGGCCTCGAGCTTGCCGCGCTCGACCGCCTTGTCGAGCGAGCCGCGCAGCCTTCCGAGCCCTTTCTCCACCACTTCCTCGCTCACCTCGCGCACCACCGTCTCGAAGCCGGCGCGCGCCGCCACCTCGGCGATACCGGCACCCATCAGGCCGCAGCCGAGCACACCCACCTTGCGGATCTTCATGTCGTTCCCTCTCTCCCTTTCGTAGCCTGCAAGTCCATCGGTTGCTCGGCGGCACCGTTCCGCACCGTCCTCCTCACCGCTGGCGCCGTCTCCACGATCTCCCGCGCCTCGTCGCCGCCCTCCGGCAGCCGGCGCAGCCGGAGCGTGATGGCCGGCGCTGCCGCCGCCGCGAGCGCCGCCGGCAGCCGCTCGGCCCACTCCACCACCTTGACGCCGGGGCCGGCAAGCAGCTCCTCGAGGCCCAGCCCCGCCGCCTCCTCCGGCGCCAGCCGGTAGAGATCCACGTGCACCATCCGCAGCGCGCCGCCGGCCCCGCCGCGATGCTCGCGGATCAGGTTGAAGGTCGGCGACAGCACCTGGCGCGGGTCGATGCCGAGGGCGCCGGCGACACCGCGCGCCACCACCGTCTTGCCACTCCCCAGCTCGCCGCTCAGCAGCAGCACCCCGTCCGGCGTCAGCTCGGCCGCCAGCTCGCCGCCCAGGCGCTCGGTCGCCGCGGCGCCGCGGGTGACCCAGCGCCGTCCCGGAGCGGCCGTGTCGCTCATGCCGTGCCACTCATGCCGTGCCGCTCACGGCGCCTTGCCAGCAGCCAGGTCGGCCAGCGCCGCCGGCAGCGAGGCGATCAGGTCCGCGGCCGCGAGCGACGGGCCGCCCAGCCGGTCCAGGGCCAGGTCGCCGGCCAGGCCGTGCAGGTACACGGCGAGGCAGGCGGCGTCCAACGGCTCGAGGCGCTGTGCCAGCAGGCCGCCAAGGATGCCGGTGAGCACGTCGCCGGTGCCGCCCGAGGCCATGCCCGGGTTGCCGGTCGGGTTCACGTAGAGGCCGCCGCCGGGCGCCGCGATCAACGTCAGGCTGCCCTTGAGCACGACGATGGCGCCGGTGAGGGCCGCCGCCCGCCGCGCCGCCGCCGGCCGATCGGCCTGCACCTCGCCGGTCGGGATGCCCAGCAGCCGGCCGAGCTCGCCTGGGTGCGGCGTCAGCACCGTCGGCGCCCGCCGCCCGGCGAGCTCCTCGGCGCGGCCGGCGAAGGCGTTGAGGCCGTCCGCGTCGAGCGCCAGCGGCAGCTCGACCGCGGCCACCAGCCGGCGGATGGCGGCCGCGGTCTCCGCCTCCTGTCCGAGCCCGGGGCCGAGCGCCAGCGCGCTCTTGCCGGCGGCCACCGCCAGCACCAGCTCCACGGCGGCGGCGGCGAGCCCGCCGCTGGCGCCGGCCGGCAGCGGCACGCCCATCGATTCGACCGAGCCGAGCTGCAGGATCGCCAGGATCGGCTCCGGCACCGCCGCCGTGACCAGGCCGGCGCCGGCGCGCACCGCGGCGCGCGCCGCCAGCACCGCCGCGCCGGCCTTGCCCAGCGAGCCCGCCACCAGCAGCAGGTGGCCGAAGACTCCCTTGTGGCTGTCGCGGGCGCGCGGCGCCAGCAGGCCGCTCAGCTCTTCGCCCACCAGCAGGTGCAGGTCCCCCTCCGCCGCGTCCACCAGGTGCGGCGGGAAGCCGAGATCGGTCACCACCAACTCGCCCACCGCGTCCGCCGCCGGCGGGAAGACGTGCGCCACCTTCGGCGCCGCGAAGGTCACCGTCAGGTCGGCGCGCAGGTGCGGGCCGGGCAGCGCGGCGCGGCTGCCGGACAGGCCGCTGGGGATGTCGACGGCGACCCGCGGCCGCGGCAGCTCGTTGAGCCCCTCGACCAGCCGGGCGAACAGGCCGGTGAGCGGCCGCGCCAGGCCGGTGCCGAACAGCGCGTCGATCACCAGGTCGTGCTGCCCGGCCGCCGCCAGGGCGTCCGCCAGCTCGAGCGGCGCCGCCGCCGCCTGCAACTCGTCCGGCGTTTCCGGCGCCAGGGAGTGGATGCTCAGGCCGAGACGCCGGCAGATCTCCAGCTGCACCGCGGCGTCGCCGGCCAGCGGCCGCCCGCCGTCGGCGAGAAAGACCTCGACCGCGTAGCCGCGGGTCGCCAGCTGGCGCGCCACCGCCAGGCCGTCGCCGCCGTTGTTGCCCGGCCCGCAGAAGATCGCCGCCGACTCCGCATCCGGGTACCGGCTGCCGATGGCGTCCACCACCCCCAGCGCGGCGTTCTCCATCAGCACCAGCCCGCCGAGGCCCAGCCGCTCGCTCGCCATCCGGTCCACGCCCCGCATCGCTTCCGCCGTCAGGATCCTCACCGGCCGTTCCCCCGCCGCGACCCGGTCGCCCGGCCGCCGATATCTTCCGGGATCTCCGGGATCGCCGGAATCGCCGAGATCGCCACCCCCCCCGGCACCACCGGCGGACCCGGCGCCGCCGGCAACCGCCGCCAGGCGGCGAGCAGCGCGCGGGTGCGCGGGCAGCTCGCCGCCGCCGGACCGGCCGGCGCCAGGCGCGCCGCCAGCCGCGCCAGGTCGGCCGGCGTATCGACGTCGGCGGCGACCGGCAGCAGCTCGACGGCGAGGCCCAGCTCGCCGCAGCGCTCGAGCGTTGCCGCCAGCACCCCGGACGTGCTCCAGGGCACCTCCTCGAAGATGCGCTGCCGCACCGCGCCGCCGGCCAGGGCGATCAGGTAGTAGCCACCGTCCTCGGCCGGCCCGAGCGCCACGTCGGCGCCGCCTTCGACGGCCGCGAAGGCCCGCTCGACGATCGCGACTTCGACGGTGGGATGATCGCTGCCCAGCGCCGCCACCGCTGCCGACCGGCGAGCGGCCGCGGCGAGCGCGCCGTGCAGACGCTCGCCCAGGTCGGCCCCTTCCTGGCGCAGGCTCCCGATCCCGGGCCAGAAATCCTCGGGCACCGCCTCTCCGGCCTCGACCGCCCAGGCCAGATCCACCTCGAAGCTGCCGGCGGTCAGGCGCCCCAGCAGGTCGGCGAGGAAGGCGGCATGCAGCTCGGCAGCCTGGCCGGCGGTAAGATCCCCAATCAGACGGGTCTTGACCCGCCCTTGCCGGGCCGGCTTGGTGAACAGCAGCAGCCGGCGGCCGTGGCGATCGGGAGACACTCGCCGATTGTACCGGATGCCCGCCGGTGGCCCGCGCGTGGGGCCAGGCCGGCGGCAACCGCCAATTGCCGCCGCCGGCAAGCCCGCCGGACCGTGCGCGCACGGAGACCGTGATGCCGCCCCCGCCGCTGCTGACCCTGCTCACCGACTTCGGGCTGGAGGACTACTACGTAGCCGCCGTCAAGGGCACCGTGCTGCGCCTCGCGCCTGGCACGCAGCTGGTGGACCTCTCGCATCAGGTCGAGCCCGGCAACATCGCCGCCGCCTCCTACCTGCTTGCCGCCGCCGTGCCGTCGTTCCCTGACGGCACGGTGCACCTGGCGGTGGTCGACCCCGGGGTGGGGAGCCGCCGCCGCATCCTGGTGGCGGAGATTGCCGCCGGCCGCCTGGTGGCGCCCGACAACGGCCTGCTGACGCCGCTCCTGGACGGCGCCAGCGTGCGCGCCGTCGAGCGCACCGACCTCTTCCTGCATGGCCCTGGCGCCACCTTCCACGGCCGGGACCGCTTCGCGCCGGTCGCCGCCTTCCTGCTCGGCGGCGGCTCGCCGGCCGATCTCGGCCCCGAGATCGCCGACTGGGTGCCGCTCGCCCGGACGCCGCCGCGGCAAGCGCCCGGGCTGCTGTCCGGCGCGGTGATCCACATCGACCGCTTCGGCAACCTGGTGACCGACATCCCGGCCGCCTGGCTGCCGCCGCCGGACGCCGGCGTGGCGGCGGCGCGGCAAGCCCTGGACGACGAGCGGGCCTTGCAGGGGCCGCAAACCTCGCAGTACGCCCGGCCGCCCCAGGCCCGCCAGGCACCCCAAGTCATCGCCCGCGTCGGCAGCCACACCGCTCTCCGGCTGGCCGATCACTACGAGCAGATCCCGCGCTACGAGGTTGCCGTGCTGGTGGGCTCGCTCGGCACGCTCGAACTGGCCATGCGCGGCGAGAACCTCGCCCGCCGCTGGGGCGTCGAAACCGGCGCCGCGGTGCAGGTGCGCTGGCTATGAAAAGCTCGGCCGCGATGGTCCCGGCGCTACAATATCCGGGCCGGGAAGCCGCCAGCCGGCCGGTGGTGCATGGAAGGAGCGTGTGGCATGACCAAGTGGGAGTACAAGATCATCAACATCCGCAGCGAGAACTATCGCCTGGACCCCAATGCGGCCCCGCAGCTGAATCAACTCGGCGAGGAAGGGTGGGAGCTGGTTTCGATCACTTCCGTCAATTTCAAGACCGGCGCGACCGACAACATCGCCATGGTCTTCAAGCGAGCCGTCGCCGCCTGACCTGGGGCGGCCCCGCCTGATCTAGGGCGGCCCCGCAGGGCCTGGGGGCATTAGCGCGCTCTCAGCGCTCGTCGGGAGCGCCGCCGCCGGCCCCGCACCGCCAGCGCGAAACCGACGGCAGCCGCCAGGCCGGCCAGCAGCAGGGTGGCGTTGCGCGGCACCCGACCGACCTCCTCGACGACCGCCTCCCTCACCTCGGCCAGCCGCTCCTCGGCGCGCCGGCGACTCTGTTCGATCCGCAGCTCGAAGTCGCTCCCGGTGTCGTCAGGCTTGCTCACGGCTCGTCCTCCTCGAGTGGGTCGTCGGGATGGATGGGAGGGATCGGCGGGATCGGGGGACGCGGCGGGATCGCCGGCGCCGCGGGCTCGGCGAGCAGGCGGTGCTCCCACCAGTCGAGATGGTCCGCGACCCGCCGCCGGATGCTCTCGGCAGGGGACTCGAGCCGGCGCAGCCGCAGGACGCCCAGCGTCGCCAGCAGACCGGCGACGGCGACGAACAGCGCCAGCACGATCAGCGCCGCCGCCCAGGCGGGTAGCCAGATCATCAGCACGGCGATCAGCGTCAGGACCACCACCCCCACCGTCCAGAAGCCGATCGCCGCCGCGGCGCCGAGCAGCGCCAGGGCCAGCAGCAGCTGACGTCCGGAGCGGCGGAAGTCGTCGCCCAGCGCCTGCGCCTCGGCGCGCAGCACCTCGAACAGCGCCTGACCCAGGGAGCGGAAGAGCTCGATCCATCCCTGCACTCCTGCCGGCTCTTGCATCTTCGCCCCCCTCCCGGGCGGTCAGCCGGCCGACGATCAGCTCGCCCGTGACATAGGACTCCTGCGCTCCGACGTCGTCGCGCAGGCCGACCGCCACCTTCTGATCGCCGCCGCGCATCAGCAGGCTTACGGTATAGAGGAAATGCTTGCCGCCCAGCTTCGACACCTCGGCGGCCGGCACGTTGATCGGCACCGGCACCTGCTGCACGTCGGAGGTGCGGCCATCGGGATCGATGGCGCCGATGAACAGCCGCAGCTTGGCCGCGCTCCCCTGCTCGCGCGGCACCAGCGCCAGCTTGCCGAGCGGGATCTTGACGCTGACCGGCACCAGGAAGTAGCCGTCCTTGCGCTCCGCGGGGTGCCCGAACTCGATGGTCATGCCGAGCGGGTTGGTCTGGAACGGGAACTGCAACGCGGCCAGCGTGCCGTCGCTCATCCTGGCGTCGATGCTCTTGTCGCGGTAGCCCTCGCGGAAGCGGACGTCGACGCCCTTGCGCTTGACCTTGACCGTGATCTTGTGGAAGCGGCCGTCGCCCGAGTGCGGCGGCGTGTAGCCCAGCGAGTAGAAGGTCTTGAAGTCGTCGGCGATCTTGTCGAGCTGGGGCCCGACGTCGTTGGCGTTGATCACGTAGGTGCCGCCGGTCTTTTCGGCCATCATCTGCAGCGGCGCCTGCATGTTCGAAATGTTGATCGAATCGATGTAGACACCCTGGCCGGGGCCGGCGTTCTCGGCCGAGCTCGAGGCGTAGGTGCGCAGGCCGCCGGCGTCGATGGTGTAGAACGTCACCCGGTTGGCGTTGGCCTGCGAGGTGAGCTCCTCGAAGCGGCGCGAGACGTCGAACTCGGAGTCCTCGCTGATGATGCTGTTGCCGAACTTGTTCTGCACGTAATAGAAGATGTCCTCGCCGACGATCATCGGCAGGCCGTCGCAGACGTAGACGATCGCCTTGCGCCCCGACATGCCGGCCAGCGAGGTCACCAGGTTCTTGAGCGCGTCGACGGTGAAGCTGATGTCGTTGAACGCCGCGCCGGCGTAGCCGCGGGCGAAGCTCATCGCCTGCGAGCCGCTGGTCGCGTCGTCGATGTTCTTCATGATCTCGCGCCGGTCGTTCTCCTGGTGCACGCCCTGCGCCGAGATCTTTTCGATCGCCAGCAGCTGGGCGTTGACCAGGGCGACGTCGGTGGTGAACGTCTGGCGCACGTGCAGGTCGCGGTCATAGCTGACCAGCATCACCTGGTCGCCGCGGCGCAGCTTCTGGTCCAGGAAGACGCGCAGCGAGCGCATCACCCGGTTGCGATCGAACGGCTTCAGGTTGTAGTTGTCGATGTAGACGATCAGGCGCAGCTTCTGGTCCTCGGGGATCGGCGGCGGCTCGTAGCCGGGAGGCAGCTTGGGCGCTCCCTTCTGGCCCTCGGCGACCTCGGGCTCGGCGGCGCCGCCCACGGTCTGGCCGGCTTCGACCGCCAGGAAATTGGTGATCGCCATCGGCCGGCCGTCCTCGAAGATCTCGAAGTCCTTGCGCGCCAGGCCGGTGACCCGGCCCTTCTTGTCGGAGACGTAGACGTCCACGTTGACCACGTTGACCGTCACGCTCTCGGCGAAGCCCTCGTCGGCCGGCGGCTTGGCGGCGGTGGCATCCGGCTTGGCCGGCGAGGCCGGCACGCCGGCGGCCGGGGCGGCGGCCCGGGCGCCGGCAGGCACCGCCGGCGACACCAGGATGCCGCAGGCGGCGAAGGCGATGGCGGCGACGCGCGCGCTCCACCACCGGAGATGTTGCTCTCTGCTCATGGGTTCGTGGCTCTCTCTCCCGCTAGTCGGGCTTGACGTCGGCCTCCGCCGTGGTGATCTTGTTGCTCAGCGGATCGAAGATGGCGAAGACCAGGTGCTGGCTGGTCCGGCGCAGCGAGAGCTTGGTCTCGTAGCGCACGAAACGGCCCGGCACCGGCTGCTTGTCGCTCTGCAGCTGCAGCGGTATCACCGGGATGTCGGATTGGTTGCCGTGGTCGTCCTGGGCGGCGACCCGCAGCTCGAGCTCGGCGGCGAACTTGCCGTTGAGCGGCACGCTGGTGAAGGCCGAGGTGGGGATCGCCAGGGTGACCGGCACCTCCATCTCGCCGCGGCTCTTGCGCGCCGGCTTGCCGAGTTGCACCGGCATGGTCGGAGCGCCCGGCGCGCTGCCGAACATCATCGCGCTCTCGACCATCATCGAGACCTCCGCCTTGCGCGAGCGGTCGAGGAAGCTGTCGCGGGTGCGCACGTTGAGGCCCGGGCGCAGCACCTCGAGCTGGATGTCGTGCTTCTTGTCGTTGCCCTGCCAGTTGGGCGAGAAGCCGAACCAGTAGTAGGAACGGGTGTCGGCCACCACGTGCTCGAGCGAGCCGATGCGCAGCGAGTTGATCAACGCCTTGCCGCCGGTCTCCTTGGCGATGAACGTCAGCGTCCCCTCGTGCTCCTGCTCGCGCAGGTTGAAGCCGGTGCCGGGCTGCCGGGGGCCGGTGCGGGTGGCGCTGGTCGCATTGGTCTCGATGCCCGGGACGTCGATCGGATAGAGGGTGTAGCCGAGGCGGTTGGCGGTCTCGATCAGCGGCCGCAGCAGCTTGGCCCCTTCCGGCACGTCATGGTCGAGGATCGGGCGGTTGATGTCGTTGACCACGTAATCGGTCAGCGAGAACGGCCAGCCTCCCACCAGCAGCAGCATCACCTTGCGGCCGGGAGGGGAGGCGAAGCCGCGCAGCGTGCTGGTCGCCGCGGCGACGGCGCGCTCGAGCTGCGAGCCGAGCTCCAGCGCGTAGGTGCGCTCGTCGACCCGCAGCTGACTGTTGGTGGCGCTCAGCGCCGGGTGCCCGGGATCGGGGGAGATGCGGTCCGGCGCGCCGGCGCGGAAGTTCTGCAACTCGACCTGGCGCTCGAGGCCGTGGGCGGGGCCACCGATCTCGCGCTCGATGGCGCGGGAGAGCTCGCGGCTCGAGCTCGACCAGCTCGATAGCAGGTTCAGGTGCTTGCCGTCGAAGGCGACCAGCGCCATGCGATCCTCGGGGCCCATCCGCGACAGGTCGTCCTTGAGCGATGCCAGCACCTGGTCGCGGTTGGCGGCCACCGAGAAGTAGTCGTCGATGAACACCAGGTAGCTGGTGCCGACCGGGCTGCCCGGCGCCAGGTCCGGCAGCCCGGGAACGGTCGCGGTGGCGCCGGCCTCGGGAGCGATCGCCTGGCCGCCGCGCACCTCGTTGAAGAAGTCGATCTTGATCGGCTTGCCGTCCACCTTGAGGCGGAAGTCCTCGGGCTTGAGGTCGGGAACGCGGTTGCCCTTCCGGTCGGTGACCACCGCCTCGACGTTGACCACGCGCACCTCGATGGTCTCGCCGAACAGCGGCCCCACCGGTTGCGCGGCGCCGGCGGTGCCGGCGGCGCTGGCAGGCGTCGGGCGGGGCGCCGTGGCCGGCCTGGCGGGCGCGGCTGACGGTGCCGGCGCGGGTGGCGGCGGCGCGGGCGCGGCCTGAGGCGGCGCGGGCGGCGGCGGCGGCGGCGCGGCCGGCTGCTGCGCCGGAGCGGCCGGCGGCGGCGGCGCGGGCTGCTCTTGCGCCGGCGGCTGCTGCGCCGGCTGCTGGGGTGCCGGCGCCGGTTGAGCGGGCGGTGGTTGCGGTGCCGGCTGAGCCGGCGCCGGCGCCGGTTGGGCCGGCGGCGGCGAGGTCGGCGAGGGCACGATCCTGGCGTTCTCCGGCTCCTGGCTGGCGGCTGGATGCAGGGCGAGCGCGGCGACGGCAGCCAGCGCCAGCAGGAAGAGGACCGGCGTGGTCCAGGGATGTCGCGAACGTGGCGAATGGGGGAATCGCATGGGCTTCTCCGGAGGCCGCGCCGCGAGGGAGGGGGCGCGCCTCAGCGTATCGTCTTCTACATACTAACCGGTGTGGGGGTGCACCGGTTGCTCGGGCGCCGCCGGTGGACCGGCGCGCCGGAGGCGCCGAGCTGCAAGTCCTGCGCCGTCACCACTCTACCGGCGGGCGAGGCGGCGGGCCAGCCGGCGGGACGTCGCCTGCCGTAGCCGCCCGAGGACACCGCCGTCAACGGTCCAGGCCGGCGGCGCTGAGCGCCGGCTCCGGCGTGGCGGCGCCCAATCGGCGCCGCAGGTGGCGCACGATCGCCGGGCCGTGCGCGCGGGAGTTCTCGATGAAGATGCGATCGATCTGCCGTCCCGCCTGGATGGTGCCGGCCACGTAGAGCCCCGGCACGTTGGTCTCGCAGGTCTCGGGATCGAAGAGCGGCACCAGGGTCTCCGGATCCACCGCGATCCCGCAGCGGCGCTGCAGATCGGCATCGGGCACGTAGCCCACGAGCACGAAGGCCGTCTGCGCCGGCAGCGACTCCTCGCCCTCGGGAGTCACGATCTCGACCGACTCGTCGCCGAAAGCGCGCACCACGGAGCGGAAGCGGGCGCGGATCGAGCCCTCGGCGATGCGGTTCTCGATGTCCGGCTTGAGCCAGTACTTGACGCCGGGCTTGACCTGCTCGCGGCGATGCACCAGGGTGACCCGCGCGCCGTTGCGCCACAGGTCGAGCGCCGCCTCGGCCGCGGTGTTGCCGGCGCCGACGATCACCACGTCGCGGTCGAAATAGGGATAGGGCTCGAGATAGCGGTGGTGCACCCAGGGCTGATCCTCGCCCGGCACGCCCAGCTGTTTCCAGCCGTCGAAGTAGCCGGTGGCGATGGCCACCGCCCGCGCCCTGCGGGTGCGCCCGGAGCGTACCAGGAACTCGTCGCCGCGGCGTTCGACCGCGGTCACGTCCTCGTGCAGCGCCAGGGGGATGCCGAAGTGCTCGACCACCGAGCGGTAGTAGACCAGCGCCTGGCGCCGGGTCGGCTTGGCCTCCGGGATGGCGAACGGCACGCCGGCGATCTCCAGCCGGTCACGGGTGGTGAAGAACTCGATGAAGGTCGGATACGCCTGGATGGCGGCGGTCAGCGGACCGCGATCGACCAGCAGCACCGAGAGGCCCGCGCGCCGGGCCTCGGCGCCGATGGCGATGCCGGTCGGGCCGGCCCCCACCACCAGCAGATCGAGCAGCTCATGATCGGTCAAGACAGGCTCCTAGTACGGTCGAGGGATGCGGGTCGCCCATGGCGGCGGGCGGTGGGGACTCGAGATCATGGAAATGCGCCAGCGGACCGGCGCCGGCGCCGAGGCGCGGCGGCGCCGCCGCCATCGCCCGGCGCACGTACCCGATGGCGCCGCCGACCGCTGCCGCCAGCTCCTCGCCGGTGGCCAGCCGGGCGGCAATCGCCGCCGATAGCGTACAACCGGTGCCATGCGTGGCGCGAGTCCGCAGGCGCGGTGCGGCAAAACGGACCAGGCGCTCGCCGCGCCGCGCCCTGGCGCCGCCTCTCCTGTCGCCGGCACCGTCCGGGTTGCCGGCGCCGCCGCCCGAACCGTCCCGGCCAGCCCCGCCGATCAGCAGCAGATCGACCACCTCCGCGTCCTCCGGTCCCGGATCGTGCCCACCCTTGGCGAGCACCGCCGGGCCGTGCGCCGCCAGCCGCCGCGCCAGCTCCAGGCGCGCCGCCATCGTCGCCGGCAGGGGGACGGCGGCCGCGGCCGCCGCGGCCCTGGCTGCCGGCGCCGCCGCCGCCGCCGACGCGGCCGCCTGCCGCGCCGCTCCGGCCGCCTGCCGCGCCGCTCCGGCCGCCCGCTCCCAGACTTGCAACCTTCCCGCCAGGACCGCCAGCTCGGGGAGATTCGGCGTGATCAGGGTGGCGATCGGCAGCAGCTCCTCGAGCAGCGCCGCGACCGCGTCCGCCGCCTCGTCGGCGACCAGAGCCGCGCCGCTCCCGGCAGCCAGCACCGGATCGAGCACGATCGGCATCGTACCCCGGCGATACGCTCGCAGCCGCGCCGCCACCACCCGCACGGTCTCGGCGCTCCACAGCATGCCGATCTTGACCGCGTCGGCGCCGAAGTCGTCGAGCACGGCGTCGATCTGCGCCGCCACCATCGCCGGCGGCACCGGCGCGACCGCCCGCACCTCCAGCGAGTTCTGGGCGGTGACCGCGGTGACGGCGGAGAGCCCGTAGACGCCGTGTGCGGCGAAGGTCTTGAGATCGGCCTGGATGCCGGCGCCGCCGCCGGAGTCCGAGCCGGCGATGGTGAGCACCCGCCGCGGCGGGTTCACCGGCGCCGCGCCGCGGTCACACCGCCGCCGCGTTCGGCTGCCGCTCCGCGTCGCGGTCCTGCCGCCCCCGGCGCCAGCGCAGCCAGGCCAGTCCGGCCGTGGCGGCCATGACCGCCACGCTGATCGCCTGCGCCAGGGTGAAGTCGCCGAAGAACCGGTCGTCCTTGGCGCGCAGGATCTCCACCAGGAAGCGCTCGAGCGCGAGCAGGCAGAGCACCGCCATCCCGAAGGCCCCCGGCGCCGCGGCGAGGGCCGGGCGCCGCCGCAGCACCCACAGGGCGGCGCCCCAGATCAGCAGGCAGGTCGCCGTCTCGTAGAGCTGCGTCGGATGGACCCGCAGCAGGGTGTCGTCCGGCACCGAGGAGGGGATGGCAAGGTGGAAGACCTGGCGCAGGTCGCCGGCGGTGGTGCGTGGCAGCCCCACCGGGAAGGCCACCGCCCACGGCAGGTTGCTGGGGCGGCCGTAGTCGTCGCCGACCAGGAAGCAGCCGATGCGCCCGACCGCATAGCCCACGGCGAGCGCCGGCGCGGCGGCGTCGATCAGCGACCAGGCCGGCAGCCGGCGCCGGCGGATCACCACCAGCACGGCCGCCGCGCCGACGATGAAGCCGCCGTACCAGACCAGGCCGGAGCGGTCGAGCAGCACGTGCCAGTCGCGGTTGAGCAGCGCATAGTAGACCTTGGCGCCGAGGATGCCGCCCAGGCCGGCGGCGAACACCAGCGCGCTGGCGTCCTCCTCGTCGCCGATCTCGAGCCGGCGCAGCCCCCAGCGCAGTTGCAGGTAGCTGGCCAGGAAAGCGCAGACCAGCATCAGCCCGAACGGGCTGACCGAGAAACTGCCGATGTGGAAAAGCTCCTGGATCATGGATCCCGCGCCGCCCCTTTCGGAAGCGCTGATCCTAGCACTCTTGCCCGGCGGGCCTCAGCGCCGGCCCCGGCCGCCGGCCGTCGCGGGCTCCCCCGGCGCGGCTGTAGAATGCGCCGCCCATGAACCATGCAGGTGCCACTGGCACGGCCCCGCCACCTGAAAGTGATTCGACGCCGGCGGCCGCGGCGTATGGTCCGGACCTGGCCGCCATTCACGACGCCGGCTTCGGCGGCTTCGCGACGGCGGCCGCGCCGGGCCTGCTGCGGCTGCTGCGCCGCGCCGGCATCCGCGGCGGGCTGGTGGTGGATCTGGGTTGCGGCAGCGGTATCTGGGCACGGGACCTGACCGCCGCCGGCTACCGGGTGCTCGGCGTCGACATCTCGCCGGCCATGCTGGCGCTGGCCCACCGGCGCGCCCCGGCGGCGCGCTTCGTCCATGCCTCGCTGCTGCGCTTCGAGCCGCCCCCCTGCGACGCCGTGACCTCGCTCGGCGAATGCGTCAACTACCTGTTCGACGAGCAGGCAGAGAGCCTCGACGCCCTCGGCCGGATGTGCCGTCGGGTGCACGACGCCCTGCGCCCCGGCGGCGTCTTCGTCTGCGAGGTGGCGCAGCCAGGCCAGGTGCGCGGGCGCCAGCCGCGCCGCGGCCACCGCGAGGGTGACGGCTGGGCGATCCTCTTCGAGGTGGAAGAAGATGCCCACACCAAGGTCCTGACCCGCCGGATGACCACGTTTCGCCGCCAGGGCGGCGAGGGCGGCGAGGGCGGCGGCAGCTACCGCCGCGGCGAAGAGGTCCACCGTCAGCGCCTTTACGAGACCGAGGAGATGCTCGGCGCGCTGACCGCCGCCGGCTTCCGGGTCCGCACCAGCCGCCGCCTCGGAGCGCACCGCCTGGCTCCCGCCCACCTTGCCTTCATCGCCACCAGGAGCTGACGCGCTACGGTAGAATTCGCCGATGATCACCGAGGCGACCCGGGAACGGTTCGCCGCGCTGGCCGAGCGGCTCGGGGGCGAGCGGCGCGGGGGCGGGCGCTGGCTGGTGCTCACCCACGACAACCCTGACCCGGACGCCCTCGCCGCCGCCATCCTGCTCAGCCACCTGCTGCGTCGCGCCTGGCGGCAGCGCGCCACCGCCGCCTACGGCGGCATCGTCGGCCGCGCCGAGAACCGCGAGATGGTGCGCAGCCTGCACCTGAAGATCAGCCACGTCCGCCACTTGAGCCTCAAGCGCTACCAGCGCTTCGCTCTGGTCGACACCCAGCCGCGCACCGGCAACAACCAGCTGCCCGCCGGCATCGTGCCCGAGCTGGTGATCGATCATCACCCGGTGCGCAAGGTCACCCTGTCGGCGCCATTCCTGGACATCCGTCCCGCCTACGGCGCCACCGCCACGGTGCTCGGCGAGTACCTGCTGGCGGCGGGGATCCGGCCGACCCATGCCCTGGCCACGGCGTTGATCTATGCCATCCGCTCCGAGACCCAGGACTTCTCGCGCGAGTTCACCGGCCCCGACAAGGCGATCTACGATCACTTCTTCCCGCTCGCCAACCATCTCCTGCTGGCCCGCATCCAGAACCCGCGGCTGCCGCAGACCTACTTCGGCAACCTGCAGGAGGCGCTCGAGCGCCTGGAGACCGTGGATTCGTTGGTCCTCTCCCACCTGGGCGAGGTCGCCCAGCCGGACATCGTGCCCGAGCTCGCCGACCTGCTGCTGCGCATGCAGGGCAAGACCTGGTCGCTGTGCACGGGTTTCTACGGCGACCGCCTCTACCTGTCGATCCGCACCACCAACCCGCGCGCCGACGCCGGAGCGTTGATGCGCCGCTTGATCGGCCGCCGCGGCAAGGGCGGCGGCCACGGCCGCACCGCCGGCGGCTGGATCGACGCCGCCCGGCTGGGCGCTGCCGAGCGCCCGCGGCTCCAATCCGCCATCGCCGCGAGGCTCGCGGTCGCCCTGCGCAAGAAGCCGGAGAAGATGACCCGTCTGGTGCTGCGCCCCGCCGCGAGCGAGCCGCCGGCCCGCGAAGCAGCCGGCGGCGCCGAGCGACCCGCGGCCGTCGCGCCGACGATCGACTCGGCACCCGCCGATCCCTGCACCGAAAGCCAGGCCAGCGCCACCCCGGCACCGACCGGCGCCGGCCAGCGACCGGCCACGTAGTCCTCCGTTCGCGTTGCGGGCTGGAGTCTCCTATCATCCGCTATCATCCGCACCATGATCTCGGCCGAAGAGTGAGCTCGTACCCGGCCATCGCCAGGATTGCGTGGCGTATTTCTCGAAAGGAGAGGGAGCTATGGCTTTCCAGCGGCATTCGTGGAGTGGTGTCGTCCCCGCGGTCCCAGCCGGCACTCGCCGGCACCCGCGGGGGGGCCTCGTGGCGTGGTTTGCGGCCGTGGCGGTGGCGACGCTTGGCGCCGCCGCCGCGGCCGGCTCAGAGCCGGCGAGCCGCTCTGACGCGGGCGTGCTGCAGATGTGCACGGGCGTGTACGCGCTGTGCGATGCGGCGCTCTGCAAGCCGATCCCGGCAGGGAAGGGGGCCGGCGGCGGCGACGGCCATCGCCGGCCGATGGCCCACTGCGAGTGCGTGGTCGAGAACGGGCCCAACCTTGGTCCCGGTCCCTGTTCGCTGCGCACGCCGAATGGCCAGCACATCATGTCGACCTACTCCTTCGCGCTGCCGGACAAGCACTTCCTGTCCTGCCCGGCGGGCGGCGAGCGCACCGTCTGCTTCGGTTATCCGTGCGAGATCGACGCGCAGCACCCGGACCGTGCCGTATGCACTTGTCCGATCATCTCCAACAGCGCGGCCTTCATGACCCAGGGTGGGGATTGCAACCCGGCTCAGTGCACCAAGAACCTGTGGCAGGGTGGGACGCCGGGCGAGTATGCCGTGATCAACAAGAAGTTCGCGGCAGCGACTGGCCAGACGCCGCCCGCGGCGTGCAGCGCGCCGGCCAAGCCATAGTCCAAGCTCTCGCGGGCGGCGTCTTCGCCCGCCTTGGAGCAGATGAGCAGATTATGCTAGCCTGGCGTCGTTCCCAACGCTTGAGCGGAGGGCGCGATGTGGTATTTCAAGGCCCTTGGCCGGTATGCGGGCTTCTCCGGCAGAGCCGACCGCACCGAGTTCTGGTCCTTCACGGTGCCCAACGCGCTCGCCATCGGCGCGCTCGAAGGCCTTCTTGACCTCAGAACCCATCCCCTGTCGGGGCTCTTCTCTCTTCTCATCCTCATACCGACGGTTGCGGTCGCGGTGCGGCGCCTGCACGATACCGGACGTAGCGGCTGGCACCTCCTGCTGTCCTTCGTGCCGTGCCTGGGCTACCTGGTACTGCTCTTCTTCTGGCTCGAGGCGGGCGACATTGGCGACAACGAATACGGCTGGAGCCCGGCCGTGGCCGAGCGGCCAATCCTGTCCCTCACCGATCACCTTCCATGGGAGCCAGCGTCTCCTGCCGGATCGCAGGTCGATGTCTACGGCAGGAGCCCGGCCGCGGCCAAGCAGCCAACACTGACCCTCACCGGTCGCCTTCCATGGGAGCCACAGTCTCCTCGGGGCTCGTAGGGGACAGGGCCGGTAACGGCGCCAAGCCCGCCGGGAACCAACTCGGACTCCGAGCAGCTGGCATCGGGCAGGCTGCCGGCTCGGTCTACGAAAAGAGTGCAATGCGACACCGGTCGCTGAAACGCCTACAGACCCTGCTCGGCCAGCGATGACCACCGGTCGAACAACCGTAGGGTAGTCAGCGCCGGGCTTTCGCCGTTCGATGTGTAGAGGCCGGTCGCGCTGCTTGCGTAGCGCGGCGCGCGCGCTGCTTCTGTGCCTCCGCTTTGATGATCACCGCGCTCTTCGCGCTCGCATCGAGACGCAGCTTCGCGAGCTTCAACGCGGCCACCATCAACACTTCGATCTCCGCGCGGTCGAAGTCCGCAACCGCGTTGAGCACGACGTGACGCACCATCTTGCCGCGACCTTGCAGCAGCTCGTTCGGATCCGACTTCGACAACAGAGCGCCCTGCGTGAAGTACAGGTTCACCCTGTTCGGGTACAGCGCGATCGAGCACAGCCCATCGTAGCCGCGCTCGGTCGGCGAATACGAGATCACGAGCGCGTTCTGGCTTTCGTACACGTACACGATCTCGAACAGGCCGGGCAGCCGAGCACGCAGCTTCGCGCGCAACGCTTTTCCAAGCTTGACCATCGCCGGCTCGTACTTCGCGAAAAAGCTCGCGAGCTGCGTTTCGGCGTTCGTCATTGGCAGGCTTCTCCCGCGAACATGCCCATACTGTAGTTGCCGAGCGTGACGTTGTCCATGCGGTGACCAGCTGCGCCGGCCGCTGCTGACGCCCTAATACCTGCGCCGCATTACCCGGCTCTACGCCTCCGAGCCTATCGCGATGTTCGGACTCGAATGATGAACGAAGTGCTACCACTTGGCCTGTACGCCACTGACGAGCAGATAGGCCTCGGGCCGATCGATCGACTCAACATGCAGGTCCACGTCGAGCTCAGGCCAGTAGAGGTGGTGAGGTAGCGGCCTCTCCACCTTCGACAACTGCGCAATCGTGGCGTCGGCGAACCATGGGAACTGCCGAAACGAGAGAAAGAGCTCACGCTCGTCGAGCAACAGCCAGAGGCCGTGCACCGACACATTTGTGACCTCAGGAGTCGAAGTGTGCGTGCCAGGCTGCCCTGATTTCATCCTCGTGCTCCGCTACGAGCTGCAGGGCCTCTCGGACAGTGCGCTCGCTCAGAACTTAGTTCCTCGCCAACTCGATGATCGGCTCCAGCCAGAATTTCGCCTCACCGTCGGCTCCAATGGCGTGCGCATGAGGCCTTTTCTCCTCTCGCGAAAAGAAGAAGAACCGCAGGCCTCCTGCGCGGAAAATCGTCGGACTCACGGTAGAAGCGTAGCATTCTTGGCCCGCGGAGCCTTGGACCTCCTCTGACCTTGGAACCCGGTAGATCCGCGTTACGTGCGCTTGCCTTCGATGGCGCGCTCGGGAGCCGTCTTCTCGATGCTGCCCAGGCGCTGCCCAGTCAGCCATCGAGGAGCGCACTGGCGCCGACCATTAGATGTAAGCTTAGTTTTATGAGTGACTTAGATGGTGCCCAGGGGCGGAATTGAACCGTCGACCGTGCGCCACGAAGGCGCGGAAAGGAGGCCGGATGGCCACCTGAAGCAGCCGTGCTGCACCGGAGATGGGGGCAGGCCCCCCGGACTCGGGCTGCAGGGTCAGGGTCCAAACCACCGGGAGCTGCTCCGGCCCAATGGCCGGGGTGGTGAGCGTCCCGGTCCAAGGGCGGGTGTCAACCCGCTCAGGTAGGCGCTGGGAAGACGAACGTGAGTGAACCGTTGAAGAGGTGTCGAAAGTTCAGGGATGTCGCCGAAACCGGGCTCCGGTCAACGGCCCGGGACCAAGTTCGGGGGATTGCCTGCTGACTGCCCGAGCGGCGACCGGCATAGAGACGGCGTGAGCCCAGCGCAGGCTCCGATGCGGAACGTGGGAACCTCCTGCCTCGATGCCAAGGGAGCATCCGCCAGCATGGCGCCGGAGGCGACCAGGTCCACCGCGAGCACGGCGCAAATCGACCAGCCCCAATGGCGATCGACTCCGAGGACGACGGACAGCGCCTCCGCTCGCAGCGTCGCGACGATGGCGGGCGCGATCAGGGCGCCCGAGCAGGCCAAGGCGGCCGTCCAGAGCGCGACGAGGACACCCCGCCCCGAGGACGCGACCGCGATCGCGTGCGCCAGGTAGGCCGTGCCGCCGGTGAGCACGATGGCAGTCGCGATCGAGGAGACCGCCAGCAGATCGATCCGCCAGGCGGTCGGGACGACAACCCCGTCGGCGGCGAGAAAGGCAAGCGCCAGCCGCGGCGCGGTCACCGTGACAGCGGCGACCGCGAAAAGGACACCGGGACGTGCTCCGCGCCGGCGGTCGGTCTCGGCTTGGATCGTCATGCGCCATTGTCCTGCGAACTTCGTTGTTCGGCTCGCCTGCTGCAGGTCCCGGTCCCGTGCGTCGTCATCGCGTCCCTTCTGCCCCCTTCCCCGATCAACCACTGTCGGCCGGCGAAAATCGCGCAGCCACCAGGCTAGTATTACTCCGTTAAGTCATGAGGAGTCATTCTGAAAGATCCTGCGGCAGACTGGGCACCATCCGGCCCAGCGAGCGAGAAGGCTCTGGAAGTTCTGCCGGGTCTGGGGAAGGGTCGAGGATGG
>Ga0210405_10000474_pt1 | contig 53704 bp, 37 predicted proteins | sample IncBWH11MmetaG_FD_155492 | JGI IMG/M metagenome (GOLD analysis project Ga0210405, IMG submission 155492) | Forest soil microbial communities from Barre Woods Harvard Forest LTER site, Petersham, Massachusetts, United States - Inc-BW-H-11-M | ecosystem: Environmental > Terrestrial > Soil >...
GTGGCGGAGGAGGTGGCGGCGGTGGCGGAGGAGGCGGCGGCGGCGGTGGCGGCGGCGTCCGGTGCGGGAAGTAGGCTAGGCCGACCACGCCGCGCAGGGGATGCTCCCTGAACTCGTTGAGGCGATCCAGATTCTGCCGCAATGCCGCGGTGAAGGCCCAGTTCGCCGGATTGCCGAGCCAGATGCGCACGCCGCTCGACAGGTCGACCCAGTCCTTGAACTCGACCACGTCGGTCTTGGAGTAGTGATGGCCCACGAACTCGGTGATCCAGTCCACCCGGCTGGCGACCTGCAGGCCGTAACCGATCCCGCCCTGCAGCTCGTTGGGGAACTCCACCCCGCCGAAGGCCTGGGTGCGGGTGCTGTACTGGCCGTTGAGCACGAAGTCGCCGATCCGCCAGTCGAGTCCACCACCGAACCCGGTGCGGTTGTTGGCGAAGTCGCTCTTGCCGGTCGAGGGATCGACGAAGGCGTTGACGGCAAACTCCGACAGGTCACCAGGCTGGCCGAAGAGGCGGAACTTGGTGCCGATGTGGAGGTTGCCGAGGCCGCTCCGGCGATCCAGCAGGTAGGGCGCCAGCTGGCTCTCGGTGAAGGCGTAGTTGTCATACGGGACCGAGAGCGTCAGCTCCCACCAGTCCGTGAGCCCATAGCCAATGCTGGCGCTCTCCTCGTTCCAGAAGAAGATCTTTTGATCCGGGAAGCCGGGCTGGCGCAGCACCGGGTTCCAGTTGTTGTAGTACAAGCTAAAATCCCATCCACCCTGCGGGAGCGTTTCGCCGCTCTGCAGGGTGAACAGCCCCGTCTCGCCAGTGTTTGTTGGAGCATCGGCATGCTCCCCCGCCCACGCCAAGGCCGGCACGAGGCCCAACAGCGCTGCGACGAGCAGATTTTTCAATCTCATGCTTTCTCCTCCGGCTGTAAGCACAGGGACCATTCGTCCCTAGCCTGATCTCAAATGCTATATGAACGGCGGGTCGCTCGCTGGTGGCAGGGTCAGTGGTAGGTTCTGACCGAGAGACGCGCCTCGATGTGGTTCGATCCATTCAAGGGGCGTGCCAAAATGCTCGACAGGAAAAACCGATAGCGCCAGAGCTGCACCGATGCCTCGAAGCCGATGCCGGCGTCGGGGATGTAGGCGCTCAGGTCGGTATAGGTGCGGGAGGTGAAGCCGATCGTCCCTGCACCCGCATAGAGGATCCAGTACCAGCTCTGCCAATCCAGATGGAGGACCGTATGGTGCTGGCCGAGGAACCACGGGGTGAAGAATTCCCAGGTGTTGTGTAGCTCCTGGGTGCCAATTAGATTGTTGCTCAGGCCTTTGAGGTTGTCTGCGCCGCCGATATTGAAGAAATCGGCCAATGGTATCGAGTAACGCTGCTGCACATCGAGTGCGAACGGCTTGCTCAGCTGGTTGTAGAGAAAACTCCCGAGGTGCAGCGTGCCGACGATGAACGTCCGGTCGGTGATCTCGAAGCGCTTGAGCGCCTGGGCCTCGAGCCGGACGTAATCGAAGTCGCCGACCGGAAAGCCGTAGGTCAGCGCGCTGGTGAAGCCAAATTGGCCGGGGCCGATCTCGCGCACCGCGGTGAAGATCGAAGGGAAATAGGCGCGGGAGTCGCCGACGATCGACTGGGTCCGGGAGTCACCGGGCGTGCCGAGCTGAGCGCCGACGCGGACGAAGGTGTCGGTGGTGTTGGTCGAGGGCAGCGACTCGCTGCTGGAGCTGATGCGGTCGATCTCCCCCAGGGTGAAGAGGCGGAAGCTGTAGCTGCGCGGCCACTCCAAGAACAGGTTGGCGCCGCGCGTGCGGTTGAACTGGTTCGACAGGCTCTGCAGGCGGCCGAAGCTGATGTCGTCGAAGACCTCGATCTGGGTGGTCCGGTTGTAGCCGTAGTGGCGATAGCGCAAGAAGGCGGTGATGTCGCCGCTGACGAAGGCGTACCGCACCTCGCCCTCGAAGAGGACCTTGTTGACCAGCCGGCTGACCTTGAGATCGAGCGTGCCCTCGGGAAACAGCAGGTCGACGTTGGGGAGGTAACGCTCGATGGGCGTCTCGCCCGGTTCGGAGGGGGCCTGGTCGCCGCCGGCCTCGCGGCTCGCCGCGCTCCCCCGCCCGGCTCGGGCGGTGCCACCGGCGGCGCCGGTTCCCCGGCCGCGGGCGGGATGGCGGTTGCGGGCTGGCCGGAGGTTGCGGGTTGCGCCGAGTCGGGGGCCTGCGCGGAGGCCTCGGGCTGTCCGGAGGCCGCTGGTGGCGTGGAGGTCTCGCCGCCGGTGCCGGCGGCGCCCGAGCTCGGCGGTTCGGTGCCCTCCGGCGGCGGTGCCGCCCATGCCGCCGCCGGTCCGCCGAGCGCCAGGAGCAGGAGCGAGAGCAGGGTCGCCGCCGGGCGCCGGGCCGGGCTCGATGAGGGGCGGCGGTCCATGCGCGAGATTGGGGGACTCTTGCAGCAGCAGGGTGATGAGCCGCGGCAGCGCTGGTCTCGTGGCGCCGCCTTGCGCACTGGCACGGGCGGGGCGGGGCGAGCGCACGCACCAGGCACGGCCGCGATCAGGCCACCGGTCGCTCCAGCAGATGCGAGACGCGGTCCAGGAACGCCTTGCTCTGATTCGGTCCGAGAGCCGCGGAGACCACTTTCTCCTCGGAGCGCAGCAGGTCGAGCACTGCCTCGACGCCGCGGCCGCCATCCATCTCCGCCTTGCTCAGCCGCAGCGGCACGTCGAGCTCGGCCTGGCGAAAATGCCCGGACATCAGGGCGCGCGCCTGCTGGTCGATGGCTTCGGCGAGCTTGGCGAGCTGCTCGGGGCTCATCTTGTGCAGGCGGTCGGTGCCGAGCCGGTTGAAGTCCTCGCGCAGGCTGACCAAGCCCGAGGTGATGAGGCCGTACAGCAGCTTGCAGGCCTCGAAGGCGCTCATGTCGAGGCCGACCGCCACCTCCTCGATCGAACGGCGCTCGTCGATCTTGCAGATCAGCGCCCATTCCTGCGGCGTCAGGGAGACCGAGGTGGTGGCCGCCTGATTGGTGAACACCGGCACCAGGCGCGTGGAAGGGATGCGCTTCGACAGCACCTGCCACTCGTCGATGCGGCGGGCCGCCTCCATCAAGAGGTTGGTGTTCGACTTATGGATGGTGGTGAGGTCGGTCTCCTGCCCGGGAGTGAACACGAACTCGCCTTCCGGCCAGATTGCCAGCTCGTAGACTGCCTCCTCGCCGGTCAGCTCGCCGACGTGGGCATGGACGATCTGGCCGCCGCGCAGGTAGATCTCGCCCGACGAATCGCCGTTCCGTTTCAGGGTGAAGACGCCGGTCTTTCCTGAAACGGAAACCAGCTGGATGATGTCAGGAAGGGGCAGCTCCTTGAGAGAACCTTGGAATGCCATGACGTAGATCGAGCTTGCGGCGATCGTAGCACAAGCAAGCTACCGCCCGCGATCGTGGCGCAGCTGGTCGAGGCGCCGGCGCTGGGCGCAGCAGAGGGCCACGGCCAGCGCATCGGTGGCATCCGGCGCCAGACCGTCGCGGGCCCGCGGGCCCAACAGCAACGCCACCATCCTGGCCACCTGCGCCTTGTCGGCGCGGCCGTTGCCGGTGACCGCCGATTTCACCTCGGCCGGGCTGTACTCCGCGATCTCCACGGCGCCGCCGGCCAGCACCGCGAGCAGCGCGCCCCGCGCCTCGGCGAGCACGATGAGCGTGCGCGCGTTGAGGCCGTGGAACGGCGTCTCGAGCGCCGCCAGGTCGGGACGGTGCCGCGCGAGCAGCTCGCCGAGCCTGGCGCCGAGCTGGGCGAGGCGGGCAGGCACCGCCAGGGTGCGGGCGCAGGAGATGCGGCCGGCATCGACGAGGACGACCGCGGAGCCGCGCTTTTCGACCAGGCCGTAGCCGGTGTGCAAGCTGCCCGGATCGAGGCCTAGGATGAGCAAGTTGAACCGGTGACGGCCGCGCGTGACCGCGGGCTCGAGGCTCAGGAATGTGTCGCGGTCACCTTGGCGTCGAGCGAGCTGGTGTCGAGGTTGAGCCAGACCTTCTGCACGTCGTCGTGGTCTTCGAGCGCTTCCACCAGGCGCATCACCTGCGCCACCCGGTCCGCGGGCAGCGTCATCGGAGTCTGGGGAACCATCGCCAGCTCCTTGGCCGCCACCGGCAGGCCGCGGCGTTCCAGCTCCTCCTGGACCGCGGCGAAGTCCTCCACCGGGGTGAAGAGCTCGTAATGGTCGGGCTCGATCGTGATGTCGTCGACCCCGAGCTCGAGGGCCAGCTCCATCAGCTTCTCGTCATCCTCGGGTTGCGGTTTTGAGGTTCCGGAAATCGCGGGCGGGGACGCGCCACGCTCGATGGCGAAGTAGCCGCGGCGTGTGAACATCCAGGTCACACTGCCGCTGTCTCCCAGGTTGCCGCCGTGGCGGGTGAACAGGTGGCGCACTTCCGAGGCGGTGCGATTGCGGTTGTCGGTCATGCCCTCGACCAGGATGGCGACGCCGCCGGGCCCGTAGCCCTCGTAGATGACCTCCTCGTAGGACTCGCCCTCGAGCTCCCCGGTCCCCTTCTTGATGGCCCGGTCGATGGTGTCGCCCGGGACGCTGCTCGAGCGGGCCTCGAGCAGCGCGCTGCGCAGCCGCGGATTGGATTTCGGATCGCCGCCGCCCAGGCGTGCGGCGACCGTGATCTCGCGCAACAGCTTGGTGAACAGCTTGCCGCGGCGTGCATCCGTCGCCGCCTTGCGGTGCTTGATGGTGCTCCATTTGCTATGGCCTGACATCGCGCAACCCCTTGGAAGAGCTCAGACAGTGCAGTTTACCCGAATCGGCGGCCCGCGGGAGCGTTAAATCTTTCAAAAATCAGCATCTTTCCAGCGGACGCGATTGACGCGGGCGAAGGGGAATGTTAGAAAGGCTTGCTGTACCATCCTTACCGGAGATAGTGAGTATGGCCTCGATCCTGGTCGTCGGGCAAGAGCAGCATTCCTTGGAGCGCTTCCACCGCGTGCTGAGCGCGGAAGGGTGGCGAGTCCGGGTCGCCCAAGGCCGCGCCCAGGCCCTCCAGGCGGCGGCGCTGGAGCCGCCGGACCTGGTGGTCGCCGGGGCCGAGATGGCGGGCGCCGAGGAGCTGGCGACTGCCTTCCGCCGCAGCGCCGGCGGTCCCGGGATCCTGATCGTGATGACCGAGGTCGGATCGCCCACCGGGCCGGCGCTGCTCGGCGACGAGCGTTTGCGTCAGCCGTTTGGCGATCAGGACCTGGTGGCGGCGGTGCGGCGCATGCTGACGGCGGGCCGCGGCACGGCCCGCACGACCTCGCTGGAGCAGTTGCCGCAGACCGTGCGCCTGACCTCCCAAGAGATCTTCGGCGACGTGCTGGCAGAGGTCGAAGGGCAGTTCGGTTCATCCGTCCCGGGTCAGGCTCCGCCCGCGATACCGCCGCCGGCGCCGGCAGGCTCCACCCAACCGTCGCGGATCGCCACCGCGCGCAGTGGAGACGACGTCCAGCAAAAGCTCGAGAAGACCCTGTCCGGGTTGCTCGGAGGCGACCCCCGCGCGTCCCGGACGGCGGGACCGGCAGCCCGCGGTACCGCGCCCCAGCCGCGTCGCCCCGATGCCGGGAGTGCCGCCGCGGACGTCGAGGCCATGCTGAGCCGGACGCTCTCGGAGCTGGGCGCGAGGCCGCGGCCTGCCGGCGCCGCGCCGGCAGCGGCGGCGGCGCCCGCATCACCCGCGGCATCGGCAGGACCTGCCGGTGCGGCTGGCGCCGGACCGTTGCCAGCACCTGCCGCCGGACCGTTACCGGCACCTGCCGCCGCGCCAGCCGCCGGCACGGCAAGGGTGCCGCCCTCTTACGCGCCAGAGGTTCCGGCACCGGCCCGGGTTTCGCCGCCGCCGCCGGCACCGCCGGCACCGCCGTCGCCGCCGGCACCGCCGGAGATCGCCGCGGGGCCTGCCGCCGCCGCCACCGCACCGCTGCCGACGGCCGCCGCGCCGTCGCGAGCCGCCGCCGGCGGCCCAACCCCCGCGGTCTTCGCCATGCCCGCGGCCGGCGCGCCGGCCGTGGCTGCGGTCACCACCGCGGCGATTCGACCCGTGGCGGCTGCCCCGCGCCCATCGTCTCCAGGAGCGCCGGCACCGCCACTATCGCCGGCCCCGCCATCGCCGGTATCGGCAGGCCCGCAGCCGGTGGCCTCGCCGCCTCCACCGCCGTCCCCGCCGGCGTCGTCGTCCACGGCGGAAGGCACCGGCGTGCGGCGCCGCCTGACCGGCGAGCTGGATCTGTCGCAGATCGAGGAGATGGCCCGTACGCGCCGCAGGGTCGACCCCGCATCCCGGCCCGGGCTGGCCGGCTCGGCGCCGCCGGTCGCTGCCGCCGGTGCCGCGACCCCGGCGCCGGCCCAGCCGATCCCCTTCGCCCCGGGGCGGGGCGAGAGCCCGGCAGCCACCCAGCGCATCCAGATGGTGCCGCGGGAGCAGCGGGCGACGGCGGAGCCGGCGGGCGAGCGGTTCGGGCAATACACGCTGCTCGAGCGGATCGCGGTCGGCGGCATGGCGGAGGTCTGGAAGGCGCGCATGCGCGGCGTCGAGGGCTTCCAGAAGACGGTGGCGATCAAGAAGATCCTTCCCTACATGACCGACAACGCCGAGTTCGTCGGCATGTTCATCGACGAAGCCAAGCTGGCCGCCCAGCTCAGCCATCACAACATCATTCATATTTACGACCTGGGCAAGATCGGCTCCGACTTCTACATCGCCATGGAGTACGTCGATGGCAAGGACCTGCGATCGCTGCTCAACGCCGCCCGCCAACGCGGCACGCCGCTGCCGCTCGGCCTGGCGCTGCTGATCGGCGTGCGCCTCGCCAGCGCGCTCGACTACGCGCATCGCAAGCGCGACTTCGAAGGCCGGGAGATGGGCCTGGTGCACCGCGACGTGTCGCCGCAGAACGTCCTGATCTCCTATGACGGCGACGTCAAGCTCTGCGATTTCGGGATCGCCAAGGCGGTTTCCAAGGCGGGCCAGACGCAGATGGGGGCGCTCAAGGGGAAGTTGCAGTACATGTCGCCGGAGCAGGCGCGGGGGAGCCTGGTCGATGCGCGCTCGGACATCTTCTCGCTCGGCACGGTGCTGTTCGAGATGCTCACCGGCCAGCGGCTGTTCGACGGCGATTCCGAGATGTCGGTGCTGGAAGCCGTGCGGCAGGTGAAGGTGCGATCGCCGCGCCTGGTGGATCCCGCCATCCCCCAGGAGGTCGACGAGATCGTGATGCACGCGCTGGCGGGCCGGCCGGAAGATCGCTTCCAGACCGCCGGCGAGCTCGAGCAGCGGCTCGAAGGCCTGCTCTTCGCGCTCAAACCCTCGCCGAGCCATTCCGACCTCGCCGCGTTCGTGCGTCTGGCGCTGGCGGCGCCGGCCGGTGCCGCGCCGGCGGACCGCCCGCAGCCCGCCAGCGCCGCCGGCGTGACCACGCCGTCGAGCCGGTCAGGCGTCCAGGCGCCGGCGCTCGTTCCGCCCACCAGGACGCCGCCGCCGCCCTTCGCTCCGCTGCCGCGCGTCGCGGCACCGCCGCCGGCTGCCGCGATCCCGGCGCCCGCGGTGGCGCCGGCGCCTGTGCCGTCGTTTCCGCAGAGCCCGGCGGCGGCAGGCGCGCAGCCGCAGGAGGTGGCGCCCCTGTTGCCGCTCGGCGAGGTGCGGGCGGACGAGGCCTGGCGTCCGGTGCGCCTGCTGCTGGTGGCTGCCGTCGTGGTGCTGGCGCTGGCCACGCTGCTCTACTTCTTCGTCGGCCGGCGCAAGGCGGCCAATCCTGCCGCCGCCGGCGCGACCGCCGCGGCCAATCCTGCCGCCGCCGGCGGCACTGCCGGGAACGGCGCTGCGACCCCGGCGCCCGCGGGTACCGCCGGCGTCGCCGGCGCCCTTCCCGGGCAGGCGCCGGCCCCGGGCAGCGCGGCGGCGGGCAAGGCCGCGCCCGGCAAGGTCGACGTCCAGGGGGTGGTCGACCAGGAGGTCGCCCGCCGCGCCGACGAGATGAAGAAGAAGCTGGAGCAGCAACAGCAGCAGCTGCAAAAGGAGATCGACAAGGCGAAGGCGGCGAAGCCCGACAATGCCGGCGCCACGGCGGCCAACCCGCCCGGCAGCCCGGCTGCCGCGAGCTCGCCGCCGTCGTCTGCCGCCGGCGCCGACAGCGCCGCGCGCGCTCAGAAGCCGGCGGCGGCGCCGGCCGCGTCCGCCGCCGATGCGGCAGCCGGTCCGGCGCCGGCAGGTGCCGCCTCGTCGGCCGTGCAGCAGGAGGCCGCCCGGGACCGGACGGCGGAACCGGCAGCTCGTGCGGCGGGAGAGGCGCCGGCAGCGCCGCCGGCGGCAGTGGCCGGCGCGTCGTCTGCGGCAGGCGCCGGCGGCGGTGCGATGGTGCCGCCCAAGCTTGTCAGCACGCCGAAACCGGAGTATCCTCCGCTCGCCAGGAGACTTGGGGTCGAAGGAGTGGTGGTCCTGTCCGTCCTGGTCAACGAGCAGGGCGGCGTCGAAGACGTTCAAGTGGTGCAGCCGATCAGCGAGAACGTTGGCATCAATGAGGCCGCCGTGCAGGTGGCGCGAAGTGCCCGCTTCAAGCCGGCGACCCGAGATGGCGTCCGGGTCAAGATGTGGACCCGCCTGCGAATCCCGTTCAAGAGATAAACGAGACGGCCGGTAGGCAAGTGTTCCGCACGCTCGAATCGCCGCATACCGATTAACCGCGCGGGACACAGGGCGACTCAGGCCGCTGGCGGTGGAGCCGGCGGCCGGGAGCAATTGGGAGGAGACCATGAGCCTTACCGAGCAACAGAGAAAGTTCTATGAAAATACGCTCCAGGTGACCAAGCAGGAGATGGAGGAGCTCGACCGCCTGATCGAGGACGAGCTGGCCAAGGTCAAGGATCGCCTGGCGGAGTTGCAGAACGCGAAGAAGGCGTCGCGCCAGATGTACGATGCAGCCTGCATGCGCCTCGGGATCGCCAACGACCTGGAGGCGGAGGAGGGGCACGAGTCCACCGGCTTCTGAGCCGGGTTCCGTAGCCTGTCAGGCCTCCGGCAGCTGACGGATCGGCTCTCTTCGGCACCGCTTCCGGGCGCCGAACGGCGAGCTCTTCATGGTCTGGTTCAAGAAAGCCAAGCAGCCCAAGCCGATCCGCGCCGATCGGCGGCGCAGCACCGTGCCCGAGGGCCTGTGGGTCAAGTGCGAGGGCTGCAAAGAGATCATCTACGCCCGGGATCTCGACCGCAACCTGCGGGTCTGCCCGAAGTGCGGCCATCATCATCACATCGACGCCCGCTCCTGGATCGCGCTGCTGCTCGACGACCCCGAGCCGCGGGAGCTGTTCGCGGCCATCGGCCCGTCGGATCCGCTCGGCTTCCGTGACACCAAGCGCTACCGCGACCGCCTCAAGAGCTATCAGCAAGCGGTGGGCGAGCTCGACGCGGTGATCGTCGCCCAGGGCCGGCTCGAGGAGATCGCGGTGGTGCTGGCGGCGATGGACTACCGTTTCATGGGCGGGTCGATGGGCTCGGTGGCAGGCGAGAAGATCACCCGCGCCGCCGAGCGGGCGCTCGAAAAGCGCTGGCCGCTGGTCATCGTCGCGGCGTCGGGCGGCGCCCGGATGCAGGAGGGCGTGCTGTCGCTGATGCAGATGGCCAAGATCTCGGCGGCGCTGGCGCGCCTTCACGACGCCCGGGTGCCTTACCTGTCGGTGCTCACCGATCCCACCACCGGCGGCGTGACCGCCTCGTTCGCGATGCTGGGGGATCTCAACGTCGCCGAGCCGGGCGCCCTGATCGGCTTCGCCGGTCCCCGCGTCATCGAGCAGACCATCCGCCAGAGCCTGCCCGCCGGCTTCCAGCGGAGCGAGTTCCTGCTGGCTCACGGTTTCCTCGATCTGGTGATCGCGCGCGCCGAGATGAAGGAAACGCTGGCGCGCTGCCTCCGGCACCTGCTCTGAGCGCCGCCCTGACCACCGACCGCACCAGGGAGATCCTCGGCCGTCTCGAGGCTCTGGGCATTCGTCTTGGCCTCGACAGCATGCGCGGCCTGCTGGCGGCGCTCGCCAGTCCGCAGCTGCGGTATCCGACGGTGCTGGTGGCGGGCAGCAACGGCAAGGGCTCGACCTCGGCGCTGTTGGCCGCGATGGCCGGCGCCGCCGGCTACCGCACCGGCCTCTACACCTCGCCGCACCTCGAGACCGTCGAGGAACGCCTGCGCATCGACGGCCGCGCCATCGCCGCCGAGCGCTTTGCCGAGCTGCTGTCCGAGGTGGTGTGGTGCGCCGAGCGGCGGGTGGGCCACAGCCCCACCTATTTCGAGGCGGTCACCGCGGCGGCGTTCCTCTGGTTCGCCGCCGAGCGCGTGGACCTGGCGGTGGTGGAGGTGGGCCTGGGGGGAAGGCTCGACGCCACCAACGTCTGCGAGCCGGTGCTGTCGCTCATCACCTCGATCAGCCTCGAGCACCGCGAGCTGCTCGGCGATACGCTGGCGGCGATCGCGCGCGAAAAGGCGGGCATCCTGCGCCGCGGCCGGCCGGCTCTCTCCTGGGTGGAAGACCCCGAGTCGGCCGGCGCGCTGCGCGCGGCGGCGGCGGCGGCCGGGGCGGAGCTGCGGGCTGCCCAGGGCGAGGTGACGATCGCCGCCATCGAGCCGCGCGGCTGGAACGGCCAGACGGTGACCCTGGCGACGCCGGTGGCGCGGCGGGAGCTGAGCGCCCGGCTGCTCGGCAGGCACCAGGCGCAGAACCTCGCGCTGGCGACCCGCGCCGCCGAGTTGCTGGCCGGCGCCGGCTTCCCGGCGCTCGACGACCGGGCGCTGGCGGCCGGCGCCGCCGCCTGCCGCTGGCCGGGGCGAGCCGAGGTGGTGGCGCTGCCCGGCGGCCGGCGAGTGCTGCTGGATGCCGCCCACAACGCGGAGGGCGCGGCCGCCCTGGGCGAGCTGCTGGCCGACGCCCGGCAGCGGGCCGGCACACTCGATTTGGTCTTCGGCGTGCTCGGCGACAAGGATGCGGGCGAGATGCTCGGCCACCTCGCGCCGGCCGCCCGCAACCTCGTCTTCACCACTCCGCCCACCCCGCGCGCCCGCGCCGCCGCCGACCTGCCGGCCCTGGTTGCCGGCGCGCGGCGGGTGCCTGATGAGGATGGCGGGGCTGCCGGGGCTGATGGCGCGGCGGCGCCGGACGCGGCGGCCGGCGGCGTGCTGGTGGCAGCGGAGCCCGCTGCCGCCCTGGCGCGCGCGCTCGAGCTGGGCGCCGAAACCGTCGTGGTCTGCGGCTCGATCTTCCTGGTCGGCGAGGTGCGCCGCCTGCTGCGCGAGCGCTTCGGGGTCCCGGCGCCCGCCGCTGACCTGGCCTGAGAGGCGCCGCTACTTCTTGTCCGCGCCCGCTTCCTCGGTGGCGGCTCCCTTGCCGGCCGGCTTCTTGGCGGCGGCCTTCTTGGGTGCCGGGGGAGCGGTCGGGGCGGCTGCCGCGGGCGCGGCGGCCGTGCTATCAGGAGCCGGTGCAGGCGGCGGTGATGGTGCAGCGGGTGCGGCGGGTGCGGCAGCAGCGGCTGCCGGCGAGCCGGTCGCGGCGGTCGCGCCGGCGGCGGCGGGCTTGCGGGCGGCGGCTGGGGCCTTCTTGGCGGCGGGTGGCTTGGCGGCGGCCGGAGCGGCGGCTGGCGCTGATTCCGTGGAGCCGGCGGAGCCGGAGGGGTTGGCGGCCGGAGTGGAGCCGGTCTTGGCCGCCGCCTTCCCTTCGGTGGCGCTCTTGCCGTGTGGCGGGTGCGCCGGGCTCGGCGGCCCTGCCGGAGCTGGCTGGCCGGAGCCGGCGGCCGCGTCCGAGCCCGCCGTGCCGGGCGAGCCGGCGGCCCCGGCAGCGCCGGCGGCGGCCGAGGGCGTTGCCGGCTTCTTGACCGCGCGTTTCGAGCCCTGCGGGCGCTCGGTCTTCTGCGCCTGGTGAGCCTCCTCCCGGATGCGCCGCTTCAAGCGCTTGATCCGGCGTTGGCGCCGGCGCCTCAGCTCTCGGTCTTTCTCTCTCATCGTCCCCCTCGGAATAGCGGCTCGCGCCTATGGGACCGGCTGGTCCGGAGTCACTCGCGCACGAACCGGCAGCTTGCCCCAGCGGGGGCCCGATGTCAAGCAAAGCACGGGCCTTCCGCCACTTGCGGCGGTTGCGGCGTCTGCGTCGGGCGCCGGCGCCGGGCGGGCGATCAGAGCGGGATGTTGCCGTGCTTCTTGGGCGGCAGCGTGGCGCGCTTCGCCGACAGCTGGCGCAGCGCCCGCACGATCTCGGCGCGGGTGCGCCGCGGCTCGATGATCGCGTCGAGGAAACCGCGCTCGGCGGCGATATAGGGATTGGAGAACTTGGTGCGGTATTCCTCGACTTTCTCGGCGCGCACCGCCGCGGCGCCGGCGCCCGCTTCTTCGAGCTCGCGCCGGTAGAGGATGTTGACCGCTCCTTCCGGCCCCATCACCGCGATCTCCGCGGTCGGATAGGCGAGGTTGACGTCGGTGCGCAGGTGCTTGCTGGCCATCACGCAGTAGGCGCCGCCGTAGGCCTTGCGGGTGATCACCGTGATCTTGGGCACGGTGGCCTCGGCGAAGGCGAACAGCAGCTTGGCGCCATGCTTGATGATGCCGCCGAACTCCTGCTGGGTTCCCGGCAGGAACCCGGGCACGTCCTCGAAGGTGATCAGCGGGATGTTGAACGCGTCGCAGAAGCGGACGAAGCGCGCGCCCTTGCCGGAGGCGTCGATGTCCAGCACGCCGGCCAGATAGGCGGGCTGGTTGGCGACGATGCCGACGCTGCGGTTGGCGAAGCGGGCGAAGCCGACCACCAGGTTGCGGGCGTACTGGGCGTGCACTTCGAGAAAGGCGCCGTCGTCGACCACCTGCGCGATCAGCTGCTTGATGTCGTAGGGGCGGTTGGGATCGGCCGGCACCAGCTCGTCGAGCGCCGCGGACTCGCGGTCCGGATCGTCCTCGCTGCGCCCGGGCGGCGGATCGTCGAGGTTGTTGCTGGGGAGGTACGACAGCAGCTCGCGCAGGCCCGCCAGGCAGGCGGCGTCGTTGGGCACGGTGAAATGGCAGACGCCGCTCTTGACGGCGTGGGTGAGCGCGCCGCCCAGGTCCTCCTTGCTGACCTCCTCGTGGGTCACCGTCCTGATGACGTCGGGGCCGGTGACGAACATGTAGCTCGTGCCTTCCACCATGAAAACGAAATCGGTGATCGCCGGCGAGTAGACGGCGCCGCCGGCGCAGGGGCCCATGACCGCCGACAGCTGCGGCACGACGCCCGAGGCGAGGGTGTTGCGCAGGAAGATGTCGGCGTAGCCGCCCAGGGAGGCGACCCCTTCCTGGATGCGCGCGCCGCCGGAATCGTTGAGCCCGATCAGCGGCGCGCCGTTGTCGACCGCCAGGTCCATCACCTTGCAGATCTTGCGCGCGTTGGTCTCGGAGAGCGAGCCGCCGAAAACGGTGAAGTCCTGCGCGAACACGTAGACCAGCCGGCCGTCGACGGTGCCGTAGCCGCAGACCACGCCGTCGCCCGGCACCTGCTGGCTGTCCATGCCGAAATCACGGCAGCGGTGGGTGACCAGCGCGTCCACCTCGACGAACGAGCCGGCGTCGAGCAGCAGCTCGACGCGCTCGCGGGCGGTGAGCTTGCCGGCGGCATGCTGGCGCGCGATGCGCTCGGCGCCGCCGCCGAGCGCGGCGGCGGCCAGACGTCCCTGCAGCTGCTCGCGGCGGTCGCCGCGGTGCCGCGATCCGCTCATGGGCGCCCTTTCATTTGCGGCGGATCTTATCCCACGCCTGTGCCACAATCGCCAGCGTGCCAGGATTGGAGCTCGAGCTCGACACCGCCGCGGTCGCTCGCGCGCTGGCGCAGATCGCCGAGCAGCCGGAGGACGTGGTCGACGCCTACTTCGAGCGGCGCGACGAGGTGGAGCTGGCGCCCGAGGACGACTCTCCGGGCTTGCGGCAGTGGCGGGAGGAAGGCTTCGCCGTGCGCCTGCTGCGCGGTGGGCGCACCTGGTTGGCGAGCCGCGACGGCCTCGACGAGCGGCAGTTCGCCGAGGCCCTGCGCCAGGTGGCGCGCGCCCTGCCTTCGGTGGGCTACCCGGAGCCGCGGCTGTGCGCCGCGCCGCCCGCCGAGACCTTCACCCCCGATTCCGGGCGCTCCGGCCTCGCCCACGAGCTGCGCGATTTCTCGCAGGCGGTGGCGCGCACCGTGCGGGCGCACCACGCCGGCTTTCCGGTGCGCCTGACGCTGCGGCGGCACCGGCGCTGGCTGCAGGTGGTGGGGCCGCGCCTGGTCGCGCCGGCGCAGAGCGAGAGTTTCTACAGCTGTGCGGTCGAGTCGCCCTGGGGACGGTGCGGCGCCCTGCTGCCGCGTCTCGACGCCGCCGCCGCCGAGGAGGTCGGCGGGGCGGCGGTGGCGCTCTTCCGCGCCCGCCATGCGGCGCCGCCGGCAGCGTTGCTCGGGATCGCGGTGCTGGGACCGGCGGCGGTGGCGGTGCTGCTGCACGAGGCGGTGGCCCACGCGCTGGAGGCCGACACCCTGGCCTGCGGCGGCCGGCCGGAAGCGGCGATCGGATTGGCGTTGGGGGCGCCGTGCCTCGACGTGCTGGACGACCCGGCGGCGGCCCCGCCCGAGGTGCGGCGAACGGCGGACGACGAGGGGATGCCGGTCAGCCGCCGCTGGTTGCTGCGGCGCGGAGCGGTCGAGCAGCCGCTGGCCGACACGGCCTGGTCGCGGCTCTCGCCGGCGCTGCTGCCGGGCGCCGGCCGTCGGGGCAGCCGCCACCTGCCGCCCGGCCCGCGCTCGACGCATCTCGAGCTGCTGGCCGGCGACAGCTCGGACGGCGACCTGCTGGCGCAGGCCAACGGCGGGCTCTACCTGCCGGCGGCGAGCCGCGGTGGGCTCGATCCGCTCACCGGCGAGCTCACGCTCCGGTTGCGCCACGGCCGCCGCATCCGGCGCGGCGCCCTCGCCGAGCCGGTGGGGGCCTGTGTGCTGCGCGGCCAGGTGGCGGACCTGCTGGGCCGCGCCGTCGCCGCCGGCAAGCAGACGCTGGCGGCGGGAGCCGGGTGGTGCGCCAAGGGCGGGCAGAAGCTGCCGGTCTGGGCGACCGCGCCGGCGCTGCGCCTCGAAGGGGTGGCGGTGGAGGCTGATGGCGGCGAGGCCTGAGGCGAGCTCGGGATCGGCTGGGGCTCTGTGCCCTTCGGCCCGGGCCGGGGCCGGCCGGACCCGAGGACCGCGACCAAAGGGCTCGCGGTGGGTACGTTGCCGAGTTCGAGGCTGCATGCCTCGCCCGTTTGAGTCCCGGCCCTCGGCCCCGTCCGGCTTGGGCCCTCCGGTGCCTCTCCGGTCGTCGTTTCATCCCTCGGGTTGCCGGCGGGTGGTGGCTCGGGCTCAGTGCCTTGCGGCCCGGGCCGGGGCCGGCCGGATCCGAGGACCGCGACCAAAGGGCTCGTGGTGGGTACGTTGCCGAGTTCGAGGCTGCATGCCTCGCCCGTTTGAGTCCCGGCCCTCGGCCCCGTCCGGCTTAGGCCCTCCGGTGCCTCTCCGGTCGTCATTTCATCCCTTGGGTTGCCGGCGGGTGGTGGGGACCACCATCCAATGAGCGACGGGGCGGTCGACGAGGTGCTGCGCGAGCTGGTGCGGCGCGGGCTGCCGGAGGCCGAAGTGCTGACCAAGCGGGGGCGCTCGCGGCGGCTGGCGCTCGAGCTCGGCAGCGAGGTCTCGGCGTTCAGCCAGGAGCGCGCCTGGGCGGTGCGCGCCAGCAGCCGCCGCGGCTCCTTCTTCACCGCGGGCGCCGGCGAGCCGGCGTGGGGCGAGGCTGGCGGCAACTTGGGCGAGGCTGGCGACCCAGGTGGTGCTGGCGGCCGGTCCGGTTCCACCGGCCGCCACCGTCCGGATGCCCAGGCGCATCCCGATCCCGGCGATCTCGCCGCCTCTCACGGTTTCTGGCCGGAGCCCGCCGGCCGGCCGTTCCGGCTGCCTGATCCGGAGGCGGCGCCCGGCTGGACCCAGCCGTCGGATTTCGAGACGCCACTGATCGGCGAGAGCGAGGGCCTGCGGCTGCTCGCCGGGCTGGCCCGCGAGCTGGAGCAGGAGCTGCCGGGCTCCCGGCTGTTGCGCGCGACGCTCGAAGACGGTTCGAGCGAGGGTGAGCTGGCGAACAGCCGCGGCCTGCGCGTGGCGTTCCGCCGCCGGCTGGCGACCCTGCATCTGGAAGTCGCCGGCCCCGGCCGGCCCGGCGCCTCCGCGGCCCTCTACCTCGCTGACCGCGAGGCGCGGCGCTTCCATCCCAAAGCGCTCGCCCGCCGCCTCGCCGACCGGCTGTCGGTTGCGGCGAGCGGATCGCCGCCTCGCCAGGGCGCTGCCGCCGGCGTTGCCGCCGGCGCCGGCGGGCGCCGTGGCGAGCTGCTGCTGGCGCCGCCGGTGGCGGTGGCGCTGCTGGCCGGGTTGCTGCCGCTGCTGGTCGGGCCGGGCGCCGCGGCCCGGATGTTGGCGCTGCGCGACCGTCGGGGCAAAATCGGCAGCGAGCGGCTCACCCTGATCGACAACGGCCGACTGGCCGGCGGCGCCCTGGAGTGCCCGGTGGACGGCGAAGGGGTGCCTTGCCGCGAGGCGGTGCTGGTGGAGGAGGGAGTCTTCCGGCAGCCGCTGCTCGCCTGGTGGCAGGTCAACGGCGCCGCGCCCGGCGCCGCCAGCGGCTGCTGCCGCCGCCCCGGCTGGCGCGACCTGCCGGCGCCTGGCGCGACCCACCTCTACGTGCGCCCCGATCCGCGCCTGGCGGTGGCGGCGCTGCTGGGCGGCGTCGCCCGCGGTCACTACCTGATCGACGCCACCGGCCCCGCCCGCTTCGCCGCGGCCGGCGACAGCTTCGCGCTGCCGGTCTGCGGCTTCGCCGTGGAGGCCGGGCGCGCCACCGCCCCGCTCGCCGGCGCCTGGCTCTGCGGCACCGCCGCGGCGCTCCTCCAGGGGATCGCCGCCGTCGCGCGCGACCTCTCCTTCTTCCCCCTGGACGGCATGCTCGGCTCGCCCACCCTGCTGGTCACCGGCCTGGAGCTGCGCGGCGCGCCGTGACGACATGGCGAATTGATCGTGCGGGACTCCGGGCTAGGGACCGCCGCCCGGCGGCGCCGCCAGCGTCGGCGCCAGCCGCGCCACCGCGTCGTCGAGGCCGCCGGCGACGGCCGGATCGTTCGGACGCAGGCGGCGTGCGGCGGCGAACGCTGCCGCCGCCGGTTCGCGCTCGCCGGCCGCGGCGAGCAGCGCCGCGTCCAGCAGCTGCGCCTGGAAGTCGTCGGGCCAGCGGCGGGCGGCTTCGGCGGCCAGCGCCTGCGCCCGGTCGCGCTGTCCGGCCCGAGACAGAGCGATGGTCAGCAGCTTGAGGCCGCGGCTGGCGTAGGGCCGGACGACCAGGGCGCCGCGGTAGTGGCGCTCCGCCGCCGCGAGCTCGCCGTGTTGCAGCTCCACGTCGCCCAGGGCGATCAGGGCGCCGGGCCCCAGCGGATCGAGCGCCACGGCCCGCCGCAGGGCGACCTCCGCCGCGGCGAGGTCGCCGTCCTGCACCAGCAGCCTGCCCTTCTCGGCGAACACCAGCGGGCTGGTGGGCTCGGCCCGTTCCATGGCGGCCACGAAAGAGCGCTCGTCGTGGAAGATCGCCGCGTACCGCAGCCCCAGGACCAGGAAGACCACCGCCAGCGCGGCGAGCAAGGCGATCGCCAGCCGGCGCGGCAACAGCAGGGCGATGCCCCACGGCAGGGCCAGCGACGGCAGGAACAGGTAGCGGTCCGTCACCATCCACTGCGGGTCGAGCGCCCAGAGGTTCACCACCGGCAGCAGCCAGGCGACGAGCCAGGCCAGCGGCAGGATGGCCTGGGGGCGCTTGCGGACGATCCAGGCGCCGGCGAGGACGAGAGCCGCCAGGATCCCCACCGCGAGCAGCACCGGCGGCGCCAGCGGCGCGAAGACCGGGCGCTCGGGGCGCAGGATCGAGAAGCTGACCGGCCAGACGAGCAGGCGCAGGTAGGTGACGAGCGCCACCGGCACGGAGGGCAGCGATTGACGGAAGCCGGGAGCGCCCGGGAAGGGCAGCGCCAGCCCGCCGAGGACGGCGACGCGCACCCCCAGGTAGACCGCCGTCACTCCCGCCAAGACGGCGGCGAACCGCCATCGCCGCCGCGACTCCTGTGGGTCGCTCCCGGCGGCGGTCAGCGCCCAGACGCCGGCGAACGGCACGAGCCCGATCGCCACCTCCTTGGAGAGCAGCGCCAGGGCGTAGCAGCCGGCGGCGAGGGCGAGCGGCCCGGCGTCGCCGCGCCCGGCGCGCCGCCACAGCATGGCGTGGAAAGCGCAGCACACGAAGCCGGCGGCGAGCAGCTCCTGCAGGCCGGAGGCCCAGGCGACGGAGCTGACGTGCGCCGGGTGCAGGGAGAAGACCAGCGACGCGAGCAGGGCGAGCAGCGGTGGGATCCCCAGGCGCAGCAGCAGTCCGCACGCCAGCGCGCCGATCAGCGCGGCGAGCACCACGGCGGCGGCGTGCCAGGCGGCGGGCTCGCCCCCGGCCAGCTGGTGAAAGAGCGTCGAGAGCGCCAGGAACACCGGACGGTAGTAACTGCTGATGACCGTATCGGCGCCCTTGCGCAGGGCTCCGACGTCGGTCAGGAACCCGCGCGGGATGCTGCCGAGGTCGGCGAGCGAGCGGCTCGTCCGGTACAGCACGAAATCGTCGAGCAGGAAGCCGTACCCCGTCGTCGGCCAGTAAACGGCCAGGGGCACGAGTGCCGCGACGGTCGGCGGCAGGAGCTTCGCGGCCAGCCCGGGAGCTGGGGGCGGGGTGGCTCGGGCTCGTCTGGCCGGCGTGCCTCTCGATCCTGCGCCCCGAGCATCCGGCCCGCCCTGCGGCGGCGAGGTCTTCGACCGGCTGGCTGGCTTGCGAGGCATGAGCGATCCTGGCTCAGGCGGGAGGGGAGATCAATGGGGCGAGTGGGCCGGCGGCGCGGCCGGTGACGCCTGGGGCCGCCGGGATGCTCGGCCCGGTCGGTGGCGCTTGGCCCGGCCGGTGACGCCTGGGGCCGCCGGGATGCTCGGCCCGGTCGGTGGCGCTTGGCCCGGCCGGCGATGCTTGGCCCGGCCGGCGCGAATGGGTGCGCCGCCGCCGGGCGTTGACCTGCGGCGGGCGAGACGGTAACCTGCCCCTCCCACCACCCACCACCCTTGGGAGGGCAGCTTTGCAGCTCGGTATCCTCGGTCTTTCGAAGTCTGGCAAGACGACGTTGTTCAACACCCTGACGGCATCGCGCCAGGAGACCGGCAAGTTCTCGGCTTCGGCGGAGACCCATCTCGGATCGGCGGCGGTCCGCGATCCGCGCCTCGAGCAGCTGCGCGACCTGTTCGAGCCGCGCCGCTACGTGCCGGCGACGGTGCAATACGTCGACATCCCGGGCTTGAAGCGGGGCGAAAGCGCCGAGAGCCTCGACCTCGCCAAGCTCAAGACCGTGGATGCGCTGGTGCACGTGGTGCGCGCCTTCGCCGACCCGGAGATCGTGCACCCCGAGGCGACGGTCGATCCGGCGCGCGACGTGGAGATGGTCGATCTCGAGCTGATCCTGGCCGACCACGACCTCGTCGAGCGGCGTCTCGAGCGGCTGGACAAGGCGGTCAAGCGCGGCCTGACGCCGGAAGAGCAGCGCGAGCGGGGGCTGCTCGCGGACCTGATCCTGCCGGCCCTGGAAGCCGAGACGCCGCTGCGCGAGGTCGCGCTCGACGCCGAGGACGAGCGGCGCCTGCGGGGTTTCCAGCTGCTGTCGGCCAAGCCGATGCTGCTGGTGATCAACGCCGACGAGGAGCGGGCGGCGGCGGCGGCCGCGGACTTCGGCGTCGTGCCCCGGGCGGCGGTCACCGCCATCACCGTCAGCGCGCCGATCGAGCAGGAGATCAGCCGGCTGCCCCCGGACGAGCAGCGCGACTTCCTTACCGACCTGGGGCTCGCCGAGCCCAGCCTCGATCGGCTCAGCCGCGCCAGCTACCAGTTGCTCGGGCTGATCGCCTTCTTCACCGTCGGCGAGGACGAGGTCAGGGCCTGGACGGTCCGCCGCGGCACCCGCGCCCGTGAGGCCGCGGGAGCCATCCATTCCGACATCGAGCGCGGCTTCATCCGCGCCGAAGTGGCGCGCTGGGACGATCTGCTGCGGCTCAAGTCCCTCGCCGCCTGCCGCGAGGCCGCCCTCCTACGTCTGGAAGGCAAGGAGTACGTCGTGCAGGACGGCGACGTCGTGCACTTCCGGTTCAACGTCTGAGGTAGGGGCGCCTGCCCGGCGGGGGGCGCCTCCGCCCCCCTCTTCGAGATGCTTTTTTACCCGCCCTCTTCCGGCATCACCTGCGTACCGAGGCGGCCGGTGCTGGACGGGTTCGCCCGGTAGTAGAGCCCTATCGGCGGCGGCGTCACCACCGCGCCCGGCTGCGTCGCGTCCATGTTGGGATTGACGATGGGATTGGGCCGGGCCCACTGCCGCCCGCCCTGGGTGTCGGGAGGCACGTATCCCTGCCCGTAGGCGCCTGGCTGGGGGGGCTGGCGGGCAGGCTGACCCGGAGGGCCGGGATGGGTGCCGGGAGGCGTCGCCTGGCCGAGGTTGGCGCCGGTGGGCAGGTCCTTGGACCGCAGCACGGTGGGCCGCCCCGTCGGTGCCTCGGCCGCGGACGGAGGCTCGTCGGCCTTGGCCTCCGCGGCGGCGTCCTTGAGCAGCTGCTGCCGCTGTAGCAGCAGGTCCTGAATCCGCGACGCGTCGTCGTAGATCGGCGGCGCCGCGGAGGCCGCCGACCGGCGGTTGTAGGCGAGCAGCAGCGATTCGGTCACCAGGCCGTTTTCGACGATCTGCGGGTTGACCTCGCGGAAGGCCAGCTGCGGGTCGAGCCTGAACGCTTGCGAGTACTGCCGTACGGCCCGGCCCTTGTCGCCCCGGCGCTCATAGAGCGTGCCGAGCTGGTAATGCGCCCAGGCGTGCCCCGGATCGATCTCGAGCACCTTTTCGTAGAGCTGCCTGGCGTCGTCGGTCTTGCCTTCCTGCTGCAGCAGCAGTCCGAGGTTGAACAGCGCCGAGGCGCGGTGCGGGTCGAGCTGAGCGGCGCGGCGGTAGGCCGCCTCCGCCTCGGCCGGCTGGCCCGCCAGGACGCGCAGGTTGCCGAGGTCGTTGAACACCGACGCATCGTCCGGCCTGGCGGCCGCCAGCTTCTCCTGCGCCGCGATGGCCTTGCCGAGGTTGGGCGGCACGGCGGCGACCGCGGTCATGGCGGTGATCGCGATCAGCGCGCCGGCGGTGAGGAGCGAGCCGAGAGCGGTCAGGACGGTGAGCGCCCGCGGGCGTTGCAGTCTTTCTTTCACGTCATCTCCTTACGTCACCCGCCAGCTTCCTGGCGGTAGTCACCGGCGCTCCGGAGCCGTCGGGGCTCCGGCGGCTGCCGGCCTGGCACGGGCGACCGGCCGCGCCTTGAGCTTGACCGTTCCATCCTCGGTGGCGAGGCGGAACTGGACCTCGTCGCAGCCGGTGCGGTCGCGGATCGCCGCGGCCTGGCGCTGCAGATAGCTGCCGAAGCTGGCGAGATCGAAGCGCGGTCCCGCCCCGCCGCCGCCAGGTGCCTCCGCGGTTCCGGCAGCCGCGGGAGCGCCGGTCGCGGCGGCTGCCCCCAGCCCCTCGTAGAGGGCGGCGATCGCCCGCGGGTCCGGGCTCTCTCCGATGACGATCCCGGTGCCCGGATCATAGCGCGTGGCCGGAGCCGCCGCGGGTGGCGGCGGCGCGTGGCCGGAGCGCTGGCGGCTCTCCTCACGATCGCGCAAGCGCCGGCTGTACAGCTCGTCGTAGCTGTTGTGACGAGCCTCCAGGTCGCCGAGACGGAAGCGCTCCACGGCGCTCATGGCGTTGACGTTGCGCAGCTGGCGCAGCTGCAACTGGACCCGGCGGCGCAGCTCGTCGGGAGGCAGGTGCAGGGCGCCGGAAAAGAAGCGCTCGAAATCGACCCGCAGCTGCCGGATGTCGGCCGCCAGCCGGTCGATCGCTTCGGACACCGTGGGCGGGACCCCCCCCGGGCCAACCGGGTACGCCGCCGCCGCTGCGCCTGCCTTGCCGGTGTGCGGGTTTCGCTTGGGGTCCACGGATCTCCTAGAATGGTCCAGACCGCTTGCCGTGCCCGAGATGGGGACCCCAGATCCAGCGCCGTCGGACGCCCGCCGCGCCCTGCCGCAGCTCGACCGGCTGCTTGCCGATCCAGCGGTGGGGGCGCTCGTTGCATTATACGGACGGGAGCAGGTGAAGGTCCAAGCGCGGCGGGTGCTGGCGGCGTTGCGGGAGCGTCTGGCCGGCGCGCCGCCGGAGACGTCGCCGGACGCCGCCCTGGCCGAGGAGGTGGCCCGGCTGCCGCAGCGCCTGGCCGCCGAGCTGAAAGCGTCGCTGGGTGGCCAGCTGCGACGGGTGCTCAACGCCACCGGGGTCTTCGTGCACACCAACCTTGGCCGCGCGCCGCTGCCGCACGCCGTCGCGGCGGCGCTGCCGCCGCTGCTCGACGCCTACTGTGACCTCGAGATCGAGGTGGCGACCGGCCGTCGCGGCCAGCGCAACGGGCGCGTCGAGCGGCTGCTGACCGAGGCCACCGGCGCGGCGGCGGCGGTGGTGGTCAACAACAACGCTGCGGCGCTGCTGCTCTGCCTGGCGGCGCTCGCCCGCGACCGCGAGGTGGTGGTCTCGCGCGGCGAGCTGGTGGAGATCGGTGGTTCGTTCCGCATCCCGGAGATCCTGACCGCCGCCGGCGCCCGCCTGGTCGAGGTCGGCACCACCAACCGCACCCGCCTCGCCGATTACGAGACGGCGGTGGGGCCGGCGACGGCCCTGCTGCTCAAGGTGTTCCCGAGCAACTTCCGCCTCTCCGGCTTCGTCGCCGCGGTGACGCCGGGCGAGCTGGTGGCGCTGGGCCGGCGTGCAGGCGTGCCGGTGCTGGTGGACGAAGGCAGCGGACTGCTCCGGCCGCCGGCCGGCGCAGCCTCCATTGCCGGCACTCCCGGCAGGGCGCAGCTCGCCGGGCATCCCAGCCTGGCCGAGCTGATGGCGCTGGGTTGCGATCTCGCCTGCGGCAGCGGCGACAAGCTGCTTGGGGGGCCGCAGGCTGGCCTGCTGCTGGGGCGGCAGGATCTGCTGGCGCGCTGCCGGCGCCATCCGCTTTACCGCGCGCTCCGCCCCGGCCGCACCACGCTCGCCGCGCTCGAGGGGGTGCTGCGGCTTCATCTTGCCGGCGCGCCGATGCCGCTCGACCGCCTGTGGCCGGAGCCGGCCGCGCACCGCCGCCGTCTGGAGAGCGCCGCCGCGGCGCTTGGCCCGCCTGGCGCGCTCGACTCCCGTGCCACCCCCGGCCTCCGCGGCGGCGTCGTCGCCGAGATCGTCGCCGCGGAGGCCTTCCTGGGCGGCGGCTCCGCCCCCGAATCGCCGATCCCCGGCGAAGCGCTGGCGCTGGCCGGCGGCGACGAGCTGCTGGCGCTGCTCCGGCTCGGCGAGCCTGCCGTGGTCGGCTACCTGCGGCGCGGCCGCCTGCTGCTCGACCTGCGCACCGTGGCGCCGGAGGACGACGAGGCGCTGGTGGGCGCGGTGCGCCGGGCGCTCGCCGCGCTCGCACCGCCGGACCAGCCCTCGGCGCTGGTAGGAGACGAGCGGCCCGGCGCCTCCGATCCAGGGAGTGGCTAGGTCGGGGATCGCGATGGCTGCCGCCCGCATCCTGCTGGTCGAAGATCGCGACTCGCTGCGCCGGCTGCTGGCGCGGGCGCTCGCCGACGACGGCTACGAGGTGGCATCGGCCGCCACCGGCGGCGACGCCGTCCGGCTGCTCGGCGAGCGGCAGTTCGACCTGGTGCTGACCGACCTCAAGCTGCCGGACCGCTCCGGCCTGGAGGTGCTGGCGGCCAGCCGCCAGGCGCAGCCGCGGGTGCCGGTGGTGGTGCTCACCGGCTACGGCAGCGTCGGCGCGGCCGTCGAGGCGATGAAGCTGGGCGCCTACGACTTTCTGGAGAAGCCGCTGGAGCTGCCCGACCTGGCGCGCCTGGTGGCGCGAGCGCTCGCCGGCGAGGATCTCGGCGTGCCGGGCGACGGATCGGCGCCGCCGGAGGCGCAGGCGCAGCGGGAACAGGATGGGCACGGGCGCGGGGCGCGAGCCGCGGCAGGCGCCGGTGCCGCGCGCCACGGGAGCGAGGGGAGCGGCGGGAGCGATGACGCCGTGTTCCAGCCGCCGGGAGCGCCGCCGATCGTCGGCCGTCATCCCCGCCTGCGCGCCGCGCTGCGGCTGCTCGAGCGCGTCGCTCCCACCGAGTCCACGGTGCTGCTCACCGGCGAGAGCGGCACCGGCAAGGAGCTGTTCGCCCGTGCCCTGCACGCCCTGTCGGCGCGGCGGCGCGGCCCGCTGGTCGCCGTCAACTGCGCCGCCATTCCCGAGGCGCTGCTCGAAAACGAGCTGTTCGGCCACGAGAAGGGGTCCTTCACCGGCGCCGACCGCCGGCAGCCGGGCCGCTTCGAGCTCGCCGCCGGCGGCACCCTGCTGCTCGACGAGATCGCCGAGATCCCGCTGCCGATCCAGGCCAAGGTGCTGCGGGTCCTCGAGGAGCGCACCTTCGAGCGGGTCGGCGGCGGCCGCACCCTCCACGCCGACCTGCGGCTGGTGGCGGCCACCAACCGCGACCTGCAGCGCATGGTGGAAGACGGGCGCTTCCGCTCCGACCTCTTCTTTCGCCTCGCGGTTTTCCCGATCGAGCTGCCGCCGCTGCGCGAGCGGTCGAGCGACGTGCCGCGCCTAGCCCGCCACCTGGTCGCGGGTATCGCCCGCCGCCACCAGCTGCCGGTCCCCGTCCTGGCCGCCGGCGCCACCGAGGTGCTTGCCGCGCAGCTCTGGCCAGGCAACGTGCGCGAGCTCGCCAACCTGCTCGAAAGGGCGGTGATCCTCGGCGACGGCCCCGAGCTCAGTCCGGCCGACCTGCAATCACTCCTGGGCTCTTCGGCCGCTCCCCCACCCATCGCTGAGGCCGAGCGCGACCGCCTGCGCCAGGCCCTGATCGACAGCGCCGGCGACAAGCGCCGCGCCGCCGACCGGCTCGGCATCAGCTACCGGGCGCTACTCAAGAAGGTGAAGGAGCACGACCTGGAAGGCGTGCCGAAGTACCGGTTCTGAGGCGCAGATGCTTGCAACCTGCGGTGCGGCGCAAGCCGCCTGCCCCAAGGTGCTAGCTCGCCGGACCTGGCGGGGTTGCCGGGGGCGGCTGCGTCTTCAGGCCCTTGGCCGTCGTTTCCCAGCGGATCGAAGCGAAGGCGAAGACGCCGTTGACGACCAGGTGGAACTTGCTGCTCTCGCCCGGCGGCAGCGGCAGGGTGTCGACCGCGGCAGGGTAGCGGCCGATCAGGCCGCCGTTGTCGTCGAAGAGGTCGGCCACCACGCCGATCTCGGTGAGGTAGCTCTGGGAGGTGTTGCGCACGGAGCCGGTGATCTCGGCGCCGTCCGCCTTGCTCTCGGAGGCGGGCACCCGGTCCCAGGTCACCACCTCGACGGAGCTCGGCACGTCCTTGGCGGGAGGAGCGTCCTTGCCGCCCTTCTTGGGATCCGCGGGATTGGTGCCGGTACCGCCGGCGGCGCCCGGTTCGGCGGCGCTGTCCGGCAGCGGCGTCTTCTTGAAGTCCTTGTCGGTCAGGACGATGACCGCCTTGCGCTTGGCTTTCGGCTGATCCGGCGCGGGCGGCGGCGCCGCGGCCTCCTGCTTCGCCTTCTCGGTCGCCTGCTTGCTGGCGTCGAGGTCCACCCGGTCGGCGCGCATCGAGGAAAGGGCACCGTTGGGCAGGGTGAAGACCACCAGCTTGCCCTTGAGCTGCCAGGCACCCTTGATCTCGAAGCGGTCACCCTGCCGGGTGACGATCCAGTCGGCGTGCAGAGCCGCGGGGACCGTGGCGGCGACGGCGGCGGCGAACATCGCCGCCAGGACCCGGGCTCGTGTCGTCATGGTGATCCGGACCTCCCTAGTGTCCCGCTTGGCTAGTGGGTATGCCAGGACTCTAGAACTCCTTCCAGTTCTTCTCGATTATACACGCCGGCACGGCCGCCGCCGGATAGGTGGAGTTGAAGGTGTCGGTCACCGTGATGTTGATGCGCTTGGTGGAGTAGCGGCAGTTCGCCGGCATCAGGGCCATGATCTGCTTCATCACGTCCTGGATCGCCGCGGACAGCGCCGCCTCCGTCGGCGGGTTTGGATTCGCCTTGGTGGCGATGATCGGCGTCGACTCGCTGGTGTTGACGTTGAGCCCCAGGTCCTTGGCCAGCACGAAATAGCGGTTGCTGGTGCCGGTCGGCGTGCCGGTGCCCTCCGCGCCGGTCTGCTGGCTGATGGCGTCGCCGTTGTTGATGTTGAGCACGAAGACGTGGGTGTCGCCGCTGTCGGCGCAGACGGTGGTGCCGTTGGCGACCGAGGTGAGCGGCTTGGGCACGTAGGTGGAGAAGATCATCACCCCGGTGAGGGTGAACGCCTCGTTGAGCACCCGCTCGCCGGCGCCGAGCTCGAAGTAGTAGCCGGGCAGCAGGCCGCCGGGTGGGCTGAGCAGGAAGTTGCTGTTGGGGTTGAGCGTGCCGTCAGGCGTCAGCTGTTGCAGGTTGGCGGAGGTGTACGGCGTCAGCGTGTTGGCCGCGGTGAAGCCGGTGTCGATGAACACGAAGAAGCGGCCGGTGGTGGCGTCGCTCTTCCAAAGGTCGAAGCGGTTGCCGGTGCCCCACGCCAGACCGTACTGATTGCGGTCGGTGTCGAAGAACACCGCCGGCGGGTAGAACATCTGCCGACCCTGGGTGTTGAAGATCTCGAACGGCTGCCAGAAGGTGCTCGTCACCCGGTTGTTGGCGCCGCTGAGGGGCGCCGGCTGCGAGAGGTCGACCTTGTAGAGGTGCCCCGCCGTGGTGCCGACATAGATGGTGTCGATGTAGCCGTCCTGGCCGGTGTCGACGGCCGCCGGCTCGCTGGGCACCGAACCGTTGAGCGCCCGCTTGTAGATGATCTTGCCGGTGCCCATGTCGAGCATGTAGAGCCAGTTGCCCTGGCTGTTGGCGGCGCCGGGATCCATGCCGCCGCCGAACACCACCACCCACTGCTCGTGGAAGGTGGCGCAGGCGGAGGTGTCGCAGATCCGGACGCGGCCGGTGTTGGGCAGCGACCAGGTCTCGCCGAGGTCGGGCTGGCCGAGACCGGCGCCCGAGGAATCCTCGTCGTTCGGCTTCAACGCGCAGTTGCTGACGCAGGCCGGCGCCACCTGGACGCTGTCGGTGAACTCCCAGAGCGGGGTCGGATAGGGCAGCTGGCCGCAGCCGGCGCCGCCGTTGATGCAGCTCGGCAGGTAGTTGGCCGCGTTCGGGTTGGGCAGCTGGATCGCCGGCGTCGAGCTGACGTTCGGAGTCTCGAAGTTGCTCTGCAAGGTGTCGGGCTGGGTGACGTCCACGGCGTAGTAGCCATGCCCGCCCTCGCGCAGGCCGCCGATGACCAGGCTGTGCCACACGCACGTCGCCGGCACCGGAGTTTGCGCGCACGAAGCGGCGCTGCCGGTGGCGTCGAAGAAGCCCTCGGCCAGGTTCGGCGGGCCATCCACCATGAAGGTCTGCGCCCCGCCGTTGGTCGGCGGCGCGGCGGCGGCGCCGAGCGCGGCGAGCGTCGGCATCACGGTGCGCGGGACGAAGGCAAAGAGCTCGTTGCCGGTGCCGTTGGTGAAGGTCCAGGCGGAGAGGCCCGCCACCGTCCCCTGCGTCACCGTGCCGACGTCGAGGGCGTGCATCTCGCCGTCGTCGCTGCCGAAGTAGAGCACCTTGCGCCGGAAGCGCTCGGCGGCGGCGAACGTCTGATAGCCGTCGACATTGCCCTCGAACAGGGTGGTGTTGGCGGGCTGCCCCAGCACCTGGGGATTGGAGTGGAAGATGTCGCCCAGCAGGTACTGGACCGGCTGGTTGGTGGTCGGATCGAGATAGCTCTTGATGCCCTCGGTGAAACTGACCGCCTGCTGGGCGTTGAGGTACGGGGTGGAAGCGGAAGTCTGGCCGCTGGGGCAGGGGTTGGTATCGGAGAGCGTGACGCCGGGGGCGGTGCAGGTCGAGCCGGTCCCCGGTGCGTTCTCGGTGCAGGTCGCGGAGCTCGGCGGATAGTAGCTGTAGCCCGGGCCGCAGATGCCGAGCGCGTTCTCGAGGTCGTAGAGGTGACCGGTGTCGGTCGCCAGCGGCACCTGCAGGGAGAGCCGCAGCTCGCCCGGCACGATGGGGGTGAACGGGGCGTAGTAGACGCGCCGCTTGGTCGGATCGTTGCCGGCGGTGTCGAGACCCTTCAGGCCCTGGGCGAGAACGGTGTCGCCGGTGTTGGCGCCGCCCACCAGCTGGCCGCCGCCGGCGTTCCAGAGGTGGCAGCCCTGCTGGCCGGGCGCGGTGCAATCCGCCGACGGCCGGGTGTCGGGGACGGTGGCCGTGGTCTGAGAGCCGTCCGGCAGGGTGACGGTGATCTTCTGGGTCGGGACCGGGTCGGAGAAGGCGTCGACCCGGCCGGGCCAGATCGGCAGGTTGAGCGGCAGGAAGCTGGTGATCAGCTCCTTGTTCTGGACGTTCGACTGGATCGACGGCACCGCCGCCGAGGCGAAGGCGGTGGCCTGCGATGAGATCAGGTTGAGGACCGATTGCAGGTCGGTGAGGATCTGCTGCTTGCTCTGCGGCAGGAAGGGGCCCGGGCCGTCGCAGGGGTTGAGCGGCGCGCAGTTGCCAAAGCCGAAATCCGCGGCGGAGCAGCAGAAGTTGGCCGGCGGCGTGGCGCAGTCCGCCTCCGGCGAGCACTCGCCGGCCAGGAAGGCCGCGTGGTTGCAGCAGTAGGTAAACGCCGGCGGATCGCTGGCAGGGAAGCCCGCCGGCTGGCCGGCCACGGTGTTCTTGATGCCGTTGAAGAAGTGCCGGTTGCCGGTGCCGCCCTCGTCGGAGATGCATTGCAGGGTGTTGTTGTAGCCGCCGACCTGGGTGGTGGTGAGGCCGAGCCCGACGACGAAGGTGCGGATGGGGTAGGCGGTGTTGGTGGCGCCGTAGTTGACGCTGCGCAACGCCTCGGCGACGCAGCAGGCATAGCCCGGCGCCGGGTTGCTCGGCTTGCCGGTCCAACTGTTGAAGGCCGGGCACTGGGTGACGTCCGCGTTCCAGTTGCCGTCGTCGCTGCTCGCCAGGCCATCGGTCAGGATCAGGATGTACGCCGGCTTACAGGAGAAGAACGGGTCTCCGGAGGCCCCCGAGGCCGTGCCGATCCAGCTGCTGGCGGCGACCGCCTTGAAGCCGTTGGGAGGCGCGGCGAGCGGCGAGGTGAGGCCGGTCATGAGATTGAAGAAGCTGTTCATCACGTTGCCGGTCGGCGTGCCGCCTTCCGGTGCCAGCGGCCGCTGCGCCGCGACCTTGACGCGCAGGCCGGTCTCGCCGGCGAGCGGGTGGTCCGCCATGTAGTCCGAGATGCCGAAGTCCGGCACGGTGTTGGCAGGGTTCAGCAGGTTGGGCGCCATGCGCTGGCTGATCGCCGTCTGCTGGTTGGTCTTCCAGTCCAGCGGGATGATGTCGCCGACGCTGAAACTGTTGACGGGAGTGCGGGCGGACGCGTCGGTGCAGGTCGGCTCCATCATGGTGCAGGTGTTGGTGGCGAAGAGCGAGCCGTTGCACACCGGCACCGGATCGGCGATGCAGGTGCCACCCGTCAGCCAGGGGTCGTTGGTGGCGGTGTCGGTGTTCGGTTCCATCTGATGGTTCGAGTTCGAGTAGTTGGCATTGATCTCGCGCGCCGCCTGATTGTTGCCGGAGTAGAAGGCGCCGCCGTTGCCGTTGACGTCCGGCACGTTGGTGCCGTTGAGGTCCACGCCCGGGTCCCAGTACACCGTCTGGTTGGTCAGATTGAAGGTCAGCGTCTTCGTGCCCTTGGTGGTGACCGAGCTGCAGGCGCTGTTCAGGCATTTGTCGACCCTGACGCTGACCTGCAAAGTCGCGCAGCCCAGGATGGTGACGCCGCACGACGAGGTGGCGGGGTGGGTGAAGGTCACCTTGTAGACGGGCAGGCTGTTATTGGATTTCTCGGTGAAGTAGTAGGACCAGTCTGCGTTGTTGGTGTCGCCGAGCTTCGGGTAGCGCCGCGCCCGCTCCAGCTCCCAGGAGTTGTCGAGGTGGGCCGGTTGCGTCGAGATGCAGCCGACGTTGTTGAAGGGGCTGGGGCCGCCGAGCGTGCAGGCCCAGGCCTGGTCCCCGAAGAGCTCCTGCTGGCCCGCGGGTGGATATGTCGTGCCGTCGTCGAGCGTGATGAAACCGCCCGGCTGCGTGCTGGCCACCGCGTACCACCAGTACTTCCAGGACATCTTGAGCTGGGTCTGGTCGAAGTGGCCGAAGCCGAAGTTGATGTTGGGGTGCGACTGCATGATGGTGTAGATCGTCTGCTTGGCGACGTAGATCTTGGAGTCCGGGTCGTCGCCCATCATCCGCGGCAGGCAGTCGCCGGGATCGCACTCCGCGGAACAGAAGCCGGCGGCCACGTCGGCGGCGCTGCAGGCGACCTCCTGGTGCATCGATCCCGAGGTGTCGAGGATGATGAACACGTAGGGGTTTTCCTGCGTGGCGTGCAGCAGGCTGCGGTCGTCGGCGCGCGCGGCCGGCGCGGCGACGCCGAGCGCCAGCGCCAGCGCCGCGGCCAGCGGCGCGAGCTGCAGGCCCGGGAGCGAACAGTGGCGGCGGTCAGGTTCCATAGAGTCTCCGTGCCCCTTTTCTCGGGATCAACCGGGATCAGCTGGCGAGCAAGCCCCGGGATCAGTACTTCAAGCCCGTCGGCGGGTGGTAGACGATGGCATTGGACTGCGGCGACGGCTGGATGCCGATCATCGACGCGACGACTTGTTGCGCCAAGGTCTGGGAGAAGGCGCTCGGGATGGTGTTCAGCCCGAGACGCGTGGTGGTGACGTTGACGACGGAGGTGGTGTAGGCGTACTGGATCTGCTGGTTCTGGTTGATCTGGCAGAACTCGCAAGGTTGGGTGTGGATGGCATACAGCGGCGTCACCACGATCTGATCCTCGAAGGTCAGCGGCGGTGCCGCGGCCGCGTTGGTGTCCTGCTGGGTGGTGTTGAGCAGGATGGTCAGCGTCTGCGTGGTGTTGGCGGTCCACAGGGTGCGGGCGGTCGATACCTGGATGCCCGAGTCGGAAGCGTAGAAGGTGCGGTTCGCCTCCCGCTCGTTGGCGCCGATCCGCATCTCGGTCTGGGTCATCAGCGTCAGCGCCAGGCCGGCGATGGTCAGCACCAGCAGCACCAGCAGCGCCACCACGAAGGCGGTGCCGCGCTCGCCCCGGCGCGCCCCGGTACCCGCAGGGACGGTGGCTGGATGATCGGTCATGGGCAGGTCCTCACAGGTTGCGCAGCCCCACCACCGTTTGCAGCAGACGATGGCGATAGGTCCGGCCGCGGAAGGTGTTGGCAAAGTCCGAAGCCGTGTAGACGTGGTCCTCGATGTTGGTGATCTTGGGGCCCTGGTAGCTGGGATCGAAGTTGCCGGTCTTGGCCAACGTGGAGATGCGTACCTCGCGCAGCGGCCAGGAGATCAACGGCGGCGGCAGCGGCGGGAAGGGCGCGTCGCCGGCAAAGTTGTAGATCCATTCGTCGGTGGTGCTCGGCGTTTGGTTGGGCGGGTTGCCCAGGCCGGTGCCCTCGGTGATCAGGCCGTCGGCGTTCTTGTCGACGCCGAGGGCGACCTGAAGATCGAGCACGTTGTCGGCGACGTCGACCTGAAGGTTGTTGGGATCGCCGTAGTAGGGCGTCTCGGTGCCCGGGTACATTCGGGCGCGCGACAGATGCGGCATGGGATCGTTGAAGGGACCGGTGTTGTCCTGGCGGCAATAGTAGCGGTACTCCTCCAGGATGCCGAGCCAGGCGATGGAGGTCATTCTGGTCGGCAGCCCGTTGACGCTGCTGACCGCCCCGAGCTGCTGGAAGGCGTTGGCGTTGGTGTCGCCGGTGACGTTGAAGGCGAGCAGGATGCCGTTCGGATTCGCCACTCCGGCCGGGCTCGGGCACTGCGACTGGTTGCCGATCAGGTTCGACTTGGCGGGGTTGAGCTCGACCACGGCATAGATGCTTTCGTTGATCGGGCTGACCATGATGAGCGGCTCGACCTGGGTAGCCGCGGCCGCGGCGTTCACCGCGTTGATCAGCTGCGTCAGGTCCTGAGCGATGCCGGTGGGGGTGGTGGCGCAGACCACCACCGTGCCGCCGGTGGCGGTCGCCGGCGTGGCGCCATTGGGGGTGAGGACCAGCGACGGGGCGGCGGGATTGAGCTGGAAGATCGGCGTGCTGAACACCCCGCGCAGCGTCAGGATGTCGGAGCCGTCCTGCGCCTTCGGCGAACCGGCGAAGCCGATGGCGATCTGGTCGGAAACCGCCCCGCCGACGTTGTTGCGCACCGCGACCGCGCCGTAGGCCTCGTTCGCCGTACCCGCCTGCAGCACCGCCGGGAAGCCGCCGCGGCCGGCCTCGCGGGCCAGGCGCACGATCTCGTACTGGGCGACACGCAGCGACTGCTGCATTTCGCTGACCTGGGTCTGCACCCGGGCCAGCTTGTTGTGGAAGTCGAACAGGGCGAGGGCGGCCAGGATCACCTCGACCGAGATCAGGGTCGCCGCCACCACCTCGATCAGGCTGAAGCCGCGCTCGCGGCGGCGGCCACGCCTCGTCGGCCCGGTGGTCTCTTGGGCAGCCGTGTTCATCGCCGGCATCTCCTCAGAAAGCCTTCAGGAAGCGGATGATCGTCGTCCGATGGGCGCCTGCCGGACCGACCGGCGAGACGCTCTTGACCTGCACCTGTTGCTGGAGGATCTGCACCTCGTCGACAGGCGAGCCGGCAGCGAGCGGAAAATCGAAAATCTGATCGTCGTCGGTATCGTAGATGTTGTACTGGGTGATGGTCTCGAGGCGCGTCCAGACGCTCAAGGGATTGGCGGGCCGGGTCGTGGTCCATTGCAACGTCACCGGGTCCAGGAACTCGGTGTTCAGCAGCTGGGTTCCGGATTGCAGCTGGATGGTTGGCTGGGTGAACGGCATGCGGGCGAAGTCCTCTTCCTTCGACTTCGCGTAGTTGGTTACGCGGGTGTAGTCGGCGCCTGCCATGTTGTCGGTCATCGCCCGGGTGAACAGCGGGATGATGCCGATGGCGGCGACGCCGATCAACGCCGCGGCGATCAGCGCCTCGACCATCGAGAAGCCGCTCTGGCGTCGGGACGCGGGGCCGGTTCTGCAGGATCTCATCCGCGATCGCTCCCCTTTGGGTTGTGGCCGTGGCGGGCTCGGAAGGACGCCCCGCGGCGCAAGAGACACTGCAAAGCCTCAACAGCAATGCCGGTGCCAGCCGCGGCGGCCTCCGGCCTCGCGGCCTCAAGCTTCGACCGGTCAGTGGTTTGGCTCGTCCGCCTCGACTCCGGCAGGCAGGACTCGGTTGGCCGGCACGCTACCTTCAGTAACAAAAATGTCGCGAGAGAAGAACAGGCGCGCCAGGGTGCCGCCGCCCTGGCGGTCGTCGAGGCGGATGCGGCCGCCGTGGAGGGTGACGATGCGATGGGCGAGCGCCAGGCCCAGGCCGACGCCGCCGGCGCGGCCGGTGGCGAAGGGGTGAAAGAGGCGCTCGCGCAGCTCGGCCGGAACGCCCTGTCCGCGGTCGGCGACGGTCAACTCGACGCCTGCCGGCAGGTCGTCCACCGTCACCTCCACCGGTCCCGGGCGGCCGGCCTCGCGCTCGGCCTGGGCGGCGTTGTGCAGCACGTTGCGCAGCGCCCGCTCGATGAGCTGAGGGTCGCCGTGCAAGGCGACGTCACCGCTGCCGGGAGCGTGCACCTCGACGGCGATGCCGGCGAGCGCCGGATCGGCCGCCGCGCGGCGGGCCAGGGCCGTCATCGAGAACAGCCGCGGGCGGGCGGTGCCCGGCCGGGCAAAGGCCAGGAAATCCTCGAGCACCCGTTGCAGGTGGTCGGACTCGTGGCGGATCTCGGCCAGGAAGTCGGCGATCGATTCCTCGTCCGGACGGCGCTCGATCAGCGTCAGGTAGCCGCGCAGCGTGGCCAGGCTGTTGCGCAGCTCGTGGGCGACGCCGGCCGCCATCTCGCCGACCGTATCCAGGCGGTCGGCGAGGCGGCTCTCCTCGGCCCGCCGGCGCGCCTCGGTGAGGTCGGCGAACAGCACCAGGAAGCCGCGCGCGGCGCCGTCGTCGCGGCGCAGCGGATGGACGCTCAAGCCCAGGGTCGCCGCCTCGCCGCCGGTGCGGCGCAGCGTGCACTCCCGGCGCTGGACGGGTTTACCCAGAGCGGTCGCCGCTTCGAGCAGCGCCAGCAGCTCGGGGTGCGGCGCCAGCAGCTCGTCGAGCCGCGGCGGCGACTCGCCGGCGGCGGGCGGCACCACGCCCAGGAGGCTCGCGCCGAGGGCGTTGAGCGACAGCACGCGGCCGTCGCGGCCGAGCAACAGCAGGCCGCTCTCGAGACTGGCGGCGAGCGTCCGCTCGAGCGCCGCCAGGTCGTCGTCGGCGCGGCGCCCGTCCGGCGCGCCGGCCGCCAACGCGCGCTGGCGCTCGCCGAGCGCCTCGAGGGCGCGCTCCAGGGTGGCGATCAGGAACTCGGCCTCGTCCTCGCCCGCCGCGGCCGGCGTGCCGAGCTGGCGGGCGCGGGCGAGCAGCTGCTCGTACGGCGTCAGCAGGCGGCGCAAGGAGAGCAGGACCAGCAGCACCAGAGCGCTGTTGACCGGCAGCACCAGCCAGCACAGCAGGCGGACCGCGCGCAGCTGGGCGCCGAGGGTGGCGGCGTCGAGGTCGACCCGGACGTAGAGCGCGGAGCCTCCCGGCGCGCCGGCAGCCGGCGCCGCCATCAGCGGCACGACGGCGGCGACCTCGTCCGGCAGGTCGGCGTCGGGGCCGTTGGCGAAGGGCGCGGCGGCGAACGGTCCGCCGGCGGTGTGCAGCGGCGGCAGCTCGCCGGTGCTCGCCAGCGGCGCGCCGGCGGCGTCGAGCAGGGCGACGCCGCGGGCGCCCGGCGCCAGCAGGCGGAGCCGGTCGCCGGACGGTGCGCGCGTGCCTCCCGCCTCGCCGGCCACCAGCAAGCGGACGGCAACGGCGCGCGCCAGCCGCTCCGCCTCCTGCTGGCGCTCGTCGCGCAGGCCCAGCAGGGCGCCGCGGTAGGAGAACAGGGTGAAGGTCGAGACCACCACCAGCAGCAGCAGCGCCGCCGGCAGCAGGAAGAGCACCTCGTCGCGCAGCCCGAGGCGCGATCGTCTCCCCGGATCGTCGCGCCCGTCGTCTCCCGGGTCCGGCGGGTTCGGCGGGTTCGCCGGGCTTGGCGGACTCGGCGCGCTCGGCGGCGCGCTCATAGCAGGCCGGCGTACCAGGCGGCGAGCTCGCGGCCGGCGAACAGCGCGGTGAGTCCCCCCAGCGCCAGGAAGCTGCCGAACGGCAGCTTCGTCCGCATGCCGGCGCCGCCGCGCCAGATCAGCGCCAGGCCGGTCAGGGCGCCGGCGAAGGAGGCGAAGAACAGCGCCACCAGGGTGCCACGCCAGCCCAGGAAGGCGCCGATCAGGGCCAGCATCTTGACGTCGCCGAGCCCCATGCCCTCCTCGTGGCGCAGCAGGTACCACGCTCCCCAGATCGCCAGCAGGATCGCCGCGCCCAGCAGCGCCCCGAGCACCGCCTGCCGCAGGCCCCCCCAGGGCAGCCAGGGTTGCAGGGCAAGGCCGGCGGCGATGCCGGGCAGCGTCAGCCGGTCGGGCAGCAGCAGGTGCTCGAGGTCGATCAGGCCGAGCGCGATCATCAGGCAGCAGAAGAGCGCCGCCGCCGGCGCCGCCAGGGGCAGGCCGAAGCGTTCGAGGCAGCCGACGAACAGCAGCGCGGTGAACGCTTCGACCAGCGGATAGCGCCAGGAGATGGGCGCCTTGCAGGCGCGGCAGCGGCCGCCGAGCAGCGCGAACGACAGCAGCGGCAGGTTGTCGTGGGCCGCGATCGGGGTGCCGCACGCCGGGCAGGCGGAGCGCGGCAGCACGGTCGAGAGGCCGCGCGGCAGGCGGTGGACGACGACGTTGAGGTAGCTGCCGGCGATCAGACCAAGCAGCGCCGCATAGGCGTCGAGCAAGAGACGCGGGAGCACGATCGCCGGATTCTACGCGAGCCGCCCCGGCGACCGCCGGCCGGCGCCGGCCGGTGCGAACAGCCAGCCTGCCGTGGCGAGCAGGGCGGCGAGGCTCACCGCCGCGCCCCACGGCAGCAGCCGCTCGCCGTAGCGCAGCGCCAGCCGGTGCTCCCCGGGCGGCAGCGCCACGCCCAGCTGGCCGGCCGCGGTCGGATAGACCGGCAGCGGCGCGCCGTCCACTTCCGCCCGCCAGCCGTCGTCAAAGGTGGTGGCGACGACGAAGAAGCCTCCCGCCGCGGCCCGGTAGCGGAGCTCGATGCGCCCGGCGGCGTCGCGGAAGGCGAGCAGTTGCGGCGGGGCCGGGTAGCGGAACGTCGCGGGCGGCGCCGCGGCGCGCACGCAATGCTCCTGGCGGGCGACGGCAAAGCCCTGGCTGCGGGCCACGTAGAGCGCCGAGCCGTAGCTGGGATGGAAGCTGACCTGCGGCACGAAGCGGTAGACGGGCAGGCGGAAGGGGTTCCACACCGCGCGGCGCGATACCGGCGCCGGGGGAGCCGGGGGAGCCGGGAGCGCCGGGGGCGCCGGGAAGGCGGGGGGCTGCCGGACGGGGACGTCCTCGGGCAGGCCCGCGGCGGTGGATTCACGCAGCAGCATGCCGCCCACGCCCCAGGCGCCGAGCAGGCGCAGCGCCATCTCGGGTTGCTGGCGCAAATCGGCGTGGAGCACGCGCAAGGTGGCCGAGCCCCAATGCGTGAGCATCCGGTCGAAGTCCTCGTCGAGGGCGTAGGGCACCTGCCAGAGCGCCGCCGAGTAGGGCAGCAGGCGGTCCAGCAGCGCCCGCGCCAGCGCCTGGTCGGCGTCGCCCCTGGCGAGCGGCAGCTGGCGCTCCTCGGGGACCGCCTGCACGAACAGCCGCACGCCCACCGGCGCCAGCCGGCGCAGCAACGGCGGCGCCTCGCGGTACTCGGCGACCGGCACGGTGCGCACCAGGCCGCCGCAGTAATGCCAGAGATCGCCGGCCAGCAGCGCCACGGCGAGCACCGACAGCAGCCCGGCGCGCGGGCGCCGCCAGCGGCAGAGCGCCAGCAGCGCGACCACGGCCGCCGTCGTGGCGACCGCCGCCCATGCCTCGCGGCGCAGGAAGGCCAGGCCGCGGGCGAGCGTCCGCGGGGTGACCGGCAGCGGCGCATGCTCGGTCAGGAAGGCTCCGGCGGCGCCGGGCGCCAGATACAGCACCCCGGCCAGCACCCCGGCGGTGGCGAGCATCACCAGGCCGAGCGCCAGCGGCAGGTCCGCGGCCCGCTCACGGCCGGCGCGGCGCTCGTCGAGCAGGCGCTGCCAGCCGAGCGCGGCCGCGAAGGCCAGCGGCGCGACGGCGAGCAGGATGAAGCGCTCGGGATAACGCATCGCCGCGAGCGGCGGCAACAGCCGGCGCAGCGGCTCGTAGAGCGGGTTGTGGCGGCCGAGGGCGAGGAAGCCGCCGGCCGCCAGGCACAGCACCCAGGCGCCGCGCCGCGGGATCGGCCAGGCGCAGACCGCCGCGGCGCCGAGCAGGGTCACCAGCAGCCCGGGATAGATCGCCACCACGTAGGGGAAGTCGCGGTCGTGCAAGCCGCGGCCGAAGAACAGGCCCTCGCCCTGGCGCGCCGGGTCGCCGAAGACCCGCGGGAAGACGGTCTCGGCCAGGCGCTCGGGTGGCGACGACCAGAGGGTCGCCTCCGCGGCCGGCAGGCCGCCCGAGCGGACGGTGCCGGCCAGGCGGCCGGCGGTCGGCACCAGCTGCACCGCGGCCAACGCCACCGCGGCGACGATCGGCACCAGCACCCGCCAGGCGGCAGCCGGCCGGCTGGGCAGGGCGGCGGCGGCGAGCGCCAGCAGCCCGAGGCCGCTGACCACCACGGTCGACGGCTCGCCGTTGAGCAGCTGCATGGCGAGCCCCAGGCCGGCGATCAACGCCGGCCGTGTTCCAGCACCGCCGGTGGGCCGGCGCAGGGCCTCGTCGCCGAAGGCCAGCACCCATGGGAACCAGGCCATGCTGCAGAACAGCGTGTAGGCGTTGAGCAGCGACAGCAGCGCGCCGCTGCCGGTGTAGCCGACCGCCGCCAGGGCGGCGGCGCCGCGCCCGGCGCCCAGCCGCCGGGCGAGGTGCCAGGCGCCGCCAAAGGCGATGGCGGCGTGGAGCACCGCCAGCACGCTCAGCGCGTAGGCCGGCGGCAGCGGCAGCACCAGCCAGGTCGGCGGATAGAACGCCGCGTAGCTGGGATTGGAAAGGATGGGCTGGCCGCCGTTGAGCCAGGGGTTCCAGAGCGGCGGCACGCCGGCCGCGACCAGGTTGCGGAAGCAAACCCGCAACGGCAGATGGAAGAGCAGGACGTCGCGGCTGGCCAGCGCGCGGCTGGGCGGCAACAGCCGGCCGAACAGCACCGCCAGCCAGGCGCTGCCGAGCACGGCTGGCGCGAGCGACCGCCTCACAGTTTCTGCGGGTAGCGCACCATGAAGCCGTCGGCCCAGACAATGTCGCGATCGTAATCGGTGGGATCGAAGGCGGTGACGTTGTACTGGTCGCCCTCCGCCGTCTTGTCGCGGCCGAGGCTGCGGATCGCCATCACCTGGGCCGCGTGCGGGTTGTCGGTGCGCAGGTAGTACTGGTAGGGACTCTGCCAGCCGTCGAGCGTCGGGATCGCCTGGATGTACTGCGACACCAGCACCGTGGTCAGATCCGACGGTTGCAGCTGAGTGCCGTACTGGGTGAGGTCGACGACGCTGGCGCTGGCGCCGGCGGCGGCCGCCGCCGACTGGTCGGTGAGCCAGGAGAACATCGCCGTGCCGATCACCTTCATGTCACCCATGGTGCGCTTCTGCTTGGCCTTCTGCATGGCATCGAGCAGGTTCGGGATCAGCATCGCGGTGATGATGCCGATCACCGCGACCACGATCAGGATCTCGATCAGGGTGAAGCCGGTCTCCCTCTTTCGCCTTATTTGCAAATGGCAATTCATCACATTTTCCCCCAGTCCAGCTGAGCGTAGCGAGGGATTTGGCAATAGCTGTGCCAATCCGTTGCAGTTGGGGAAAGCTTGATTCCAAGGGATTTCGCGGCGGCGATCGGCGGCGAGTGCCAAAAAAAGGCCATCGCTCGGGCCAAGCGTTGTCAGTTGGCGGGAGCCGCGGCGTAGGCGGCGACGATGCGGCGCATCCGCTCGACGCCGCGGTCGAGCTCGGCGAGCGGCAGGTGCTCGTCGGCGCCGTGGATGCCGCCGCCGTCGTCGGGGCCGAGCGCGAAGGGCGCCAGCCCGTAGGCCGGCACGTTGCGCTCGCGAAAGAAGCGCGAGTCGGTGGTGCCGGCGTCCAGCATCGGCGCCACCGGCGCCTCGCGGCCGAGCACCCGCCGGATGGCGTCGTACAGGCGGCCGGCGGCCGGCGAGGCGGGGGCCGGCGGCGCGCTCAGCAGCACCTCGACCTGCAACCGCGGCCCCAGCGCCGCGCGCACCGCGGCGAGGTAGGCCGCGCCGTCGGTGTCCGGCAGCAGCCGGATGTCGATCTTGGCCTCGGCATCGGCCGGGACGACGTTGATGCGGTCGCCGCCGGCGACGGCGGTCACCTGGACGGTGTCGAGAAACAGGCTGGCCATGCCGGGAAAGATCGGCTGGCGCGGACCCTGCTCGCCGATCACCTCGTCGATGTGGGTCAGCATGTGCTGCCAGTGCTGGTTGTGCAACGGCGCGATCGCCCGCAGGTAGTCGCGCACCGGGGGCGTCACCCGCCACCGGCTCGGCAGGGCCAGCAGCCGCGCCAGCCCGGCGATCAGCTGGTGGTTGGCGCTCTCGACGTTGAGCGCCGAGCCGTGGCCGCCGCGGCCGTGCGCGCTCACCCGCAGCCACAGCGGCCGCTTCTGCGCCACCTCGACGCCCCACCACAGCAGGCGGTCGGTGAACTGGTTGCGGCCGCCCTCGCCGATCACCCCCTCGACGCCGGCGAACAGCTCGGGATGGCTGGCGAGCAGCCAGGCGGCCCCCTGGCCGCCGCCATTCTCTTCGTCGGCGACCGCCAGGAAGAGCACGTCGCGGTCGAGCGCCACCCGCCGCCGTGCGAGGTCCACCAGCGCGGCCAGGCCGCAGATCCCCAGGCCCTTGTCGTCGAGGGTGCCGCGTCCCCACAGCCTGCCCTCGCGGATCAGGCCGGCGAAGGGCGGCGCGGTCCAGCCCGGCCCCGGCGGCACCACGTCCATATGGTGGAGCAGCAGCAGGGCGCGCCCGCCGCCGCGCGGCGCGGTCAGTCGTGCCGAGAGGCTGGCCCGCCCGGTGGGCGACAGCCACAACCGGCTGGGGATGCCTTCGCGCGCCAGGATGGCGGCGAGATAGGCGGCGGCCTGGCGCTCGTTGCCTGGCGGGTTGGTGGTGTCGATCTGCACGTAGCCGCGCAGCCAGCCGGCGGCCTCGGACAGGCCGCCGGTGCCGCGGGGGGAGGCCGCCCGGGCGGCCGGCGGAGAGAGTCCCGGCGCGGCGGTCAAGTCGGCGCCGAACGCCGCGACCAAGGCGGCGCCGAACGCCGCAGTCAAGGCGGCGCCGAACGCCGCAGTCAGGGCGCCGGCCTGCGCCAGCCGCAGCGCGCGGCGCGGCATCAGAGCACCAGCCGGCGCACCAGCTTGCGGTAGAGGTCGACCCCCTGCAGGAAGCCGGGCAGGGCCAACCGCTCGTTCTGGCGGTCCACCTGGTAGGTGTCGGTGCTCATGATGTAGAAGGGCGAGAAGCCGTACGACGGCACGCCGGCGGCGCGGAAGAAGCGCGAGTCGGTGGCGGTCCAGGGCAGGAAGAACGGCCCGGCGGTGAAATCCGGATACTCGGCCCTGACGGTGGCGAGGATCGCGCGGAACGCGGGATGGTCGGTCGGGCTGGGCATCGGGCTGCCGGGCACCTCTTCGAGCCTGGTGTGCAGTCCATACAGCAGCCACGGCGGCAGCAGCTGGTCCTGCACGTCGGCCGCCCGCAGGCCCGGCAGCAGGTGCAGCATGATCAGCAGTTGATAGCCGCCGCCCAGGGCCGGTTCGACGTGGAAGGGCACCGCTTCGTTGCGCAGCATCGACTGTACGTAGGCAGGCATGGCGCGAAAGGCGCCGGCGTTGGTCAGCAGGTCCGCCGGATGTAGCAGCGGCTCGCGCATCTGCGCGCTGTCGCGGCTGGGGCCGTAGGCCTCGAGCACGGCGGCGACCTGGGGCAGCAGGTGGAGGTCGGTAACGGTGTAGCCGCGGTCCTTCAGGAATTGGCGGAGGCCCTCGAGCCGCTCGCGGCTGTCGCTGCAGACGGTGAGCCTGGCGAAGTGCTTCTGCCCGATCTCGGTGCCCCAGTACTTGCCCGCGGAGCGGGACAGGACGTCGGCCGTGCCGCTGCCGGAAAGCGCCGCCCAGCGGCTGGGCGTTGGCGCGGTGCGGGAGCGGGCCTCGACCGTGCCGCCCTCGGTGAGCACCGCCCAGAAGCTGTGCACCAGCTCCGGCCGGTGGCGGATCACCCATTGCGCGCCGAGGCGGCTGTCGCCGGCCTCCTCGTCGCCGGTCGCCAGCAATAGCACCGACCGGCGCAGCGGCTTGCCGCTCCGTTTGAGATCGATCATCGCCAGCAGCTCGGCGATGCCGACGCTCTTCATGTCGAAGACGCCGCGGCCCCAGATCCAGGGCAGCTCGATGTGCGCCGCGAACGGCGGGTAGATCCACTCGCGGGGGTCGACGTCGGTGACGTCGATGTGGCTGTGCAGCACCAGCGGGTGCCTGTCCTGGCCCTCGAGGCGGGCGAAGAGGTTGGCGTGCTTGCCGTCCAGCACCTCGATCTCGGCGGGGATGCCGGCGGCCGCCAGCTGCGCGGCGAGGAAGCGGGCGCCGGCCACCTCGTTGCCGGTCGCCCGGCTGGTGTCGATCTGGACGTAGCGCTGCAGCAGCTGGACGGTCGGGTCGTGCTGGTAGTCGTGCTCGGTCCAGCGCATCTCCTCGCCCGGCGCCGCCGGCCGGTCGAGGGTGGCGACCATGCCCCAGCCGGCGGCGATCACCAGCAGCAGGCTGCCATACAGGGCGACCCGGGAGGCCAGCTGCAGACGCCGCTCGAAGAGGGGGGGACGGGACATAGGGCGCAAATCATACTCCCCGCCCCCGCTCTCCGCCCGCCCCCGCTCTCCTCTCCCCGCCGGACTTCGCTATGCTGCGGTGCCGATGAACACGGCGCCCGCCGCCCCTCTCCCCGCCGGCACGGTCCGCCCGAGCCGCGCCCGCTGGTGCCTGCTGCTGGGGGGCGCCGGGGCCGTGCTCGGCTACCTGGCGATCGAGCTGTGGCAGCTCGGCGGCGGCCTGGGCTGGCCGCTCGACGACAGCTGGATCCATTTGCAGTTCGCGCGCAACCTGGCCGCGGGCCACGGCCTGTCGTACAACCCCGGGGAGCTGGTCACCGGCTCGACCGCGCCGTTGTGGACGGCGCTGCTGGCGCTGCTCGCCTACCTGCCGGGCAGCCCGCTCGCCTGGGCCCAGCTGGCCGGCGCGCTGCTCTACCTGGGAGGCATCGACGCCACCTGGCGGCTGGCGCGCGAGCTCGGCCTGGCGCCGGGGCTGGCGGCGCTTGCCGGCTGCCTCACCCTCGGCACCGGCTGGCTGGTCTGGTCGGCGCTGTCGGGCATGGAGATCCCGCTGTTCGTGCTGCTGTCGACCTGGGGGATGGTGTTGCACCTGCGCGAGCGGGCGGCGGACCCCACAGCGGAGTCCGGCGACGGCGGTGCCCGCGGCGCCGACAGCAGCCCAGAGACCGGCGCGCCGGTGGTGGCCAGCGCGGCCGGCGCTGCGGCCGGCCTGCCGCTCTCCTTCGCCGTCCTGGCGCTGGCGGCGCTGGCGCGGCCCGAGGGGCTGCTGTTGCTGGCGCTCGCCGTGCTCGACCGGTGCTTGCGGTTCCGCCGCGACGGTGGTTCGCCGGCGCCGCTGCGCTGGCAGCGCCCGCCGTTCGCACGCCTCGCCGCCGGCGGTCTGCTGGCGGTGTGCGCGCTGGCCGGACCGCTGCTGTTCTACCGCGCCGCCGGCGGCTCGTTCCTGCCCACCACCTACGCCGCGAAGGGGGGCGAGCTGCGGCGCCTGCTGCCCGACCTGCAGTACGTCTATGGGGTGATGGGCATCCTGCTGCGCGCGCAGCCGTACATGACTTTGCTCAGCTTCGGCGGCGCGGCGGCGCTCGCGGCGCGCCTCGGTTCGCGCCGCGACCGCGGCCTGCTGCCGGGGCTGTGGCTGGTGGCGCTGCCCCTGGCCTACTCCACGCTCAGCCCCGCCGGGGCGAAGATGCTGGCCGGCAACTTCGGCCGCTATTACTTCCCGCTCTTCCCGGTGGTGGCGGTGCTGGGCACGGTGGCGGTCGAGGGCGTCGCCGGCGCGCTGCGCCCGGCGGTGGCGGCCGGCAAGGTGCGGCTGCCGGTCGGCCCGCTGCTGGTGGCGGTGCTGCTCTGGCCCACCGCATCCAACCTGTTGCAGTGCGGCGGCATCTATGCCCGCAACCTGGCGAACGTCGAAGCGAGCGACGTGCGCGCCGCGCGCTGGCTGGCGCCGCGGTTGCCCGCCGGCGCGCTGCTGGCGGTCAACGACATCGGCGCCTTCAAGTACCTGCTCCCCAATCGCATCGTCGATCTCGCCGGCATCGCCAATCCCGAGCTGCGGCAGGAGGTGCAGCGGCAGCAGGCGGGCGGCGTGCCCTGGGAGCGGGCGATGGCCGCCGCCGTCGCCAGCCGGCGGCCGGACTACGTCGCCATCTTCCCGGCCTGGCTGCCGCACCTCGCGGCCGAGCTGGGCCTGCGGCCGGTGGTGAGCCTGCGCATCGCCGACAACATCACCATGGGGGCCGACGAGCTGGTGGTCTACAGCACGCCCTGGACGCGGTATCCGCTGCGGCGCCTGCCGGGCGATCCGGGGTAGCCGGCGCGCATGAGGAGCGCGCACGACAGGCAGCGCCCGCGGGGCGGCGGTCTCCGCGGCGGGTTGCTGCGCGTGGCGTTGGTGCTGGCGATCACCGCCGGCCTGCTGGCCGTGGCCGAGGGCGGGACGCGGATCGTCCTGCGCCTGCGCACCGGCGTCTGGCCGCACACCTGGGCCAGCCGCATCCGTGCCCAGCAGGACGCGGCGCTGCGGCTCTACCGCCGCCATCCGTACCTCGAGACCGCGCCGCGGGAGGGCGCGCGGGTCCACGCCTTCGGCAAACAGGCGAGCTTCAACGCGCTGGGCTACCGCTCACCCGAACGGCCGCTCGCCCGGCCGCCGGCGGCGCTGCGCATCCTCTGCGCCGGCGGTTCGACCACCTTCGACCTGCTGGCGGCCAGCGACGACCGCACCTGGCCCTGGCGGCTGGAGCAGCGGCTGCGGCGGCAACGGCCGGGCGTGGAGGTCTGGAATGCCGGCTTTCCGGGCTGGACCTCGCTCGAGAGCCTGATCTCGCTGGCGCTGCGCGACGTCGATCTCGGGCCGGCGCTGGTGGTCGTCTATCAGGGCGACAACGACCTGCAACCGGGCGGCTACCAGCCCTTCGACCGTCAGTACGAGCATGGCCATGCCGAGCTCACCCTGCAGCCGCTCGGCTTCGACCGGCCGCCGCTGCCCTGGCGCGCGCGCAGCGTGCTGCTCGAGCGCCTGGCGGCGGCCTGGGCGCGGCCGGGCGATCCCTGGTCGAGCCTCGATCCGCGGCAGCCGCGGCATCCGCGCCTGGCGCCTGGCGCCGCCGGCACTTTTGCCCGTAACCTGCGCTCGCTGGCGGCCGTCGCCCGCGCCCATGGCGCACGGGTGGCGCTGGTGACCCAGACCATCCGCATCCGGCGGCGCCAGCAGGCCGACGACCTCAAGTACCTGGCGCAATGGTTGCCCGGCCTGGTGCCGGCGGCGGCGCCCGGCGAGCTCGAGCAGCTCAATGCGGCGCTGCGCGGCATGCACGGCGAGGAGGGGGTGCAGGTGGTGGACGCCGCGGCGCAGGTCGGCTGGCAGGACGAGGATTTCGGCGATCCGCTGCACTTCTCCGACCGCGGCAGCGAGCGCTTCGCCGACTACCTGGCCACGGCGCTGGCGCTGCCCGCGGCGGCGCCCGCGTCAGGGCTCGCCGCGGGCGGCGGCGCCCAGGTGGATGAGGCGATCGACCGGCGCGAACTCGTCGCGCAGCAGCGGCACGTCCACGGCCTCGAGCCCCACCGCCATGCGGGCGCGGGCGATGCTGGTGAACGGCGGATCGAAGCCCGGCAGCTGGCGGTCCAGCTCCACGGCGTGCGCCAGCAGGCTCGGCCGTGACAGCCCCGGGCGGTCCGTGGCCAGGACCAGGACGTTGCTGGCGCCCCCGACCCGGAACAGGTAGACGGTGGCGAATCGCTCGAGCACCGTGCGGTACATCGCCTTCGAGAAAGGGTCGCCCAGGCCGGCGGCGAGGTTGAGGCCGAAGCTGCCGCCGGCGGCGAGGCGGCGCTTCACCTCGTCCAGGAACTCGATGGTGGTGAGGTGGAAGGGCACGCTGCGGCCGATGTAGGTGTCGCAGTAGATGACGTCCCAGGCGCGGCCGCCGGCGCCGGCCAGGAAGCGCCGAGCGTCGGCGATGGTGATGGTGGTCCGCGGGCTGGCGTGCAGCAGCAGGAAGCGCTGGGCGATCTCCGGCACCGCTGGATCGATGTCCACGTAATCGACGTGGAGCCCGGCGAGCCGGCGCTGCAGGTAAGAGCCCACCGAGCCGCCGCCCATGCCCAGCGAGAGCAGGCTGCGTGGCGGCGGCGCGAGCAGCAGGCTGGCGGCCGCGAACCGCGCGTACCGCATCGCCGGCTCGCCGTCCGCCACTCGCACCGCCGCCTGCTGGACGCGGTCGCTCTCGAGATAGCGGACGCCCATCCGCTCTCTCACCACCAGGGTCTGGTAGGGGGTGGTGCGCTCGTAGAGCAGCTCGGCCTCGGTGCGGGTGCGCGGCAGGAATGCGGCGCCGGCGGCCGCCAGCACCAGCGTGGCGAGCACCACGGCCGGCAGCGCGCGCGGTGGTGATGGGGTCGCGGCGGGCTGCGGCGGTCCTGGCACCGCGGCAGCCAGGGCGGTGGCGGCGGTCGCCGCGGTCAACAGCGCGAGGACGTGGCGCAGCTCGAAGAAGGGGATCAGCAGGAAGGTGGCGATCAGCGTGCCGCCCAGGCTGCCGAAGGTGGAGAGGGCGTAGAGCCGGCCGGCGGTGTCGCCGAGCCGCCCGAGGTCGCGCGCCGCCAGGCGGACGGCATAGGGGGAGACGGTCGCGAGCAGGACGCTGGCCGGGCCGAACAGCGCCGCGGCGGCGATCAGGGTGCCGCCCGGAGTGGCGCCCGTCCAGTCGCCGAGCGCTCCGGCCAGGCGCGAGCCGGCGAGCAGCAGCGCCGCCTCGCAGGCGGCCGCCAGCGCCAGCAGGCGGGCCAGCGCCGCCAGCGACGGTTGGCGGTCGGCGAGCCGCCCGCCCCACAGGTAGCCCAGCGACAGGGCGGCCAGGAAGACGCTGATGATCGATCCCCAGACGTAGACGCTGTTGCCGAAGTAGGGGGCAAGGATGCGGCTCGACAGGATCTCGAGCGCCATCAGCACGCCGCCGCAGGCGCCGACCACCCAGAAGAACCGCAGCCGCGAGAGCATGCGGGTACAATACCCCGGCCCGCCGGCGCGGTTCCCGCCGCTGGCGGAGGCAGCCGGCCGACGAGAGCGGGGAGATGGGGAGATAGAGCGATCCATGACCACGACCACCACCCAGCAGGTCCCCTATCTCGACCTCGGCCGCGCCCGGCAGCGGATCGCCGCGCCGCTCGAGGAGCGGTGGCGGCGCATCCTCGCGGCGAGCGCTTTCGTGCTCGGGCCCGAGGTGCGGGAGCTCGAGCAAGGCTTCGCCGCCTGGCTGGGCGCCGAGGCCTGCGCGGCGGTCGCCAACGGCACCGACGCGCTGGTGCTCGCCCTGCGCGCCCTCGGTGTCGGCGGCGGTGCCGGCGACGAGGTGATCGTCCCCGCGTTCAGCTTCTTCGCCACCGTCGAGGCGGTCGTCCTGGCGGGCGGCGTGCCGGTGTTCTGCGACGTCGAGGCCGCCACCTTCAACCTCGATCCCGCAGATGCGGCAGCGCGCATCACGCCGCGCACCAAGGGCATCCTCGGTGTCCACCTCTACGGCCGGCCGTTCGACGCCGGACAGGTGCTGGAGCTGTGCGACCGCCATGGGTTGTGGCTGCTCGAGGACGCGGCCCAGGCCCACGGCGCCGTCTACCGCGGGCGGCGGGTCGGAACCCTGGGCCGCCTCGCCGCCTGGAGCTTCTATCCCACCAAGAACCTGGGCTGCTTCGGCGACGGCGGCGCGGTGACCGGCAACGACAGCGAGCTGGTGGAGCGGGTGCGGCGGCTCGCCAATCACGGCCAGGACTCGCGCTATCACCACGTCGAGATGGGGGTCAACAGCCGCCTCGACAGCCTGCAGGCGGCGGTGCTCAACTGCCGCCTGCCGCTGCTCGAAGCCGACAACGCGCGGCGGCGCGAGCTGGCCCGCCGCTACCACGACGGCCTGGCCGGCGCCGGCGACCTGGCGCTGCCGCCCGCCGATCCGCCGGGGTGCCTGTCGGTGTTCCACCAGCTGACGGTGCGGACGGCCCACCGCGACGCCCTGATGCGTCATCTTGCCGGGATGGGAATCGGCAGCTCCGTGCACTACCCGACGCCGCTGCACCTGCAACCTGCCCTCGCCGGCACCGCGGCGGCGGCGAACCCGGCGAATCCGGCGAACGCGGGCGACCTGCCGGAGGCCACGCGGGCCGCCGCCGAGGTGCTGTGCCTGCCGATGTACGCCGAGCTGCGGGACGAAGAGGTGGAGGCGGTCTGCGAGGCGGTGCGCGGTTTCTTCACCGGCCGGCCATGAGGAAGAGCCGGTGCCGGTAGGAGTAACATGAACCAGGCAGCAACCCGGAGGAGCCCCTACTCGTGAAGAAACCGCGCGTGGCCGTCATCAGGACCAAGCCCGAAACCGTGCTCGAGGACGTCGGGCGGACGATGGAGCTGGCCGACGTGCGCGCTCACCTCGCCGCCGGCGCCACCACCATCCTCAAGGACAACATCTCGTGGCACTTCCCTTTCCCCGGGGCCAACACCACTCCCTGGCAGCTCGAAGGGACCATCGTCAAGCTGCGGGAGATCGGCCTGGGCGACCAGGTCTGCGTGCAGAACAACACGGTGGTGACCGATCCCAAGAAGGGCGAGCGGCTCAACCGCTACCTGCCGGTGCTCGAGAAATACGGCGTGCCGGTGCGCTACAACTGTTTCGCCGACGACCTGAAATGGGTGCGCTATCAGCCCCAGGGCCGCATGCTGGTGCTGCCGCGCATCTATCCCGAGGGGATCACCATCCCGGAGTTCTTCATCGGCAAGAACATCGTCCACCTGCCGACGGTCAAGTGCCACATCTACACCACCACGACGGGAGCGATGAAGAACGCCTTCGGCGGCCTGCTCAACACGCGGCGTCACTACACCCACTCGTGGATCCACGAGACGCTGGTCGACCTGCTCACCATCCAGAAGGAGATCCACAGCGGCATCTTCGCGGTCAAGGACGGTACCACCTGCGGCAACGGCCCGGGTCCGCGGACCATGATCCCGGTGGAGAAGGACCTGCTGCTCGCCTCGGGTGATCAGGTGGCGATCGACGCCGTGGCGGCCAAGCTGATGGGTTTCGATCCGATGTCGATCAAATACATCCGGCTGGCTCACGAGGCCGGGTTGGGGGTGGGCGATCCGCGCGACATCGAGGTGGTCGGCGAGGACATCTCCGGCATGAACTTCCACTTTTCGGTGGGCGACAACGCGGTTTCTCGTTTCGGCGACCTGGTCTGGTTCGGGCCGCTGCACGGCTTGCAGAAGCTCTTTTTCCGCACGCCGCTGGTTTATTTCTTCGTCTTCGGCTCGTACTTCTACCACGACTTCGCCTGGTATCCGACGATCGGCAAGCGGCGCACCGAGCGCTACAAGCGGACCAGCAAGTGGATGCGCCTCTTCGAGCAATACCCGGAAGCGGCCGAGCTCGATCGGCGAGCGGCGGCCTGAGCCCGCGCGAAGCCGGCGAGCCGGCGGCAGTGGCGCCGGTGGGGTCCGCGCCGGCCGTGGCCGCGGCCACAGACATGGCGGCAGCGCCGGTGCCCATGTCTGCCACTCCTGCCGATACAGCGCCCGCCGATGCGGCTCTCTATCACCTTGGGCGTCGGCTGCTGCCGGCCTTCGGGCTCGGCCTGCTGGTGCTGGCGGGCCTGCTGGGCGCCGCCAATCCCCGGCAGTTCCTGGTCCAGCTGCGCCGTTTCGACTTCGCGCTGCTGGCGCCGATCCTGTTGTTGTCGCTGGTCAACTACGCGCTGCGTTTCGTGCGCTGGGAGCTCTACCTGCGGGCGCTGGGTGCGGTGCTGCCCCACGGCCGCAGCCTCGGCGTCTTCCTGGTCGGTTTCCTGCTGTCGGTGACGCCCGGCAAGGCCGGCGAGCTGGGCAAGGCGTGGCTGGTGCGGGAGTTGGGCGGCGGTCCGGCGTTGCGCGTGGCGCCGGCGGTGCTGGCCGAGCGGGTGACCGACCTGCTGGGCGTCCTGGCGCTGCTGGCGGTGGGCGCCCTGCCCTTCCCGGGCGGCCCGTGGTGGGCGGCGCTGGGAGTCGCCGCGGTGGCGCTGGGCGCGGCGGTCTTCATGCGCGAGCGGTGGGCGGCCTGGCTCTTCGGCCGCCTGGAGCGCCTGCCGCTCGTCGGCCCGCGCGTCGCCGCCCTGGAATCGGTGTACCAGGGGCTGCGCAGCCTGCTGTCGCCGGGTCTGCTGGGAATGGGGCTGCTGGTCGCGGTCCTGGCCTGGGGTGCGGAGGGGGCGGGCTTCGTGATCGCGGTGCGCGCCTACGCGCCGCGCGCCGGCTTCCTGGCCGGAGTCTTCGATTACACCGCCTCCACGGTCCTCGGCTCCGCTTCGATGCTTCCCGGCGGCCTCGGCGCCGCCGACGGCGCGCTCGCGGCGCTGCTGCGGGCGCAGGGTCTGGATACCGCCCGCGCCACCCTGATCACCTTCATCATCCGCGGCGCCACCCTCTGGTTCGCGGTGCTGCTCGGTCTGCTGGCGCTGCCGGTGGTGGCGCACTGGCTGGCGCGGCGCCCCTCCCGGCGGGGGCAGTCCACCGGCGCCGCCGGCTGAGGGGGCGGCAGGCAAGCCGGCGCGGCAAGCGAGTGCGCGCCGAACGCCTGCTGGCAGGGCTCGGCCATCTTTGGCGCCGGTTGCGAACCTGTGGCAGAGTCGATTTGGCCGATGGACAGATCATCCTCCGCCTCCGCGCCCACTGCTCCCGCAGGGAGCAAGGTGCCGCTCGTCCTGGTGCTCGGGGTGGCGTTGGCGTTGCGCCTTGCGCACTGGGTGGCGGTGCGGCGGGCGCCCTTCGTCGGCCAGCTGGCGATGGACAGCTGGGAGTACGACCGTTGGGCGCGCGAGATCGCCGGCGGCGATTGGCTGGGGCACGCGCGCGGGGTCTTCTTCCAGGCTCCGCTCTATCCCTACCTGCTGGCGTTGCTGTATGTGGTTGCCGGCCCGAGTCTGGACGCCGCCTATCTCGTCCAGATCGGGCTGGCGGTGGCGGGTTGCTACGCGCTCTACCGCGCCGGCAGGGCGATAGCAAGTGAACGGGTCGGGCTGGCGGCGGCGGCGCTTGCCGCGGTGTATGGGCCGTTCCTCTTCTATGACGTCCAGCTGCTGAAGGAATCGCTCGCGGTCACCGTCGTCTGTTTCGTGCTGTGGGCGATGGCCTGGGCTGCTGCCCCGGAGGCAGCTTCTGGGGCCGGCGTCATTCCCGCACCGGTGGTTCCGTCCGGTCTGGGTTTGCCGGCCGGGCCGAGAACTGGTGGGCCGAGAACTGGCGGGCCGAGAACTGGCGGGCCGAGAACTGGCGGGCCGCGAACTGTCTGGCCGCGAACTGCCTGGCTGCGAACTGCTTGGCCGCGAACTGAAGGACGGTGGCTGCTGGTTGGCGCGCTGCTGGGGATCCTGGCGCTCTTGCGGGAGAACGCCCTGCTGGTCGTGCCCTTCCTGTTGATGCTGGCATGGAGCGCGGCGCCGGGGTGGGCTGGCGGGCGGACGGCCGGTCCGTTGTCTGACGCCGCGGCGGCCGGGGCCGGGGTCGGGGGATCCGTCGTTCCGGCGGTATCGCCGCGCCGAGCGAGGTGGGCGGCCGGGGCGGGCAGGGCGGGCGCGCTGGTCGCGGGTGCGGTTCTGGTCCTGGCGCCGGTGGTGATGCGCAATGGCTTGGTGGGAGGGGATTTCCTGCCCACCACCTTCCAGGGCGGCGTGAATTTCTATATTGGCAACAATCCGCGTGCCGACGGCACCTACCGGCCGATCGTGCCTGGCAAGCAGACGCCGGAGCTCGAGCGACGGGAGCCGGCGCGGATCGCCGAGCAGGAGCTGGGGCGCCGCCTTGGCGCGGCCGAGGTGTCGCGTTACTGGCTGGACCGTGCCCTCGCCTGGGCGCGATCGCATCCCGGCGACTTCGCGCGCCTGACCATGCGCAAGGTAGGGCTGTTCTGGAGCTGGTACGAGTGGCCCGACGCGGTCGACTACTACGACCTGCGCGGCCAGTCGCCGGTTTACCGCCTGCCGCTGCTCGAGTTCGGTGGTGTGACGTTGCTGGCGGCGCTGGGCCTGGGCTTCCTCCGCGGTGGACGGGCGCGGCGGCTGGCGCCGGCGCTGGTGTTTGCCGGCGCCTGGATGGTCTCGACCGTCGTCTTCTTCCTGTTCGCGCGCTATCGGCTGCCGGCGGTGCCGGCGTTGCTCCTGCTGGCCGCCCTGCCGGTCGCCGGGTTTGTCGAGGCGGTCGAGGCCAGGTGGCGGGGAAGGCGGGGAAGCTCGGTGCCAGGGGAGTTCGGTGCGATTCGCCGGCCCGCGGCGCGTGCCGTCGGCCTTGGGCTGGCGCTTGCAGCGGCGTTCGTGCTGCCCAGGCTGGCCAGCTTCGGGCCGCGCCTCGACCTGGTGCACTTCAACCGCGCCAGGCTTGCCGAAGAGCGGGGCGATACGGCTCTTGCCGGCCAGGAATACGAGGCGACACTCGCGGTGGCGCCTGACGCTTTCCTGGCCTGGCTGGATCTTGGCAACCTCGCCGCCCGGCGCCGGGATTGGCCGGCCGCCCTGCGCTGCTACCAGCGCGCGGCGGCGCTGGAGCCGGCGTCGGACGACGCCGAAAGCAACCTGGGAGGCGTGAACCTCGCGCTGGGCGATCTGGCCGAGGCGGGCCGCCATCTGGACCGAGCGCTGGCGCTGAACACGCGCAGCATGCAGGCGCTGCAGAACGAGGCCCTCCTGCGTCTGCGGCAGGGTGATCTGGCGGCGGCGCGCGACCTCAACCGCCGTGCGCTAGAGATCGATCCTGCGAACCCCGCTGCCCAGCGCCTCCGAGCCCGCCTCATGGGGCCACGGTGACCCGGCCGCGGTCCGTGTGGCGAAGTGTTCCCCAGCGGCGGCGGCCCCCGGCTTCGCGGTTCAGGGCCGCCTCGTGAGGCCGCGGTGGCCGCGTGCTAGCATCCGCCGGTGCCTCCCGCCGAACCGCCGCCGCGGCGCCAGCCGACCTCGGTGGAAACCGATGACTATTTCGACCGCGAGTATTTCCAGCTCCATCCCGGCAAGCGCAAGTACCTGCAATATCTGATCGGTCTCTTGCGAGGCCACGGTGTCGAGAGTGGCCGGGTTCTGGATGTCGGCTCGGGCTTCGGATTCTTCCTCGAAGCGCTGGAGCAGGCCGGCTACGAGCCCCACGGTCTGGAGCTTTCGCCCGAGGCCGTCGCCGCCGCCCGCCAGCGCACCACCGCTCCGATCGCCACCGGTGGCGCCGAAGATCCGTTCCCTTTCCCCGACGCCCATTTCGCCGCCATCACCCTGCTGGACGTCATCGAGCATCTGGACCGCTACCCCGACACCCTGGCCAGCTGCCGCCGCACCCTGGCGCCCGGGGGCAAGCTGATCGTCATCACCCTCAATGCCGGCAGCCTCGCCCGCCCCATCCTGGGCCGCCGCTGGAGCTTCCACCTCGACCCCACCCACATCCACATGTTCTCCGCCACCCGCTTGCGCCAAGCCCTGCAAGTCGCCGGCCTGGTGCCCGAAACCCTCACCACGATCTCCAACTTCTGCAACGTGGGAGAGGGCAATCCAATCCTGAAGCCCCTGCGGCGCATCGGCCGCGTCGTCACCACCCCCTATCTGGGAGACTCCTTGCTGGCAGTGGCGAGGCGTGACTGAAACTCACGGTGTCGGCGGTTCAATTCTGTCCCTGGGCACCATGGTATAGCTCAATAAAATCAAAGCTTTGCGACGAACTCGGCGAGCGCCAGTGCGCCGATCGATTGCGACCTGGGCTGTCGCTGGGCTGTCACGGAATGAAGTTCGCGGCCCTCAAGCCCGGTGCCCTAGTATTACTCCGTTAAGTCATGAGGAGTCATTCTGAAAGATCCTGCGGCAGACTGGGCACCATCCGGCCCAGCGAGCGAGAAGGCTCTGGAAGTTCTGCCGGGTCTGGGGAAGGGTCG
>Ga0210405_10000475_pt1 | contig 53690 bp, 48 predicted proteins | sample IncBWH11MmetaG_FD_155492 | JGI IMG/M metagenome (GOLD analysis project Ga0210405, IMG submission 155492) | Forest soil microbial communities from Barre Woods Harvard Forest LTER site, Petersham, Massachusetts, United States - Inc-BW-H-11-M | ecosystem: Environmental > Terrestrial > Soil >...
TGTCGGGGCTAGCCCTGGTGAATACCGCAAACGTGGTTTTGAAGGCCACGGTAATGCCGGAATGGCGAAAGATTTTTGAAGCGGAGGATTCTGACTTTGGCGGTGGGGCCTAGGTGCCATGGAAGTGTGTTCTTCGACTGAAATGGGTGCCCCAGGTGCCTCGCATTTGGGAACGGGAGACCACGGACCCAAAACCGACCGAAGCAGACCACGATCAGTCCCGGTAAACGCGCTTGTGTTGACTCGCGTGGCCAAGTTCGTACTGGTCGGTTGCACGGAATCACCCGCTTATGGCCGTTGACCTTCGCGGTGCCGCCTACGCTGCGAGCCGGATCAGCTCCACGCTAAAAGGCAGTACTAAACAATTCGGATGGTTGCAGGCCTCTGCAACCAGAAATTATTGTGCGGCAATAAGTTCCCAGGACCCCGCAACCATCCGAATTGACAGTCTGCCCGCCGCAACATCTCGATGTCGCGACCGTAAGACACAGTCGCATCCAAGGGGGGGCGGTTCGAACGGGTCGGTCCGGTCGTGAGTGACGATTATTGAACCTTCCTCGCTTTGTCTCCCGAAGCCGTGTGCATCTTCAGCCTCCTCGTGAGCTTCGACGACGCGTCGTCGTTCTTCGCCGCCCACGCACAAAGCATCTCGAATCGTCCCGACTGAGGTCTGGGATCTCATTCGCTGCCTGCCCCGAGAAAATTTACGTGTTCCTTCTACTTTGTCTTTGAGGCCCGTGGCTGCAATTGGTCGACGATCCGGCTGAAGGTTACCTGGTCAGCGGTGCTGAGACTATTAAGACAAGCGCCGAATATTCTGTTAGCTGCATCTGCCCCTTTGTCTCTCGCTTTTATGCCGGAAGGCGTGATCGTAAGCCTGTAGCGGCGCAAGTCACCTTTTTCACCCTGTCGCCGTAAATAACCGCTCTCTTCCAGCTTCTTGACCAAGAAAGTCATGCTCGGTTTGGGCAACGAAAGCGCGCGGGCGAGATCGGCAGGGAAAGGGTGGGCCTCAACCGTACACAAAATGAACAGACGCTTCGCATCGAGTTCGAGTGAGGACAACTCCGGCTCGGCCCTTTCGAGCACGGAGTGAAGCACATTTACGTTACGTAATAGAAGCTCCCAGGGCCGCATTTTTGAGTTCCCGCTTGACACAATATTAGTTCCATGTGAAACTATTCCATATAGAACAATACCATATTGAATAGTTCCGTATGGTCTGTTCCATGCTACGGGCTTACATACCAAAGGCGCAAGTATAAACACGCCTTCCCGAAAAGGAGATTTCACATGAAATACCGACTTTTGGGCAACAGTGGACTGCGGGTCTCCGAAGCGGTGCTAGGCACTATGACCTTCGGCGACGAGTGGGGATGGGGATCACCGAAGGCTGAAGCGCAGAAAGTCTATGAGACCTACCGCGAGGCAGGCGGAAACTTTATTGACACGGCGAACTTCTACACTAGTGGCACGAGCGAGAAATTCCTGGGTGAGTTCATGCAGGGCCATCGCCAGAGCGTTGTATTAGCCACGAAATACTCCAACGCTGCGCCAGGCAATGATCCGAATGCGGCGGGCAATCATCGCAAGAGCATGATGCAAGCAGTGGAAGCGAGTTTGAAGCGATTGCAAACCGACTACATCGATCTGTACTGGGTGCACATCTGGGATGGGATCACACCAGTGGAAGAAGTCATGCGTGGACTGGACGATCTCGTTCGCCAGGGAAAGATTCTCTACGCCGGCATCTCGGACGCTCCCGCCTGGTGGGTCGCCCAGGCAAATACCCTTGCGGAGCTTCGAGGCTGGACACAGTTCATCGGGTTGCAGCTCGAGTACAGCCTGATTGAGCGGACGGTCGAGCGCGAACTGATTCCCATGGCCAAAGCTTTGAACTTGGGGGTTCTGGCTTTCTCTCCTCTGGCGGGTGGATTTCTAACCGGGAAATATCACGGCGAAGGCAAGCCCGACGGCGGGCGGATGACCAATGAAGGAGTGAAAGCCTTCTATCCTGAGAGGGAACAACGCGCGGCGCTGATGATATCGGCTGTAAAGTCGGTTTCCGAACAAACCGGTCGCAGCATGGCGCAAGTTGCACTCGCCTGGTTGCGCTACCAAACCGTGCCAGTAGTCCCGATCCTTGGAGCGCGGAAGGTATCTCAACTCCAGGATAATCTTGCCAGTTTGGATCTGGAACTCTCCGGCGAACAATTGAAATCCCTCGATGCAGCGAGCCGAATCGAGCTCGGATTCCCCGGGAGTATTTACGAGCGAGAAATGGTTCGAGCCATTCGATATGGCGGCGTGTGGGACCGCCTGATGATACGCACAACCACGGGAGTCAATTTGTGACCGATCCTAAGTACGCGCCCTTCACCGCGCTCGACCCGTTCTTCGAAATATCACAGCAGGGATTGGCCGGTCTCGTCGATGGCGACCACTATTTTGATACCATCGCCGACGATGTCGTGTTCGAGTTTCGATATATTTTTCCAGGCTGGCCTCAAAGATTGAATGGTCGTGAGGCGCTCATAGCGCTCTACGCAGGCTACGGCAACAGCATCGTGCTGCATGGTGCGGACGCGCTCGTCATTCACCGATCGCAGGATCCGCGTGTCGTGATCATCGAATACGAGGTACACGGCAAGATCGTCGCGACCGGCGCCTCCTACGACAACCGGTTCATCTCTGTGGTTACCATCGAAGGCCGCAAGATCGTGCATTGGCGGGACTACATGGACTCGCTGGCGGCGATGACCGCGCTTAGCCGCGCGTCTACCGGCGCGGAAAAAAGTGAATAGCAAAGCACACTGGGAATTCCCGTGCGAATTTGTGCGACACTTGACGCAGGGGAATCCAAGGATGCGCTCTTCGTTATCAGATCCGTTGTTAAACTCCCAGGAGTCGCCGAGCGCGAGATCGGAACCGCAACGCGAAAGCGACCGACTGAAGCTATTGCTGGACATGACGAACACCTTGGTCTCGAATTTGGAGCCTCGCGATCTGCTTCGCGCGATCTCGGTGAGCATTCGGCAAGACATGCACTGCGACGTCGTTGGGGTCTGGCTGCCGGATCAGGAGCGCCGCCAATTGCGTCAGCTCGTTATGGACTTCCGGGATGGTAAGGGAATGGTAAAAGAGGGTTTGCTGCGTCCGATCGAAGGGTCCTTCGTGGGCAGTGCATTTAAGACCGGCAAGGCAGTGATGGCTACGCTTGCGGATTTCACGAAGGACCCGACAAGCGGCGACGCGGCTCGTGGAGAAGGCATTCAGTCGGGCCTCGCGTTGCCGTTGATCAGCCGAAACCAAACGCTCGGAGTCATGACACTCGCCAGTCGGGCTGAAAAATCATTCAGTCAGGGCGACGTTGATTTCCTGGTGCGGGCGGCGGGGCAAGTAGCGATCGCCATCGAGAACGCGCTGGCCTATCGTGAGATCGCCGAATTAAAAGACAAGCTCGCACAGGAAAAGCTCTATTTGGAAGAGGAGATTCGTAGCACGTCTGATTTTGAAGGGATCATCGGGCAGAGCTCGGCGCTACGGCAGGCGCTGCAACTGGCCGAAACGGTTGCTACGAGTGATTCGACCGTGCTTCTGCTGGGAGAAACAGGCACCGGTAAGGAACTTGTCGCGCGCGCCATTCATGAACGCAGCCGCCGCAACGCGCGAACATTTGTCGAACTAAACTGTGCTGCGATTCCCACTGGTTTGCTCGAAAGTGAGCTCTTTGGCCACGAGCGCGGTGCCTTCACCGGCGCGGTCACACAGAAGATTGGCCGACTGGAAATGGCTGACCAAGGCACGTTGTTCCTGGATGAAGTCGGCGATATCCCGCTGGAACTCCAGCCCAAGCTTCTGCGCGTTTTGCAGGACCGAGAATTCGAGCGTCTGGGAAGCACACGCACGACGAAAGTCGACATCCGGCTGATCGCTGCGACCAATCGTGAGCTGGATCGGATGATTGAAGAAAAGCAATTTCGCAGCGATCTCTACTACCGCCTCAACGTTTTTCCCATCCGCCTTCCTCCCTTGCGCGAGCGTCCGGAAGACATTCCCTTGCTGGTGCGATACTTCAGCCAGAAGTACGCGCGCCGGATGCAAAAGCGAATCGAAAATATCCCCGCTGCAGCCCTGCGGAAGCTGGCACGCTGGCATTGGCCTGGGAACGTTCGTGAGCTTCAGAACCTTGTGGAACGTGCTGTGATCCTGACGCGCAGCAGCACATTAGCGATCGGTGTACCCGAATTGGCAAACAGCAGTGCGAACTTGTCTCCGGCAAGAGCGCGAAACTTCGACGAACAAGATAGGATTGTACGAATTCTGCGAGAGACCAAGGGACGCGTCGGGGGTCCCGACGGCGCCGCGGCTCGCTTGGGACTTAAGCGGACCACGTTGCTCACACGGATGAAGAAGTTGGGGATTGAACCGCGAAAGATTTCGTGAGTCGCTCTTCAGCGCACTTCGACGAGCACGAGTGACACGTCGTCGACCGCCGGGCCATCGCGCCACGCGGCGACGCGATCGAGAATGCCCTGCTTCATTTCGCCGAATGGCAGAAGCGCCGTTTCGCGGACGAAGTTCTGTAGTCCTTCTACTTTGAGCATTTCACCACGCGAGTCGAATATATCGGTGAGACCATCTGTGTAAAGCACGATGCGGTCACCATACTCGAGTTCTCTGTGAAGGGTGGCGTCGGCGTCCACGGCATCCGGAAGCATGCCTAGAACTATGTTTTGGGAGCGGAGGAGGCGAGGCTCACCTCCCGGCTGAACAATCATGGCTGGCGGGTGTCCGGCTCCGGCGAACTCCATGGTCCGGCCGCCGCGATCAATGCGGGCCGCCGCCAGTGTGAAGAAAAATCCTGGCGTGCCAATATTCTGAATCACCAGAGAGTTCAATCGGCGAAGTACATCAGCGAGCGGCGCACGATTACCCAGCAGCGTAACCGTCTCCGAGTATATGCGGTTGGCGACGAGCGCAGAACTGATGCCGTGACCAGAGACATCGCAAACCAGCAGATTCAGATGTTTTTCTTTCGACGGCCTCACAAAGCCGAAGTCGCCGCCGATTGTATGCGCCGGTTGGTAGAAAGTGTCGACTCGCAAAGCTCCCCAGAGGAAGGGCTCGGGTGCCAAACTCTGCTGCACCCGGGCCGCCAGCAACAGGTCTTGTTCAATGCCTCGCTGATACTTTTCGAGCCCTGCGATTGCAGCGCGGAGCTTTTCTTCCGTGCGTTTTTGTTCCGAAATATCGGTCAACGTCACGACCGAGAAATGTCCGCCATCGGACCCATGCATTGCGCGCAGGCTGACCACCACGGGCAGTCGCCCGCCGTCTTTCGTGGGCAGGAAGAACTCTTCGCGAGCCCGCCCCATCTCCAGCGCTGTTTGGTTAAGCGCCTGGGCGAAAGCAAATTCTTCGGCACGATGATACAACTGACGGGCGCTCCGGCCGATGATCTGGCTGCGAGGGAATCCGGTCATTTCCTCGAAGACCGCGTTGACAAAGAGAATCTGATCAGAATCGTCTGCGATGACGACGCCGTCATTCAGTGTTTCAAGAATGGGCTCCATTTCTTGCAGCGATTGCGGCGTCTTGCGCTGCAAGAAATCAGTCATTTGCTTGATCCCTGGACGCATAGCCGTCTACGAATTCGTTTTTCTCCGGAGGCGATCAAGCACATGCTTGACGTACACGTCGCTTGCGACAAGTCGCGCGCCTTGGTTGCACATGCACCGCAACATTCGTTCCCCGCTCTGGTCAATGAACGTGACCTCATGCAGATCCACGATGCATCTTCGGCCCTGAGTTGTTCGGTGTGCCTTCTTCCAATTCGCCTTCAGTTCCTTGACCCATGGCGCGACGAGGCGGCCGTGGAGGGTCCACAGTTCCTCCTTCGCGGTGTTGGTGATCGTAATTTTCAGCATCCGTTCCTTCTTCGCTGTCCTTGGAGAATGCAAATCCAGCGCCAGTCGAGTGGATCTGCGCCCTGGTGCGCGATGGCTCGGCCTACACAAGCGCCGATTCTTCTCTATCGCTGCAGCTTCTGCGTCAGCTCTTTCTCCGCTTCCAGCCAGTCATCGAGGTCGTATCCACGGATTCCGCCCCGTTCCAGGTGAATTTCGAAAGCTCTTCGTCGAACCTCCTCATCACGGGGGTGCTGCACAGGTGAAACGGCGCGCACCTTGGTTTGAGACTCGACTTCCCTTCCAATGATTCGTTCCCTGACCGCTTTACTCGAACTCATTTTCCTGTCTCCCGTATTTCTGTCGTTTGGCGATTCAACCGTCGCCTCCTAGACCGTGATCATCAACCTTCCGTTCGCTCCGTCCATGAACAATGCAAACGCAGGGCCAGAAGACTGGATCGGCGCCGAACGTGACGAAGCCCTAAGCAACAGAAGCAACTGGTGATTGGAGGACAGGGCCAAAGCGGAATACAGGCGATGGGCGGATCCGAGTGTCGTAGTCGCTCGACACTTGTCGGAAAAAGTGTCGGAGGCGCCGACAGTTTGCCCTCAAACCGTCCCGTCGCCGTGCCCAGCTCCTCTGTCTTCAGTCATTTGGCGCGCGTTCTGTTCCAGCACGCTGTTGGCGGGCACATTGCAATGTTTCTACGTGGGTAAGAAGAGCGACGCGTTTGATCTCGGGAGTGCTCATCGTGAGCAATCCGGCGAATTTGCGAATCGAGTCTGTGCAGACATGCGGGACTGGTCGGTGCCTGGAAATCGAAGCCCGGATGCCAAGTGAGATCAAAGCCATCTCGCCGCTGGTGGATCGATTGATTCGCTTAATCGCAGAATCGCACTGCGTTTCCGGCGAGGAGTGTTCCGTGGAGCTCGCCCTTCGGGAGGCTCTCAATAACGCGGTGCTTCACGGCAACCGTCTGGATCCGGGGAAACTGGTCCACGTTTATTGCCGGTGCGAATCGGGCAAAGGATTTGACCCAAACGCGATCCCCGATCCTCTGGCTGCCGAAAATCTCGGGGCCGAGAATGGCCGAGGCATCTTGCTGATGAAATCGCAGATGGACGACGTCTCGTTCGAACGCGCAGGCAGCGAAATCCATATGCGCAAGAGATGCAGCCAATGAGCCGTATAGGAATTCTCGACGGAAAAACGAATCCGACCGCCACTGTCCTGCTGATACCACTGGTTCCCTGCGTCAGACATGGGCTAATCGTTGCGTCCGACGCGGACGCGCGAGAGAGAAAAGTGCTGACGATCATTATCACCGAAACCCCGACGGAAATTCGATGGGTTTTGCAAGGCCGCCTGATTGGACCTCAGGTTACCGCGGTGAAGGGAAGCTGGAGGACCGCAAGTCACGTGCGCAACGGACGCGCGTGCATCTTGGACCTCGAAGGACTCACGTTCATAGACAAACGCGGGAAAAGGCTGCTGCGCGCCATGTCAATAGACGGTGCGCAATTCATAGCAGGCGGCCTCAATAACCGTGACCTGATTGAGGAACTGAAAATCAGCCACAGGCGCGGTCTGTCCGCAATGATCCCCTCATTCTTGCGGCTCACGCGCGAATGATGCTTAACGCCGGAACGATCCGTTTGAAAGATCGCGGCGCTTGCGTCGAACTCAACTGCTCCGCCGTTCGAGGGTGAAAAGGATCAAGACTATGCCATCTGGCTTGCCAGACAGGATCGATGACAACGAACAGGCGTACGGTCCACTCCGTCACCGGGCAGGAACAGAAGAAACGGCGCTCGTGAACGCCGTCAGGAGACGCGACCCGGATGCTTTCGCAGAGCTCGTGACAACATACGGCCCGCGGATTTTCCGGCTTGCGCAAAAGATTACGCGGAACCACGAGGACGCCGAGGAGGTTTTTCAGGATTCCTTCGTCAGGTCCTTCCTACACATGGACACATTTCGTGGGGACTCCCGCTTCTATACCTGGCTCGCGCGCATCGCAGTTAACCAATCACTGATGAAACTGCGCCGGCGCCGATTGAGTGAGTTCCACTTCGACGATCCGATTAGCGGCCCGGATTCCCCGTTCTACGCTGAAATCGCGGACGGCACGCCGAACCCCGAGCAACGCCACTCCCAAGAAGAGCTTCGGCAGATCGTCAGGTCAGCGATGGCTGAACTTCCAATGACCTTCCGGGAGGTTCTGCGTCTCCGCGAGCTAGAGGAGTATTCGACTGAGGAAACGGCGAGGACGTTAAGGCTGTCGATTACTGCCGTGAAGTCACGAACGCAGCGCGGCCGGCAAAGGCTGCGCCGGGCATTAAGGAAATACTTTCGGCCGAGCGAGCTCGCCGGGTTCTCAAGAGGGAATTCAGTCTAGGGGAAAGATGGTGATTGCGTAGGTACGGATCGGCGCACCAGCGATCCCTGGTTTTCTGAGCGTTTCCGGCTGGTTTGGCGATTTTGGTCGAGGCCGTCGCCGTTAATTTGATGGAGATAAATGATGCCCGTTAACAACGGAGACTCAAGCGGAAAGCACCTGGCCGCGGTGACAGGAGAAAGCAGTCTGAGCAGAGAGCGATCTGAGACGCCTGTTTTGGACACTCAAAAAGAGGACACGCAGGGCAGCCGCGCTCGCCGCGCGTTACAGGACCATCCGCGCAAGGTCTTGGCCGGATTCATCATTCTTCTTGTCGTTGTTGCAGGTGCTGTCCATTTCATCCGCGACGCATTTGTGTTTGAAAGCACCGATGACGCACAGGTCGATGGCCACATCATGCCCTTAAGTGCGCGGATCAGTGGATGCGTGCTCAAAGTCCCGGTAATGGAGGGCCAGCTGGTCCAGGCTGGTGATGTGCTGGTGACCATCGATTCTCAGGATTATGAGATCTCCGTGCAGCAGGCCCAGGCAGCACTGGCGGACGCGCTGGCCAGCGCCGCAAGTTCTCGCTACAACGTACCGATCACTTCCGTTGCCACGCGCAGCAACCTCGAATCAGCCGGAACTGCGGTTACAAACGCGGAGGCGGGACTCAAGGCTGCCGAGCAGAATTTCGCGTCTGTTCAAGCGGCCTTGGAGCAAGCGGAAGCCAATTCGATGAAGAGCACGGCGGACCTCGCGCGCTATGAAAAACTTGTCGCAAAGGAGGAAATTTCGCACCTGCAGTTTGACGCCGCGGTAGCCGCAGCAGCGGCGAATAAAGCGGCCGTAGCATCGGCCACGGCCTTGGTGAACTCGGCCGAACAAGCTGTTCGGCAAGCGCAGGGGAAACTCCTGCAGGCGAGCGATGATTTACGGAGCGCTCAGACCGCGCCGCAGCAAGTTTCGCTGATCCGTGCGAGGGCGGATGCAGCCGATGCACAGGTGCTGCAACGGAAAGCGCAGCTCGCTCAAACCGAGCTCAACCTCGGATACACAGTCATCCGGTCTCCCGTTACAGGAATTGTCGGAAAGAAGTCAGTCGAAGTGGGCCAGAACGTCAGCGTCGGACAGGAATTGGTCGAAGTAGTGCCGCTTGCCGATGTCTGGGTTACGGCAAACTTCAAGGAGACGCAACTTGCCCACATGCGGCCTGGCCAAACCGTCGATATCAAGCTGGACGCCTACGGCCATACTTGGAAAGCGCACGTTACCAATATAGGCGGCGGTACAGGATCGGTCTTCAGTTTGTTGCCTCCAGAGAACGCCACTGGAAACTACGTGAAAGTCGTGCAGCGCGTGCCGGTGCGCATTGATTTTGAACGTGCTACAGGGCAGGAGTTCAACGCAGACGGGTTGTTGAAACCCGGCTTGTCCGTTGAACCGGACGTGAGGGTCCGATGACGGGCGCAGGATCTGGTTCCTCGGCAGAGGATGTCTGGCAGCCCAAAGGGAACCCGTGGATCATCGCGGTCGCGGTTTCGCTGGCGGCATTCATGGAAGTGCTCGACACGAGCATCGCTAATGTTGCATTGCCTCACATCGCGGGCAATCTGGGCGCAAGTAATGACGAAAGCACGTGGGTGTTAACCAGCTATCTAGTCTCCAATGCAATCGTTCTGCCGATAAGTGGATGGCTGGTCGGATGGCTTGGGCGAAAGAGGTTCTTTTTGACGTGCATTGTGTTTTTCACGGTGAGTTCGTTTTTGTGTGGGATTGCGCCGAGCCTTGGGCTCCTTCTCCTGTTTCGAGTCCTGCAGGGTGCATTCGGAGGAGGCTTGCAGCCGATGGCTCAGGCCATCTTGGGCGATACCTTTCCTCCCGAGAAGCGAGGGCTAGCGTTTGCGCTTTATGGAATCACGGCCATCTGTGCTCCTGCCATTGGTCCAACTCTGGGAGGCTGGATCACCGATAGCTACTCGTGGCGCTGGGTTTTCTACATAAACGTTCCGGTGGGTGCTCTGGCGCTGCTGCTCGTTTATCGCCTGGTCGAAGATCCGCCCTACTTAGCCCGCACCAAGAAGAATCTCTCCGGATTCGACTTCATCGGATTTTCCCTCCTGACCGTCGGCGTAGGGGCCTTGCAGATCGCCCTCGACAAAGGACAGGAAGACGACTGGTTTGGATCTCACTTCATTACGACCCTCGTCACAATCGCCGTCGCGGGCCTAGTTACTTTGATCATTTGGGAATGGTTTCATAAAGAGCCCATCGTTGATGTGCGCTTGTTCAAGAACTTCAACTTCGCGACCAGCAGTCTGATGTTTCTGATGTTGGGAATGGCGTTATTCAGTTCCACAGTACTCATGCCGCAACTCCTCCAGACTCTCATGGGATATAGCGCACAAAAGGCGGGGATGGTTCTTTCAGCCGGGGCGCTGGTGGTGCTGGTGGTGCTGCCCCTGGTTGGCAAACTCACCACCAGATTTCAGGCGCGCTATCTCATCGCTTTTGGTTGGATAACTCTTGCAATCAGCATGTATGCATCGTCCAAGCAGATCGACCTGCTTATGAGTTTCCGTTCGGCCACCTTATTACGAATATGGCAGTACATTCCCGTGGCGTTTCTATTCGTTCCCCTTACGCTCGCAGGATACGTCGGCCTCTCCGCCGAAAAAACCAACGCGGCCGCTGGGCTCATGAATTTTATGCGCAACATTGGCCAAAGCGTTGGGACATCCGCTGTCACGACGCTCATTGCTCGACGAAGCCAGTATCACCAATCCGTCTTGGCGGAATACACAGGTTCCGGCCGATTTCGCAACGCTCTCGCGGCGCTTTCGATGGGCCTGACTCGTGTCGGCTTGAGCGCGCACACCGCTCAACAACAGGCCTTGGGCCGCCTGTACGCTTTGCTTCAGTCCCAAGCCGCCGTTCTCTCTTATGTGGATGCGTATTGGCTGCTTTCGATGTGCTCGGCACTCATGTTTGTCAGCTCGTTCCTTCTGAAAAAGAATGAACCAGGCACGGGTGGGAAGGTCTCCGTGCACTAGGATTCTTGGAAAAATCTGTGGCACTTGCCGCTGACATTCTATCCAACACGGGCGATTCCAACCTCCTGGTCGCGAAAGGGGAACTGCGTGCGCACTTCCGACGCAAATAGCCCACCTTTGCGAATCTGTAAATCGATCAGTCCTTCCCGCAGCAGACGGGAATCCGTGTCGCGTTTCGGCGCGAATCGAATGCGCACGTGCGGCGCGGCATTGTTGATGGCCGCATGGACCGGACCTATAACAGTTTCATGGGCGTCCAGCTGAGAGTAGAGAGGGGAAATCATCATCGTTCGTCGGTCAAGATGAACATCTGATTAAGAGACGGGGCATTGCACCGGTTCTGACGAATTGTTCCTCCGCGCCCGGGATCCTCCAAACAAAGGCCGCTGCTCTTGACGCGAATTCTGACGCGGCCTTCACCGTCATCGCCCAGGGAAAACAGTTCGTTGTCGGGTATCGCCGACCGGCCACAATTCCACTGGATCAGGTTGCCAGGCGCGCCGGGGGTTTTGCCGTCTCCGGGCGAGGCCGTTCCGTTCGAAATGTTCAGGCACAGGCTGGTGTCGCCATTCACGGTGTGAATGGAATAGAAGCCGCCACCGCGGTCGACAAAGTTGAATTGCATGTTGCTGAAGCCGCCGCCGCAGGAATACGGAATGATGGCGTCTCCGCTTTTCGTCGAGTTGCGAGTGATGTTCATACACAGATTGGTCCCGACCGACATAATCTGGTGGGTGCCTTCCATCACGTTTCCCTGGGTATTGGGGAGGGGCGTAACGCCGTCGATGACGTAAGTTGTGATGGAGCGAACCGGCAGCGGATCGACGATGTGTCTCGCGGCGGAGACGCTGACCATGTTCTGCTGCAGGTTCACGGCTGCATCGCCCGATGTGCGGTAAATTGTGACCGACACCGGAAGTCCGGCAAACGCCGAGAGGTCGAGATCGTTGAGCGCCGGCTCTTCCCAGTTTGTGCTGACCAGCACGAGGCGCTTGGACGCGGGCGAGTATACGGCGAGCGTGTTGTATGCTCCGCCCGCGGAAATGATCTGGAAGCCGGGCCGGATGAATCGCGTGTACTGCGCCAGCGCGTAATACTGTTTTTTCAGCTGCGGCTCGCCGCCCTTGGGATCGAAGGCGATGACGTTCCAGTCGGGCTGCCAAAGCACCCAGGATTCCACGCCCATGTCGCGCAAGTCCATGCGAATGGAATCGGCCATGAACAAGGCGCCCCACATCTCGGTATTGTCGCTCTGGTTGGACTGGCAGCAGCCGAGTTCGCTCATCCAGATCGGCTTGCGGAGTTTCAGAGCCAGCGTTTTGTACTCCTTTAGTTTGGCAAGGTCACCCACGGTGTGGTGGTAATCGTGCGTATTCAGCCGGCCCAGCGCGGAAAGCGCCGGGACATCGAGCTGTGCGGTGGTGGCGACAGCGCTGGAAATATTGTTGGTGTCCACTCCGGCAACGAAAGTATCAACTCGGTCACGCCTCAGGCGCTCCGCGAGCATGGGCAGGATGGCATTCTGGGTGGCCGGGGGAACTGTGTATCCCTCTTGTCTACCGCCGGCTTTCCACCACGCACCGTCCGGCTCGTTGAAGGGCTCCAAGCTCTCGAAGTGGATGCCTTCGGCTACGCGAAAGTGTTCGACGACGGTGGCCAGGTAATTGACGAAGTTTTGCCGCATCTCTGACCGAAGATTGTCCTGGTGTTCGGCGCTGCTGCCGGAAGTGCAACCGCTTACGGTCATCCAATACGGCGGAGAATAGGACGCAGCTTCGAAGATGTTCGCTCCCCGCTGCTTTGCTTCTTGGAGCATGCGCCGTTGGGGCGCATCGCGCGTCCAGTCAAACGGCGCGCCGGGCTCAGATTGGTAGCCTTCCATCTGGGCGTCGGGCCGCATGTGGGTATGCGTGGGATCATCGCCTCCGCCAATGTTGTAGCGGGCAACTGTGAAACCGAGGGTCAAGCGCTTCGCGGGATCGCCAAAGAGCAGGTCGATGTACTCGTCCTGGATTCTGGGATCCTTGATTTGCGCCGGCTGCCGGCCGCCTCCGTAGAGATCGTTGGCTTCCCACGCCAAAGACATGCCCCATCCGCGAAAAGTTTGTGCGGGTCGCGGATTGATGCGGCCGGTATTCCGCAAATCTTCGGGAATGGCGGTTTCCGCCGGAACAGCTTCGGAATTGTCCGCACTTGGCTGTAACTGCGACTGGCGCATCAGAGCGGCGACGACGTCGGGCAGCAGATCGCCGGTAATCGGATCGATCACCCCGTTGAAGCAGGTGCCCTGGATGCCGCGACTGGTGTTGAAGGCGGTGGCGTCGCACAGATCGGATTTTCCGGCGGAATCGTAGGAATAGTAAAAGAGGTAGCCGATGTTCACCGGATTCGGCTGCGTGCGGAGATGCTTGATAACTTGATCCATGAAAGTTTCAATCACTTGTGGCCGGGTCATGGCGGGATAGACATGATTTGCATCGGTTTTATTCATGTCGATCACGGTCGGTCCCACGATGGTTGGCTGAAAATACCATTTGTGGCTCGACCAGAACGCGGAGGCGGACTCATTCCACTCGGTGATCCAGATGGGCTTTTCCTGAATGTGCGGGAGAGTGGCCGCCTGGCTGGTCAGGTCGTCTGTTGCGTGCGTGACTGCGGTGAGCGTGGTATCGGATGAGAGATAGAGGTGGCTGCCGTAGCCGTCGACCAGAGAAGTGTAATCGAAAGCCTTTCCCGAGGCGTCCTGGAAATTGGCGAGTGCCTGAATCAGTGGCATGGAATTTCCGGTGGGGTTGGACATGCCGCAGGTGATGATTTTGGCGTGGGGGAAATATTCCCGAATGACGGTGGCGAAGGTTTTTAGAAACGGCGCGTAGCCTGCGGCAAAAGCGTGGTCTTGCTCGGGTGTCAGAAACCACTTCCAGTTGTGTTTCGCGAATTCCGAAGTTTTTGGGACATCGGCGTTGTTGCAATACAGGTCGAGTTCGTTCCCGACTTCGAAGGCATCGACCAGGAGGCCAGCCTTTTTTACGGCATCGAAGTGCGTTCGCAGGCGATGCTCGAGACTTACAAGATTAATTTTGCTGAGCGGGTAGGTTCCCCACTGGCAGCCGCTCACCGTGGGATTGAGGTAATCCATTTTATCGAAGTCGCTGCCGGCGATGCCGACGGTTGCGAGCATCTTCATGTTGCGCGCATGAACTTGCGTGACGGCATCGACGAACAACGCGGCGTCCGCCGTCGTGTCGGCACCGAACCCATCCCGAAACCATTGCGGGTGCAGCCTGGCGATGCCGTCGTAGATTGCGACGCGACGCGCTTCGAAGACTCCGGCACCGTTGTAAGGACCGTTGAAAGGATAAATGTTGGGTTCGGCGGGCGTCGAAAGCGTCCATTCCGTAGCCATGTTGGAGCGATCGATACCGATCTCCAATGTTGGGACTTTCGCGGAGGGAGTGTCCGTGCCCTGCACCTGTGGCGGACCGAACGACATTGCCAACACGCATCCGAGTGAAAGGATGGCGGATAAGAATTTCTTCATGGGATGCTCCATTCCTAGCAACCACCGAATCTCAGCGGGCGCAAGGCCAACCTGCCTGGTTGGGTCAGAACGCCGCATCGCAAGATGGCCAGCTCCTTGTCGCCGTATCAGGCAGCGCCACCCCAGGAGAAATCGATGACTAAGGCGATCCGGCCTGGTTCGATCGATTGCTGAAGGGCGGCAGTTCGTGTCTTATCCCATCCGTTGACTGTGTGTCGATCGAGACGGGTCCAGTGGTCGCTCCCTGCGTGGAGTTTCTTCCGATGTATACATTGTGGGCCTGAGTGACGACGATGGATCCGGCTAGGCTTGCCGTGCCGATCTTGGCATTTTCCAGGGGCGATCGATTCGTGTTTATGAATTGATTGTTGGCGAGCACGATGTTGTTCGCTGTCGCGAGGAACAACCCAGGCCCTTGCAGATCGTTGAATATATTCGCGTCAAAAATTAGGTTCGCCTGGGCCGGCTTTGACGACTTTATGTCGCCGCCCGGGCCTTGTACGGCCACAAACACTGCTCCATTGCCCGGGTGTGCGTTGGATGGAAGTGGCGTGGTTGCAAAGCTGCCGACATTCGAAAAATGATTGCCGCGAAAAATAACGTCCTGGACGCCCGGGCCCTCCATCCCGGAAGCGGCGCCAACCAGGATGCCCTGTGCGGTTTGCCCCGTAAAGGTATTTTGTTCGACGATGCCAAACGACGATTCCAGGAGGATCCCACGCGCGCGGTTATAGGAGAATGTGTTGTTTCGAATCACGAAGCGCGCACTGACCCGAGCGAGATCGCCGATCTGCGTGACGTTCTGCGGGGCCTTGTCTGTGAAGTTGATCTGCAAACCCGATTTAGGATGGGACAAGGATTGGAAGTGCGTCAGGCCATAGAACCCAAACATGCCATCAAAGAAGCCGATCGGATCGTTCGCGGCCCAGCCGTAGGGCGCATAAGAACCTTCGCCCGCCACGGTCCAATGCAGAAAATTCTGACCCGGCTGTGCGGTGCCGCCGACAGCGCCATGGATGTTGAGTCCATCGTCGCCCTGGTAGCCAAATGCGCTGTCTTCAATCACGATATCGCCGGTATTGTCGGCGATGTGAACGGCGTCGGCGGAACTCGAAATCAGCCGGGCCGCATTGAGCCGCGTCACGCTACAGTGGGAAAGCCGGTATCCCCCGCCTCCGGATAGGAGAAAGCCCAAATACGGACTGGCGTAGACGTTGACATTTTCAAAGGTGAGGTCGTTGCTTCCGCCGGTTTGTATCGCGTTTTTCCACGGACTCCAGCCAAAATGGCGAACTAAAACGACGTCACCGACTTCAATGTAGTTGTTCCAATAGGGGACTTCGAAAGTGTTATGGCCCACATAGGTGGTGCCCCGGTTGGTTACATATTCCTCCTTATCGTAATTCTTGAGCGCTAAATGCGGGTTACGCGGGTCGGTCTTGGCATCCCAGGGGGAAAGGGCGATGATTTGCGTGTTCGCATCGACCGTGTACTGCGCGCCAATCTGGACTCTCATCGTACGGGGATTGCTCTTTTTGTCGATGGAGATAATCGTCCCGATTGAGGCCATCAATGGGTGGGGCCAATCAATATTGAACCCCTTAATAATGATACGCTGGGAGTTGGAGATGGTGACGCCGGCAGACCGAGGCGAAGCGAAATTAAGCGTCGAACCCTGTCCATCAATGACTAAATCTTTCGCTCCTTGAATCGTCCAGTGGCTTTCACCTGAGGTTGCTGGCGTTACAAACTCATACACATCCTTTGGAAAAATCAGCGCTGCGTAGCCGCCGGAAATCGCCTCGCTGATAGCGCTGGCAAAATATTCATTCGCCGTTTGGCCCGAGTTAGGGGGAGGCAGTTTCAAAATCTTGGAAGGCTCGGCTGGAGCCGGTGCTTTCACCAGGACTCGAACTTCGCTCCCATCGGGAACTTGAATCGTTTCGACGAAGTCGCCAGCTGCGGCCGATTCGGTATTGGAACGTGGAATGTACTGCGAGAAAAGTGGGCCGTACCGATCCATCGTTTTCACGAGGCTCGGGTCATAGTAGGACAGCGTGTTCGGCGAGCCGTTTCCCGCCGCGATTATTTGGCATGCAAAAATGCCGGCTGCTGTGATGATTCCGCTAAACGCGGCAATGGTTTTGTTTCCAAATCTCATCATTGATCGCCTCGATCCCTGCTTTCCGCCACGATACGGATATCATCCCGCATCTGAAGGGCCTTAGAGCAAGTTCTCCGTCTTTTTGCCAATGCCGCAAGGCGGCGGAAGCCACGAATTCAACTCAACGTCGCGATGAATGCGTGCATCGCAGGGTGGTTTCGAAGCGCCAAAAACCCTGGCAACTCGCATTCCAGTCCCGATGGCGCCTGCTGGATGCGGAGAAATGGCAACCTGCGACCCACGCCGGCTCCGGGCGAAGCCCCACCGTTTTCTTTTGCGCGTTACTTCGCATTCCGCGAAGTATGCATCATGCAGCTGTCTCACTTTAGGGGTTCACTCCGTTTGTGTGAGGGCCCTTCGGACCCAAATGTTGGAAATTGAATTCCACCGGCCTTGTCAGGCACTCGCCGCGCAGATTTCCGGTGAAGCTTTCGCAGTAGCCATTCTCCCTGTGAGTCTCTGGTTCGATGTGGCGCGTCCCCGTGCCCGCCTTCGCCAACCACCTCCGCAGCTCTTCGGCCACGAACTCGGCTCATTGTCCGAGCGAATGTTCTCCGGATTTCCCCGGTACGGCATCGCGCGCCTTATGCGTACTTCTATTACGCATATCATAATATTGCCTTTTACGGATCTTACTGAGCTTCGAAGATCGTGCCGCACATGCGCCCCGTGCCGGTCCTGAAGTCCACGCCACTCCGCGCACACAGCTCTCTGCCGATTTTCAGACGTCGTTCCCAGGCGCGTGTGAGACATGTTCGAGATATGTCAGCGACAAAAGCTTTACATCCATTTCTGTTACGCGGCGGCGCATCAGCGCGTCCAATTCTCGTAACCGTTTTGAAGATGATTTTGCCAAGGATCACTTTGGTGGAATAAAAACTTCGACACAGCAGTTAATTCAAATGCACGGAAATAAATTGCGAGCAGTGGGCGGCGCAATACTACGAAAAGGAGCTGTTATGAAGAGAAATACGGTCGTAAAGAGTTTTGCCAGCATCTTGTTTGTACTTGCATTCCTGGCTCTGCTGCCTGCAGCACACGCAGACCAGGCGAACCAGGAAACCAAAGTTACCTTCAGCCAGCCGGTTCAGATTCCCGGTCGCGTGCTGCCCGCGGGAACGTACGTGTTTGTGCTGCCAGAAGAGATTAACGATCATTTTGAAGTCCGTATTTTCAACGCCGATCGCACCATGCTGGTTGCCACTCTCCTGACAATTAGCGCCGAGCGTTCCAAGCCAACTGACAACACGGTCTTTGGTTTCGCGGAGCGTGGCTCCGCGCAGCCGGAGGCGATCCTGACCTGGTTCTATCCGGGTGAAACAACTGGCCACGAATTCCTCTACCCGAAGCAGGTGGAGAAGGAACTCGCCAGCGCCAAGCAGGTCACCATCTTCGCGGGGAAGTAACGTCGTGATGATGTCTGGCATCAACTGGTCGGCGGTGAGATTCCAGCGCCGCCGGCCGGGTTGGCGCCAGCGGCTTCGCACCACGGGAATGGCTTCAATGGCGCTGCCGAACTTGATAGCCAGCAACTCTGCACGCGCAGGAAAAGATTTGAAGGGAACCAAAGTGAGCGCAACAAGGCAAGGAGAACTTCGAGAGTTAACTGACGCGGATGTCGTGCGGTTGGCTCAACAGGGCGATGTCGCTGCGTTCGAACGAATTTACCGATTGCACAGCCGCAAGGTTTACGCCCTCTGCCTGCGCATGGTGAACGACCGAAGCGAGGCTGAAGATCTGACGCAGGAGGTCTTTCTGCAATTGTTCCGGAAGATCAACATGTATCGCGGCGAATCGGCCTTTTCCACCTGGTTGCATCGGATGTCCGTGAATATCGTGCTGATGCGATTCCGCAAGAGGAACATCGCGAGTCAATCCTTGGAGGCGATCACGGATCCCGAAGAGGGGTCCAGCACACCGCCGAAGGAATTTGGCGGACCTGACCTGCGACTCGATGGCGTCGTCGACCGCATGAGGCTGGAAACGGTAATCAACGAGTTGCCGCCCGGCTACAAAGCGATGTTCATCCTTCACGACGTTCAAGGATACAACCACGATGAGATTGCCGGGATTTTCGGATGCACGGCGGGAAATTCGAAATCGCAGGTGCACAAGGCGCGCGTTCGGCTGCGCGAGCTGCTGCAACCAACAGTTGAGGACGGCACGCATCGGCGCGGTAAATCGAGCGCCCGCGCGCTGGCGGCACGCCGGCTGAAATATACGTTCGATTACGCCGAGGCCTGAACGATTGGCACTCCGCGCAGCGTGAAGTGCAGATGAGATTCGATCTTCGGGGAGGGAAGTGTTGCAGTCACCTGAGTTGCTCGAAGTTTTTCAGGCTCGGGGCGCTAAATGGTGCGAGACCCGAGCGTAGCCCGTCAGGTGTAGGAAACAAAAACTGTAGACAGACATTGGGTACGGGTGTGTTCGTACGCAGGAACAGGTCTCTCTGGAACGGGCGGTCTGATCTCGCGGCCGATGGTGCGGGAAGAATCACAAATTACCGGGAGCGTGAAAAACAATGAATCTCAAAAGATGGGGCTTGCTGAGCTTTGCGATGCTGCTAGCGGTGGCGTCTTGCGCGCTGCAACTTCGCGCGCAGACTCAGACCACCGGCGAAATCACCGGGATCGTGACGGATCCGTCAGGTGCGGTGGTGGCGGCCGCAAAGGTCACGGTTCGGGATATTGCAAAAGGAACCACGCAGACCACCGAGACCAACAAGGATGGCATCTACCATTTCCAACTCTTGAATCCCAGCAGCTATGCGGTCTCTGTGAGGTCCTCCGGTTTCGAGGAAACGAAAAAGACATTGACCGTCGCGCTCGGACAGGTCACTACCGGGGATATACAGCTCATGATCGGCTCCGCCTCGGTGACTGTGAACGTCGAAGGTGAAGCGGAGCCGCTGCTGCAAACAGAAAATGGAAACGTCGCGACTACTTTTAATCAGCAGCAGCTCAGCGAAACGCCGAACCCCGGCAATGACCTCACCGCCATTGTTCAGACAGCTCCGGGCCTGGTGATGAACACCGCGGGTGGATTGGGCAACTTCTCCGATCATGGCGTGGGTGCCGCGTCGAACCTGTTCACTCTCGATGGAATGGATGACAACGATCCCTTCCTCAATCTGAATAACTCCGGCGCCACGAACCTGCTTCTCGGCGCAAACGACATCCAAGAGAGCACCATTGTAAGCAGCGGGTATTCGGGAGAATACGGCAGCTTGGCAGGAGCCACCGTCAGTTACGTCACAAAGTCCGGCAGTAATGAATTTCACGGCAACGCGGTTTACTACTGGAATGGCAGCTCTTTCAATGCGAACGATTGGTTCCTGAATCATGCGGGCGATCCGAAGAACTTCAGCAACGCCAACCAGTGGGCCGGTTCCATCGGGGGTCCGATCAAGAAGGATAAGTTGTTCTTCTTTTTCAATACCGAAGGTCTGCGAGTGGTCATTCCCGTAAGCACGGCAGTCGCGTTTCCCAGTCAAGCGTTCCAGACCGCAACCATTGCTAATCTAGAGAACAACCGGGGTTTCGCCGCCAATTCAGCAACCGTGAATTTCTACCAAAACCTGTTCAATCTCTACAATAACGCCAAGGGTGCAAACAAGGCCGTCCCGGGCGCCGGACCTTTGTCCACCGACCCGCTGGGATGCAACGGCTTCACGGGCCTTGGACCTGGGGTCGCTTGCTCGTCGTTCTTTCAGGCGGCGGATAACAACCTCACAACCGAAGCGCTGTATTCCGGCCGCGTGGATTTCAACGCTACCGCAAACGACCGCGTCTTTCTGCGCGTTCTTTACGACAAAGGCAATCAAGCGTCTGACACAGACCCGATCAGTCCGCTTTTCAACATTACCAGCATCCAGCCGCAGTGGCAGGGCCAATTGAATGAAACACACACGTTTGGCTCGAGCATGGTGAACCAGTTTATTCTGTCCGGCCAGTGGTACAGCGCGATCTTCAATAACCCAGATCGCACCGCAACGCTAGCGGCGTTTCCCACCACCCTATTCTTCGCGAACGCCAACATTCCGTGGTTCAACATCGGTGGTGCTGGCGCCGGCGGCGCGGGGGATGCGTTCTTCCCGCAGGGACGAAACGTCACGCAGTATCAGATCGGCGATGACTTTTCGAAGACGCTGGGCAATCACACTCTGAAATTCGGAACCAAGTTTCTACGCTACGATGTGAGCGATCAGGACTTCGGCGAATTCACGAGCGGCCTGGTGACGCCCAATTCGGTCGCGGCATTCTTTAACGGCGGCGTGGACCCGGCAGTCGGCAGCAAGAGTACGGTTCTGGAGCAAAGCTTCCCCACAGCACCGGAGCAGCCGATCGCCCTGTACACGCTGGCCTTCTACGGGGAGGACGACTGGAAAATTAAACCGAACCTCACGCTCACCTTCGCTCTGCGGGTCGAGCACGAATCCAACCCCGTCTGCCAGACCAATTGCTTTAATCGCCTGAACGAACCGTTTCTTATGGCCGACAACAACGTCAACGCGCCGTTCAGCACCGATGTGTTGCAGGGATTGCACCAGGAACTGCAAGGTTTGAGCTCGATTCTCTGGCAGCCTCGCTTCGGCTTCGCGTGGTCGCCGTCTGGCTCGCACAGCACGGTGGTCCGCGGAGGAATCGGACTTTTCAACGACGCCTTCCCCGCCGTGTTCACGGACAACTTTGCGTCCAACGCGCCCGGAGTGAATACGTTTTTCGTCAGTGGAAGCAACATCGCTCCGGGCGAAACCCTCAACGGAGGCAACTTGTTCGCTCAGGCGGCCGCCGACAACGTGGGCTTGATCAACGGTTTCAAGAACAACGAAACGTTGGCGCAAATCCAGGCGAATGTTCCAGGCTTCGCGCCTCCCAGTCTGTTTAGCGCCAACAGAACGACGAAGATTGCACAGTTCCAGAAATGGAGTTTGGAGGTCCAGCAGGGAATCGGCAAGAACAGTTCCTTTGACGTAGCCTATAACGGAAATCACAGTATCCACGATCTGGTGGATCGCAACGGCGTAAACGGATTTTGCAGTCCGGGCGCTGTTGGGACCGCCTGCCAGAACGTCCCTGCATTCGTCGGCCTTCCCGCTCAACCGTTCGATCCGCGATTCGGCACCGTGAGCCTGCTCGACACCGGCGGCATATCGAACTACGAAGGCGTGACGTTCTCCTTCAAGCACAACATCAACGGCGGCTGGGGGAAAGGTGTATTCCAGGCCAACTACACTTACAGTCACGCGTTTGACGATGTGTCCAACGGCGGAAATCCGAACGTCTTCTTCTCTGCGATTTCCGTTGCCACCGCCATCAACCCATTCAACACTCGAGAGAACTACGGACCCTCCGATTACGACGTCCGCCACTACTTCAGCTCGAGCTACGTTTGGGATATGCCTCTCCGTCGCGCTTTAAGGGGCCACGGCTGGGCGCCGCTCGTGGACGGATGGCAGGTGGCCGGGACAGTTTTCGTCCGTAGCGGTCTTCCTTACTCCGTGGTGGATGGAGGGCTGGACGGTCTTCTGTCCGGGCAGGGGTTTGGCGGTGCGGTGCTGCCACAGTTCCTCGGCGGACCGGTAGCTAGTTGCGGAGAAGGCGCAGCGAGCGGTGTGATGCCCTGCCTTGCCACCACTCAGTTCGTTGGTTCGACGATGGAGACGAACTTCATTGGCGGCCTGCGCAATAAATTCCGGGGACCCGGCTACTGGAACACCGACTTCACGGTCCAGAAGCAGACGCAAATCCCTCACTGGGAAAAGGGTCAATTCGGGCTGGCCTTTCAGTTCTTCAATTTGTTCAATCACCCGAACTTTAGTCAACCGAACAACAATTTGACTGGAGCGCTCGGATCCATCGCCTCGGCCGTCAGTGAGCCGACCAGCATTCTTGGCTCGGGCCTCGGCGGCGATGCTTCCGTCCGGATCATTCAAATAAAAGCATCGGTAACGTTTTAGTCCCCGCGACGGAACTGCGGCCCGTCCCCAGCAGCGGGCCGCAGACTCCGCGGGTTACGACAGTGCTGGCGGGTTGCTGCGCGATATCGGCAACGCGTGGCTGCCGTGGATGGCAGTCCGAGAGGAGATGTCGGTGCCAATTGCACGACTCTTTGAGATTCACGAACAGCCGTGGTTCCCGCAATTTCTGCGGGATCAATTCGTGGACTCGCTGCAAATGATATTGGAAGTCACCAATACCTATCAGCCGATCGCGACACTGCTGCGGAGTCGGCTGGAGGAGAGTGGCTCTGAGCGCGTGGTGGATCTGTGTTCGGGGGCGGGCGGGCCGTGGCCATCCCTGGTGCGTCATTTTGAAATGCAGGGAGCGGCGCCGCTCGAAGTTCTGCTGACTGACAAGTTTCCGAGCACAACCAAACTTCAGGATAGGGAGTCTCCGACCGCAAAACGCATTCACTTTCTCAGCGACTCGATTGATGCAACTCAGATCCCGAGATACCTGCGCGGATTCAGGACGCTGTTTTCATCCTTTCATCATTTGAACCCCGACGAGGCGCGCGGCCTGCTGCAGGATAGTGTCAACAAGCGACAGGCCATCGGTGTGTTTGAGGCACCCGCGCGCCACACGCTGACGTTGCTATCTCTGTTGTTGATTCCCATCGCCGCGTGGCTATTCGTGCCCTTCCGCCGCCCGTTTCGTTGGTCGCGGCTGGTGTGGACGTACTTGATTCCGGTGATTCCGTTCGTTCTTTTTTTCGACGGTTTGATTTCCTGCTTGCGCGCGTACTCGCTGGAGGAATTACGAGAGATGGCGAGCGGTCTTGAGTCCCGCGGGTACCGCTGGGAGATCGGAGAAAAGATCGGAGGATTGTTGCCCGTCCGGATTACTTACTTAGTTGGCTACCCGCAGAATCGATTCGCCGACACAGCCGATTGAGGCCCGCGATGCGAACGACCTTACGAAAGAATGCTCGCTCCTCGGTGCACATTCTGCGCGTGAATCACTACGAGGCGGAACTCGAGGCCCCGGCGAGCGAATACAAGGCGACAGAGTTGAACCGGAAGAATATGCGGCAGCACGACGAAACGCGCAGCAATATGCCTGGGGCTTTGAGCGAAGCCGAAATGTGTTCGATCGTCGAGACAGGAGGCGGGAGATATGTTGGGGTAATGAATGAGATTCCTGGGAAAGTGGAATCCGTTGTGCTATTCACTTCGCCACAAACAAGATCAACCTTGGGCCTGCCGAGTTCGCGCTTGACGGTCGAAGCGGTGCGCGAGCAACTGGCCGAGTCCGACGCGGCTTTCAACCAGGCTGGTGCAAAATGACCGTTGCCATCGGCGCGGGGGTCAATCTCGAGCCTACGTCGGGCGCTCTTTCTGCTTCGATACGTATATCGCTGCCCTCGGTGGCGCGTTCCACCAGTGCGTGAACCGGCCTTGTAATCTGAGCGCGGAAGGTTTCATACACCTTCGAGGGACCTCCGACAAGTGCGTTCCGTGCAGGCGCGACGATCTGTTTCGTCGCGATGGACTCAACGAACTACAACATCCAGGCTCACCAAGCTTCTTTCGGAGCCAGCTCCTGAGTTAGATTCCGCTGTGCCGCAGCTAGCTTTAGAACCTCAGCCCGGCAGACCGCCTCTAGAAGGGTATCGCGCGCAGGAAAGTGACGATACAAAATTCCCGCTTTCACACCGGCGTGTTTGGCAACGTCCTCCAAGCTGGTGCTCGCGCCTGACCGGGCAAACGCTCCCTTCGCCACTTCCGGAATACGCTCGCGATTCCGCTGCGCATCCGTGCGGGGCTTTTGCGGGGCAGCTTGTGCACGCTTCGCAGGCATGCCCAAAATACTTGCAACCGGAGACGGTCTACGATGATCTAAGTCTATTGCGGAGCCACTCTCCGTTTTATCGAAGTCGTCGAGACTGGTCAATAATTAGGTTACGTGAGTGAACTAGAACAGGCAGTGCCAGGAGGAAGGCAATGGTGGAAGTATTTGGCGCGACCTCAACAACAGACGACGTTTTGTCCAGGGTGAATCTGCACGGTAAACGGATCCTCGTCACGGGCGTTTCGGCGGGGCTCGGCGTGGAGACGGCGCGGTCTCTCGCTGTGCGCGGCGCGCAAGTTGTGGGTGCGGCGCGGGATCTGACGAAGGCCAAAGCCGCTACCATGCAAGCGCGAAAAGATGCAGCAGCCAGCGGTGGGAGCTTGGAGTTGATTGCGCTTGATCTCGCCAACCTTAAGAGTGTGCGCGCTTGCGCCGAGGGACTGCTGACGCGGGGTGAACCCTTCGACGTGGTCATCGCCAATGCAGGTGTAATGGCCACGCCGTTTGGTCATACCGCGGACGGCTTTGAAACGCAGTTCGGCACCAACCACCTGGGCCACTTTGTGCTGGTCAACCGGATTGCGTCGCTTATTCATGCGGGGGGCGGCTGATCAATCTGTCTTCTTCGGGGCACCGCTACTCCAACGTCGATCTCCAGGATCCAAACTTTGAACGGACGCCTTATGAGCCCTTCGTGGCCTACGGCCGATCGAAGACGGCGAATATCCTGTTCGCTGTTGCCTTCGACGGGCGACACCGCAAGCGTGGTGTGCGCGCGGCGGCCGTGCATCCCGGAGGCATCCATACCGAACTGGGTCGCCACATCGATCCGACTCGCATACAAGGGATCATCGACCAGATGAATCAGCAGCTGGCGGCGGAGGGTAAACCGCCCTTCCAGTGGAAGACCGTTCCTCAAGGAGCCGCAACTTCGGTATGGGCCGGTGTGGTTGCTCCCGCCGACGAGATGGGAGGTCGATATTGCGAGAACTGCCATGTCGGCCATGTCGTGCCGGAGCACGTGACCATCAGCGCCATCAGCGAAGGAGTGCGCGGATATGCGCTCGACCGCAATACGGCTGAGGCGCTTTGGAAGAAAAGTGAAGAACTCGTCGGAGAGTCGTTCTAGCGATTCCGTATTCCAACAACTGCGATGTGCAAGAGCGATTTATAAATGTATTTGTTACCGTAGCAACGCGCTTCATTGCCTCAGCGGTCCTGCCTGAATTACTCACAGCGGGCCATCCGATGCTCGTTTATCACGTTTGTGAATGAATAAAACCCTGACGTATTGATTCGATTTAACGAAAAGGAGGCTTCTTCCATGTCATCGCAACTTCCGATCCGACTGGCCGTTACCTTCGCCCTAATCTTTTCTCCGAACGTCCCTACGGCGCGAGCCCAGCAGATGAGCCTCACCTCAGACCAGAAGCAAGTCGTCGATACAGTGAGCGCAATATTTATTGCGGCCCGCGCAGACGATGTTGCGAAATTCGACTCCGTCATCGCGTCAGACTTCTACATATTTGATGGCGGCGCGCGATTCAACGGAGACTCCATCATGGCTCTCATCAGGGCACAACATGCCGCGGGCAAGCGTTATGAATGGAACGTGACCGAACCCGACGTCCACATCCGTGGCAATACCGCTTGGATCGCCTACGTCAATAAAGGCAGCATCACCGACGCTTCCGGCACCGTGGACCAGAATTGGTTGGAATCGGCCTTCTTGGAGAAACAGGCAGGCACCTGGAAGATCGTCTTCATGCATAGCACCCGCGTCCCTGTAGCGACCCGAGAGAACCAACGCAAATGACATCCAGACTCCGGACAATTCTCCGCGATACCTGGTGGGGACGCACTTCCGAATCCAAACCAAAAAACAGTGAAGAAGGAGCTAATTCTGAGCGAGCCGTCGTTGCCGACAGGCCGCTGTGAACATGGCAGCGCCCTTCGCGGAAGGAATTACTCACGTCCTTCCCCTTCGTGGGCAGCCCGTCAAGTTCGCTGCCCGATGCGTTGGTAGAAACTCTCCTTAAAGGGCTCCGATGCACTTATTGCGCTAAACCGACGGCCAATGGATTTATTCGGCCGCGATAATCCTATTCTGGACAGATTAGTCCATAACGTATACACTGGCTGCCTTGGAGGAGGTTCATCGCACCATGCAGACCAACAACTTCACTGGCAAGGTAGCTCTGGTCACGGGTGGTTCCAGAGGCATCGGAGCAGGCATCGTCCGCCGACTGGCAGCGGACGGCGCCTCAGTTGCGTTCACTTACTCAAGCTCAGAAGAAAAGGCTCTCCAACTGGTACGCGAAATCGAGTCCGCCGGAGGAAAAGCGCTATCGCTGAGAGCCGACAGCGCCTCTGCCAAACAGCTCCGCGTCGCGGTAGCCAGAGCAACGGAAGCTTTCGGCACTCTGGACATCTTCGTCAGCAACGCAGGTATTCTCACCTTGGACACAATCGACACCTACAGTCTCGAAGAGTTCGACCGCATGATCGCCATCAACGTCCGTGCCGCGTTCGTCGGCATTCAGGCAGCCTCCCAACGAATGAACCAGGGAGGCAGGATCGTGCTCATCGGTAGCAATACCGCTATTCGCACTGCCTTTCCTGGCGGAAGCGTTTACAGCATGACGAAGGCGGCGCTCACAGGTCTTGTTCGCGGCGCTGCCATTGATCTCGCCCCGCGCGCGATCACCGTAAACAACGTTCAACCCGGACCCACAGCCACCGATATGAGTTCGGCTCACGCTGACTTTGTTAAGACGCTCATTCCTTTGAAGCGAATGGGTGATGTAGCGGAGGTCGCCAGCCTCGTCTCCTACCTCGCGTCGGAAGAGGCGGGCTTCATCACCGGAGCCAGCCTCACCATCGACGGCGGATACGTCGCTTAGTCGGACAGAGAACACTCAGGGAGGCGAGGCGCATGGCTCGACCGAAGGAGTTCGATCAAGCGAGAGCCCTGCGGAAGGCAATACGGCTGTTTTCGCAGCAAGGCTTTGCCGCCACATCCACTGATGACTTGATGCGCGTGATGGACGTCGGGCGGCAGAGCATGTACGACACTTTCGGCGACAAGCGCGCGCTGTTTTTGAAAGCCCTGAAGATGTATGTCGCAGGGAGCGTTCATTCCATCAATGTGCAGTTGGAAAGATCTGGCTCGGCCCTCGCCGCTGTGCAAAAAGCCCTTGTGACCTTTGCTGAACGGAAAGACTTGTCCAGCGCAGAAGGCTGCATGGGGCTCAACGCGATCAGTGAATTCGGTCAGCGGGACGCCGACGTGACGCGTATCACGCGCGCTGCGGCGCGAGTCCAGCGTCAGACCCTGATGCGCGTGCTTACCAGGGCAAAAAAGCAGGGAGAACTTACCTCCGATGCAGACCTCGACAGTATGGCGGATTTCTTTGAGAGCACGCTGGCTGGAATTAGGATGGCGGCCAAAGCCGGCAAGAGCCGGCAGGCACTTCAGAATATCGCTCGTCTTGCGGGAAGTGTATACACAGCATCCCATCGCCGCATGGCTCGCAAGTGACGTGCATCCCGGAGGTTGTCAGCTCGTCTGTCGGATTCGTACCGACAAAACGCTCTTGTATTGAGTGACCATCCGAATTGGCGAGCGCGGCGGCGCGCGCTGCGCCCGTGCAGAGGTTATTTCAGGTAGGTCCGCACAATGCCGATGAGGTCATCGGCAGCTTCTCCCGATGACTTGCTGTTCCTCGGCATGTGGTTGCGAATATGGTCTTCCATGAGTTCGCCCATGAGGCTGTTGATGGATCCCCTTGCTGCCGCGAGCCTTTGCAGGACTTCAGCGCACTGTTCATCGTCATTCAGAGCGCGCAAAATGGCCTCGAGCTGTCCGATAACCTTCTTCGTCCGATTGACTAGATCCAGCTTTTCTCTTGATGTGTGCGCCATTTTTCCTTGACTACCCAGTGGGGGTATGGTATTAAACCCTAGGCCGGTACCGTACGGCTCGGAGGCTACTGAATTATATATGGAAAATCTGATCCAAGAACACGAACCTCCAGGTAGTTCCAACCAACTGGAGTTCCGCGACCTGCCAGCGTAAGACCGCGTATTCCTGATCTCCCGCTCGCTCTCGCGGACGAATCGAACCCGAGCGAGTGGGAATCTTCCCAATCTCAGCAAGGTCCCCGCTTGAAAAACTGATTTTCCGCCGTGCGAGGCTTCTGACCTCGATCAGGACAAGTGTGTCCTGCGCGAAAGGAGAGAACATGACCAATTTCACGATGAATGGTCGAGATTTCACCACGCATTCGGGTCTGTACCGCGTGTGGGTGCCACTGCACCCCGATGGTAAGTCCCCGCTCCTATCGATCTGGATCGATCCATCCCGCCGCGCGTCCGAATCTTGCTGCGAAGCGAAGGACACAAATGTGGCGCGGATTCATCGTCGAGAATCTGTAACCGAGGCCGATGCGGAGGATGCGAATTCGGTTTTTCCCGCTGACAGGTAGGCGCGCAGCGAAAAGCGGAGGGCAAAATGACTTGGTATGTATTTGGAATTCGGCTGATTGTCGCGCTCGTCCTGGGAGCGCTCGTGGGCGCCGAACGGCAATGGCGGCAACGCACCGCTGGATTGCGCACGAATTGTCTGGTCGCGGTGGGCTCCGCCATGTTTGTGATGATGGGCGGACTCATTGGGGGTGACGGGAGCCAGGGAAGGGTCGCCGCGTATGTCGTTTCCGGGATCGGGTTTCTCGGCGGCGGGGTAATTCTCAAGGATGGTTTCAGCATTCGCGGACTGAATACCGCAGCGACACTCTGGTGCACCGCGGCGATCGGGACGCTTGCCGGCCTCGGTTATACGACGCTGTCTTTCCTGGGAACGGTCGCGATCCTCGCCGCGAATCTGCTGCTTCGTCCGCTCGCCCAACGAATCAATCGTACTCCCGTCCAAGCCGCGGAGGATCTGGTTCTGTACCTGTTTGAGTGCGTATGCCGCACGTCCGATGAGGCTCATATTCGCGCACTACTGCTGCAGAACATCGGACGCACGCCTCTGGTTCTTTACGCGCTACACAGCGAAGACGAAGAAGGGGCGAACAGCGTCAGGGTGAGGGCGCAACTGAAGTCGACTGGAAGGAAGGACGAGTTCCTGGAGCAAATCGTCACGCGCCTGTCGCTGGAACCCGGAGTGACAACAATTCGATGGGAGATCGCCTCGGCTTTAGATGTTGGAGAAGACCACATTGCCGGCGCAGCAGGAAACGCTTTCGATGAAACACATGCCTAGATACAGGCAAAGGAGAGTGGAATGTGAGACTCACAGTAAGCATGACGCTGGTGGCAGTGCTTTCGGTTCTGTTTCCTCTGATCGCTACGCGGGCAGATGTCGGGGGAAAGATTACCGGAGTGGTGAAGGACCAAACCGATGCCGTGATCGCAGGTGCTAAGGTTGTTGCGATTAATACTGCGACCGGAATTAAGCAAACGACGAAAACCGACGACCAGGGGAGCTACGCATTCCCCGTCCTGCCGGTCGGTCGGTATGAGATCGATGTCACTGCAGATGGTTTTAGACCGAACAAGACGAGGAGCCTCGCAATTGATATCAATGCCGCCCTGACGGTTGACGTGACGCTGCAAGTCAGCGACCAGAGCCAGACCGTGACGGTAACCGAGGGCGCGGCTCGCGTCGAGACCTCCGATACGCAACTCGGTCAGGTGATCAATAGCCAGCAAATCACCAGCATTCCTTTGAATGGCCGAAGCTACACGGATCTGTTTGCAACGCAGGTGGGAGTCACGCCGCTGACGACAAGTGGCGCCGGAAACAGCACGTCGGGAGGCGGCTTTGGAACAGTTCCTGTGGCGGGCAACGCCGATACGGGCCAATTCTCGATCAACGGCCAGCGTGAATCGGCAAATGGTTTCACGCTCAATGGCGTGAGCGTGCAGGAAACCATCGGCCAACAAGCCGGAATCATTCCCAACCTCGACTCGATTGCGCAATTCCGCATTCTGACCAGCAATGCGGACGCCGAGTACGGCAACTACAGCGGCGGCCTGATCGGCGTGGTGACCAAGTCGGGTGCCAATCAATTCCATGGCGATGCTTTCGAATTCCTGCGTAACACTTCTCTCGATGCGCGCGGCTTCTTCGACCCTGCGCGATCAACATTCCAGCAGAACCAGTTTGGCGGAACGCTGGGAGGGCCGATCGAGAAAGATAAAGTTTTCTTCTTCACCGACTATCAAGGGCAGCGAACCGTCCAGGGCGTCGAAACCGGAATCGTGAGCGTGCCCTCGTTGGCGAATCGGAATGGTGATTTCTCCGATTCCGCGAATACACTCACGGGCAAGATCAACGGCTCCTTCTTGGCGCAGACTCTCGCGAGCCGCCTGGGCTACGGCGTTACAGTCGGCGAGCCGTTCTACACGCCGGGATGCGTCTGGAACTCTCAATGCGTGTTTCCGGGAGCGATGATTCCCCAGGAAGCCTTCGCCCTTCCGGCGACCAAGTTGACGCAATTCATTCCTGCGCCCAATCTCGGAGCAAGTGAGTTTTCGACGGAAGCGGATAAACTCCGCCTCAACGACGACAAGGGTTCTGTCCGACTCGACATCAACACCACGCGATACGGGACATTTTCCGCCTACTATTTCGCGGACAGCTACCATCTCGACAACCCGTACCCGAGCGGCTTCGGTGGCGCCACTCTTCCGGGTCCAAACGGCGCCTATGACGCGCTTTCATCGGGTAAGGACCAGATGATCGTGCTGAGCGATACCAAGACATTCGGTTCGAATCTTGTCAATGAAGCGCACATCGGCTACATTCGGTTGAACAACAACCTCGGCGTTCCGAAAGGCGGCGTGGGTGTCAGCCTCGCGGATCAGGGGATTTCTTCGGGCCCGCAAGGCATTCAGCAAGGGTTCCCGCAGTTTGCCGGAGTTGAGACGCTGTACTTCAACTCTTTTGCGGTGGGCACAAATCCCTTGTTTGTTGCGCAGGTTAACAACACCATCGATTCCGGCGACACCATCGCAGAGGTGATCGGCAATCACACGCTGAAGGTTGGCGGGCAGTATGTCTGGTATGCGGTGAAACAAGCGCCCGACTTGGTTGCCAACGGTACGTTTTCATTCTTCGGATCAGGCGCTCAGAGTACCGGCAATGGCTTCGCGGATTTTTTGCTGGGCCTGCCGGACTTCTATTCACAACAGTCTTCTCCGCCATTTCACGAGTTTTCCGCGACGGGCGGAATCTTTGCAGAGGATAGCTGGCGCGTGCGTTCCAATCTGACCGTCAACTACGGTCTACGCTGGGACTACATTCGTGGATGGTCCGAAGAGCACAATCAAGGAACAACTCTGATTCCCGGCGTCGAGTCACAGACCTTCCCCGGCGCTCCGCTCGGTTACCTGGTGCCTGGCGATCGTTTGCCAAACGGTCAGGCGCTGCCTTCGACGCTGGCCTATACGCCGCTGGACGATTTTTCTCCGCGCCTCGGCCTCGCCTACTCACCGAACGGGTCGAGGGGTTTCTTGGGGGTACTGACGGGCGGACCCGGCAAGACCAGCATCCGTGCCGGGGCGGGCCGATTCTTTACGGCAATCGAAGGTCTGACGATCGCCTACCCGACTGGAAATCCACCGTACGGTCTGACATACACGAGCCCCGAGCCTCCAGAGATGGCTACGCCCTTCGTCGGCGCTCTCAGTGGGACGCAGTTCCTGCAACAATTTCCGGTTCAAGTTCCAGCTTACGGCCACTCGCCGTCGAACCCGGATCCGAATGTCCCGTGGTCTCGCTATACGCCCATCAGCGGAGCAGTGAGTTACTTCTACAAAAATCCTACACCCTATTCCATGGCCCTGAACCTTACCGTGGAGCGTCAAATCACTGCGAACACAATGGTGAGCGCGGGTTACGTCGGCTCGCTGGGTCGCCATCTGTTAACCGTGGTCGAAGCAAATCCGGGAAACCCAGCTCTGTGCCTCAGCCTCAGTCAGCCGCAGGACGTGGCTCCGGGCAGTCCAACGTGCGGGCCATTCGGTGAGAATCTGGTTTACACGCGGGCCGATGGAACAGTCGTCAACGGCACCCGCAATCTGGCCGGCTTCCCCAACACCATCGGTACGGACGGGTATTTTAAGAACCTGGGCAATTCGAATTACAACGCGCTCGATTTGACGCTGAAGCACACCAGCGGTCGTCTGACCATGTTGGCGAGCTACACCTACGGGAAGTCGCTAGATGACTCCTCGAACCTGCAGGAGCAGGTGAACCCGTTCAATTCCCGGGCGGAGTACGGAATCTCCGCCTACGACATCAAGCACAATTTCGTTTTTAGCTACAACTACGATTTGCCGGTTGAAAAACTATTTCGCGTGGGGAACCGCTTGACCGAGGGCTGGGCGGTTTCCGGGATCACCCGGTTCGCGACCGGGCTGCCCGTGACCCTGGCCAGCAACGGCGACAACTTCCTCGTCGATGTCCAGAACAACGGCATCAATTCGGTGAGCATCGACTTGCCCAATGTGGCTCCAGGAAATCTCGACATCAACCACAACCCGCGCAACGGACAACCGTATTTCAATACTTCGCTCTTCCGCGCGAATCCTCTTGGGACGCAGGGCGATGCGGCGCGCAGGCCGTTCTACGGACCCGGCATCAACAATTTCGACGTGGCGCTTCACAAAGTCACCAAACTCACCGAAAGCAAGTCTCTCGAATTTCGCTTCGAAACGTTCAACACGTTTAACCACGCACAATTCGACGGAAGCAGTTCGGTGGACGGAAACGTCAACGACGCGACGTTCGGTCAGGTTGTCAAAGCTGCACCGCCGCGCATTTCACAGGTCGCTCTCAAGTTCTCATTCTAAGGGTTGACACCATGGGCAATTTCCTTCGCCTACGGGGGAGCGCGTTCTGTATCTGGCTCCGGAACGGGACCGACATTGGACTGAAAACTGCGAAGAATCGGTTTTTCGACCAAACCAGTGCGACGATGAGATTATGAATTTGCGCGAGAATAGCCCCCGTCAGACCCGACAGGAGGAACTTCGCAATCAATACGTTCTCGGCTACCTGCGGGCGCGCCCAGCGGCCGACAACCCATACCACAGGAGCAAACGCGCTACGGGCCGGTCGACGTGTGAGGTGCGCGCAGACTGCGCCAGCAGGCTGGGGTTCCGGTCGTTCCCTTCGACAGCGCCGTTCCCGTCGCAGAAGAAGTTTGTTGTGGCTGTGGTCGAATTCTGAGTGAAAGCCTTCCGCATTCGCCTGCCCCGTCCCACTTCCGGTAAGCATATATTGCAGGAAGAAAGAGTTGGTGCAGCGAGCAGGTTGACTACTTCGGCGGCAGCGCGCTCTGCAATTCCAGATAAAACTTCTGCAGTGTGAAGAAGGCCTCCTTCTTCTCGCCATGATCGGAGACAAGTCCCTTGCGGTTGAAATAATCCTCAAAACGAGGGAGCGTTCGTCGTGGACTACGAAAGTCCTTGAGAACCCACGCTGCCATTCCGCAAAGAAAGGGAATGCGTCTTAGCATGGAGATCTGGTGCTCGTAAAGATTTTCCTGATACTCCTCGGTCCACCGAGTGGAGGTACCGCCATGGAATCCGAACAGAGCATCGCCGCCGAATTCACTCATGATCAGGGGCTTGTCGTACTGTGAGATCCAATCCATCGCATCCGCATCCTCGGGGCGACCGGTATACCAGCCGATGTATTCGTTATTGCCGAGCACGTCCAGATCGCTCGCGATCGGATCAGTAATCTGGACGGTCGTGCGATTCCCCTTGGCCACTTCGGTGGATTGAAGAGCGGCAGACACCAGGCGCGTGGGGTCGGCGGAGTGCGCATGCTGAATGAGTTGCCGCAGGAAATGATTCCGCGCATCGCTGCTGGGGGTCTCGTTCCCAACCGAGTAGATGATAAGCGCAGCGCGATTTTGGTCTCGCGCGATCATCTCGCTCAACTGATTTTCTGCGTTGCGCAGCGTCTCAGGATTTTCCCACTGGATGCTCCAGTAGACAGGCACCTCGGCCCAGACCAGCAATCCCATTTGGTCGGCCACGCGCAACATGGCTTCATTATGCGGATAGTGCGCGAGGCGAACGAAATTGCAGCCCAGTGCTGCGGCCCAACCCAGGAGCGTCCGTGCATCGTCCTCGCTCCAGGCACGCCCGGCACGCGTGGGGGCTTCTTCATGAATGCTTATACCTCGCAAGAAGACCGTCTTGCCGTTGAGCAAAAGGTCTGTTCCGCGAACCGCGATGGAGCGAAACCCGATGCGATCCGTGATTCGCTCCGTCTCACTTGCAATTTCGACCGTATAGAGTTTCGGATTCTCGGGAGTCCACAGTGTTAATCCGGCAGCAAAAGAGAACTCGGCCCGCCCCGTAGAGTTTGTCGCGAACGTCTTGCTTAGCCCCGTCTCTGGAATCCGGATCGTGACATTCTGCTGAAGTCTTGGTCCGTTCAGTTGTACCCAGCCAGCGACCTGGGCCGTTGATCCTTTTTCAAGCTGCACGAAGTAGTTCTGAACAAATGTCTCCGGTACTTCCACCAGCGTCACGGGGCGCGTGATGCCGCCGTAATTCCACCAGTCTGTATTAGTGGTCGGAACTTGATCCTTTCCGCGAGTGTTGTTGACCCTGACCACGAGGAAATTGCCGTGTGGCTTTACCCGGTCCGTGATTTCGAAGTCAAAAGGTGTGAAGCCGCCGTGGTGCTCGCCAAGCTCCTCTCCATTCAGGTATAGGGAGGTGAGGTAATTGCACGCTCCGAAATGGAGGAACAACCTGTTCTTCGCTGATCTTGCGTAATCGAAAGACCGCTCGTACCAAACGCTGCCTTCATAAAACAGCAGCGACTCGCGCTGCGTGTTCCAGTCACCGGGTACTTGGAGCTGGCCAGAAGTATCGAAATCATATTCGACTAGCTCGGATTCGGAGTCAGGTTTGTGGTTCTTGTAGAACGCGTGCTTGTTTTTCAGGGGCTGCCTGCGGTAATCCAACGATCCTACGTCATACGGATCAACTATCGCCTGCCACGAGCCGTCCAAGCTGGTGGTCTGACGCGCGTTGATATTCGCGACCAGTGGGGCAACTTGTGCCGCCCCCCGGATGGAAAGGAGCAACGCAGCAACGGCAAGTGTCAGGCAACGAATCGAATTATTCATGATTGACCTTGATTCGTAAATTTGCAGGCATTCCAGTGAACGCGAGAATTTTGGTCGTCCCGGGCGAGAGAAAGGGACGGCGGGGGACGCCGTCCCATCTCCCCGATCGGCGCCTTGGACAGAACGACGAGCGCGGGCTGAGCCAACCGCTGCGTGGGGCGAACGTGGCACTGTTGCCCCCGGATTGCTCCGTTTAGTTCTTTGAACGAGCCACTCGCTTCAGAATCACATTGTTCCGACGGCATGCGTTCCCGAATTACAAGGGCCTAAAAAGTGAACTTTGCGCCGAACTGAAGAATGCGTGCCGGGAAGGACTGGGTCACCTGGCCAAAACTGGCGCTTCCAACGTTATTCACGCTAAATCCATTCAGGCCGCTCCAGTTCGTCTGGTTGAACGCGTTATATGCGTCCACCCGGAACTGCAGGCCCATACCTTCCCAGGGCAGATTGAATAACTTGCCCAACGACAGGTCCCATTGGTAGAAGGCCGGCCCGGTGATGTTGTTGGTGGGAGCATCGCCCGCGCCGAGCGCCGATTCAGGTGCAAATGCTGCTGGATTGACCCAGCATATCGCATGCGCGTTGGAGCATGTGCCGCTAAATCCAACCGGCTGGCCCGCAACAGCATCCGCCCGCCGGTTAATCGTGATACCCACGTTGGAAGCGCCGCCAACGGCTACCGTGTCCGTTGCAGTGAAGGGCGACCCGCTCTGGTAGTGCATGATCACACTCAGCGTCCATCCCTTTGCCAAGGCCCCTTCCACGCCCCTCAAGGTCTTGCCCCAAGGCGACTCGACCACGAAACTTGCGGACACGATGTTCCGCGCGTCGAAGCTCAGCAGGCCGTAGTCAAATCTCTTCCAGGATTCCACCACCCCGCCCGATTGCGTTCCCCCCACTCCGCCAACTCCACCCGTAACAGCCACGGGGCTGGCGGCTGTGCTGACAAGGCACGTGAAAGGACATTCCGGCTCGGGATTTTCGTTATAAGCGTCTGCCGCGCCACCGCCATCTCCCAGCGCCTTCGAATAGGTATAGGCAACCATGCCCGTGGCGAATCCGAAGCGCTTCTTAAGGCTAATCTGCAGAGAATTGTAGTTGGAATCGACGTCACTGAGTGCCATGCCAAGGTTCGAGTATCCCAGGTACGGACGAATCTGGTCCTTCCCCAGAGCGGCGGGTGCGAAGCCCCCCGAGCATCCATAGGCGGCAACATTGATTCCAGCAGGACACGCATACGTGTTCGGGTTCGGCGAGATCGGTACGAACTCCTGCGGCGTCCAGGTGGGTTGATTGATATTGCTCGTGGTATTGCCCCCGCGCAGGATATGCCGCCCCAGATCGCCGACGTAGGCTACTTGAAGCAGCATGCCCTGCGGCAATTCGTGCTGCACTGCGAGGCTATACTGGTAACTGCGGGCGACCACCAGATTGGGATTGACTCCGCTCAAGGAAAGAGTGCTGGGACCTGGTAACGCAGCGGCGCCAGGAGCGGAATCGAATGACGACAACGCATCGTTGACCCCTGAGATCGAAACTGACTGCGCCCATGGTACATAGCCTTGGGAGTTGATGCCGTTTCCCAAAAGGTTTCCTTCCGGGTGGTCGTAGAATATGCCAAAACCGCCGCGGACCACGGTCTTATCGTCGAAGGGCGCGTAGGAGAAGCCGAATCTTGGTGACAACAGGTTTTCCTGATTGTAGAAACCGCGTGCTGCCGTCGGAGGTATAGAATCCACAAGCTGCGGATTCTCAAAGGTAGCAGGAACGCTGCCAGCTTGGTTGAAAGGCACACCTCCGGGCCGCTGTAATCCATTGCATTCGATTGTAAGTACGGGCGTACCGATAACGTTTAGCTGCGGGCCGCTGCAAAGACCGGGTGAAGCAAGACTAATGGCGCTACCTGTGCCTGCCGTCGCGAAGGTCGGGACGAGGGCATCGCTGAATGAGAACGGGTTGAAGTTCGTCATGTTATTGCCTTTAGCATAGGTCGGCGTGGTACGTATGTAGCGAAGTCCCAGCACCAGACTCAACTTGGGGGTAACTTTCCAAGTATCCTGTAGATAAAACTCAAGATCATTGAACCGGAATTGGCCCACAGTTAACGCCGAGTTCTGCGCGAGGCTGCTAAAGTTCCCAAGGAGCGCGTCGGCGAAAGGGTCTCCCGTCGAGTTTGAGCCGGAGGTAACACCTGCGGTATTGGCGAAGGTCACAACGCCGTCGTAGTTTGTGCGCGAGTTCTGCGTCTTGCGGTTTCGCGCGAAAGACCCTCCGAACTTTATCGCGTGGTTGCTCTTAATTACCGAAAAGTTATCCCCGAAACTTATATCGGCCGTGGGAGACTCGAGGAAGTTCGGCGCCGGACCAGTCACGACGGTCGGTGCGGCGGTGGGAAAGCCCGAAACCGCCGTGAAGCTCAATTGTGGAAGCCCGTCGGGGAACACCGCCGGGCTTCCGAGCGGCGGAATGAACTGGAAACCATAATTGGACTTCAGAAAAGCAGTGCCTACGGTCGGAGTACGCTGCTTGTGCCAGTCGGCGTTGAATTTGAACTCGTTGATCAGGCTCGGGCTGAGCACAGACGTCCATCCGATTTGAATGTTGTACCCCGGACGATCGCGCTGGTCCGGGTCCACCGGAACCTGCGGCGTAGTCCCGAATGTCGAATAAGGATTGGTAATCAGAACGTTGTCGTGCAGGTATCGGAAATAGATACTCTGCTTTTCATTCAAGTGTTCATCCACGCGTATGATGTCCTCGCGAAGGTTTGCCGGGTTCGGAAGGTTGAAAGCCAAGTTGTTCGCAGCGGCCACCGTCGGTAACCCGCCGAGGGTCGACATTTTCGCCGCTGTCGTATAGACGTTTGCAATGGCTGCGCCGTCGCCGGTGATACATGCTGGGTTTATGACGTTGGGTGCAGTAAATAGAGTGCCGCCGCAACTCGCAGGGATAACCGCGGGAGTTTTCAGCGTCAGTGGCGTCGTGCCGGTAAGAACGTCGGTGAAGTTGCCCGTCGCCTCCGCCGCTGTGGGGAACGTCTGCGTTTCCGTCGAACTCTGCAAACCCGGGGCGGACCCTCGAAACCTCTTCCACTCCTGGCCGGCAAAGAAGAACAGCTTGCCTTTCTGGAGATACGGGATGGGGCCGCCCAAATCCCATCCAAAGTCGTTCAAATGGAATGGGGGCACCGCATTGTACCCGGTCAAGGCCGGCACCGTCGCACTGGGCACAAACGTCAGCTTGGTGCCCGCATTTGCGGCGTTGAAAATATTGTTCTGAACGAATTCAAAAAGTCCGCCGTGATAGTGATTGCCTCCGCTTTTGGTCACCACGTTGACCGTGGCCGACGCGGAGCGGCCAAACTCAGCGTCATAGTTCGAACTCTGCACATCCACTTCCTGAATGAAATCAATGCCTACCTCATTGAACACGCTGTTGTTCGAACCGGCGTCGAGGTTCCACCCGCCGTCTACGCTCCAGTTCTGCCCGTCCAGCCGCAGGCCGTTGATGTCCGCAATCGTATTATTGTAGCCACTGGTTATGCTGGCGGCGCTTAGCCCGGAGCTCTGGAGAGCAGCTCCGGGAATCAACCCCACGAGCGACTCATAGTGGCGCTGATTCAACGGTACGTTTTCCACCTCTTGGGTCGTGATGGTGGTCGAGATTTCGCCGGAAGTTGTATTGGTTGTGATGGCCGTCGCCTGCACGCTCACCGTCTCTGAAACGGTGCCAACGTCCAACTTTGCGTCCACAGTTAAGCGACCGCCAGCTGTGACAGCGTTGCCTGTCACGGTGGTTCTCTTAAAACCGCTCTTCTCGATCCTCACCGAATAGGTACCAACAGGCAGAGCATCCGCCACATAGAAGCCAGCGCCGTTAGTGGAAATGGGAGGACGCGAAACCCCTGTGGCCTCATTCGTGATCGTGACGTGCGCATCGGGGACCACTCCACCCTGCGCGTCGGTGACGGTGCCCGATAGTCGCCCGACGATGTCCTGCGCCATGGCGAATTCGCCGACCCCTATGAGTACGAACAGCAACGCCACGACAACAGCCATCGGCAGTCGAACAAGCGCCGGATCAAGTCGGCGCATCGGGCAACTCGCAGAAACATTGCGATTTTTCGAAGGGGCCAGAATCATTTTAGTGTCTCCTCGATGGGCGTGAATGGTTCTCTTCGTGATCTGAATCTCCTGGCCGACAGACCGCGACGGCCCTACAGGAAACGAAACTGCGATGAGATGGTCTTGCTTGCTCGGTGGTGCAGTAAAGCAGTACTGCGACGGGCAAAGGAAGTTAGGTAACTGTGAATTAACAGTTAGAATTCGGTAGTTATGATACCCAAGGGCGAGCACCTGTTCCGCCGGACTGTCCAACCTAATTCAACGGAAATTCAGGCGGTTAGCGCAGTGTCATGACAGGTGATTTCGGTTATACTTCGGCTCAAACAGCCGCCCGATGAACCCACGGGGCGGATTCTAAGGAGTCATGCGCTTGGAATCGGCAATCAGCAAGCTGGAAGCCGAGCGGGCGGAAGTAGAAGACGTGTTGTCCTCCGGTGTCTTAGGACGGACGAACAATCTTGTTCGGCTTATGACCTATGTATGCGAGAGGTATTTCGAAGGAGCGATTGACGACATCAAAGAATACAACATTGCGGTGCATGCCCTTGGCCGCCGGGAAGCCTTTGACCCACAGGTGGATACCATTGTCCGCGTCACGGCGCATGCATTACGGAAGCGACTCGACGATTATTATAGAAGCGCCGGGGCAGAACACGCGGTTCATATTTGCCTGCCTGCCGGCCACTATATTCCCAAATTCATTCATTCGAATGGCTTAGAAGACACAACGGACGAATCCAACCTCTATGAGAGCCAGAACCACCAATCCCTCGATGCGCTTTCCTCCCTAGAGAAGGACCGAACACTAGATCTGCAGGATAGTCCTGCCCCCGTACTACCGGAGTCAAAGCCGGACAGGATCTCAGAATTACAGCCGAGCAGCGAATCCAAGAAAAAGTTCACAATACGGGGTGGAACCCTGGCTGCGATCGCTGTGCTTGCGATTTCTGTGTCCCTCCTGTCGGTTTTTCTCTGGAGAGCATGGAATCGGGCGGGAGGGCGTGAGAGCTCCCAACCGTTCCACGCCGCTGCTGTTCCGGGCAATTCTTCCGGCAGAATTCTTCGCGTTGCGATGGGCAACGCTTCCTCCCCCTACACAGATCGCGACGGTTCCACCTGGGACAGCGACCATTACTGCTCGGGAGGGAGCTCGTTCTCAGTTCCGGGCCACGCGATCCAAGGAACTGAAGAGCCCGCGCTCTTTTCCAGTGGGCGACGCGGCATCTTTCATTGCAGCTATCCCGTCCCGCCGGGGACTTACGAGGCTCATCTCCTGTTTGCCGAGACGGAGGGGCTCCAAGAGAATAGCCGCAATGTGGTGTTTTCGATCAATGGCGGACCGCCGACCAGCTTGGATGTCGTGGACGACGCGGGCGGGGATGACATTGCAACAACCAAGGTGGTTACAGATATCGCACCCGCGAGCGACGGAACGATCCATCTGGATTTCGCCACCCCGGAGTCATTTGTAAACGCGGTCGAAATTTTTCCGAGCACCCCACATCACATGCTCCCGGTCAGGATCGTAGTTGGACATTCTCCTTACCGCGACTCCAACAGCAATGATTGGGTGTCAGACCGGTACTTCATCGGCGGGCGTGTTAACGGTTTCGCGGGTGATTTATCCAAAGTCGCTGATGGCCGACTTTACGAGTGGCATCGTTTTGGACATTTCCATTATGTAGTGCCCGTGGCAACGGGCGGTCGATACACTCTGCGCCTGTACTTTATGGAGCATTGGTTTGGTGTCCAGAATGGCGGCATCGGAGGCGTGGGTAGCCGTGTGTTTGATGTCTCTTGTAACGGAGCGATTCTTTTAAAAGGATTTGATATTTTCCAGGAAGCGGGCACCAGGCCCTTGGTCAAGTCCTTCCCGCATATTGAACCTACGCCGCAGGGCAAAATCGAGATCTATTTCACTCCTGACGTGAATTATCCGTCTGTAAGCGCGATCGAAGTCACCTCCGAATAGAAAAGTCCCGCGAGTTCTGTTCGTGGTGCGACTTTGGACCAGCATCGCGGGACGATCGCAAAGTATTCGGCTGATGATTATTGATTTACGCCGCTCGCCAGAAATCCGCCATCCACAACAAGAATCTGCCCGGTCACGAACGAGGCCGAGTCGGACGCAAGAAACACGGCTGCTCCCACCAGTTCGTCCAGCCTCCCGAATCGTCCCATCGGGGTGCGCATCAACAGTTCGTTGCCGCGCGGCGTATTGTCCAGCAGGTCAGCATTCAACGACGTGCGAAAAACACCCGGCGCGATTGCATTCGTCAAGACGCCGTCCCTTGACCATTCCACGGCCAGCGCTCGCGTCAGCGCCGCCACGCCTGCCTTACTCGCGGCGTATGCCGCCACTTCGTGTAGGGCCACAAAGCTGTTCAGCGAAGCGATATTGATGATCCTTCCGCTGTTACGGCTCAGCATGTGCTGTCCGAACACCTGGCAGGCGCGGAGCGTCCCCGTCAGGTTGGTGTCGAGAATGTCGTTCCAATCGCTTTCCAGGAAGTCCAATGTAGGAGCACGCTTGATCTTGCCCGCGCAATTCAGCAGGATTTCGACTTTTTCAAAACGCTCCAAGCAGGCCGCCAGCAATTGTTGCAATGATCCTTTGTCGCGCGTGTCAGTCGTTACTCTCAGTGTGTGCCGCCCCCGCGCTTCAATCTCCCGGGCGACCGCTTCCACATTCGCCGTATTCCGTCCCGTGGCAACTACGTTTGCGCCGGCATCCGCCAGCCCCAGGCTCAGTGTCTTGCCGATTCCGGATGTCCCGCCAATCACCACCGCGATTTTGCCCGACAAGTCCAGAGCCGGATCCATTTTGTTTGCTTCCTCCATGACCCATTTAATACCGCTATGTCGTTGCAGAATGTTTGTTTGGCGGTGGCTCGGACGCTCGCATCTTCGTGCGGGCCCGTCGTATTCCTAAAAGCGAGCTCGAGACGCCCACAAGCCCAAACCTGGATTCTCGATAAAATAAATTTCTTCACCCGCTACTCGGCTCGGGCCTTGCGGCAGCTCGGCAGGATCGTACCGTTGCATCATCTCGCTCAATTCAGCGTATGCGAAGCCTGCCCCTTCCACCTCTTTGCGAGTCAAATGCCCCGGACACCAGGTGACCCGAAACCGCCCCTCGGACGATCCATGAATCAAGTGCGCCGCCGCGCTCAAATCCGCCGCCAAGTCCGCGTTCTCTTTCACCATCCTTATGGTGGCTTCCGTGCCGTGATATCCATATTTGCGGATCAGCTGATCGATTCGCACATCCTCGCCGAAGTCGCGTACACCCGGTGCCAGTATGATCAGTTCACCATCGTCGGCCATTGCCAGGCGCGTCCGGTAAATCGCTTTGTTTCCCAGCCACGTACTGTGAAATTCGTGCGGATCGAGGTAAACCACGGCTTTGCGTATCGGATTCAGCAGCAGTGTGAAGTTCACACGGAAGCTCAACTCCGCAGCAGCGTGAAAGCACTCCGAGTCGTCGCCGATGAACATCCCCCGCACTACCGTTGCGCCGGAAGTATTCCGGCTCACGACCGTCAGCACATATAGAATCGGCAGGTCCGCCAGAAAATGAGAATCCGCGTAGTTCAGCACGCGCCGAACGGGATTGTCCGCTCGTCCCATGATCCGCTCCATGCCGTAGACGGCTCCTAGATAGTGGCTGCGATTGATGCTGTCGGGTCCGCCCGTTCCCACCAGGATATTTTTGTTGTAGTTCGCCATCCCAATCACTTCGTGGGGCACAACTTGCCCGATCGATAAAATCAGATCAAATTCGCCTCGAGAAATCAGCCGGTTCACCTGCGCGGGCCATTCATACTCCAGCTTTCCTTCCGACTGCTCGTGAATAAATTCGCGCGGAACCACTCCAATCGTTTCCACGTCGTCTCGCCACTTGTGCGCATGAAAGAGGCCGGGCGGAACCGTACCGAACATTCCCGCGATCTGCTCTGCCGACATGGCCTTGTGCGTTCCCAACGCTGGCAGGACCGCGCTCAGCCCTTCTCGGTAATATTCCCAGGCGTAACGCGTCAGCTCGCCGGCCCGCGAGGCCGTACGCGTTTGATCGGGAGGAACTGCCAGGACTTTTCTGCGCCTGCCAAGTTTTTCAAGCGCGGCAGACAAAAAATCCCTTAGCTCGCTCGAAGAGAGCTCGCGGTCGGGGTCGCCCTGTGCGCAGTAGAGACTCATTGTCTATTCTGGAATCCGAATCATCGCCGCTGCCACTTCTCTCAACACCGGTCCCGATACTCCGGAACGACTGTTATCGATTGCTCCCCGGAGCAGTCATATCCCTGCCCATCGTTCCCAACGCTAGCCGAGCTTCAGCTTGCGCAGCACGTCCCCGACGATTTCCTCTGGCGGCTCGCTGACGCGCAGCAGCAACGCATCGCGCGGCTCCTCCAGATCCGCAAATTGCCCGGCTAAAATGCCCTCGCCGGCGAAATGTCCCGTGCGGCTCTGCAGGCGTACGGCTATTTCCTGATACGTTCCCTTCAGGTAACAGATCCGCAGCTCCACTCCGGCGCCGAGCCTCTCGCGGTAACTCTGCTTCAGCGCCGAGCAGGCCAGCACCGCATCCTTATTTTTCGCCGCACATTCCAGCAGCTCCGCATGGATCGCAGTCAGCCACGGCTCGCGGTCTTCGTCGCTCAGCGGAATCCCGCGCTGCATCTTCTCAATATTCTCCGCGGGGTGAAAATCGTCCGCATCCAGAAACAGCCAGCCCAATCTCTGGGCGAGAAGCTTTCCCAGGGTCGTCTTTCCCGACCCGGTTACTCCCATCACCAGAAGAATCATCTGCCGGCATTATCCCCCAATCGCTCCTGGTTCGCCTGTCGCACTCAACCCTCCGCTGGCACACCGGCTTTTCTGAGGCCCGGCGCCAGAATCAGCAGAAACAACATCCCCACAAGATACGAAGCCGCAGCAACCGAGAACAAAGGAGCATAGCTGTGCCGAGATTGCAGCACCCACCCTGTGCTCAATGAAAATAGGACGGAGCCCACCGATCCAGCCATTCCACCGATACCGACGACTGCGCCAACCGAGCTGCGCGGGAACATATCCGATGCAGTCGTAAACAGATTCGCGGACCATCCCTGGTGCGCCGCTGTTGCCAAACCTAAAATGCCAACCGCGGACCACAGGGAGTTGACCCGGCTCGCAAGGAAGATCGGCAAAATGAGGCACGCGCAGATGAGCATCGCGGACAGGCGCGCTTGCGCCATCGACATTCCCGCTTTGTTGAACGCTGTCGGCAGCCATCCGCCGCCAATACTTCCCACGGCGGACATATTGTAAACGACGATAAGCGGCAGGCCGATGCTGCCAAGCCCAAGATGATATCGCGAATCAAGAAACTTCGGCAGCCAGTAGAGATAAAAATACCAGATGGGATCCGTAAGAAACTTTGCCGCCGAGTATGCCCAGGTCTGCCGGTAAGTCAGGAGCTTCGTCCAGGGAATCTGGGCCACGGGCTCAGCAGGGTCGTCACGAATGTATTGAAGTTCAGAGGCGCTGACGCGCGGGTGATCCTCGGGACTGTAATATCGCTTGATCCACCACACGATCCACAATGCGCCGAAGAGCCCCGTGGCCAAGAACGCGGCGTGCCAGCCGAATTTCAGGGTGATCCACGGAATGAAGGCCGGCGCCAGGATTGCGCCCACATTCGTGCCGGAATTGAAGATACCGGTGACGAGCGCGCGCTCTCGCTGCGGAAACCATTCTGCCGTCGTCTTGATGGCGGCGGGAAAGCTGCCCGATTCGCCAAGTCCCAGAAAGAAGCGAGCGATTCCGAAACCAAGCGCGGAAGCAGCCAGCGCATGTCCCATCGAGGCCAGACTCCAGAACGCCATGATGATGACGTAGCCGATACGGCATCCCAGCCTATCAACCAGACGCCCCGAAAGGACCAGTCCGATTGCGTAGGCGAATTGGAAACCGCCAACGATGTACCCATATTGTGCTTCTGTCCAGCCGATGGAGTGCTGCAGCGTGGGAGCCAGTAGGCCCAGGACCTGGCGATCCAGATAATTAATCGAGGCGGCGAAGAACAGCATCGCGCAGACCGTCCATCGCACTCTGCTTAGCGGAGAACCCGTCTGGTGTGGCTGGGCGCTCAAAGCCGGTACGCTTTTCGCGCGAGCCCGTAGGCGAGATCCGCGGCAATTTCGTATGCTTCGTCCTCATCGATTCGATGTTCTGCGACCAGGCGCGCCAGGAACGAGCAGTCGATTCTGCGCGCCACATCATGCCGCGCGGGTAGGGAAAGAAACGCCCTGGCGTCGTCATTGAAACCGACCGTATTGTAGAAGCCCGCGGTCTCCGTTGTATATTCGCGAAACCGCGTCATCCCTTCCGGACTATCATGGAACCACCACGCAGGACCGAGCCGGAGGCAGGGATAGTGTCCAGCAAGCGGAGCCAATTCGCGGCTATACGTCGATTCGTCGAGAGTGAACAAAATGATAGTAAGGCGTGGCTCGTTTCCGAACCGATCCAGCAAGGGTCGCAGCGCCTGCACGTAGTCGGTGGGCGTCGGGATGTCGGCGCCGACATCGGGTCCGAAGCGCTGGAATAACCGCGTATTGTGGTTGCGCAGGCTTCCCGGGTGAATTTGCATTACCAGGCCGTCGTCCAGGCTCATCGCGGCCATTTCAGTGAGCATTTGAGCGCGAAATAGTTCGTGCTCGTCCGCGTCACCACTGCCTGAAGCTACTTTGTGAAAGAGACGGGCGGCGGAATCAGAGGCGAGGTCGGCTGTCGCTGCCGTCGGGTGGCCATGATCTGTCGCCGTGCAACCCAGCGCTTTGAACTGAAGCCTCCTCTGTCGCAATGCGGAAACATAACCGTCCCAATTGCTTGTGTCGACGCCAGTGATCTGTGCGAGACGCGCAAGGTTTTCCTTAAACCCAGGAAAATCAGGGTCAACGACCGGGTCCGGACGAAACGTCGGAATGATTCGCCCTCTGAACCCGGACGCGCGGATCGCTTCATGATGAGCGAGCGAATCCAGCGGCGAATCCGTGGTCGCCAGCAACTCCAGCTGAAACCGTTCAAACAGTGAACGGGGACGGAACGCCGGTGTTTTAAGTTTTTCCGAAATGGAGTCGTAGTACTCATCGGCATTCGCCGGAGTCAGCCGCGCATCCAGACCGAAGAGCTGCTGGAAGGCGAAATCCAGCCAGAGTCGGGTCGGTGTCCCACGAAAAAGATAATAATGCTGCGCGAAAATGCGCCATACACGTTTGGAATCCTCGAGCGACGTTGATTCGATCGCGAGCTGTTCGAGCGGGATACCTTGACTGTAAAGCATGCGCAATACGTAATGATCAGGAACGACGAACAATTGGGTGGGGTCGGGAAAGGGCTCGTTTTCAGCAAACCAGCGAGGATTCGTGTGCCCATGCGGGCTGAGGATCGGCAGGCCGCGTATGCTCAGATAGAGCCGTCGAGCGATGGAACGGGTGGTGGGCTCCGCTGGAAAAAGCCGGTCCTCGTTGAGGATCATTACTGACTCACCTCGAAAATATTCTGTCAGCTACCCCAGGCCCGCCAGAACGCCTCGCATATAAGCGAAGCTGGCGATAACGCCGGGCATCGGATCGTCAGGATGCACCTCGTACTCCAGATCAACGAAGCCCTGGTAGCTCATCGCGATCAGTGCTTCAAACATCGCGCGCACCGGCAGGATGCCGTCTCCCACTGCTACCTGGCTCTCCTTGCTTTGGAAGTTGGTGAGATCCTTCATGTGCAAGTTAAATAGCCTCGGGCCTGCCTCGTGGATCGCTTGAACCACGTCAGTCCCCGCGCGAGCTGCGTGCCCGACGTCAATGCAGCACCCGATGCGCGGATCCATACTCTTGACCGCCTTCAATACGTCGAGCGGCGAATGCCATATCCGATCTTCCGGCCCGTGATTGTGAATCGCGACGCGGATGTCGAACTCCTTCACGTACTTCTCGATGCGCGGCAGAGTCTCCGGTGCGGGGTCGCCGGCCACAATCACCGCAATACCTGCTCGCTTGCAGTATTCGAACTTAGACCGGATGTCCGCATCTTCGTCCTTCGCGAAATAGATAGCTCCAGCAGCGTGAAGCCTGATACCCGCGGCGGCATAGTCTGCCAGCGCCGTCGCCTCCTCGTGCGGATCGAGCGGGAGATGATCTTTGACATCCTTCGCGTTCAGCGCGAGCACATTCAGCTGCTTCATGAAGCCGATCAACTGCGCACGACTGAAGTTACGGAACGTATAGCTAGCCAGGCCCAAACGAACCGGCGCTGCTTCCACAGCTGTCGGGTGTTCTTCGGCCGGTGCGAAGACCTCGCTCGATGCAGCGAACGCTGCGGCAGCAAAGGCGCCGGAGCGCATGAAATTGCGACGGGAGAAGGTGTTTTTCATGCAGGGTTCGTCACTCGCTCTCTGCCGAGAATGCTTTTATAACTGGCCGCCACACGGCGCTTTGTTCGACTTGATATTCGCCCAGACGCCACCAGCGCGCGCTAGACACGTGGTTCCCAACCATTCTCATATTCGCGCCCCCACATCTTCATCGCCTCCGGGTCGCCCTGGATCCGCCCGTCTTGCGTGTCGAGATGCAGCTCCCGGTTCACTTCCCACGCGATGTTGGAAATCTGCAGCATCGTAACGGAGATATTGCCGGCAGAGACAGGAGCGTTGAGCTTCTCGCCATTGCGGATTCCCGCGATGAAGTTGGCGAAGTGAGCGTCCGTCATGGAATCGCGGCCGACCAGGTCTGAAGATGAGGTTGTACCGCCGCGCCTGAACTCGCTCGTCTTCTTCCCTTCGAGGTCGTATATCTCGTAGCCATCGCGATCGAGGAGTACCGTCCCAGTCGTTCCCATGATTGTCGAACCACGATCGCGGCCGTAATACTTCATTCCCTGGCAACTCTTGCCCTCCCACGAGATCATTTTGTCTTGGTACGCGAAGCTTGTCACCAGCGTGTCATAGAATTGCCAGTCGTCTTTGAACTGGTATCTGCCGCCCGACGAGCTGACCCGCTCCGGATAGTCGACACCGAGCGCCCAGCGGCAGACATCAACCTCGTGCGTGCCATTATTGAGCGTTTCGCCCGTTCCGTAGATTCTGAACCAGTGCCAGTTATATGGCTGCACATTGTCACGATAGGGACGGCGTGGCGCCGGCCCCTGCCACAAGTCCCAATCAAGCTGCGGCGGCACGGGTGCATCTTTTCCCGTGCCAATCGACTTCCTCACATTGCTGTACCAGGCCTTCGCGAAGTACGGCCTGCCTATGATGCCTCCGTGAATCCTTTCGACGATCTCAATGGTGTGGGGCGAAGACCGCTGCTGCGTCCCCATCTGCACGAGCTTTTGATACTTCTGCTGCGCACGCACCAGCATCTCTCCCTCAGCCGCATTGTGGCTGCACGGCTTTTCCACATAGACGTGCTTGCCCGCTTGAAGTGCGGCGATGGCCATAGGTGCGTGCCAATGGTCCGGGGTAGCGATTGTGATGGCGTCCACATCCTTCTGCTCGAGGATCCTGCGAAAGTCTTTGTCCGTCGCAGCGGTCTCACCCATCTCCTGTTGGACTCTGTCGGCGAATTTCCTGAGAATATTGTCGTCCACATCGCAAACATGCGAGACGCGGGCAGCGCTCCGGTTCGCCTTGAGTGCCGAGAGATGAGCGTAGGCGCGCCCGTTAAGGCCGATAACGGCAAAATTGAGGCGATCATTGGAACCGAGGATTTGGCGATAGCTCCGTGCCGTAGTTCCCACGGCCAGCGTCGCCGCACCCACCGCCAGTGCATCCAGAAACTCGCGTCGTGTGGCCATAATTTTCCTTTTGCCGGGCGGCCCTGGATGCTCCGCCGCGAGCTGACTGGTCAACTTGTGATTAGCAGGAGATTCCGGCCTTCGAGAGCGTCTTCCGGAATCCGTCCATGCTGATACGGGTGGATGCTTCGGGCGTACCTGCGCCGCGCCAGTGAGTTTCCAGGCTCACTGCGCTGTGGAAACCGTCGCGCTGCAAAGCCTGGAGCTGCCCGACCCAATCGACGATGCCACCGCCTACAGGAGCCCAGTCGTATTTATGATCCGGCTTGCGTACCACATCCTTGCAGTGGCAGTGCCCAATCCGATTTTTGGGCAACAGCTCATACTCGGCCGGATAAGGCGTACTTCCGATGGCTGCGGCATTGCCGGGATCCCAGTTCAACATGAAGTTTCTGTCTGGTATCGCCTGCAGCAAGGTAGCCGCCTCTTCGCCCGTTGCCGTGTTGCAGGACATCTCGTTTTCGAGCAGCAGGATGATATTGTCTTTGGCGCAGCGCTGCGCTGCCTGCTGCAGCTTGGCATTGATCGCTTCCCGATACGGCCCTTGATCGTCCAGTCGCCAGAAGTCGAAGCAGCGAATCCTGTCCGTATCGAAAAATTTCGCAAGCCAAACACACCGGTCCAGCAGCTTATCCTGTGCACTCGCATCGAAGCTCGCATGGAACTGGTCGCGGCTTTCGCTCTGGGACGACCGAGGAGCGCCAGGCCAGTCGGTCTTGAACAACGGGCTCGCGATATCGGTCACTTGCAGTTTGTGTTCCCCGAGGAGTTTCCGCGCATCCTCCAACTCCCTCGCGTTGAGTTCGGTCACGTTCTTGTTCCACATCGTGCGCAGCTCAATCCAATGCAGACCGAAATCGCCAGATACGATCTGGCATGCTTTCTCGAAGTCCTGGGTGATCTCGTCATTGATCACCGCCAGCCTGAACGGGCACCTGCCTGTATCCACTCCCGCCGCAAGCGGTGCCATTTCTGAGAACGCTCCGGCTTGCTTCACCAGCGGGGGCATCGCCGCCTCAAGTGCCGCCATTGCTAAGCCCGCGAGCACGCTGCGTCGTGTGTACTCCATGTGTTCGTCTTCAGCACCTTTGAGACTGATTGAGGCTGTCCGAGAAGCAACGGTTTTGCGCCTCGGATTCGCCGATCGTCCGATTGGCTTTCCGGCCGAAATTGTACCGAAACCGTTCGCAGAGTGTCTGCCTTTTTGCAAATCTCTCGAAGCAGAATTGCGAGGCCGTAAGCCGCGTCGGTTCGGAGCATCTCCGACCGGCGCGACAACGGTGCGGTCATAGCGCCCGAAACATCGACGAGCAGCACAGTCCGCCCAGGCAGCTTCTGCTGTTCGCTGCGCGAAGAAAGCATGGCCCGCTCGAGCGCCTCCTCTCACTGCGGGACATATCGAGCTGCCGCGAGAAAACGGAACGGGAATACACGTTCTCGCGGACGAGGTCGCTCGGGGCATGACCGGGCGGCATTTCCAGAAAGAGCTGACAGCCTGATTCTTGCGCCACACTGGTCGCGTCGTGCCATCGCACTCCGGGAGCGATGTTGCCCGCCAGATCGGTTGCAATACCGACGGCTGAACCAATCACTCTCGCTTTGACATGGGAGACATAGACGAACTGCGGATCACGAATTTGCATCGATCGCAATTGTTGCCGAAGAGATTTTGCGATCGGTGGCAAAAGCGGGCAGTGAGATGGAACCGAGACATGGAGAAGTCTAGCTTTGCGTGCTCCCAGCTCAACGGCTCGGCTTTCTCAGCGGAGCGCAGCGCGAGTTCTGTCGTGCATGGCCGAACCAGAGCGCGGTCCCAGTGAAGGGGGCGCACTTCCTTCCGGAGGACTCGCCGGAGGAGCTGGGTTCAGCCACTGCAAGGTTTGTCGCCAAGGTGCTGGCTGGTCAAATCAGATACGGACCCGCCGGGAGGGTAGATCGCCGCGGAAGAGCGGATCTATTGTGATTCTTGATCGTGCATGGTATTTTCTTGTTTATGCATGGTTTATCAGGGCCAATCAGAAAAAACGAGATTGAAAGTCGACTGCTGCGCGGCCTTCCCGTCAATGCGACTGCCCTCGCGAAGGAGTTCCTGGTGTCCGAGGACGCCATCCGTCGAGATCTGCGGGCGTTAGCCGCCGCGGGCAAGTGCAAACGGGTTTACGGTGGCGGGCTTCCGATATCGCCCGATGGAGTCCCGTTTGAACACAGACTCTTGAAGGACTCGAAAGAAAAACGCGCTTTAGCATTGGCCGCCCTGACCTTGGTCTCGGAAGCTTCGACGGTGTTCCTGGACAGCGGCAGTACCAACTTGGCCTTGGCCAGAGAGATGCCGCCCGATCGCTCTCTCACAATCGGCACAAATTCGATCGCAATCGCAAGCGCCCTGCTCGATCGGAAGAATTTCAAAGTCATTGTTCTGGGAGGGGAGATCGATCGTGAAACCGGCGCGGCCGTCGGGCTGTCTGCGATCCGCGAAGCCGAACGCTTGAGCTTTGATCTGTGTTTCCTCGGAGCTTGCGCCGTTTCCGTATCTCTGGGAATTGGTGCGTTCCAGATGGCAGATGCCGAATTCAAACGCACACTTATTGCGAGAAGTGATCGCACCGCAGCGCTTGTCACGATGGACAAAGTTGAGACTCGGGCGCCGTTTCAGGTGGCCGCACTGGCAGTCCTTGACCATATCGTTCTTGAGTCCGGTACATCGGAGGAGCTGGTCTCGACCTTTTCCAATGCCGGCCCCGCAGTCATCATTGGGCAACCGTAGGTTGCGTCTCGTTCGATACGACCGAGAGCGGGAATTTTCATGACAGAGGGTTCGTATCTATCGCGCGCGAAGCGATCGACCAGGCTGGCGTTCATCGCCGCAGGTTTCGGCGCAGCCTGCTGGGCTCCCTTAGTGCCTTTCGCAAAGACTCGCTGCCATCTCGGCGACGACACCATGGGGTTGGTTCTTCTGCTCATGGGCGCCGGTTCCGTCGTTGCGATGCCGCTTGCTGCGAACCTAAGTGCGCGCTTCAGCAGTAAGCCGGTCGTACTCTCAGGGGGAGTAGGACTGGCACTCCTATTGCCGCTCTTGACGATCGTAGCGTCGCCGATCTCACTTGGAGTCGCGCTGTTCGCCTTCGGGGCTTCTCTGGGATCGTTAGATGTTGCAATGAATCTGCATGCTGTCGATGTTGAGCGTGTCTCGGAGAGGCCGTTGATGTCTGGATTTCACGCACTGTTCAGTGTTGGTGGATTTCTGGGGTCGGGAATCGTGACAGCGCTTCTCTCTCGAGGCATCGCACTCCGTTCAAGTACAATTCTCAGCTCCATGATTCTTGTTTCACTGATTGCTGTGGCTCTCCCGCGCATGCTCTCGAATCGCGAGGGAACCAAGCAGCCCCTGTTTGCAATCCCCAGAGGTGTCGTGCTCGTCATCGCGATCTTCGCGGCAATCTCATTCTTGGTTGAGGGGGCTCTGCTCGACTGGAGTGCGCTCTTGCTTGTCGGCGAACACCTGGTCTCTGCTGCGCACGGAGGGCTGGGATACATGCTCTTCTCCATCGCGATGACGTTCAGCCGTTTCCTCGGCGATGGCATCGTAGCGCGATTCGGCAACCGCTTTGTGCTGACACTTGGTGGGATGATAGCGGTTCTAGGGTTGTGCGTCCTCCTTCTCGCACCGGTCGCATGGATCGGGCTTGTCAGTTTTGTCTTGGTGGGCCTTGGAGCCGCAAACATCGTG
>Ga0210405_10000476_pt1 | contig 53687 bp, 46 predicted proteins | sample IncBWH11MmetaG_FD_155492 | JGI IMG/M metagenome (GOLD analysis project Ga0210405, IMG submission 155492) | Forest soil microbial communities from Barre Woods Harvard Forest LTER site, Petersham, Massachusetts, United States - Inc-BW-H-11-M | ecosystem: Environmental > Terrestrial > Soil >...
GGTCGAATATCGCCTGGTCACGGATCCGGCCGAGCACTTGTTGAAACGTCGAGCGCGCCTCGACCAGCGGCACGAACTGCTTGGGCATGCTCTCGCGCGACACCGGCCACAGCCGCGTGCCCGCGCCGCCGCACATGATCACCGGTATCAAGAGACGGCTGCCCATCGCCCGCTTTTCGGTTTTTGCTGTCGGCGGTTCCTAGCACACAACCGCGCGGCGGTGTGAGCGCAGGTTTCAGCTCACGCCGTGGCCGGCTGCTGCGCCGGCGTATTCGGATTGCGATAGGCGCTCAGCACGCTCTCGAATTCGCCATAAGCCATAAGGCTGCCGTGATCGAGCCAGACCGCCTTGTTGCACAAGCGGCGCAGCGTCTCGTCCTGATGCGACGCCACCATCAGGATGCGCGAGCGCTCGACGAGCTGCAGCAGGCGGGCGAAGGCTTTCTTGAAGAAGCCGGAATCGCCGACGCCGATGGCTTCGTCGATCAGCAGGATTTCCGGATCGCGGATGGTGGCGATGGCAAACGCCAGCCGCAGCAGCATGCCGTTGGAGTAGGTGCGCACCGGCACTTTTAGGAATTCGCCGAGCTCGGTGAATTCGACGATGTCCTCGGTGCTGTTTCTGATTTGCGCGCGCGACATGCCCCAGATGGTGCCGGCAATCTGGATATTCTCCATGCCCGTGGCGTCCATGCTCATGCCAAGCGTGGTGTCGAACATCGGCGATACCTTGCCGACGACGTGCACCAAGCCGGTGGTCGGCGGATAGACGTGGGAGACCACGCGCAACAATGTGCTCTTGCCGGCGCCGTTGTCGCCGACCAGCGCGATACGGTCGCCGTCGTGGGCCTCGAAGTCGAAATTCTTCAGCGCGCTCACCGTCAGGTAGGCGCCCGATTGGGCAAAACGCCCGCCGATGGTGCGCCCGAGCAACGCCTTTTTCAGCGACGCCGTTTTGACGTCGAAGATCGGAATATCCACGCCGACGTTTTTGAGGAATATTGCGGCCACGTCGTTCTCTTCGATCAAAGCCAAAAGACGATGCGCCGTGACGCCCGCACCAATAGCGCGACCGCCACGACCGAGCCGACGATCGCCATGCCGACCGCGGCCAGCCACGAATGAAACCCCGCGAACTCGCCGAGCAGCGGTGCGCGCGTGATCTCGATGAGGTGATAAACCGGATTGATCTCGGCAACGATCCTAGCGTCGCCGAGCGAGCTGATCGGCCACATGATCGGCGTGGCGAACATACCGAGTTGCACGGCGGTGCCGACGATCGGCTGGATGTCGCGATAGCGCGTGCTCAGGATGGCGATGACCGTCGTCATCCAGATCAGGTTGACGCCGACCAGGATGAGGCCGGGTATGGCCAAAAGCATTTTAAGGTTCGGTTCGATCTTGAAGACGATGGCGATGGGTATGTAGATGACGATGGTGTGCAGGAATATGATGAAATTCCGCCACACCACGCGCAGCACATAAACCGAATACGGCAGTTTGATCTGCTTGATGATGCGGCTGGTATCGGTAAACGCGATGCAGCTGTCGTTGACCGCCGCCGACATGAAGCCCCAGACGATGTAGCCGATCGAGAGGTACGGCAGGTAATTCTCGATTTCCATATGGAACAGGCGGCTATAGATGATGCCGAGCAGCAGGATGAATACGCCCATGCTGAGCGTGATCCAGAACGGGCCGATCACCGAGCGGCGATAGCGTTGGCGGATGTCGTCCCAGCCCATGATGACCCAGACCGGCCAGACGCGGAATCCGGCCACGACTTCGTCGGAGACCGTGCTTGCGATCCTGGCTTTCAGGGTCAGATTCGATTGCGACACGAAGTCGACGGGGGAAACGGCCGTTGCTGTCATCGAGGGCGCGTCTTTAACTTGCGTCAGCATCTGCGAAACGATGACCTTCAGAGGGTAAAGCTCCGGTCAGGCGTCGCCCGGCGCCGGCGCCGCCGTCATACCGGGTATTTGCCCGGACCGAAAGCGCAAAGCGAGGCGCAGCCGTCGCATCGCCAGCATCGTGCGGAGCAGCGCGAAGAGCGACGTCGGCCGCAGCCGATACCATAGCCGGGCCAGAATCACCAAGCGCGCCAAGTTCCGCTGCGGCCACGCCAAAATCGACTCCAATTTGGCCTTGTCGGCGGCGGAACGCGCGCCCAGTTCGAGGAGGACCGACCGCGCGATCGGATCGGCCTGCAGCGCCAGGCGGCATGCGGCGAACCGCCAGCGGTCGCGGAACGCGTCCGCGTACCAGGACGGGAAGCCCGGATCGGCGGCGATCAGGGTCGGAACCACGTCGAGAATGTATTTCGTGCGTTGCAGGTCGAGCGCCGTCCGGCGCGAGACGCTGTCGGGGAACACCACCCAGCTGGCGACGATTGCCGGCTCGAACAGGAAACCGTATTTCAACGCCACCTTGCGCGCGATAAAGCCGTCGGCGAACGAGCCGAGCCGCGCATCGAAGCCGCCGGCCCAGATGACGCAATCGCGGCGAAAGATCGCGCTGCCGGTCAGGATCCAATTGTCGGTCGAGCGCAGCAATTGTTCCGTGCCGGCGGCTGCGATCCGTCCGGCGCGCAGCCGCGGCCGCACCGCCGGCCGCACCGCGAACGGCCGGTTGCTGGCACCGTCGACCAACATCGCTTCGCCGCAGAACAGGCCCATGTCGGGATCGGCCCCGAGCCGGCGTAGCGCGAGGGCGAAAAAGCCGGGGAAAACCCAATCGTCGGATGCTGCGAAATAAACATATTTGCCGCGGGCCGCTTCCAGACCGCGCTGCAGGGTCGGGATCACGCCGATATTGCTCGGATTGCGCAGCAGACGGATCGCCGGCGCGCCGGCGGCAATCCGCTCAATGACGGCAATGCTGTCGTCGGTCGAGCCGTCGTCGATGACGATGATCTCGTCCGCCGCGCGTTCCTGGCGGAGCAGCGCCGCCAAGGCGCGGCCGATGAATTTCGCATGATTGTAATTCGGCAAGACCACGGAAAGCGTAAGCGGCATGGCGCGGCTGTTTCTCACCCCGTTCTCACCGGGGTCGGGCGGATGCGCGGGCGATCGCTCGGCCACAGGCGAAGGGCTCCCTATGCCGCAAAGTCCGGCATTGTGATCGAGTCGCTGTCAGGTCAGGGCATGATTTTAAACAGAAAACTTGCGCGACACTATCGGCGACTATTGACAGAATCTGCAGGCGGAGGCCGAATTGCATGGCGAGTGCAGAATCGCAAAGTGATTCTGCGCGCCCGTGGTCGTTACAGGTGTGTCGTGGGCCCGGAACGAATACTTCCGGGAACATTGCTGCCGTGAGGCTTCGGCCATTAAACAAAAAGGGGTACCGAGTTTAATGGAAACCGCTCGAATGTCGGATCACGATCGTTTGGATCGGATGGAACGTAAGCTCAATAGGATTGGCAAATACGTTCTCTTCGGCATTGCATTGTTCACGATTCTGCTGGCCGTCGAGATGCAAAAAATCTCGGGCGACCTGTTTTTCGGCTATGGCCGGTTCGCGCTGTGGTCGTTCATCGGCGTCATGACCGTCATGCTTTTGGTGGCGCGCACTCCGTTCCGCGATTAAGCGCGCATTCGGCGGCGTCGCCGCTCGCGGCCTTAGGCTTTTTTTCCGCAACTCAGGGCAAAGACGTGCCGGGCGTTCGGCTGAATGCCCGGCTGGGCGACGTCATCGACCATCGAGAACACGAATACGTTTTGGAAAAAGCGCTCCATCAGGGCTTTCAGCTCCACGCCTGTGCGCCGATAAATCCTGGTTTGACCGCGCGCGGATAACGGATTGCCGGCGGCGAGACCGTCGGCTTGCAGCAGGTCTTCCGAAAGTGCCGGTTGGCGCTGTGTCGACCGGCACGCGAGGTCTTGGCAGTGCTCTTGGCGCTGCAACGGAGCCGCGATGGCAACGGGCGTCGCGGCGCCGGGGTCGTGCTGGGCGCCCGGTGGAATGTCGGCTCGGGTGGCATAGGACGGACTGCCGATGAGCAGAAAATCGAAGTCGCGCGACAGCGAGTCGCGCAAGTTGCGGACGAAAACTTCCTCCTCGTCGCGGGAAATGTATTGCAGGAAGTCGATGCAGTAGGCCGAATCGGCCTGCCGTGACAGGGGCTTCGAGATGATGTCATGCAGCCGCGCTTCAAACCGCCAGTCGTCCCGAAAGCGCCATTGCAAATCGCCGACGACCAGCGGCCGAGGGTCGAACAAGGTCATTTTTCGCGACTGCTGCAGGATCAGCCGCGTCCCAGTCGGGCTGGCGCAGCCGTATTCGGCGACGTCGTTGCGGACGCCCATCACCGCGGCAACGAATCGATAGTGCGCCAGATGCGAGGCCAATTGGGCTTCGTCGTCCTGCCACAGGCGGCTCGCCTGCAAGCCCTGCGTCGGCAACCCGACCGGCATTTGCAGGGCTTCGCTGGGCGCCGGCGGGCGCTGCGCCGCCGCGAGGCCGACGCGCGCAAGCTCCGCTTCGCGCGCGAACCGCACCGGGTAGGGGGCGGTCTCTTCCGACGCCCGCAGCATCAAGCATACGCTTGACCAGGCGCCCGGCGGCGGCGTGCTGCTGCTGCGTGCGGTCCCGTTGGCGACGTAATTGGCAAGCGTAACCGGCAAGGCGGCCGCGGCCAAGAACGGCGTCCGGCCGTTTCTTGCCGCCAGCCGCAGCATCGCATTGCGAATGATCTCGCGGCGTGGGCTCAGCTCGACGTATTGGATATCTTCGATCCAAACCGACCGGTTCAGAAGCCGGCCGGCCTGGGCGGCAAAATTCCGGCTGAACTCGGTGGCGTCCGAAGCCGAGAGGCTGTTGGTCGCCATGAGAATGAGCCGACCCTTTGCTTTGAGCAACGGCCCGATATGCTCGATGAGCGCATCGGATTGATCGAGCATCGCATCGCCGGAGAACAACACACAGGCGTCGAAGGTTCCGGCGATCTCGCCGTATTGAATGTGGGTCAATTGCAGCAGGTGGTCGGAGTTCAAGGTGACGACGTCGCCGGGCGTGCCAACGATCCAGTGCGCGAACGGCTCGGCATCGTGTGCCACCAACAGCACGCGTCCATGCGACGACAAGACGTCGTCGAGCGCCTTGAGCGGCAGTCTGTAGTCCGGCCACAACGGGTGCAGCCTGGTGACTTGCGGCGGCGAACCGAGCAATCTCGCCCGCATGCGCCGCAGCGACGAATTCGATTGGCTCGGTTTTTCGCTCAACAGAAAGGACCAGTCCTCCTTGCCGAGCGGCCGATGGCTACGGCGCCGATTGACGGCGATCGATCCGAGCCAGTAGGGATGCCGCCGGTGACCGAGCGGCGCCGCCGCAAGCGATTGGCGCACGTTTTCGACGAACGCGTCCGACCGGGCGACGAATTGCGCCAGATCCGCCGGACGGTCGCCGGCATGGAACACCACCGTCTGCGCAACGTTGCGCCGGTGATAATCGGTCGTCCATTCCGCCAAGCTCTGCGCGAGGTCTGCGGCAACCACGGGGCCTGGCCGTAAATTCTCCCACTCGTAGTCCCGCCGCTGCAACTCGACGACGAGATAGTCGTCGGAATCCGTCAGCACCGCGATGTTGCCGGATGGGCACAACTCGGGCACGAACGAATAATCCCACGACGACCCGACGACAAAATCGCTGGTTTCCGGCTGAATCGCGATCGGGTGCATCAGATAAAAGCGCCCGATCAGGCAATTCTCGTCGACGCGCCAGAACAGCCGGTTGGCATGGGCGTTGTGGGTCAGGCCGAAGTTGACGATGTTGGCCACCGTCGCCGGATGCAGGTGCGCCAGCGACCATCGCACCAGGTCCCGCGGCGGCAAGACGATCTCGTGCGATTCAAGGTCGATACGTTGCCGCAACAGCGGGGCGGCATCCTCGGCGATGATCTGGAAATTGCCGGCCAGGGCGGCGCCGGCGCCGGCCTGGATCCTGCGCTGCACGGTTTTGAGCGATCCGTCGGCGACGAGATAGTCCGACATCAGAAAAATAAAGCAGGTGTCGCGCATCGCATCGCCGGACTGGCGCAATGCGCGTTCGAAAGCGAGCGTGATCGTCGCGGTGTGATTGCCGTGGGTGATGAGATCGTCGATCGAGCGGATTTCGCAGGCGCAGTATCGTTCGAGCTTTTGCCACGCCGGATGCGACCGGATGATCGGCTCGTCGCCGACGCTCGACAACAAAACGAAGCGGCAAGGCAGCTCTCGCGCGATGGCCGGAATGTTATTCGGTGCAAGCAGCGTCGGCAGGCAGAATTCGAGGAACCGGCCGATGAACTGATAGCCCCAAACCGGCATCAAAAGCGTTATTTGTTTTATCGCGCGCTTGTTCGATGCCGCTGCTTCTGAATTGTCGCTCATCGTTAGCGGCCTTGGCACAAACGGCCCGCTTCCCCTTTATCGATGCCACGGCTTGATCCGTGCGGCGCATCATAGAGAGCCGGTTTTTCTCAAGCAAGGCTGTGCCGCATAATTGCGCAGCTCATGCGGCCGACGACAACCAAAGTTGTCGTCACGCGCATTTTGCCGGAAACGAAATCGATTCGCTCGGTTCCGTGCATTCCAATTGAGCCCTCGTGCCGCCTCCGATACTATCCCGCCGGTCCGGTGCGAAAGGTGTGCACACGATGGATGACGTCCCGACAAAACCCGTGCCGGACGGAATGAGCGCCGCGCTGGCCGTTTCGCCGCCGGCGGCGGGCGCGGCGGAGCTCGCAAAAAGGACCGGCATCAGCCAGGTCGGCGAGAGCTCGCACGAATTGCGGGCGCTGCACGGCCTGCGCTTCCTGGCGGCGTTTTGCATCCTGTTCTCGCACGCCTGCAGCTGGCTGGCGAATTTCAAGGACACGCATACGATCTTCGATTACGGCGAGTTCTTCACCGTGTACGGCATGCCGCTGTTTTTCGTGCTGAGCGGCTTCGTCATCCACTACAATTACAGCAGGCTGTTCTCGACCATGCGGCTGCGCTGGGCGATCTTCGAATTTCTCGGCGCGCGGTTTGCCCGCATCTATCCGCTGTTCATCTGCTTTTTTCTGGTGGGTCTCGCCGTCGATGGAGTCCTGCAGTGGTTCGATCACCATAAGCTCAATCTGCTGCTCGTCATGGGGCACTTCCTGACGTTGACCCAGTCGTGGGTTTACATCGTGCTGTATGGCGACAGGCTCGTCCTCGACGGCACGTTCGGCTTGAGCTGGTCGCTGTCGACGGAATTCTTCTTTTATTTGACCTATATCGTCCTGGTGCTGCACGTCGCCCGGATGCGGAGCATCGCCGGCCTGCTCGTCACTGCGGGCGCGATTTCGGTTCTGGTGCTGGCCACGTTCGCCGACGCCGCCGGCCATCGCGACGCGATCAACGCCTTTGGCGTGCGATATATGAACGGCAACGTCAGCGGGACGGATCACACGGTGTTTTGGTGGTTGTTCTACTATTCGCCCTACGGACGAGTGTTCGAATTCATCCTGGGCTGCTTGACCGCGCAAATCTACGCGATCTTTTCGCAGCACCCGGTGTCGGCGCGCGAGGAGCGCTGGGGGCGCATTGTTGTCAACGCCGCCTTGGTCTTTCTCGTCGTCTTCGCACTGGTTTATCTGTTCAGGCCATTCGGCGGCGAAGTCGCGAAATACACCGAGCTTCTTAAGCTGAATTTCGGCTGTGCCGTCGCGATCGCTGCGTTGATCTTTTGCGTCAGCCGCTATCGGTCGTCCACCGTGGCCTTGATGCTGTCGACCCCGCTCATGGTCCTGCTCGGCGATTTGAGTTTTTCGATCTACGCCGTTCATACCTGGACCTTGCGGATCTTCGAGCGGCCGTCGATGGATTTCGGTTACGGCGTGGAATTGGAGGCCGCGTTTCGGGTCATCATGGCCGTCGCCCTGACGTTGATCCTGTCGAGCGCGACCTATCGGTTGATCGAGGTTCCGGCCCGCGCCCGGTTGCGCAAAGTCGTGGCGCGGCGCCTGTTAGGCAGCTTCGGCCCGCGTGAAGCCAATATGCTCGCGGCAGGACAAACATATTCCGCGCGCCGCGAGTTCGCCGTCGCGACGATGTTCGTTGCCTTGATCGGTGCGCTGCTGGCCTACCAGTTCCTGGTCGTGCCGCATTTCACCCCCTATGTGCGATGAGCGCGAGGAAGCGATTCCGCGCGATGGTTGTGGACCGACTATCGCGCCGCTATAGTCCGCGGCAGCGGCTGACACCTTCATAAAATACGCCGACGCGACCGATGACTGGCGGCGAAGCGCTCATGAATACGGCAGAGACTCTCCGCACCACGACGATCGATCCCGTACATCCGCATATCGCTTCACTCGACGGGTTGCGTTTCATCGCCGCCGGAACCGTTCTGTTTTCGCACGGCTACTTTTACATTCTGCTGCTGCAGCAGAATTCGGGCATTAACGCCTATAATGCTCCGTTCGTCGGTCTCGCCAATATCGGCATGACGTTGTTTTTCGTGCTGAGTGGATTCGTCATCCATTACAATTACGGATCCTCGGTATCGCTGCCGGGCGGAGTTCGCGCGTTCTTCGTGGCGCGGTTCGCGCGCCTGTATCCGCTGTTTTTGCTGGTGTTCGTCGTCTCCACCGTCGAGGTGTTCAGGACCGCCGACGGCAAGGTCGACAATCTGGGGCCGATCCCGCTTTATCTGACGTTCACGCAGTCGTGGTGGTTCTGGGTGTTCGGCGACCGGCCTGCGAGCGAAGCCTACAGCAACGCTACCGGCCTGATGTGGTCGCTGTCGACCGAGGCGTTCTTCTACGCAGCCTATCCGTTGCTGGCGCCGACGCTGCGCCGGCTCGTGGGCGCGCGCCTGGTCGTCATCGGCTGTATCGTTGCCGCGATCGGCGCGGGCCTCGCCTACGAGCTCACCGAATATCGCGGCTATTTGAACAATTGGGCGGCGGTTTATACCGGTAATCCAACAGCCGCCCATGATTTCTCCCATTGGCTCATCTACAATTCGCCATGGATCCGCATGTTCGAGTTTCTGATCGGCGCCATTACCGCGCAATTCGTCATGACCACGAAAGTGGATCCGGCGCGGGCCATGGTCACGGGCAGCGCGGCGCTAGCCGTTATCGTGGTCGCCCACGTTTACAGCAATGCCATGCTGCTGCCGCTGAGCGGCGCCATCACCACATGCGTGGCCGGCGCATTCGGCGTCCTGCTGGGCGCATCGGCCGTCAAGGGGCAGGTGTTTTCACGCGCCCTGTCCAATCGGTGGATGGTCCTTGGCGGCGAGGCGAGCTACTCGCTTTATCTGCTGCACTATTGGGTCATGCATAATCTCGGCCACCGGTTTGCCGACAACCGGCCGCTGGTCATCCGGGTCATGCTGTTCGTGGTCCTGATGCTCGTTGCCGTCGCCATCGCCCGGATCTCGTATCTGGTCTACGAGCGCCCCATGATCCGCGTCGTGCGCCGCTTTTTCTCGATCCGCCCTCGCGCCGAACGCCACGACGAAAACATCGGCGAAGGTGTCACTGTCGAGGCCCCGCCGGTGAGCGCGTCGCTCAACAGCGGATCGTAAAACTGGAGCGCGATTTTGGACGGGCCGGCTGCGATTTTGAGCAATCTCCTGAGCGACAAGCACGGCCGCAAGATCGTCTGCGTGCAAGGCCTCGGCTTCGTCGGCGCCGCCAACGCCATCGCTATCGCTTCGGCGCGCGATGGCGCCGGCAACCCGTTGTACAATGTGGTCGGTGTCGATCTGCCGACCGAAAGCGGCCGCTGGCGGGCGGCGGCTCTCAATCAAGGCGCGTTTCCGTTCGCAACGACCGACGCTGCGCTAGTCGATGCCGCCCGGTCGGCGCGGGCCGCCGGCAATCTCGTCGCCGTCACCGATGCGGGCGTTTTCGGCGAGGCCGATATCATCGTCGTCGAGATCGGTCTCGATATCGACGATATAGCCGCTACCGCCAAGGTCGATCTGCCGCCGTTTCGCGCCGCCATCGGCACGGTCGGCGATCACATGAAGCCCGATGCGCTGATCTTACTCGAAAGCACCGTGCCGCCCGGAACCACAGAGCGCATCGTTGCGCCGCTCTTGCGCGAGCGTTTGGCGGCGCGGTCGCTGCCGACGCAGGCTCTCAAGCTCGCCTATTGCTATGAACGCGTCATGCCGGGCGACGCCTATCTCGCCTCCATCGTCACCATGTGGCGGGTCTATGCCGGCATGACGGTTGAAGCCGCCGATGCCGCGGAGGCCTTCCTGTCGAGTTTCATCGACACCGCAAAGCGGCCGCTGACGCGGCTCGACAGCATGCGCGCCGTCGAAACGGCCAAAGTTCTGGAAAACACCTTTCGGGCCGTGAACATCGCGCTGATCGACGAGTGGGAAAAATTCGCGCGGCGCATCGACGTCGATTTGTTCGAGGTGCTCAAGGCGATCCGGGTTCGGCCGACGCATCAGAACATTCGTTATCCGGGCCTCGGCGTCGGCGGCAATTGCCTCAGCAAGGACCCAATGTTCGGTTCGACGTCGGCGCGGGACATATTCGGATTCGCGGATTTTGACTTTCCGCTGTCGACTGCCGCCGTGGCAATCAACAGCGCGATGCCGGCCGCGACCGTGGCGCTGCTCGAGGAGGCGTTTCCCGACGGTCTTGCCGGCAAGCGTGTTCTGATCCTCGGTGCAAGCTACCGCGAGGACGTCGGCGATACCCGGCATTCGCCGTCGATCACGTTGGCCGAGATGCTTGTCGAAAAGCGGGCGGCGGTCGCGTTCGCCGATCCTCTGGTCGATGCCGAGATCGGCGTGCCGTTGCATCGCGATTTGCCCGCTGCCGATGGCTTCGACGCGGTGATCCTGGCCGTCGGCCACAAACCGTACCGCGCCATCGACCTCGCGGCATGGAGCGGCGCCACGCGGCCGGTCGTGCTTGATGCCAACGGCGTGTTGAGCCGGCAGCAACTGCAATCGTTGCGGCAAGCGGGTTTCAAAGTTGCGGCGATCGGCCGAGGACTGTTGCGGTGATGAAAACCGAATTAATCACCGGCGCCGCGCGATGACATACATGATATCGAACATATTGACATTGATTGGCAGGTCGAACACGCGCCAACGGCTCAGTGCATTGTAAAGGTTCGTCTTTCGCGTTCGCCACACCAGAACGTAATAGAGAATCGAACGGAGTTTTCGCGAGATTCCGGGATGGCTGAGATGAACGATATCGAAACCGTGCCGATCGAGCAGCGCTTTCATGGTGCCGGCGGAAAAATAATGCAGGTGGGTCGGCGGATGGATCATGCGCCATTTTTGTCCGCGTAACCGCGCGTTCATGCTGCCGATATCGCCGGTGGTCAACGCCAGGACGCCTCCCGGCTGCAGATCGTCTTTGGCTTTTGCAATGAAAAGATCCGGACGCTGGAGATGCTCCACGGTGTCCCACATGGCGATAACGCCGTATTTTCCGCCCAGCTCGCGGTTGAGATAATCGCCCTGTTGAATATCCAATTCGAACCTGCCGCGGCCATAAGCGATTGCATCCTGCGAAATGTCGATTCCCGCGACCGATTTCGCAAAATGCCGCGCTTCGTCGAGAAAAAACCCGTAAGCGCAGCCAATCTCGAAAATGTCGCGCTCGCGAAGATCGGAAACGACGTGCTGCAAGGTGCGCAGCCGGCCGTTGAAGTTCAGCCGCAGACTTTCTTCTTCGGCGACATAGTCCAAATACTCGTCGCCGTGAAAATAGCCGCGATCGTAGAGCTCGGCCACTTCCTCGTCCGCGAGAGTCATATTGGCCGAAACGAAACCGCAAGCGTCGCACTTGACCAAACCTTGCAGGTTGCTCGGCTGCATGCGGCCGCCGCAGACGAGACAATTCGCGATGGCGATAGCCGGATTTGCCGCGGCGGCCGATGGCGACGCAGGGCGGGTAGCGTCCTTCGTCACAATCGCTGATCCAGATTTAGTTCCGAATCCGAATGACGAAAATTCGGCACGGCGTCGGAGATCGCGCTGATGAACTTGCTCTTGGCGATAGCAAGGTCGGACTCAGCCACCCAGCGCGCGATCTGATCGAATAATTTTTGCCCGGTGGTCAGGCAAGGAACGTGACGCACTGCCGTTAAATTTGACAAGCCGCAGTCGATTTCGCTCTCGCCGGTTCCGACAAATTCCTCGAAAGGTTTCTCGCCGCCGGTATCCAATGGCGTGAGCAGCAACGGCCAGCGACCTTCCCGTGCCAGCCGTTCGACGTCGTTGCGCGCCTGCGCTTCATCGACGTAGCGCTCCGCGCTCAAGCCCCAATAGTCGAGACAGGCGCAGGCGATGTCCTCCAGCAATTGCAGTTGCAGCGTGGCGTCGACGCGCGGCACCGCGATGTGACCGTCCGGAATCCGGCACGTTGCCAACAGGCAAAGTTCGCCGGCCTCCTGATGGGAAATGAAATAGCGCCGCGTGTCGCGCGGCACTGCGAGCGGCTGCCGTTTGGCCAGCCGATAGCCAAAGCCTTGCAGCAGGCTGCCATTGGAGAAGGCAACATTGGCAAATCGCGCCGAGGTCGTCGATTGACAGCTTGAGGCGGCGACGTCGAAGATCAGGTCCTCCATCAGGCGCTTGCTCGCTCCCATCAGGCTGACCGGATTGGCCGCCTTGTCGGTCGATACCGCAAAGTAGGTCGCGCCGTGGCGATGATCGGCGAGCCAGCGTTTGAAGCGAACATGCCTGACGATGTTGGTGTCGAACATTTGCAGGACCGAGTAGATGTCCTTTTCCGAGCGGACATGTTTGAGCGCGGCGAAATTCAATACGACGTCGAATGGCGGTGAATCGGCCAAAAAACGCTCCATGACCGGACCGCCATAATCCAGCGGCAGGGCACGAAAGTCGGTATCGCGAATGCCGGCCGACCGGCCGCGCAATTCGCGGGCCAGCTCGGCAAGATAATTTTCGTTGTGGTCGACGACGTGCAGGGCGGACGGCTGATAATCGAGGATTATTCGAATCGTGGCCGCGCCGATGGAACCGCCGCCGCCGATGACCAGAATTCGGTTATCGCGCATTCTGGCGACGACGCGCTCGCTGCTCGCCTCAAGATCGCTTGCAAAAAGTGAATTGATTCGGCCGGTGACAATGGAGGTCAGCTCTGCAGTTTCCGTTCCGGCAATGAACGGGTGCGCTGTGCTCGCGCGGTCTGCCCTGTTCATAACGGCTCTACTCGTTCATTGGCGACGGCGTCGCCCGGTGCGATGTGCGCAGCCGACGTTCGCTCGGCTCCCTCGCAGCGCGCGGGCCTGCCGTTTTGGTAGCGGCGGTCGGCGATGTATCTGGGCCGGCCTTTTACTTCGTCGAAAATAAGCCCGATATATTCGCCGATGACGCCGAGAAAAAACAGTTGCACGCCACTGAGGAAACACACGGCGGCAATCAACGAGGACCAGCCCGGCACCTCGATCGCTCCCAGCATATAGAAGATGATCTCGAGGAAGCCGGCCAGAAAGCTTAAGAAGGCGATGGCCATGCCCAGTCCGACGCAAAATCGCAGCGGCAATTTGGAAAAGGAGCAGATGCCGTTCAAGGCGAAATTGATCAGGGTCGAGGAGCGATAGTGGGAGCGCCCGCCTTGGCGCGGGCTGGGCTTGTACGGCAAGTGAACGATGTTGAATCCGACCCAGGAGACCAGGCCGCGCAAGAACGGATTTCTTTCGGTGATCTGCGAACGCACGACCGCGGCAACGCGTTGCGACAGCAGCCGATAGTCGGACGCGCCCGCGGGCAGATCCACCGCGCCGAGTTTCTGCAGAAAATTGTAGAACCAGCGCGACGTCAGACGTTTAAGCAGTCGAGTCTCGGAGCCGTCCTGGCGGATCATCTGCACGACGTCGGCGCCGTGCTCCCATTGATCCACGAGTTGCGGGATGAGCTCCGGCGGATGCTGCATGTCGCTGTCGAGCATCACGACGGCATCGCCGCGGCTGCTGTCGATACCCGCGATCAGCGCCGCCTGATGCCCGAACCGCCGCGACATGACGAGCACTTCGACGCGAGGATCGGCCGCGCTGATCGAACTGAGCAACGCTTCCGTCCGGTCGGGCGAAGGATCCAGAACATAGATGATCCGGATGCGATAGCGCTGATCGAGCGGTTCAAGCCCGGCCGAGAGCTGGCGATGGAAGAGCGCGATCATCTCCTCCTCGCGAAAGACCGGACACACGATATCGAGGCTTCGCATCACCGTCATCCCTTGAGCCTTGTACGCAGTTTAGGCCAATCCTCAAGGGCCTTCTGATAGTCGTCCGGACGACCGATATCCAGCCAATATCCCTCGTGCACCACGATACGGACGCGCTGGCGATCGGCGATCATTTTCAACATCAACTGGTCGAAACCGAACGATTCGCCTTCCGGAATCAAATCGAGAACTTTTTTGTTAACGCAATACACGCCCATGCTCACGCAATAAGGAGTCTTGGGTTTTTCCTCGAAGCCGGTGAGATGGCCGTCCGCGCCCATCTGCAGCACGCCATAGTCTATCGTCTGTTCGCGGGCCGCGGCCGATATCGTAAAAAGCCGCTTGCCGTCCCTGTGCTCGTCGAGGAAACGGTCGAAGGCCAGATCGGTTAGGACATCTCCGTTCATGACCAGGAAATCATCGGGCAAATCCGGGATCAAACGCAGCGGCGCCATGGTGCTGAGCGGCTTATTTTCCATCGAATAGTCGATCTTGATATTCCACCGGCCGCCGTCGCCGAAATAGGCGCGAATGATTTCGGCCTGGTGATTGACGGCGAGCGTGACGTGCGTGAATCCGCGGGCAATCAGCTGCCGGATGACGATTTCGAGGATGGGCTGATCGCCGATCGGCACCATCGGCTTCGGCAGCGCGATGGTGAACGGATGCAGGCGGGTTCCCCGTCCGCCGGCGAGGATGACGGCGCGGCTCATGGCTGGTGGCTCATGGCTGGTGGCTCATGGCTCTCAAGCTCTTAGGTCTCAAGCTTTTGGGTCTTAAGCTCTCGGTTCTCGGACGCAAGGTTTCGTGCCGGTGGTACGGCTCTTGCGTCGCGATTGCAAAAAGATCAAGTGTCTGGCCCACCGCTGTCTTCAACATCCCGGAAACCTGTGACCTCTCCATTGGCAGCAAGCGAAGATTCTGCATCCGGCCGCGGCAGCAAGGCTTGGCTCGGATCCTGTTCCGCATTCGCCGTCGCGCTCCTGCTGCTGGGGGCAATGCTTTGGACCTTGTTTGAAAAGAACCTCGTCAGCACCTTGACGCAGCAGGGATGGAGCCGCGAACTTTACGGCATCAGCGCGGCGCTGACAAAACTGCGGTTCGGCATCGGCGGCTCCGCCATCGACCAGCGGCTGTTCGCTACGCTTGCCAGGAGCGGCCTCACAGCGGAGCCGGATCCGGGCTCGGGCGTGCGGTTTCCCGACAATCTTCGCGATGCGCAGCTGCTGCAGTCGGCGTTGCTGCAGGCGCTGACCATCGATCTGCCGCCGCCGAGGTCTGCCAATGCCAAAGGCGAATATATCGAACTCACCGGCTTTTCCGGAGAAGACACCGGGCTCGGCGCCTATACTTACCTGGCGTTCCGGACTTTTGGGGTGAATATCCCGGGGCTGACCTACCTTTACTTTGTCATCGTGACGGCATCGTTGGTGCTTTACGGTATTGGCCATTGGCACAGTGTCGGCGCCATGGCCGCCGCGGTCGCGGTGGTGCTTGCGCTCTATGTGGTCGTCTGCGCCGATTTCGTGAATTTCGTTGGTTCCAGCGCCTTTTTCCGCAGCGCCGGCATTGATGTGAAGGATCCGCGATTCCTCGGCACCATCGCCGCCGTTCCTTTGCTGCACGTGATTGTCATGTGGACGCGGCCGCCTTATCGGCTCGGTCCGCTCGACTATATTGTCGTCGCCCTGCAGGCGGCGATTTTCGCTTTTGCCCTGCAAATCCGGTCGCCGGTCATTTGGACCGTGCTGGCGTTGTCGGCCTTCTGGTTGATTGCTGGAGCGCTGGCCTTGCGACGCGGCCGTTCGCTGCGGTCGTTCTGGGATTGGCGACAATCGCGTTCGGCGCTCATCCCGATCGCCGTTCTCGCCGTTCTCCTCTCGGCGCAGCTATTGGCCGCTGTAATCCTGCATCCGCTCTACCGCGCGCAGGGCGATGTGCCGCGGCATATGTTCTGGCAGGGCCTGCTGTCGTCGCTGCAGATCGAGCCTGAATGGAACAAGAAATACGGCGCGTCGGTGAATGGCGCCACCGGCGATGCCATGCCCGCGCAGGTGGCGCGCATCGCCATCATGAAACTGCCGCCCGAGGAGCGGCAGCAATATCTCAACCGCGACGGCGCGACCAAGCGGACCGCGCTCGAGAAATTCAGCCGGCTGGCATTCTTCGACATTCTGCGCGGCGATCCCAAATTTGTGGCGCACACGTTTTTCATCGACAAGCCGGAGCGCGCTTGGCGCTCCGAACGGCAGTTCTTTGGCGGGCTTTTTTCAGGCTTGCCGATCTGGAACGCGCTGATACCGGCTGCGGCGGTCGTATTCCTGGTGGTCTTGGTGGCGCGCCATGCGGGCGCGCAGGCGACACTGCTGCCGACGGCTGGCGTGATTCCGTTTTTTATCTTCGTCTCATGGCTGCCGAATTGGCTGGTGATCCTCAATCCGATGGTCATGATCGACAATTTCGTCTGGATTGTCGTTTTTTTGGTGCTGTCCGTCGTGATTGCGTCCGCCGCCGCGATCCGATTCGTGAGTAGCACCAAGCGGCGGTCGGCGATGGCCGCTTCCGGCAGCTGAGCACGGTTGCACGATGTGGCCTGCCTATCTATAACGGCTCGCATCGAGGCCCATTTTCGTTACCGCAACAGCAGCGCCATGCACCAAAGCATTCAGGCGTTTTACGATCGGAAATATACCCAAGGGTCGGAAATCCCGCGGACCAGCAAGATCTATACGATCGATTGCGTCCCCGACGACACGCCGCTCGATATCCTCGACGTCGGCTGCGGCTCCGGCAGCAACTCGCTGGCGCTGGCCGCCAAGGGCCACAAGGTCCGCGGCGTCGACATCTCCGAGGAGGGGATCGCGCGCTATCGCAGCCACGGTTTCGACGGCCACGTCGTCGATCTCGAAAGCGGCATCGATTATCCGGACGGCACGTTCGATCTCGCCTTCTGCTCCGAGGTGATCGAGCACATGACGTCGCCGGAAATTCTTGCCGGCGAGATGTTCCGCGTGCTCAAGCCCGGCGGCCGGCTGGTGTTGTCGACGCCGAATTCGGCGTTCTGGCTCTATCGCGCGCTCGGCATGATCGGCTTCACTGTCAGCGAACTGCAGCACCCCAAACATTTCCAATTCTTCTCGCGCCGCAGCCTGCTCAAACTTCTGCAAAACGCCGGCTTTCGGCCGCTGCAATTGACCGGGCGCAACATGTACCTGATCGTCCCGGCGCTGCCCGAGCCGCTCGACAGCGTGCTGCCGAAGCTCGGCTTCACGCGCGAAATCCGGTTCCGCACCGGCAAGCATTTTTGGCACCTGTCGCACAAGGCGCGCTTCTATAACGCCTTGTTCGCCGACTGCCTGATCATGGTGATGGCAAAGCCGCGCGCGGCCTGACGTCAAGAACGAGCTGCGGCGCCGGCGCCGCGCTTTCGATCATGGCCCGAAGAGTCGCGCGGCTCGTTGAGCGCCGAGTCGATCGGAATGGTCGTGCCGCGATGCAGGCGGCCCATCTCGATGAGCAGCGCCGTCTGCGCGCCGTCGAGGTTTTCCACATCCTCGCGCGACCAGCGGTGATAGCGCGTCGCCGCCTTGATCGGCACTTCGCGCATCACCCGGTGCAGGCGGCGGATGTCGACGAAGTTGCGCGCGATCTTGTGCAGCATCAGATTGCGCGCCTTGCGCAATTCGACGATCGGAACCGGCACTTCGGCGATCCACAGCTGCGCGCGCGCCGCCCGCAAGGTGAATTCGGTGTCGAACTGGCCGCGTCGCATGATGCATTGCCGGAAGATCGGCCGCATCACCGGCAGGTAGACGAATTTCTGGCCGTGGGTGTCGGAGCCGACGAAGCCGAACACCGCCTGCAGGATAGTGTTGAGGCCCCAGCTGAGAAGCTTGCGATAGCCTTGTTGGCGATTGAGCGAAAAGTCCGCCCGCTTCGATCCGACCACGAGATCGTAAACGCCGCGAGTGCGGAAACACCAGCGCATGAACGGCACGTCCCAGAAATCGACGTTGATGATGAAGGCCCAAGGCCCGGCGGCTTGCGTCAGTCCCTGGCAGAGCGCCTCGCCGTAATTAGGCCGGTCGAGCTCGACCAGCACCGAGCCCGGCCAGCGCCGCACGATCTCGGCGCAGATCGCGACCGAACCGTCGGTCGAGCCGTTGTCGACCAGCACGAATTGCCAGCGGCCGCGGCCGGCGAAATCGTCGAAATGCGGCGCCAGCTCTTCGGCCATGACGAGCAGCATGGCGGCCTCGTTGTAGACCGGCACGACGATCGACAGATGCAGCGGATTAAGTACCGCCGGGCCGTCGTTGCTCATGGTGTCCCCTGCCGCGTTCCTGCTGCGAGAATCGTCAGCGTCCCGAGGTCGTCGCTGACATGTATCACGCCGCGGCGAGTCGGGCCAACGCCGAATTGCGCCCGCGCACCGCACGATAGAGGCTGTTGGAAAGGTTCCTTCAGTTGCGCCGGCACGACGTAGCCGCTATAGCCAATTCATTGACCTGATGAAGAAGCCGCGCTGAACGCCGATCGTTGACCGCATGAATGCCCCATCGTCTGCGCAGGACCACGCACGGGCCTATTTGCGCGGCAAGCGCGTCATGGTCACCGGCGTGTGCGGCACGGTCGGCAAGCAGCTGGCGCGCCAGCTCCTGGAAAATTTCGAAATCGCTTCTCTCACCGGCATCGACAACAACGAGAGCGAGCTGGCGTTCCTCGAAGAACGCTACGGCGCGCGCTACGACACCCATTTCCTGCTCGCCGATATCCGCGATCTTGCCGCGATCACGCGCGAGACCAGAAACATCGAGGTGCTGTTCCACGCCGCCGCCTACAAGCACGTGTTCCTGTGCGAGCGCTCGCCGTTCGAGGCGATCCAGACCAACGTCATCGGCGTGCACAATATCGCGCGCGCGGCGGTGGAGAACGGCGTCGCGCGGCTGGTCTTCACCAGTTCCGACAAGGCGGTCAATCCGACCAACGTGATGGGAACGTCGAAGCTGATGGGCGAGCGGCTTATGACCGCAGCGGCGCTCGATCCGAATCTTTCCGGCGCGACGTTCTTGTCGACGCGCTTCGGCAATGTGCTCGGCTCGCGCGGCTCGGTGATTCCGATTTTCCGCGACCAGATCAGGGGCGGCGGCCCGGTCACCTTGACCGACCCGCAGATGACGCGATTCATCATGTCGCTGCACGACGCGGTGCGGCTCGTCATCGAATCCATGGTGCTCGGCCAGCCGGGCGATGTGCTGATCACCAAAATGCCGGCGATCCGCATCGCCGACCTGGCGACCGTCATGGTGCGCGAATTCGCCCCGCTGTGCGGCCGCCGGCCGCAGGACATCGAGATCAAGGTGGTCGGGCCGAAGCCGGGCGAGAAGCACTACGAGGAACTGATGAACGACGAGGAGACGCGCCGGGCGCTGGAGCTCGAGCGCTATTTCGTCGTCCGCCCGGCTTTCGCCATGCCGGAAAAGGCCAAGCCGCACTACGAGGAGCTGCGCGAAACGGCAGTCGAGCAGCCGTACAATTCGGCGAACGTCGCGACGTTGTCGCAGGCCGAGCTCACCGACTTTCTGCGCCGGCATGACCTCGTCAGCGGCAGTCCCGAATAGCGCGAGGCCGCCATGCGGGTCATGATTCTCGGCGGCGATGGCTATCTCGGCTGGCCGACGGCGATGGCGTTTCGCCGCGCCGGCCACGACGTTTGCGCGGTGGACAACTACCTGCGCCGTAAGATCGCGCGCGACACCAACTCCGACGCGCTGATGGCCAATCCGCTATTGCCGGAGCGCGCCGCGCTGTTTGAGAGCGTCACCGGCCACACCATCGAGGTCGCGATCGGCGATTGCTGCGATTTCGAGTTCCTGTCGCGGCTCGTCGAGACCTTCGCTCCCGACGTGCTGGTGCATTACGCCGAGCAGCCGTCCGCGCCTTATTCGATGATGGGGTATGACGAGGCGCGTACCACGCTGTCGAACAATCTGGTCGCCACCTTCAACGCGATCTGGGCGGTGATGCGTCACGCGCCCGACTGCCACATCATCAAGCTCGGCACCATGGGCGAATACGGCACGCCCAATATCGATATCGAGGAAGGCTGGATCGACATCCAGCACAAGGGCCGCAGCGACAAATTTCTGTTTCCGCGCCAGGCGGGCAGCCTCTATCACACCACCAAGGTGCTCGACACCGATCTGTTGTGGTTTTACGTGCGCATCCATGGCTTGCGCGTCACCGACCTGATGCAGGGCCCGGTCTACGGTTTGTCCAGCGACGAGGCCGATCTCGATCCGCGGCTGAAGCCGAATTTTCACTACGACGATATTTTCGGCACGGTGGTGAACCGCTTCCTGGTGCAGGCGGTGGCGAATATTCCGCTGACGGTCTACGGCCGCGGCGGCCAGAAGCGCGGCTACCTGAACCTGCGCGACACGCTGCAATGCATCACGCTGGCGGCGGCGCATCCGCCGGGGAAGGGCGAGCTACGCATCCTCAATCAGTTCACCGAGACATTCTCGGTCAATGAGCTTGCCGAGCGGGTGCAGCGCGTCGGCCCGTCGCTCAATCTCAAGGTCGACATCCAGCACCTCGACAATCCGCGCAAGGAGATGGAGGAGCATTATTACAATCCGGCGCATCACGGCTTGGCCGAGCTCGGGCTCAAGCCGCACCTGATGACCGACGACGTGGTCGCAGGCATGCTCGAACAGGTGATCGAATATCGCGATCACATCGTGCCCGATCGCATCCTGCCGCGCGTGCGGTGGCGCTAGCGATGCGCTGGCTCATCACCGGCGGCTGCGGTTTCATCGGCCGGAATTTCATCCAGCTGCTGCTGACGCGGAGCAATGATACGATCCGCGTCGTCGACGACCTTTCGGTCGGCGCGCGCGCCGAACTCGAAGCGATCAGCCCGGTGGTGGCGCTCGATCCGCAGACGCTCAAAGCTGTCGAGACCGGAGGTGCGGCTTGCCGCATCGAGCTCGTCGCTGGTGACGTTCGCGATGCCGCACTGGCGCGCCGGGTCGTCGCCGGAGCCGATGCGGTCATTCATCTGGCGGCCAATACCGGAGTCGGGCCATCGGTTGCCGACCCGATGCGCGACTGCACCATCAATGTGCTGGGCACGCTCAATTATCTCGACGCCTGCCGGCAGGGCGGCGTGCGCCGTTTCGTTTTTGCCTCGAGCGGCGCGCCGATCGGCGAGTGCGAGCCGCCGATCCACGAGGAGCTTCCCACCCATCCGGTGTCGCCCTACGGCGCCAGCAAGCTCGCCGGCGAAGCCTATTGCTCGGCCTATAAGCGCAGTTTTGGCATCGATACGGTGGCGCTGCGCTTCGGCAATTGCTACGGGCCGCTGTCGACCCACAAGGGCAGCATCGTCGCCAAATTCATCCGCGAAGCAATGGCTGGAAAGCCTTGGGAGATCTACGGCGACGGCACGCAAACCCGCGATTTCATCTATGTCGAGGATATCGCCGAGGCGATCTTCCGTGGCGCCACGGTGCCGGACGTCGGCGGCGAAATCTTTCAGGTCGCGACCAATGCCGAGACCACCGTGCTGGAGCTCGCCGAGGCGCTACGCGCGGTGCTCGAGAAGAACGGTGTCCGCACTTACGGCATCCGCCACGCCGCGCCGCGGATCGGCGACGTCAAGCGCAATTATTCCGACACCAGCAAGGCGCGCCGCCGCCTCGGCTGGAACGCCCGCGTCGGCCTCGACGACGGGCTCGACCGCACGGTGAAGTGGTTTCTGCAACGCGGCTGAAGACGAGACTCCGGCGCCAGGCCCGGCGGCGGATCAATCGAGCGGCTCCACCGCGATCCCGCCCAAAATCAATCCGAGCTTGCCGTCGCCGGTGAACAAAAGCCTTGTGCGGTTGACGGGGCGGACAGCCACGAGGAATTGGCCGTCCGATGTCGCCAGATTGATCCACACCTTCTGCCAATAGTCGGGATGCTGCTCGACGCCGCGGCCCTGTACGCCGGATTCGCCCAGGACCTGATGGTTGTACAGGTCGAAAACGGCGTCGCCGTTGTTAGGCGGCTTGTCGGTGTCGGGGCTGTCGAACGCGGCGAGCTCGACATTGCCACCTGCCACGGACTTGACCCAGGCCGATATCCGATAGGTTCGGTTTTTGTCGAGCCCGGTCAATCGCACGGCGAGCGTATGGCCCTGGTCGTTGGGAGTTGCGATGAGACGCAAGACCGGCTGGCCGCTCACCATGGCGTTGTCGTTGACGGCCTGCACGTTCAAGCCGCGCACGACCTCCCAGCGGAAGCTCGGCGTGGCCGGTTCCGGCAAGGCGGATAAGGCCGTGACCTGTGAAACCGGCGGCAGGTCGAGGCTGGCGCTGTCGGGAGCCGACGGCGGCCTTGCATCCAATGCGATCGCGCCTTCATGGGAAAGCCAGTCGATGATCTTGCCGGTCACGACCTCTTCGAGGCCGGCGAGAGCATGGGTAGGCTGCGCGTTGCAACTGCCTTCGGGGTAGGCGAACGCATCGTGGAGCATGAATTGCGTTCGGCCGCCTTGCAAAACGATCGCTTGAAAATGCGGCGCCCGCAGCGCCGCGGCCGCATTTTTGATCCGGTCGACGACCGGCAACGAACACCGATCGAATAGGTGACCGATGACAAGAACCGGCATGCGGCCGAGCGCACGTTTGACGCCGTCGATGAGCAGCGTGCTGTCGGGGGCCGGCGGTTCGAGGATGGGCGAGATCAGAACCAGCCCGGCGATCGAATCGACTTTGCCGCGGGCAACCGCATTGAGAGCCGATGTGGCGCCGGTGTCGTAGGCGATGATCCAGACCTTCGGCGCCATGCCGTGCAGTTGTTCGGAAAGCGCGCGCAAATCATCGGCGTGCTGCTCCGACGTTCGAAATCCGGCGAGCGATACCGGCGGCTTGTGGTCGAGGGCGATGTCCGGAATGATCGCGGCGATGCCGTGGTCGAAATAGCGCCAGCCGGTTCGGACGACGAAATCGTCTTCGCCCCAGCCGATATGTCCCTGGCTGTCGAGATTGATGTTGCCGTGGCCGCCGGGCAGCAAAATGACGGCGTCGGCCGGCCGATCGGCCTTCATCAGCAGGACGCGCACCACCGTATTGGGCCGGGTGACCCAATTGTCGGCGATCACCGAAGCCGCATTGAGCGGCCCGCAGTCGAACATGCCAGATGCAAGGAGCGCCGCGGCACCAGCCGTAATGAGCACGGTCTTACGAGACCAGATGGTTGCCATCGCCGAGGGATTTACCTCGATTGGCAAATAGTGCAATACCCCATCGCCAAACGGCATGGCGCAAGCGTCGGCACGTGCGATGGCCAAGATCGAGGGTGATGGTGACTGAACGCCCCGATTCCGGGTCTCCGACAGTTCCGGTCCCGATCCGAGATCTTATTGCATCGGTGCGAGCGCGGGAGCCCCGCGCGGTGATCGCGATTTTCGCGCTCGCCTTAGCGGCGCTGTTCGCGATCAACGTGCTTCATGCCTATCAGCTCGGCTTCCAATCGAAGATGTACGACAATCCGATCTATCGCTGGCGCGAAAGCCTGGTGATCGCGCTGTCGCGCATGCAGCCGCAGCCGTTGCACGGTTATGTCGGCTACGGATCGATTTTGTCCTACTTCACGCATCACGGCCTCGACCTCATCGAGGGCGAGGCGGACTCGATGTCGACGCGGGCGGAGCGTTTGGCTTTGGTCACCGACGGCGCGCGCATGAACCGGTTGATGAAAGAAGCCAGCGAGATCGCCATCGACCCGACGCTGCCGCCCGTCATCTTGCAGGGCAACGAGCTCGGACTGGTCGATTACACATACTGGGCGTTCAAGCTTTACGGCATCAGCATTAATTCACTCGTCCTGTTCTATTTCACCTTGCTGTTGGTCTCGGTTGCCTTGTTCTTCGTCACGTTCCGCCGGTCCCGGTCCGGCCTGCTGCTTCTGATGCTGTATTTGGCGGCGCATTACTTCGCGCTCGATTACGCGCAAAGCCCCTCCATTGCCGCCATCCAGAATAGCCGTTTTTTCCCGGTCCTGGCCTTGCTGCCGACGCTGTATCTGCTGCTTCTCGTCGTGACGCGGGCCCGCCCGACGCCTGACTTGGTGGCAATGGCCGCAGTTCAGACCTTCATCCTGATGTTCATGGTGTTTTGTCGGACGCAGGCCTATTGGCAGGTCCTCGCGATTGGGCTTGTGGCCATCGTTGTCACTGGGCTGCGGCCAATCCGGCAGGCGCTATTGCGGCCGAGCCGGTGGCTTGCAGCGATTGGCGAAATGACGCGCGAAAGCTGGCCGGCCGTTCTCACCGTCTTAGGAGTTGTCGCGTTGTTTGGCTATGCCCAGTTTGCGCCGGACCGGAGCATGTATTCAAGGGAATCCAAAGAGCATCTACTCTGGCATTCTCTCTATATCAGCACTGTCAGTGCCGATCCGAAACTGCTCGCGACCTATGGATTTGGTGCTGGCGCGGGTACCGACGACATGGGTTATCTGGCCGCCCTTCACGATTTGCGTGGGCGCAATGACGGCGCCTCGCCGATCGCCAAAGAAGCTGATGGTGTGCTTGGCATCGATATCTGGAAGAGCAATGGCGCCTACGATCAGCAGGTTCGCCGGCTTTTTCTGCGCGTCGTGTGGGAACATCCCTGGCTGGTCCTGCGGGCGTTCTTGGTCGGAAAAACCTCTATGCAATTTGCAATGTTTGGTAAGATGAGCTTGCTGTGGACATGGCACAGCTATGTCAATCCCGTGCTTTTGGCTGTGGCGGGATCGCTTCTGGCGCTTGCGCTCGGAGCCGCGGCGCCAACATTCGTCACGACGCTAGTGGCAGCGCGGATTTTGCTCGTTGTTCTCGCCTCCTCGATGGTGACAACCTTGATTGATCCGAGCCCGGTCATTGTCGATGTCTTGCTTACATGGCTGATCGCCGCGCTGCTATGCGGCGTCTATCTTCCACTGGCACTGTTGTTTCACCCATTGCGACGCCGCCAACCCGCTATTGCGACGTCGTAACGACGCATCATGGTGGGGTGGAAGGCGTCTGTGCCCAGGCACGGCGCAGACCGAACGACATCGTGAAGCCGTACAAGGCAAAAAATCCCCAGCAGCTGGCGAGATAGACTTCGGCGAGCACCTCTGCTGATGAGCCCCAGACGAGCAGCGCAATTGCGGCTGCGATGAGCGCCAATGCCGGGGCCAGCATCTCGTTCCTGTGGCCGAGCGCAAGGCAGGCAACGACCAGGACACGCAGCATGCCCAGTGGTATTGCGGCGAGCGCGAGGACGATCAATAGCGGTGGGGCGCAGGAGCGCAGTCCGAACTGCGAGTTGCACGCCACATCCCGCCCGAGATAGAGGATCGTAGCGCCGGCCGCGCCGAACACGGCGCAGACCGCGAGCGCCTTGATCAACGCGATCCTCCCGACGGCTCGCGTCTGCCCCGACGCCGCCATCACTGGAAGCATGACCTGGCTGACCGGCTGGGTTGCCGTGACAATCGCTTTCGGCAACACCGCAGAGGCTGCATAGATGCCGAGCTTCTCATTGCCGAGCACCAGATAGGCGATCAGGATGTCGATGTTGTTGATGAGGACGAACGTGCCATATCCGATCACGAACGGGACCGCGCGTAGCGCGTTGAACGACGGCCATGAGGCGGCTAAGCCATGATGTGGGGCACGGCCGGCACCGCGCGTGATCAGGCCGAACATGATGATAACCATCAGCACGGTGGCGAGCAGGATTCCGGCCATGCCCGACCACGCCGAGCCGGTAAGCACGATCCCGATCACCGCCAATACGTATTGTCCGGCGCACCACGAGATCCAGGCCGCGCTATAGGCCGCGAATGCCAGCATGCCTTGGAGCGACGCGCGCAGCATTTCATACAAGTAGACGGCGAGCGCGGTGCAGGGGACCAGGATCAGCAAAGTGAAGGCATCGGCCCCTAGGGCCGATGCAAAAAGAAGGAGCGCAACGATCGCGACAAACGCCGCCAGGGCGCCGAATATGAGCTGTTGTTTAAAAAGATCTTTTAGCTCGGACACAAGGGAATCGCGGCCGCCGGCGACGAAAACGACGGTGAAGTATTGCGCAAACAGAAAGGCCAGCACCATCGCCGGCGTGTACAAGACATTCAGCAACGAAATTGCCGCATAGAGTCGCCCAAATACGTCCGTCGTCAGCAGCCGATTCGCCGTGATCATGAGAGCGTAGTTGAACAAATGACCGAGGACGAACACCGTTGTCACGATCAGCGACCGGCGGATGATGGAATGCTTCATCATTAGGAAGTTGTCGCCGCGTCGACAGGTGTCGTGGTTGCCACGGGGTTGGTCGCCTGCAGCCGATAGATGACATAATCCCGCGACTTTTTTCGGATCTTGATCCGGTCGTTGGCTGAAATGACGGACTCATGAATTGGCTTGGCGTAAACGATCGTGCAATCGCGCCGGGCGCGATCGACCGAGGCAAGAATTCGCTTCACCATCGCATCGAGCACGACGGCGTCGAATGGATTGAAAAAATAGAAAATGGTCGCATCGTCCGGAATGTCGAAAGTGCGTGCATCGGCGTTGACAACGGACCACTCCGGGAGAGCCTTCTTTTTGCGATGATAATAACCGCTCATGTTTTGCCGAGCTGCCGCGCAAAGGGTCGGCGACAGCTCCACTCCGATGATCTTTCGCAGCGGCAGTTCCGAGGCAAACAGGAGCGCACGTCCCAGGCCGCATCCGAAATCGACGAATACAGCATCGCGTAAGTCGACATCTCCCTGCAAAAGAGCTTCTTTGAGCACAAGATAGCTGGACGGGAAATAATCGGTCGCGTGTCGGAGAGCCTCCGGCTCGCCGTCAAGCTGGCTTACGGGAATTACGATTCCGGTTTTGATCCGAAACTTTCGATCATAATACAATTCATAGAAGGAAATTTTGAGAGTGCGCCGAACTCCGCGGTTCCTTACAGAGGAAAAAAAATGGCGTGCCAACTTCCATCGGCTCGCAAGACGAGAGGACAGCTCCACGGCGGCGACCGTCTGTGGCCTAGCGAATTTGAGGAGCCAGCTCGACTTCCGAGCGCGCGAAAGTTCGAATTTTGCAGCCCTCGTTTTGTAGCGCGATGCTAAGCACCGCGCAGCGCCAAAGCAAGTCTTGTTTCGCGCAACGATGCAAGACGTCACGCGTCGCTTTCTCCTTTGGCGGCCCCCTCGATGGAGTATAATGGCGCTGCAGCCGATCGCTTCCGATCCAATTACTTGCAATCAAATCACTTCCAATCCATGGGCAATGACCCTGATCCGCTTCGCGCCGACGTGCTGAACCCAGCGCTCAATCCACTGCCTGCGCACACCGCCGGCGGTGGGTCGCTCCGTGTTCGACTGGCGCAATCGGGCGACTTGGCTGCCTGGCAGGAGTTTGTCGATGCTGCGTCGGAGGCGGGCGCCCTTCATCACGCCGGATGGTACGACGTGCTGGTCGATGCCTATTGGGTCCGGCCGTATTTCCTCATGGCCATCGACAACCGTGACACCCTGCAGGGCGTGCTGCCGCTCTACTACAGTCGCTCGCCTATTTCCGGCACACATCTGTCCTCATTGGAGGGCGGTGTACTCGCGGCCGGAAGCCAGGCAACGGCCGCGCTTCTCGCCGAGGCGAAAGCTCTGCGCGACCGGCTTGGTGTCGGTTACCTGCAACTTCGCGGCGGTCCTGTCGACCAGCCGGCCAAGATAACGGTCCCCAAGATCCACACCTACATTGACACCACAAAGCCCGTCGAGGAGCTCTGGGCCGCCGTGAAGAAGAAGAGCCGCTGGGGCATCCGTCAGGCTGAAAAGGAAGATTTGCACGTCGCGCTTGATGCCGATCTCGGTGGTCTGGAGAGTTTCTATCGCGTCTATGCATTGCACATGCGCGATCTCGGGACGCCGGTCATCGGATTTGATGCCTTCCATGCCATCCGGCGCCGGTTGGGTACGCAACGGCTGCGGCTATATCTTATCCGGCACGGCATGCGGCTTATCGGCGGCATGTTATGCATCCTCAATGGCAGCCGGTGGACGGATTATTACGCCGTCGTGCGTAGCACCAAGGAAATCGAATACGCCAATTATCTGTTGTACTGGCACGTCATTCGCGATGCTGCGCGGTGCGGCGCTACATGTTTCGACTTCGGGCGCAGTACCCCTGACAGCAATGTCCATTTATTCAAGCGCAAATGGGGCGGATGCGATGTTGAATTTCCTTACCAATTCTATGCGAGCGCGTCGACAGTGGCGCGCCATCGGGGCCTGCCGGGTATCCCTGAAGGCAACGGTTTGGCGCAGCGTGTGTGGTCACATCTGCCTCTAATCCTGTGCAATAAATTGGGACCGTTGTTACGCAAGCAATTGCCGTTCATTTGAACGCAGCAATCTCAGCCCTGCGGGTCGACCTTGACGCCGCCTAAAATCACGCCGAGCCTGCCATCGCCTCTATAGGTCACCGTGTCGCCGCTGGTCGGCCGCAGCGTGATGATGATCTCGCCATTGGAGGTCATAAGGTCGAGCCATATTTTCTGCCAGCCGTTGGGACCCCGCTCGACGCCTCGTTCCTTATTCGAGCCGTCTCCACTAAGCACGGCATTATTGGCGAGGTTGAATATGGCAACGGCGTGATTGACCGGTAGACCGGTGGTTTGATCGCCGGCTTCGAGTTCGATGTTTCCTCCGCCCTCGGACTTCACCCAAGCCGTAATCCGGTAAACTTGTTTTTTATTCAGCCCGCTGAATTGCCCAGCCAAAGTGTGGAAGCCGTCCTGCGGCGTTGCTATGAGCTGCAAGATCGGTTGGCCGGTCACGACGGGCATTCCGCCCACAGGCTGGACATTCAAATGGGCGATGCCGCCCCATTGGAATCCCGCGGTCTCGGTCTTCGGCAATGCATTAAGTGGAGTCTCTGAGATGCCTCCGGGCGCAGCGGCCACAGCCGCCGACGTCGCAGACGGAGCGGCCGGGATCGAACCGGTGGTGATCGGATCGGAAAGCGGATAGACGGACCACAGGTCCAGCGTGAACAAAGTGGCCGAAAACGACAGCGCGACCACGACAAGTCCGACAATGCCGTAAGCCAGCTTTGATAGCATGATAGCCCCATGCCCGATGTGACGACGCGTTGGCTACCCCGATTAGCTCCTTCTATGTTAAGTATGATTAATACAAAGTTAAGACGGACTTTGCCCGATGAATCCCTTCGGAGCTGATGCGTTACGGCAACGTTTCTGCTGAGAACGCTTCTTCTGTCGGGATAAAATCGGCATTGATTCGCGTTAGTCTGTTCGCGCCGACAGATCAGGATAATCTACGGTATGGCGGCGGCTTTTCGCGCGCGGTGGAATAACGCCGGCGCCGTTGCGCGGCCGGCAATAGGGGGCTGAGCTTGGCAACTCCTGTACCGCCCGGATTGATCGTCAATGCCGACGATCTCGGCATCCATCCGAACATTAATGCCGGCATCGTTTCAGCCTATCGCCGCGGCATCCTCACGTCGTGCACGATGCTGATGACGACCGCCTATTTCGATCAGACGATCCACGATTATGTACGGCCGCAGGCGCTGCCGATCGGGGTTCACCTGTCGCTGACCCTGGGCAAGGCCGTGGCGCCGCGCGGCGAGGTTGCCGATCTGGTCGATGAAGACGGCAACCTCAAGCTTACCGCGGACCGGCTCATTCTGTCCTCGTTCAAGGGCGAGCGCGGCGGCGCCGTGCTGCGGCAGATAGGCCGCGAATTCGAAGCCCAGCTCGCCATCGCGCGTGACCACGGCCTTATGCCCACGCACGCCGATTCCCATCAGCACGTGCACATGAACCCGGCGATTTTTCGGCTGCTCGAGAAGTTGTTGCCACGGTTCGGCATCGATCGGCTACGCTTTTCGCGCGAACCCTTCCATGCCTTCGTGCTCGGGCCCGATCTCGCGGAGGTCATGCGGCGCAACAATCTCGCCAAATGGGCGTTGCTGCGTTGGCGCGCCGCGGGGCTCAATCCAACGCTCGCCACTACCGGCGATTTTTTCGGCGTGCTCTATTCCGGCGCGGTGACGAAGCGGGCCATGCTGTCCTTGTTGCGCGCAGTCGCGCCCGGGCGTTCGCTGGAGATTTGCATTCATCCGGGCTTTGCCGCGCCGGCGGGCGTGCGCGACTATCCACGGCCGGGCTATAACGCCTTCATCAGCGCCGAGGCGCGCCAGACCGAGCACGATGTGTTGGCCGATCCGGACATTGCCGGCCTGGTGCGCGAGCGGGGTCTCGCCTTGCGCTCATTCGACGGGGCGATAAAAGTCTAGATTTTCGCCCGGCAAAACCCGCTTCTTGCCAGTCGCGCTTTGCCAGAAACGAAAAGCCGCCGGCGACTTAAGCCGGATGCCGCAGGCGCAAATCAACAGGCAAAGCCAGACCGCGTCGTTCACGTCCGCCATGCGCGGGTCGGTGAATGCGCTGGAGCCCCTTGCGCACGCCGTCCGCTGCGATCAGCAGGACGAGCAGCAGGCTCGTCGCTGCCAGCAGGTAGAACCTGCCGGCGGCGCCGCTGCGGCGTTTGATTGCGGTCTGTGTGTTCATGGTCGCCAATCGGCCGTCCACGTCGTGTCGTCTGGCAGCCGCCGCGGCGCCGCGCCGGGCGGTTCTTCTCTCAAGGCCGTGCTACTCGGCGCCCTTTTTTGTCAGCCCGTCGAGATTGCACACGAATTTCCCGCCGGCCAGATAGAGTGTTTGAACGTGACCGTTCTGCTCGACGAGATCGACGACATAGTTGTTCGGTGCGATCGGCGTGATGGTGAACGTTTTCGGGGCGCCGGTCTGCATTTGTTTGTCGCCGTCGATCTGGCAGGAAACGGAGCAATGCGCATTGGCGGCGCACTCGTAGGTGCGCGGCACTTGCATCGGCGCCTGCGCCATGCCCGAGGCAGTGTCCACAGCGAGCATGCCCGCGACCAGGCAGCCGACGCGCCGGCGATTTGTCATGTTACCCTCCGCTGGAGCGCGTGGCGCAGCAGTCAACGAATCCTTCGTCGGATTAATTAGCATCGTGTATCAGCGCGGACAATGATGGGCGCGAACGATGGCGCCATCGGCTTTACGACGGCGCCGAGTCTGTTCCGCCATGGCCGCGGAATTGACATGCCGTTGCCCTGTGTTAGGACGGACATGGATTGGCAGGCGTCCTATGCGCGACAGCAACAGATCGTTTGGGCTGCTCATCGGCGGCGTCCTGCTTTTGGTCGCCGGCCTGCACTATTGGAAGGACCGGCCCGATTTTTTCGTTTGGCTCGTCATTGGTTTGGCTTTTGTCGCAGTTGCATTGCTTATGCCGCACATACTGGCGCCGTTGCGGTGGCTGTGGCTGAAGCTCGGACATCTGATGAGTATCGTCATCAGTCCGATTATTCTGGCGCTGATGTACGTGCTTGCGATCGTCGTCACCGGCGTCCTGATCCGCCTGTTCGGCAAGGACCTGCTTTCGCTGAAGCTCAAGCCCGAAGCGGCGTCATATTGGATCAAGCGAAACCCGCCCGGCCCCGAGTTCAAGTCGCTCGCGGACCAGTTCTGACGGATATCGGAGCAGGGCGCGTAATGGCATCGACGGCGGGCTTTGCATTATGATCGGGCGCAACCAAGTCTGATCGAGACCGAATTTGACCGAGACAATGCGCGTTCTGGGCATCTCCGCATATTATCACGACAGCGCCGCCGCCCTCGTCAGCGACGGCGATGTCGTCGCCGCGGCCCATGAGGAGCGCTTCTCGCGCAAGAAGTTCGATGAAAGCTTCCCGCATCAGGCGATTGGCTATTGCTTGGAAGCGGCCGGTGCACGATTGCGCGATATCGACAATGTGGTGTTTTACGACAAGCCGTTCCTCAAGTTCGAGCGGTTGTTGGAAACCTATCTCGCATTCGCGCCGCGCGGATTTGGGTCTTTCGTCAAAGCGATGCCGCTCTGGCTCAGCGAAAAGCTGTTCCAGAAAAGCATGCTGCTCGGGGAATTGCGCAGGATCGATCCGGACTTCGACGCGGCGCGCCTTATGTTCACCGAGCATCACCATGCCCATGCCGCCAGCGCCTTCTTTCCCTCGCCGTTCGAAGAAGCGCTGGTGCTGACCGTCGACGGCGTCGGCGAATGGTCCACGACCACCGCGGGGCTCGGCCGCGGCAACCGGGTCGATATCCTCAAAGAGATCCATTTTCCGCACAGTCTCGGCCTGTTCTATTCGGCCTTCACCTCTTACATCGGCTTTCGCGTCAATTCCGGCGAGTACAAGCTGATGGGGCTCGCGCCCTATGGCGAGCCGCGCTATCGCGACGTCATCCGCGACAATCTCATCGATCTGAAACCCGACGGATCGTTTCGGCTGGACATGTCGTATTTCAACTATTGCACCGGCCTGACGATGACCAACGCCAAATTCGACGCACTGTTCGGGATGCCGCCGCGCGACGAGCAGGAACCGCTGAAGCAAATTCACATGGATATCGCGGCGTCGGCGCAGGTCGTTCTCGAGGAGGCGATGCTGCTGCTGACCCGCGGCCTGGCGGCGGAATATCCGCAGCGCAACCTCTGCCTGGCCGGCGGCGTGGCGCTCAATTGCGTCGCCAACGGCAAAATCCTGCGCGACGGGAAATTCGATCAGATCTGGGTGCAGCCGGCCGCCGGCGATGCCGGCGGCGCGCTCGGCGCGGCGCTGGTGGCGTATCACTATCAAACGAGCGATGCGCGCAGGCCTAAAGTCGGCGATGGAATGTCGGGGGCGTATCTCGGGCCCGCCTATGACGAGGAGGACATCCGCCGGCGCCTCACCGCCGAGGGCGCCCACTTCGAGGTCGTGGATGATGAGCCGGCGCTGCTCGAGCGGACGGCGCAAGCGCTCGCCGACGGCCGCGCCGTCGGCTGGTTCCAGGGCCGCATGGAATACGGACCGCGCTCGCTCGGCAACCGCTCCATTCTCGCCGATCCGCGCAACCGTGAAATGCAGCGCGTGCTCAATCTGAAGGTCAAATACCGGGAAAGTTTCCGCCCCTTCGCGCCTGCCGTCTTGGCGGAAGACGTCTCCGACTGGTTCGAGCTCGACCGGCCGTCGCCCTACATGTTGCTGGTCGCCGACGTCGGACAACGCCGCCGCGTGGAGCATAACGGGGCGGACCATCTCGACGGCTTGGACAAACTCAAGATCATCCGCTCCGAGATTCCCGCGGTGACGCACGTCGACTATTCGGCCCGCGTGCAGACCGTGCATCGCGAGACCAATCCCCGGTTTCACGCCTTGATCAGCGCTTTCAAGGCGAAAACCGGCTGCCCAGTGCTCGTCAATACGAGCTTCAACGTGCGCGGCGAGCCGATCGCCTGCTCGCCCGAAGACGCCTTTCGCTGCCTGATGGGAACCGAGATCGAGATGCTGGTCGTCGGCAACTGCATTCTGTATAAGGACCGCCAGAATCCGGCTCTCATTCGCGATTATCGCAACGCATTCGATCCCGATTGACGGTGCAGCAAGGGACAAGATTCATGGCGTTTCTCCGTGAATTCGCAAGGTTCATCGCCGCGCGCAAGAAGTACTGGCTCGTGCCGGTCCTCGTCATCATGGTGGCGGTCGGCGGGCTGTTGGTGTTCTCGAAAGGCAGCGTCGTCGCGCCGCTGATCTACACGCTATTCTGACCGGGGGCGGCTCGTCAGGGTGGATGTCTCAATTCGGCCAATGAAGAAATATGCAAACGCAATTCGGGTCGTCGCGGTCAATCTGATCGTCCTCATTGTCTTGCTGGGCGGCATCGAGTTTTATTTCCGGCACTGGGGAGAGGAACGGCAGAAAGCGCTGCCGAACGGGCTGTGGCAGAGTTTCCAGCCCTATGTGATGATCACCACTGCGCCAGGCGATTACTCGAAGTTTTCCAATAGCTTCACGAAAGAGACCTATCATTCCACCGTGCGAACCAATGCGCTCGGCTACAACGACCCGCACGAATTCAGCCTGACCAGTCCCTATAAAAAGGCGGCCGATGAAAGGATCGTGCTGTTCACCGGCGGCTCGGCGGCATGGGGGGTCGGCGCCACCGCGACCGACCGCACGGTGGCGGGACGGATGCAATACTATCTCAACACCCTGCAAAACGGCGAGCACTACACGGTCGTCAATTTGGCGATGGGAAGCTGGATCGCGTTCCAGCAGTTCATCGGGCTACAGCTTTGGGGCCCCGAGTTCGATCCCGACTGGGTCGTCTCCATGGACGGTTTCAACGATGCCGGCGTCGGCTGCAACTTTTCCCAGGGCCCGGGCAATCCCATGTTTTTCGCCATGATGCGTTCGTACATCAACGGTTATCTGATGTCGACGTTTCACCCGGTCTTCTATCGCGGTTGGCTTGAAAACGAGCTGATCAAACACAGCAAGGCCTACCGTGTCATCACAGGCAAGGAATACGTTCCCGACGATCAGATGTTCGATCAGTCCAGCCGGGAAGACAGGGAGATCAGGCGCCAGATAATCCCCACCAAAGTGGGAGAGGCGCGGCAAATGCTGGCGTTCTATCTCGCGGCGGAGCGGGGCATGCTGAACCTGTTTCCGCGGGCGAGCTACATCTTGTCCACGCAGCCGGTGGTTAATCAGTTTACCGGCGACTTTAACGACGTCTATCAGTATCCGGTTGGCTCACCGGAGCGCAAAGCCGCGATCGAAAAGCGGACCGTGTCGCTCGAAGGCTATCTCACGCAGCATGAGAACGAGACGTGCGGACAAGTCACCGCGCAACCGGCAAATACCTATATCTTCGGCAACAGCGCAGTCGGGCTCGAGCAGTTGGTTGATGAAGAAGCCGCGCGCGGCAGGTTGGTCGAGTACTACAATATCGGGACGCTGTTTCCCGACCCGCGGCCGGAGCGCATGCCTTTTTTCATCGATCCGGTGCATCTAACTGACAAGGGCATGGACGTGATCGGCAAATTCTATGCCGAGAAGATATTGGCGGCCGATCATCTGGCTGTGACTAACGCCGCCGCTCCGGCCACTGCACAAGATCATACGTGGGATTATCTGGTCGGCTTGACCGTAAAGGATGAGACGGCCGAGGAGCCCGTCGTGGCCGGTTTCCAGCCGCGGCGGCTGACCGCAACGCCCACCGCCTCGCGCCATGGCCTCGGAGTCCGTTTTGACGACCTCAAGCCCGGCGGCACCTATCACCTCACGGTGTGGCTCAAATCCGCGGCAAATGCCTGGGCCATGGTCGAAGGACGAGATAGCAACGACCCGGCCACGGGCCGTCCGCCGCATTACGGCGCGGCTTCGTACAATCTGGAGCAAATGGTGATGACCACATCGTCCGGAGATTTGGCGAACCCGGGCGCGGCTTCCGCAAAGGAGGGATGGGTCAAGGCGACATTCGATCTTAAGACCAAGGACGGCCGCATCTTTGTCACCGCGAATCTTCTCGAAAGCAGCAACGGTCTGATGAACTTCCAGGGCGGCGGCCAGAGTGTCGTGTTCGGTGGAGTAGAGATCGAAGAGCGGAATTAGCGGGGGTTCTGATCAGCGTTCGGCTTGCACGGCTCTTGCGTCGCGATTGCAAAAAGATCAAGTGTCTGGGCCACTGCTATCTTCAACATCCCGGAAAGCCGTGACCTTCCCATCGGCAGCAAGCGAAGGTTCTGCAGCGGCCTCCGGTCGCGACAACAAGCGTTTACTCGCGTCCTGTTCGGCCTTTGCCGTCGCGTTGTTGCTGCTCGCGGCGATGCTTTCGACCTTGTTTGAAAAGAACCTCGTCAACACCCTGTCGCAGCAGGGATGGACCCGTGAACTATATGCAATAAGCGCAGCGCTCACGAAAGTGCGTTTTGGAATCGGGGGCTCTGCCGTCGATCGGCGGCTCTTTACCACCCTTGTGGTGGCGGGTATCGCGCAGAATCCGGCCCCCGAGTTGAACGTGCGGTTTCCCGACAATCTTCGCGATGTGAAGTTGTTGCAGTCGGCGCTGCAGCGGGCGCAGACCATCGAATTGCCGCCGCCGGCGCCTGTCGATGTCCACGGCGACTACGGCGATCTCATGGGCTTTTCCGGCGAGGACACCGGGCTTGGCACCTATACTTACCTCGCGTTCCTGCTTTTTGGAGTGAATATCCCTGCGCTGACGTACCTTTACTTCGTCATCGTGTCGATATCGCTGGTGCTTTACGGCATTGGTCATTGGCGCAGCGTCGGCGCCTTGGCCGCCGTCGTCGCGGTGACTCTGGCGCTTTATGTGGTCGTCAGCGCCGATATCGTGAATTTCGCCGGTTCCAGCGAGCTTTTCAGCGGCGCTCCCGGGATTGATGTGAAGGACCCGCGATTTCTCGGCACCATCGCTGCCATTCCACTGCTGCACGTGATTGTCATGTGGACGCGACCGCCTTACCGGCTCGGCCCGATCGATTATGTCGTCGTCGCCATGCAGGCGGCGATTTTCGCTTTTGCGCTGCAAATCCGATCGCCGGTCGTTTGGGCCGTATTGGCGTTGTCGGTCTTCTGGTTGATGATCGGAGCGCTGGCATTGCGCCGTGGCCGGTCGCTGCGGTCGCTCTGCGATTGGCGGCAATCGCGGTCGGCCTCGATGCCGATCACTGTTATCGCCGTCCTCTTCTCGGCGCAGTTATTGGCTGCTGCAACTCTGCATCCGCTCTACCGCGCGCAAGGCGATGTACCGCGACACATGTTCTGGCAGGGCCTGCTGTCATCTCTAGACGTCAATCCCGAGTGGTCTGTCAAATACGGCCCTTTGGCGAACAACGCCACGGGTGACATGTTGCCCGAGGAGGCGGCCCGCATCGCCATCATGAAACTGCCGGCCGAGGAGCAGCCGCAATATCTGGGCGCCAATGGTTGGCCCAGGTGGAACGCGCTTGAGAAATTTAGCCGAATCGTGTTTTTCGAGATCCTGCGCAGCGATCCCAAGTTCGTGGCCCATACGTTTTTTATCGACAAGCGGGCGCAGGCGTGGCGATCAGAACGCCAATTTTTTGGCGTGCTTTTTTCCGGCTTGCCGGCCTGGAATGTGCTCATACCGGTTGCGGCGGTCCTGTTCCTGGCGGTTTTGGTGGCGTGGAATGCTGACGCGCAGGCGATGTTGCTACCGACGGCCGGTGCGATTTCCGTATTTATCGTATTCTCATTGCTGCCAAATTGGCTGGTGGCCCTGAACCCGTGGGTCATGATCGATAATTTCGTCTGGATCATCGTTTTTTTAGTGCTGTCGGTCGTGATTGCGGCGGCCTTTGCCATCCGATATGCCGGCGGTGCCAAGCGCGTATCGGCGATGGCCGCCCTCGGAAAATAAGTCGATGCATCGCGACGTCATTGTAAGTCCGCGCCGAATCCGGCTGCATCAGGCTGCGCAATTAAAGCGTGGCTGAAAAGCTACTGGCCTTTGTCTTTGCCCGATCCGTCACGAAATGATTATCGGAATTTCAGCAAGGATGAGGGGCGTTTGGCCGCTCCAAACGAGCCACGGCTCGGCCGTGCAACGTTCAAACGGTCCTTTGATCACGAGCGGTTTCGGAAACATCAGATCCACCGTGCCGGGCGTCGCGATAGCGAGCGCCGCCATCGTGACTTCTTCGGCGCTCGACGCACCGTGGCCGCGCAGCACGCATTGGGCGTGCAAAGTGCCGCCGGCGGAGGCGGCGTGGATGCGTAATCCTTTGACCGCGGTCTTGGACGGCATTTCGCCAAAGGTCACCGGTCTCGATCCGACGCTATAGCCGCGCGGCGCCCGTAAAATCTCGAAGTCGGTTTCCGGCACGCTTGTCCGTTCGCGGTCTAAGGCCTTGTTCGGATCGGCCCATTTTGGATCGCGGGCCTTGCATTGCGTCCAATCCGGATTGCGTTGCAGGAAATCCATCACCGCGTAATAAGGTCCCGGTTGCGATACATTGTCGACCAGCAAGAAGCCGCGCCGGGCAAGCAACGTCGCCAGCGACTGGATATCGAAAAGCGCTGCTTGATAGGAATGGTCGCCATCGATGAAGGCGATCTCCGGCCTGATGCCGCGCTCATTCAGCCGATAGTAAAAATCCATCGAGGTCATGAGATAGAATTCGAGGTGCCGGCGCAGCTCCTGTGGCCAGGAATCGAAAATAGGTACCACGCGTTCGGCCTCGAACGGGCTCACGGTATGAAGCGTGCCGGAGCCGTTCTCGTACAGCGCCTGGCAGATCAGCTCCGACGTTCCGCCGTAGTAGGTTCCGATTTCCACGACGTGCTGCGGCTTGGCATTGCGGACGAGGGTGTAGATTAACGCCGCCGCCGCCGCCGAAATCAGCGCGCGCTGCGATGCCGTGGTCTGGTATATGGCCGTTTCGGTTGCGCCGAATGTCGGCGCGTTCAGGATCTCCGGAATGGGATTGTCGGACGAAAGGTCAATGATCGGGAATGGAATCGTCGGCCGCGTCGTCTGATGCTGCATTCTCGAAATCTCCTATCGGCGATAGGCAATCGGCATTACGCGATGGCCGGTCAAGTCATGTCAAGCAATGCCTTGGCATTATTGGCGGCGGCCTTTGCGCGTCCGATACGCTCGTTTCGATACGCGTACGGCAGAGCTTAAGCCACGCTGCGCGCCATTGACATGATTCCGCTTCCCGGTCAGGTTCGCGCGGCAATCAGCGCGCGCATCGCACAGGGGCCTGAGCATGGGGGCAATTCGACTGTTCCTCGCCTACGGCGTCGTGCTCGGCCATGAATGCGATACTGCAAGAAATTTCCAGATTACCTGCGACGCCGGTTGGACGTTGAACGTCATCGGCGGCCGCTCCGTGGTATTCTTCTATATCGTCAGCGGTTTCCTGATGAGTTATGTCCTGGATTCCAAGTATCCACGGACGAAAGCGGGAACCTATCAGTTCTACAAATCGCGGTTCCTGCGCATTTATCCGTTGTGGTGGGCCATGGTGATATTTTCCACCGTGACGGTGTCCTCCACATGGCTGCGCCAATCGCCGCTAGGCATCTTCAGCGCGATCTTCCTGTTCGGATCGGATTGGCTCGTTCCGTTCGCGCACTACCCCGATCAATATTTCGGTTTCTTTCCGTTCAGAACGGAGATCGGTTGGACGCTCGGCGCGGAGATGACGTTCTATCTGCTGGCGCCATGGCTGCTGCGATCGGTTCCCCTGGCTCTCGCCGCGCTGGTCGGCTCGCTGGCGGTCAGAATTGTCGTGTTCTTTGTGGTGAGCCCTCATCCGCCGTCACCCCAAGAATACATCATCTGGAGCTATTTTTTTCTGCCGTCGACCTTCATGTTTTTCATGCTCGGGCATTTGGTCAGGCGCGTTCCCTATATCCGGACCGCCGGTCCGTGGCCCGCGTTTGTGATGCTCTTCGCTGCCGTGTGGTTTGTCTCTCGCGATCATTGGGGTCCCGCCGGCGATTGGTTCCGGATCAATGACTATGTGGCCGCCGTTCTGTTTGCTCTGGCGCTGCCCGGCATTTTCGAGGCGACCAAGAATAACCGCGTTTCGAACTGGCTCGGCGATCTGACTTATCCGCTCTATCTCACGCATGACATGATGATGTCGGCGCTCTTTGGCCTATGGGGGCTCGTTGGCGTACCGGGCATGACATTCGTCAATTTCGCCAAGTCCTTCAGCTCGCCATACACCACGGGCCTGGTGCTATTTGTGCTGCTGGCGATCGCCTGTTCGCTGGTCGCGCTGATCGTCCACGTGCTGGTCGAACTGCCGCTGCGGCTCGTTGCCGTGCGCCTCATTGCCGGACTGGAGCCGCTGATCTGGCGACCGCGGGCCACGGCGGCGCCTGCCGTTCAACCGGCAACGTCGGGTCCGGTGGCCAAAGCCAATTAGCGGCGCTGAGCCCGGCCACGCCCCCCGAGACAGCCACGATGACGGTCGTTCCGGTCCTCCGCACGGCCGGGATGACCCGGAAAACACCCCGCAAAACCCCTGCGGAACCCTGCTCTTAGCCGCCGACCTTCTGTGCTTGAAATTAGCGACTTTAGAACGCATAAGCTCGCGCCCGACAGAGGAGGGGTGGTGGCACCGCCAACGGGACTAGACTTGGTGACGGGCGGAGCCGGTTTTATCGGCAGCCACCTCGTCGACCGCTTGCTGGCGCAAGGCCGCGCGGTGCGCGCGTTCGACTCTTTTGTCGTCGGCCGGCATGCTAACCTCAAGCATCATAACGGGAATTCTAAGCTCGCAATCATCGAAGGCGATGTCGCCGACGCCGCCGCCGTGGCGGCTGCCACCGCCGGCGTCGAGCGGGTGTTCCATCTGGCGGCCCGCGCCGACATCGTGCCCTCGATCCAGGAGCCGGAAGCCTATTTCCGCTCCAACGTCGACGGAACCTTCTGCGTGCTGGAGGCGGCCCGCCGTCACGCCGTCAAGCGGCTGGTTTATGTCGCCTCCTCGTCCTGCTACGGCATCCCGGCGCACTATCCGACCGCCGAAACGGCCGCGGCCGATCCGCGCTACCCCTACGCCTTGACCAAGTACCTGGGCGAGCAACTGGTCATGCATTGGGCCCAGGTCTACCGGCTGCCGGCGGTGTCGGTGCGTTTCTTCAACGTTTACGGGCCGCGGGCGCGCACCAGCGGGACTTATGGCGCGGTGTTCGGTGTTTTCCTGGCTCAGCTCCTGGCCGGCCAGCCGCTGACCGTGGTCGGCGACGGCGAGCAGACCCGGGATTTTACCTTCGTGGCCGACGTGGTCGATGCGTTGATCACGGTCGCGGAGAGTGACAAAATCGGCGAAATCTACAATGTTGGGAGCGGGCGGCCTGTCAGCGTCAACGAGCTGGTCAGGCTTTTGGGCTCGCCGCCGACCGTGCGCATCCCCAAACGCCCCGGAGAACCGGATTGCACCTGGGCCGACATTGCCAAGATTCAGCGCGACCTGGGCTGGCGACCCAAGGTCGGCTTTGCCGACGGCGTGAAGGTGATGCTGCAAAACATCGATTATTGGCGCGACGCGCCGGTATGGACGGCGTCGCGCATTGCGGAAGCGACCAGCGACTGGTTCCGTTTTCTCGACGCCGAGCCAGTGGCGTAACCGGTGACGTAAGAGGACGGCAATGGACTCAAGCGTCGCAAAACTGATCCCGCAGCCGCCGGTCGGCCGCTCGCCAAGCCCGCGCGACAAGGTGCGGACCTTGGCCGAGGTCGCGGCCGCCTGCGAGCAGGCCCGGCGCGCCGGCCAGACCGTGATCCAGGCCCACGGCACGTTCGATCTTTTGCATCTCGGCCACGTCCGCCATCTCGAAGCCGCCCGCAAGCTCGGCGACGTCTTGATCGTCACCGTCACCGCCGACCGTTTCGTCAACAAGGGTCCCGGGCGCCCGGTGTTCAACGCCGAATTGCGCGCCGAGATGCTGGCGACGCTGGAATATGTCGATTGGGTCGCCATCAGCGACTCGGCCGACGCGGTGAGCGCCATCGAGCGCATCCGGCCGTCGATCTACATCAAGGGCCAGGATTATCAGAACCCGCAGGGCGACATCACCGGCAAAATTTCGCTCGAGCGCGACGCGGTCGAGACCTATGGCGGGCGCATCCATTTCACCGACGAGGTGTCGTTCTCGTCGAGCGAGCTGATCAACCGCCACCTCAACGTCTTCGAGCCGCATATCCGCGAGCATCTCGACACGCTGCGCCAGGACGGCGGCCTCGACCAGCTCTGCGAGCTGATCGAGCGCGTCGCCGACTACCGCGTTCTCATCGTCGGCGACGCCATCATCGACGAGTACCAATACGTCTTGCCGATGCACAAGACGCCCAAGGAGAACATGATCGCGACCCGCTATCAGGATCGCGAACTGTTCGCCGGCGGCGTGTTCGCCGCCGCCAACCATGTGGCGTCATTTTGCAAGCAAGTGGACATCATCACCTGCATCGGCGATTCGGAAACCCACGACGACCTGATCCGCCAGAGTCTGAAGCCCAATGTCGGCCTGCGGGCTTTTACGCGAGTCGGCGCGCCGACCACGCTGAAACGCCGTTTCGTCGATCCCTCGTATATGCGCAAGCTGTTCGAGGTCTACTTCATGAACGACGAGCCGCTGACACCGGACGTGCAGGGCGAGGTCGATCGCGCCATCGTTGACCGCGCAGCCGACTATGACGTCGTCATCGCCGCCGATTTCGGCCACGGCCTGATCGCGCCGTCGTCGATCGAGGCGCTGACCTCGAAAGCGCGCTTCCTCGCCGTGAACACGCAAAGCAACAGCGCCAATCTCGGCTATAACCTGATCACCAAATACGGCCGCGCCGACTACGTCTGCATCGATGCGCCGGAGGCCCGGCTTGCGGTCAGCGACCGCATCGCCAATGTCGGCGACATCGCGCGGCGGCTTGCCGAGAATCACATCGACTGTTCCAAGATCATCGTCACCCAGGGCAAGCACGGTTGCGTCACCTTCGAGGCCGGCGGCATCACCCACACCATCCCTGCTTTCGCCAAAAACGTGGTGGATACGGTCGGCGCCGGCGACGCGTTCCTTGCCGTGACGGCGCCGCTGGTCGCGGCCGGCGCACCGATGAATCGCGTCGGCTTCATCGGCAATGTCGTCGGCGCGCTGAAGGTCGAGATCGTCGGTCATCGGCGCTCGATCGAGAAGGCGGCCCTGATCAAAGGCATTACCGGCCTACTCAAATAATATCGGAGCCTGAAGACATGCGGGAACTGCTGGATCGTTGGATCGGCTCTTTGGCTAACGCCATGCGCGCCGCCGAAGTGACCGATCAGGCGTCGAAAAAGCTGACGCTCGAATCGGGCTGCGAGTGGGTGCGCAAGGCCGCGCACGAGGCGCACAATGCCGGCAACAAGATCATCTTCATCGGCAACGGCGGCAGCGCCGGCATCGCCAGCCATCTCGCCATCGATTTTTCCAAGAACGGCGGGCTGCGGGCGCTGGCTTTCAACGATCCCTCCGCGCTCACCTGCCTTGGCAACGACCTCGGCTACGAGAACGTGTTCGCCAAGCAGCTTGAATTCCACGCCCGGCCGGGCGACCTCCTGATCGCGATTTCGAGCTCCGGGATGTCGCCGAACATTCTCGGCGCGGTGAAGGAAGCGCGTGCGCGGGGTTGCAAGGTCGTGACCTATTCGGGATTCAGCGAAAGCAACGCGTTGCGGCGTACCGGTGACGTGAACTTTTATGTCCGCGGCCAGGACAAGGAATACGGCTTCGTCGAGGTCGCGCATCTGGCGCTGTGCCATGCCGTGCTCGACATCGACATGGGTTGGGGAACAAGCTGGGGCACCGGCTTGGCAAAGACCGCTAAGGCACCGGCCGCATAATTACAGGAAAATCGGAAAGCGTGATGGCTAATCGGTTCAAGCGTGTCCTCGTAACCGGCGGGGCTGGTTACGTCGGTTCGAATCTCGTACCCAAACTACTCAACGCCGGCTATGAGGTCGCCGTCCTCGATCTGTTTATCTACGGCGAGGTATTTGCCGGCCTCAACGACGGTGCGAAGCTCATCCAGGTCAAAGGCGACCTGCGCAATCCGGCGGATGTGCGTAACGCGGTTGCCGGCTGCGACGCCGTAATCCATCTCGCCTGCATTTCCAACGATCCGTCCTTCGACCTCAATCCCGATCTCGGCAGGTCGATCAATTTCGATTGTTTCCGGCCGTTGGTGCAGGCCAGCAAGGACGCCGGCGTCAAGCGCTTCATCTATGCGTCCTCGTCCTCGGTCTACGGCATCAAGGACGAGCCCAACGTCACCGAGGATCTGCCGCTCAAGCCGCTCACCGACTATTCCAAGTACAAAGCCATGTGCGAGGAGGTCTTGGAGGAGGAGCGCGAGCCCGGTTTCGTCGCGGTGACGCTGCGGCCGGCCACGGTGTGCGGTTACGCGCCGCGGCTGCGGCTCGATCTCACGGTCAACATCCTCACCAATCACGCCATCAACAACGGTCGCATCACCGTGTTCGGCGGCGAGCAGTTGCGCCCCAACCTGCACGTCGAAGACATGACCGACCTCTATCTGATGCTGCTCGAGCAGCCGGACGAGGCGATCAGCGGCAAGTGTTGGAACGCCGGCTATCACAATCTCAAAGTCCGCACCATCGCCGACATGGTGCGTGAAGAAGTCGGGCAAAAGGTCGATATCGTCGTCACGCCGAGCGACGATCATCGCTCCTATCACGTCTCTTCGGAGAAGATCCGGCGCGATCTCGGCTTCGTCGCCGGCCGCACGGTCAAGGACGCCATCGTCGATCTGAAAACGGCGTTCCTCGCCGGCAAGGTGCCGAATTCCATGTCTGACGACCGCTACTACAACATCAAGCGGATGCAAGCGCTGAAGCTGAAATGAACAAGGTCGAATTCCTGTCGCCCGACGTCGATAGCGGCCGCCGCGCGGTGGCGTCGCATGAATTGCGCGCGCCGCCGAAAGCGGCGAAGCTTCTGCTTTGCGTCTGGGGCTACAGCTACGTCCGCCAGTTCCTCGAATGCGGCCTGCCGACGTTGTTGGCGCCCGGCAACGTTCCGGCGCTGGCTTCGGCGCTGCCGACCGAGTTCATCATCCTGACCAGCGCCGACGACGAATCCTTCATCGTCGAGCACCCGGCATTCAAGCAGCTCGATTCCGTCTGCAAGACGACGATCCACCCGATCGATCACCTGATCACCGACGGCAATTATTCGACCACCATTACGCTTGCCTTCACCGAGGCGGTGCGCGAAGTCGGCGAGGACATGGTCGACACCTGCTTCTTCTTTCTGGTGTCGGATTACATCGTCGCTGACGGCTCGTTTGCCAACGCGCTCAAGCGCATGCAGCAGGGCACCAGCGCCGTCGTGGTCGGCAATATGCAGGTCGCCCGCGAATCGGCGCTGCCGTGGCTGCAGGAACGTCTCGCCGGCAACGAGCTTGGGCTGGCACTCCAGCCGCGCGAGCTGATGCAATGGGCGCTCAACAACCTGCATCCGCTGGTGCTCGCCAACATCGTCAATCTGCCGTTCAGCCACAACACCGACAGCAACCGGCTGTTCTGGCGCGTCGACGGCAACACCATGATCGGGCGCTTCTATCTGATGCACATGCTGTGCGTGCGCCCCGAGATCACTGATTTCATCATTGGCTCGTCCTGCGATTACTCGTTCATTCCGGAAATGTGTCCGTCCGGCAATATCGACGCGATCACCGATTCCGACGAATACCTCGTCATCGAGATGCAGGCGCGCATGCACGAGTCGAAATTCCTGCGCCCCGGCCCAATCCAGGTTGCGCCGCTGGCCAAGAGCCTGAGCGAATGGACCACTGCCGTTCATCGCAAGAATGCCAACCATTCGTTGTTCTTTCATGCCGAAGAGCTGCCGCCCGAGGTCAACCGCGGCGTCGAGGAGGCGGACGCCTTCATCGCCGACATTGCGGAAAATCTCAGCCGCAGGCCGCAGCCATTCCGCGGCCATCCCTACTGGCACGGCGCCATGGCGGCGTTTCACGAGGTCGGCGGCCGCAAGCTCAACAACGAGGAATGGATTTACGCGCTCGGCCTGCCGGAGACCCCGAACAAGCTGACCAATTGGCTGCTCTGGCATTCCAAATTCGCCCTGATGGGCAAGCCGCCACACGTGCTGCCCTGGCATCCGGCCTGGCCGGATTTCCAGACCGTGATCCGCGAGATCGATTCCTTCTTTACCGATCCCAGTCAGCGCATGCTGCTGTTGTCGAACGAGCCGACGGCCTTCAGCGTGGCGCTGGCCGACAACGGCGAGCGCACGCACCGGCTGCGCTGCCGACCGTTCCTGAAAAATCCGCCCGAGCGCTACGAGCGGCTGCATGGCAAGTTCGATCTCTGCCTGCTCGAGCTCAGCGAAACCGACATGGAGGACGGCGGCGAACTGACCGACCGGATCGTGCCGATGTTGAAGAACGGCGGCCGCATCATTCTGTTCGTCCTCAATCGCCGCGTCGTCGACACAGGTGGCGAGTTCGGCCACAGCGTCACCTTCCAGGCCTCCCGCTTCATCCGCTCCAGCGCGGTGCCGACCGAAATCCATTTCGTGCCGTCGAACGCGTTTCGGCAGTGGGGCCGTAGCGGCATGTCCAAGCTGCGGCGATTGATGAACCGGATGTTGTGGCTGACCGCCCCGTTGACCGCGGTTTGCGCCGGCTTCCTGCTGTTGTGCTCGTTCATCGGCAACATCGATGCCTGGCGGTCGACGCGGCGCGTCGCCGGGCGCGGCCACCAGTCGAGCTTCGTCATGCGGCTGACCGTCGACGCGCCCAAGATCGCCACCGCGCAGGCCTATTGGCGCTCCGAAGTGGCGCGCGAGAAGCGCGACGCCCTGGCGAAAACGGCGAGCGGCATGCTGCCCGCCGTCACCAACGAAACGCGCGAGCCGCAATACAATCGCTGCCTGGAATTGCGCGATACGATCGGGTTGACTTCGCTCGGCCTGATGACCAACCAAGTCTGGTACGACGATCCGCGCCGGCTGACGTTCCTCTTGGCGCGTTATAAATTCGTCGCCAAGATGCTGTCGGGCCGCCGCAATGTCGGCGAGGTCGGCTGCGGTGACGCCTTCGGCACCCGCGTCGTGCTCCAGGAGGTGCCGGACGTCACCGTCTACGATTTCGATCCGCTGTTCATCCAGGATGTCCGCGCCCGTCGTGACGAGCGCTGGCCGCTCAAGGCCGAGGTCCACGACATCGTCGCCGCGCCCTTGCCGCGCAAGCACGAAGCCTTGTTCAGCCTCGACGTCATCGAGCATATCGCGCCGATGAACGAGCACGCCTATCTGGCCAATCTGTGCGAGTCGCTCACTGAAAACGGCCTGCTCATGATCGGCACGCCGTCGCTCGAATCGCAGGCCTATGCCTCGCCGCCGAGCAAGGCCGGCCACATCAATTGCAAGACCAGCACCGAGCTTAAGGCTCTGCTCGAGAAGTATTTCGAGCATGTGTTCGTGTTTTCCATGAACGACGAGGTCGTTCACACCGGCTTCTCCTCCATGGCGCATTATCTGTTCGCACTGTGCTCGACGCCGACTTGGGAAGGCAGCGATTTCAAGCGGCGGTCGAGTGGCGAACAGCGCGAATTTGCGATCTGCGAGGCTCGCGACGGCTCCGGATATTATGTGCGCGTGACCCATCCCAATACCGAGCCGCAACGGATCGAAGGCTTTGCCAATGTCGCCGACGCGGCGCGCTGGATCGGCATCCAGGCGCTGGATTGGTCCAAATCCGATCGCCCGTCATTCTCTTAGAACCGGCGCGGAAACTCGCGCGCTTCGCCATGGCATCACGTCTGCGGATCGGCATCGACTTCGACAACACCATCATCACCTACGACGACGTGTTCCGTGCCGCAGCCGAGGCGGGCGGGCTGATCGCGCCCGGATTCTCCGGAAACAAGCAGGCCGTGCGCGACGCCATCCGGCTGTTGCCCGACGGCGAACTCGCCTGGCAGCGCCTGCAAGGCCAAGTCTACGGCAAGGGCATCGGCGGCGCGGCCGTGGTCGCGGGCGTCACGACGTTCCTGCGCCGCTGCCGGGCCGAAGATTGCGCGGTCGTGGTGGTGAGCCACAAGACCGAATACGGCCACTTCGATCCCGACCGCGTGAACCTGCGCAAAGCGGCGCTGGACTGGATGGCCGGGCAGGGGCTCTTTGGCGGCGATCACGGCATCGCCCTGGCGGACGTTTATTTCGAAAGCACGCGGGCCGAAAAGCTTGCGCGGATCGCGGCGCTGGCGTTGACGCACTTCATCGACGATCTCGAGGAAGTACTGACCGATCCCGATTTCCCGCCGGACGTCGAACGCATTCTGTTCGCCGACGGCGCCCGGCCGGCGTCGCCGTCCTACATCAGCTGTTCGACGTGGCGCGACATCGAGCGGCAGGTTTTTGGCGGAGCGGGTCCTTGAGCACGACGGACGGCGCGCTCGCCGAAGCGACCGAGATCGCGCAGGCGCTGGCCGGTGCTCCCGTCGCGGTGAGCCGTCTCGTCACCGGCGGCCGCAACAGCCGCATTTGGCACGTGGCGAGCGGCGACCGAGCGTTTGCGCTCAAACAATATCCGTCACGCCGCGACGACCCGCGGGACCGGCTCGCGACCGAAGTCGGCGCGCTGCGGCTGATGGAACACCACGGCATCGACACGGTGCCGCGCGTGCTCGGCGTCGACGGCGCGCACGGTTTTGCGCTTTTGAGCTGGATCGACGGCCGTGACGTCGCCGAAGTAAGCGATGCCGACATCGACGCCGCGATCGTTTTCCTCACCGCGATCCACGGCCTGCGCGCGGCGCCTTGGGCCGCCCAACAGCCGCCGGCAGCGGAGGCCTGCCTCAACGGCGGCGAGATCGAACGGCAGATTAAAGGGCGCTTGGCGCGCCTGCGCGACACCGCCCGCAACGAGCATGAACTGATTGATTTTATTGATAATTCCGTCGTGCCGCTGCTCGCGCTAGAGAGCCCGAAGGCGCGTCACGCGGCGACCGCAGCCGGCCTTGCTTTTGACGCCGAACTCCCGCAGGAATGGCGCAGCCTCGTTCCGTCCGATTTCGGCTTCCACAACAGCTTGCGACGGCCGGACGGGGCGTTGGCGTTCCTCGATTTCGAGTATTTTGGCTGGGACGATCCTGTGAAGCTCACCGCCGATATTCTGCTGCACCCGGGCCGGCCGCTTGAGTCAACCCTGCGGCAGCGCTTCCGCCGAGCGGCGACGCGGCTCTACGGCGGCGATCCGGCCTTCGCCAGCCGGCTGTCCGCTTATCTGCCGCTGTTCGGTTTGCGCTGGGTGCTCATCCTGCTCAACGAGTTCATCCCGGAGCGCTGGCAACGGCGTATGCTGGCCGGCGAGACCGGCAGCTGGAGCGACGTCAAGGCGCGGCAGCTTGCGCACGCGCGCGAATTTCTCGCTAGCCTTGCAGAGAAGGTGGAGGCTTAAGCGATGGCAGCTCAGGCCGCGCCGGCGCTCAATCTCGCAACACCACCGCTCGACGAGCGCTCAAAACATCTGCGCCGGCTCGCGGTGCGCACGCTGCACGGCGGCGAGCGCGGTCATGTCGGCTCCTCGATGTCGCTCATCGAGATCATGCGCGTGCTCTACGACGACGTGTTGCGTTATCGCGCCGACGAGCCGAAATGGCCGGGCCGCGACCGCATGATTTTGAGCAAGGGCCACGGCTGCATCGCGCAATATGTCATGCTCGCCGAAAAGGGTTTCATCCCCTACGAGACGCTGGACACCTTCTGCCGCCGCGATTCCATTCTCGGCGGCCATCCGGAAGCGGCAAAAATACCCGGCGTCGAGGCCTCGACCGGCGCGCTCGGTCATGGTCTGTCCTATGGCGTCGGCATGGCGTTGGCGGCGCGCATCGAAAAGCGCGACACGCGCGTCATCGTGGTCATGGGCGACGGCGAGATCAACGAAGGCTCGGTGTGGGAAGCGGCGCTGTGCGCCGGCAAGCACAAGCTCAACAACCTCACCGCCGTCATCGACTACAACAAGGTCCAGTCGGCCGGCCCGACCCGCGAAATCCAAGATCTTGAGCCGCTGCTCGACAAGTGGCGCGCTTTCAATTTCGCCGCCGTCGACGTCGACGGTCACGACGTCGAGGCCTTGCGCAGGGTCTTCGATAGCCTGCCGCTCGCCACCGACCGGCCGGGCGCCATCGTCTGCCATACCGTCAAGGGCAAGGGCATCGCGTTCGCCGAGAACGATGCCAACTGGCACCACAAGTCGAAGATCGCCAACGACGTGGTGGCCAAGCTCTACGCCGCCCTGGAGTAACGCATGCGCCAGACCTGCCTCAACATGGTCTATGACCTCGCCAAGCGCGACAAGCGCGTGCTGTTCATCGGCTCCGATCTGAGCCCTGGGTTGCTTGGCGATATGAAGAAGGAAATGCCCGAGCGCTGGTACATGGAGGGCATCACCGAGGCCAATGTCATCGGCATGGCGGCGGGTTTCGCCATGGAAGGCTACATTCCTTACGTCAACACCATCGCCACCTTCATCACGCGGCGCTGCTACGAGCAGGTGGCGGTCGATCTTTGCCTGCACGAATTGCCGGTGCGGCTCATTGGCAACGGCGGCGGCCTGGTCTATGCGCCGCTCGGCCCGACCCATCTCGCCATCGAGGACATCGCCATCATGCGCGCGCTGCCGAACATGACGGTAACCGCGGTGTGCGATGCCAAGGAGATGGTGCGGCTGATGAACTGCACGCTCGAGTGGCCGAACCCGATCTATATCCGTCTCGCCAAGGGCGGCGATCCGGTCGTCAGCCGCGACGAAAACGGTTTTGCCATCGGCAAGGCGATCCCGATGCGGCGGGCGCGCTCGCGGCGCGCGATCGTGCTGCTGGCGACCGGCGTGATGACCACCAATTGCCTCGCCGCGGCCGATCTCTTGGCGAAAGACGGCCACGATGTCTCTGTCGTGCATTTCCACACCGTCAAGCCGCTCGACGAAGAGGCCGTGCTGGAATTCTCTCGTGACGCCGAGCTGGTCGCCACTGTCGAGGAAGGCACCATGATCGGCGGCTTCGGCAGCGCGGTGACCGACGTTCTGGTCGAAAAGCTCGGATCGAGCCTGCCGGCGCTGGTTCGCATCGGCTTGCCGGACGCCTTCCCGCACAAATACGGCCTGCAGGAAGAGCTGTTCGAGGTCTATGGACTGGCGCCCGCCCAGATCGCGGCGCGGGTGTCCAAGTCTTTGAAGGTAAAGGATAAAGTGGCCTGACGCGGTCTCCCCCGCGGCCGGAGCGGGGCGACACGCGGCCATGACGAAGAGCTGATGGATGTTCCTCATCGTCGGCGGTGACTCCGAAATCGGCGCTGCGGCTTGTCGCGCGTTGAAAGTGCAAGGCGTAGCGGCTGCTGCGACGACTCGGCGCCGCGATCGGGTCGCGCCGGACCGGCCGTTTCTCGATCTTGCAGCGCCACTCGACGGTTGGACGCCGCCGCCGGGGACGCAAGCGGTGTGTCTCTGCGCCGCCATCGCGCGCCTGTCCGCTTGCGCCGACGATCCGCAAGGTTCCGCGCATGTCAACGTGGTGCAGACACTGGCGCTCGTCGAGAAGCTTCTGGCGCGCGGCATCGCGGTGCTGTTCCTCTCCACCAATCAGGTGTTCGACGGCCGCACGCCGCATGAGCGGGCCGAGGCGCCGCATTCGCCGGTGAGCGAATACGGCCGCCAGAAGGCGCGCGCTGAAGCGGCGCTGCTGCATCAGTTGGAAGGCGGTGCGCCAGTCGCCATCCTGCGTCTCGCCAAGGTGGTGTCCGACACCATGCCGCTGATCGGCGGCTGGATCAAAGACCTTACCGCGGCAAAGCCTATCCGCGTGTTCAACGATCTTAAGCTGGCGCCGACGCCGATCGATCAAGTTTGCACCGCGATCGCCGCCTTGCTGCAAGACCGCGCTCGCGGCATCTTTCAGCTCACCGGACCGCGCGACGTCACCTATGCCGACATCGGTGGCTTTCTCGCCGCCTTTCTCGGCGCCGATCCAAAACTCGTCAATCAAACAAGCGCGCGCGCGGCCGGGCTGCCGGAGGGCGCCACGCCGTTGCATACCACGCTTGATTCAAGCCGGTTGCGCGTGCATTACGGGCTCGAAGCGCCGGACGTTTGGGACGTCGTCGAGCGGGTGGCAGCGAACACAAGAGACAAGGTGGCGAGCCCCACTCATGCCTGAGACCGCCGAGCCGACATCGCTCTCGCGAAAGCTTCGCAACGCGATTCGCTTCAAGATAAGAACCAAGAAATTCGCGGCACGGATTTTCGATTTGGTCTTGGACGGCGTGGTGCGGCCCTATCATCAGAACGTGTTTTGGGGCGATCGGCTGCTTACCCTGGACAAGACGGCCGGCTTTCTCAGCGAGCCGGGCTTTGCGGCGGCGCTGGCGCAGGCCGACAGCTCCACCGGCGAAAATCAATACCGGTCGCCGCAGGGCATTGCCTGGCGCTACAACACGCTGATCTGGGCGGCGCGGACCTGCCTGGCGGTGCCGGGCGACTTCATGGAGTGCGGTGTCTATCGCGGCGACATGACGTGGATGATGACCCAAATGATCGATCTCAGCCGCGCCAGCAAGAAATTCTACATCTACGACACATTTACCGGCTTGGTGCCGCAATACTCGTCCGCGGCCGACTTTCCCGGCGCGCCGCAATATCTCGAGCACATCGACAAAGAGTATCGGGCTTCGGACATCGAAGGCTATGTGCGCAATCGCTTCCGCAACAAGGGCTACGTCGTCGTCACCAAGGGCGTCGTTCCGGACGTTTTGCACGACATTGCGCCGGAGCGGATCGCGTTTCTGCACCTGGATTTGAATTCACCGCGTGCCGAGACCGCAGCGCTCGAATTCCTGCTCGACCGCGTCTCGCCAGGCGGCATCGTCGTTTTCGACGACTACGGCTGGAAGCATTTCCAGAACCACAAGGAGGCCACCGATCGCTGGGTGGCCGCGCGCGGCCAGGTCATTCTGGAACTGCCGACCGGGCAGGGCCTGATGATCAAGCGAGATCCCCCGGCGCCCTGGGGTTAACACCATCGGTGAAAACGAGTATTTTTGATGGGCATTGAGGCACACGCTGATGTCAGTCACCTTTCCTGCACAGTCGAGAACCGAACCCATGGCGGTTTTGCCCACGGCCGCGCCGGCCGAACAATTGGCGGCTGAAGGCACTGCGATTATACGCGGTTTCCTGGACGACCGGGAAATGACGAAACTCACGGCGTTGGTCGGCGAAGTCTATGATCTCCTGGGCATCCACGCCGATTTTCTCGAGGGCGAGCTCGGCCAAAACTTCAGCATCGCAGGTGGCGCGCAACTCAAGCCGCTCGCGGCGTTTCTCGCCGCCTATTATCCGCAATTGCATACTCAGTATGCCGAAGTCGAAAATACAGTCTGCGCCAAGACGCGCCGATTGTTCGGCGGGCGTTGGCGGCTGCATACCCATCGTTCCTACATGCGTCGCATCGCCGGAACCACCGTGCAGGTGCCGTGGCATATCGATGCCGATGCGGCCAATACTTGGCGCCCCAATTGCTTCAACGTCTGGCTGCCCCTCGATCCGGTCGGCCGCGACCGACCGTCGCTCGATGTCGTCTTTGGGTCGCAGCGGACGATGCGCAGACTGCCGCTACTGGTCGATGCCGCGCGCTACCGTGACGACGAATTCGTTGCCGCGATCGGTAGTTCTTTCACGCCCGAGCTCAATCCCGGAGATGCGCTCGTCTTCGATCAATTCACCCTGCATCGCACACAGTGCGTCGCTTCGCCCGCGACGGTGCGAATCTCTTGTGAATTTCGGTTCCACGACGGCCTGACCGCGAGCTTTGTCGTGCGCAAGGTCGCGACGGCAGTCGCCCGCCGCGCCCGCGAGCTCGTTCGCACGTCACATTGATAGAACTGAACAGGCTCAATACGGCTCTGGCGCGGCGCGCAGTTGCAGCCGTTCGCCGCCGTGCCAGATTAGCCACGGCTCGACCGTGAGATAGGCGAACTGAC
>Ga0210405_10000478_pt1 | contig 53401 bp, 49 predicted proteins | sample IncBWH11MmetaG_FD_155492 | JGI IMG/M metagenome (GOLD analysis project Ga0210405, IMG submission 155492) | Forest soil microbial communities from Barre Woods Harvard Forest LTER site, Petersham, Massachusetts, United States - Inc-BW-H-11-M | ecosystem: Environmental > Terrestrial > Soil >...
CGGGCGCAATATCAGGAGGCAGTGCTCTCCTACCAACAAACCATGCAGAACGCGTTGGAACAAGTTTCCAACGCACTCATTGCCACTCAGAAAAACCGCGAATTCCGCGAGCAGCAGGACATGCTCACAGGAGCGGCGCAGCGCACCGACCAACTGTCGGAGGTGCTTTACAAGAACGGCGGCGCTAGTTATCTCCAGGTGCTGACCGCTGAAACAAATTACTTCTCAGCGGAGCTCAACCTGGTGCAAGCCCAGCTCAACGAGCGGCTGGCGGTCGTTCAGCTCTATCAATCCCTAGGTGGGGGCTGGCAGCCGTAACGGAAGCGCCAGCCGCCGCCCCGGGGCCTTGTGGTGGATATGTTCAAGTGGCTCTGCCAAAGAGGCAGCTTAGAAAGAGGAGAGCGTATATGCTGAGAGCAACAGAATTCATGTCCCAGTGCACTGCGCCCAACCTCGCTGGACCGCTCCCCCGGACCACTAGCAAGCCTGAACTCGGCGAAATTGTGGTCTTCATCGACCACCGAAGCGAAGCTGCGAGCATTTTGGAGTTCGCTGGTCTGCTTGCCGAAGAAAATGGCGCACGCTTGATCAGCGTATTCGTACAGCCCTCCCCGGCAGCCACACAGCCGCAAACATTCGCGCGCGGCACGGGCATTCAAGAAGTAATTGAAAACCTCCAGTCAGAACTTGAGAGTATCGAGGGGCGTCAGCGCGCTCGATTCGACGACGTTGTGGGTCGTCACGGAATCCCGCGGTCGGAATGGAGATCCCTGGCTCGCTGGAGCACCGAGGTGGCTGTGCAAGCGTACTACGCAGACCTCGTGGTTATTGCCCGCCCCGAGCCCGCCGGCGAACTGCCCGGGCCTTCAGGCCTCCCCGAATCTCTGGTTTTGAGTTCCGGCCGACCAATCATTCTCTTTCCGCCAAACCACACGGCATCTCGGGTGCGTCGCATCCTCGTAGGTTGGGGCGCCACGCGCGAGGCCATCCGGGCCGTAGTGGATGCGTTGCCCCTGCTGGCTCGCGCAGAAGCTGTAGAAGTCTTGATCGTTGACTATGAGCGGCAGCCAGAGCGTCACGGCCAGAAGCCGGGGGCGGATATCGCGCGCCGCTTGTCGGCTCTCGGCGCGCAAGTAGAGGTGCAGCGTCTGTCATCCGGAGGAGAAGAGGTGGGTCACCTTTTGTTAGCGCAGGCAGGCGCCTTTGGCGCCGATCTCCTTGTCATGGGCGCCTATGGTCACTCCACACTGCGCGAGTGGTTGTTTGGTGGGGTCACACGGACGGTCCTGTATGCGGCGGGCCTCCCGGTTCTGATGTCCCGATGAGCGTTGAGCAATGGGTGAAATGCTCAAAGAACATGGGATCTGAGGTTTCGGCGATGATGACGATCGAGGTGGATGCCCACTTCCTGTCCGCCTTCTATCGGGATGCCTTTCTCGTCGGCGCAGCCTTGCAGATCCCGGTGGTTTTCCTGATCTTGAAGAACGGCACCAATGGTGCGCTGCGCTGGTTCGCGGAGTGCTGAAAGTCGACGCTGTGCCTGGGCTTGACGAGCCCGGTATCGACTTCCTCTCCCTCGCCAAGGGCTATGGCGTGGAGGGCGTCTCGGCAACCACCAAGATCAACCGCAAAGACTTCGGCCTGACCAGGAACGGGCACTCGAGACCGGCGGCATCCTCGTCGGCGATGAGGTGACTATCACCCTTGACGTTGAGTCCATGAAGGCTTGAACGATCCAAGCGTCGAGCGTTATGGCCGTTCATCTGATCGTAGAAAGGAGCGCTTGTGTCACGGCTCCCAGCTAAACAAATGCCAAACATCAAAAACGCGGGAGTCAGGCTTCAAAGCGCCTTCGGTTTCGGCAAGACCAAGGAATTCGATCCGTTTCTTTTGCTGGACGATTTCCGCAACGACAACCCGGCTATTGACGTGTGGATTAGGTTGAGCCTGAAACCTAACTGAACCCATGCACCCCCGGCCCGAGCTCCGTCATTGTAAAGTTCGAAGGAGTCGGAAGTGGTGCGAGAGCTGTTGTTTTCTTTACGGCTGGCGCTACAATTTCCGCTGTGGGTCGTCGGCACGACTATGGACATCACGGAGCGCAAGCAATCCAAAGAAGCAAAGGAGAGATTGCGCAAGCTCGAGGCGGAGCTTGCTGAGAAGCTTCGGGACGTCATCGACACGATGCCGACGATGGTGTGGATCGCGAGGACCGACGGGTCGAATGAGTTCGCGAATCACCACTGGCAGGAATATACGGGTTTGTCCCACGAGAGGACGGTCGGCTCGGCTTGGCAAGACGCCGTCCACCCCACGGACCTAAAAAGACACTTGGAGAAATGGTGCGCGTCTCGTGCGAGCGGCGAGCCTTTCGAAAATGAAGTGCGCTACCGGCGTGCAGCGGATGGGCAATACCGTTGGTTCCTGTCTCGTGCCGTTCCGCTGCGGGATGGAAAAGGCGAGATTGTCAAGTGGTACGGCGTCTCTACTGACATCGAAGAGCGCAAACGCGCGGAACAGCGGCTACGTGAAAGCGAAGCGTATCTGGCGGAAGCGCAGAGACTCAGTCAAACTGGCAGTTGGGCATGGAGCCCCGCGACCGGTGATATCAGGTACTGGTCGGAGACGTGCTACCGGGTGTTGGGGTTCGATCCCGTCGGCCCGCTGCCGCGATTCGAAGAATTCTTCCTCCGAATTCATCCGGACGATCAAGCGGCGCTGAGGGAACGGTTCGACAAAGCCATCCGTGACAAAGCGGATTTCGAACTGGACTATCGGGTCGTTCATCCGGAAAAAGGGATCAGGGACATTCAGGCCGTCGGTCACGCGGTCCTCGATGCATCCGGCAATCTCAGTGAGTTCGTTGGTACCGTGATCGATGTAACCGAGCGCAAGCGTGCAGAGCAGGAGCTACGGCAAAGTGAGACAGACCTTCGCACGAAAAATGACCGGCTTAAGTTGCTCCTGAACGTAACTAACCAAATCAGCTCGAGCCTAGAGCTTCGTGAGGTGTTGCGGGCGGTTTCGTCCAACATTCGTGATGTAATGCACTGTGATGCTGTTTTTGTTTCGCTGGTAGATTCGGCATCCGGCACGCCCAGGCTATACGTTCTCGACTTTCCTCAGAGCAAAGGCTTTATTAAGGATGAGACAGTCTACACAATAAGCGGAGCCGGAAAGCGCGTTTTGGAGACATTGAAGCCATTAGTCGTTGACGTGTCCGACCCTGCCGCAGTTCCGCCTGAGATATACGATAAAGTGGTCGCAGAAGGCCTGAAGAGCGCCTGCTTGATTCCACTGGTTAATCGAGGTCGAGTGGTCGGAGGCTTGACGATCGCACGGACAACCGAGACATCCTTCACGCCAGAGGATGTTGAATTCCTCAGCCAAGCTTCGGGGCAGATCGCAATCGCAATCGAGAACGCTTTGGCATACCGCGAAATCTCCGAACTCAAGGACAAGCTTGCCCAGGAGAAGCTCTATCTCGAAGAAGAAATTCGCAGCGAGATGAGCTTTGAGAACATCGTTGGAAACAGCCCTGCCTTAAAGCATGTTCTGGAACTCGTGGAAACCGTTGCTCTCAGCGATTCCACGGTCCTGCTCCTTGGCGAAACAGGGACCGGAAAGGAGTTGATCGCTCGCGCCATTCATGACCGAAGCCGTCGCACACAGCGGACGCTTGTGAAATTGAACTGTGCCGCAATACCGACTGGCCTTCTGGAAAGCGAACTATTTGGTCACGAAAAGGGTGCGTTCACAGGGGCGATAACGCAAAAGATTGGGCGGCTCGAACTGGCCGATCAAGGCACTCTGTTCCTCGATGAGGTGGGAGACATTCCGATTGAGATTCAGCCGAAGCTGCTACGCGCTTTGCAGGAGCGCGAATTCGAGCGCCTAGGTAGCACTGTCACGCGGAAAGTGAATGTCCGTCTGGTGGCCGCAACGAACCGGGACCTGGAGAAAATGATCGCAGCGCGCGAGTTTCGTAGTGACTTGTTTTACAGATTAAATGTTTTCCCCATTCGGATACCCTCGCTGAGGGAACGCAAAGAAGATATCCCCCTGCTGGTCAGTTATTTCGTTCAGAAGTTTGCCAAACAAACGCAGAAAGAAATCGAATCGGTACCTTCTGCGGCGATGAAGGGACTTACAGCTTGGGAATGGCCTGGGAACATCCGTGAATTGGAGAATTTTATCGAACGCGCCGTGATCCTGACGCGCGGCAAGGCACTTGAGGTACCGCTCACGGAACTGCGAAAAACAGAAACGGAAACAGTCACAAATCCGGCCGTCATTAATAAGAAGCGAACGGCTCGCAAAGCACTCAGCTCACGACCCGAAATCAATGCTGGCGCAGACGAATATGAAAGGAAGCAGCGGGAGGAAATTATACAGGCTCTTACGGCATGCAAGGGCCGAATCGGTGGTACTGATGGCGCTGCAATCCGTATGGGTATCAACCGAACCACCCTCATGTACCGAATGAGAAAACTCGGCATCTACGCAAAGCTGTTTTCCTGAGTAGTTGAATTGTCGATCGCGACGGTGACCCGCAATCGTCTTAGCAGGCGATGTCCAGAAACACTTGGTCGAAGAGTCGGGTTTTCGTACATCTGAATTACAAAGCCATTTGGTGCCAGGTGGAATACGTGCCGCTTCGTTGAAAGGCCCCAAGGGTCAACCCTAATTTTCCTTTGCGCCCCTGGCGGTGACGTCTGGAAGGAAGGCGGTGAGGATGCCGAGTGCGGGAAGAAACGAGCAGACGTGGTACACGAAGTTGATGCTGGTGTGGTCGGCAAGCTTGCCGAGAAGTGCGGCGCCGATACCGCCTAAGCCGAAGGCCAGTCCGAAGAAGAGTCCGGAGACGGTGCCAATTTTAGTGGGGATGAGATCCTGGGCGTAGACGAGGATCGCAGAAAAGGCGGAGGCAAGGATGATGCCGATGATGACGCTCAGAATTTCGGTCCAAAAAAGGCTGGAATACGGCAGAAGCAGGGAGAACGGAAGCACGCCGAGAATGGACCACCAGATGACGAATTTGCGGCCGAAGCGGTCGCCGATTGGCCCGCCGATAATGGTGCCTGCGGCGACGGCGCCAAGAAAAATAAAAAGGTGGATCTGGGCGCTCTGCACGGAGATATGGAAACGGTCCATAAGATAGAAGGTGTAATACGAGGTCAGACTGGCGAGATAAAAGAACTTCGAGAACATCAGGATGATGAGAACACCCATGGTGAGCGCAATTTTGCGCGACGAGAAGGCCGGACGGGGGGCGTGGACCGAGCCATCGGCGTGAATGCCGACCGGAACGGTTTTAGCGCCGGCTTGACCAAGACGATAGCGGTGAGCCCAATGACCTATTTTGAAGAGCAGGATCATGGCGATGAGCGCCAAGATCGAAAACCAAGCGATGCTGGATTGGCCGTTAGACAGAACGAACGCGGCTAAGAGAGGACCCAGCGCGGAACCAGCGTTGCCACCCACCTGAAAGATGGATTGGGCGAAGCCGTGCTGTCCACCGGAGGCCATGCGAGCGACGCGCGAAGACTCCGGGTGGAAAACAGCGGAGCCCGTACCGATCAGTCCCGCGGCGATGAGAACGATCCCGTAGGTAGGAGAGACGGCAAGAGTCAGTAGGCCAGTGAGCGTGATGCCCATGCCTGCGGCCAGGAAATACGGTTTGGGATGACGATCACTGTAGAGTCCGACGAGCGGCTGGAGCAGCGAAGAGGTGAACGTGGCTGTAAAAGCGATCAAACCAACTTGGCCAAAGTCCAAGCGAAAGGTGTTTCGGAGCAAAGGATAAAGAGCAGGGAGAAGGGACTGAACGGTGTCGTTGAGGAGATGACAGAGACTGACAGTGAGCAGGACTTTGAACGTGGAGCGCTCAGCAGTACCGGTGCGCGGCTCGGCGTGAAGCGCAGAAATGTTGGTCTCGGTTGACATGTTTGTGCCGGACAAAAACGCCAGCCTTTTAGGCTAGCACCCTAGGATAGAGGAGAAATGAACAATCGCGAAATTCGGTATTTTTTGGTAAGAATCCCTGGTGTTCCCGACGCGTCCGGCCGAAGCGAAACAAACACTCGATAGCGTCACCATGTGCGAAACAGAGGATTTCTCGGTCGACAAGACCTGACTTTCTTGGCTTGCTCAGCAACCGCTTGCAACCGAACCGAAAATCCCGCTAGACCTCTCTGAAAAACTCGCCGCTCACGAAGTCGCTTGAGAGCCTCAACATGGGAACTTCCAGTGAAAGAGCATTTGGAATGACTCTCGCATAGCGCGACCTCGGTAAGGATAGTGCTCCCGTGCTGGTGATCGGGTTGTTCCTGGCGTCGGTGTCTGACCAAATGTCAGGCGAGAGTTCGAATTCCGAGGCTACGCCCTGAAGCGATTCTTGTCGATCTTTAGCGACCGAATCTTCGATTCCAAAGTAGACCGCGGGATGCCCAACTTGGCCGCAGCCCCCTTGGGTCCGAAAATCCGGCCGCGACTTTCTTTCAGGGCGGCCTCGATCATGTCCTTCTCTTGCACGAGGAGTCTCCGAGGGAGCTCCACTTGCTGTTCCGACTCTGGTGTCAGAACCGGCTGCCGCGGTAACCATTTCTCGTCGATCGAGAAAATCTCTGTTTCGCAAAGTATGACCGAACGCTCGACGACGTTCTGCAGTTCGCGGATGTTTCCGGGCCAAGGATAGGACTGAAGCAACTCGAGCGTCTTCTTGTTGACACGCTTTATGTTCTTGCCCGCTTTTCGCGCGTAGCGATCGATGAAGTATTCCACTAGCAGAGGGATGTCCTCTCTTCGCTCTTGAAGGGAAGGTATGTCAATCGGGAAAACGTGCAGCCGATAAAACAAATCACTACGGAAGGACCCAGCGCTGATGGCTGCCGGCAAGTCCCGGTTGGTGGCTGCGATCACTCGCACGTCAGCGCGGATTCGACGCGTCCCGCCGACACGTTCAAACTCATGCTCCTGTAAAACACGCAGGAGTGCGATCTGAGTCTCAACTGGAAGCTCTCCGACTTCGTCGAGGAAGATCGTGCCTCCATTTGCCAGCTCAAACCGACCCAGGCGCTGCTGAGTCGCGCCCGTAAAGGCGCCCTTCTCGTGGCCGAACAGCTCGGAAGCGATAAGATCACGGGGAATTGCTGCGCAGTTCACACTAACGAATGCACGCGAGGCACGATCTGATCTTCGATGGATGGCGCGTGCAACAAGCTCTTTCCCTGTTCCCGTTTCGCCCGTGATAAGGACCGTAGAATCACTCGGCGCGACTTTGGAAATGCGCGACAGTACAGCTTTCAAAGCAGGAGAGGTTCCAACAATCTCTTCGAACATCGAGGCCTTATCGATTTCTTCACGTAGAGCAACGTTTTCGCTCCGAAGCCTGTCTTCAGCCTGCTTTCGATCTTCGATGTCCGTCCCGGCACCATACCAACGCGTAATCTGTCCCTGTTCGTCGCGCAATGGGTTGTAACGGAGAAAAAACCAGCGATAACTTCCATCACTTTTGCGCAGTCGCATCTCCAACTCAAAAGCGGAGCCACGAGCCACAGCGTGACCAAAAACAACGTCGAGCCGCCCTTTGTCATCAGGATGAATGTACTTGCCAGTAGACTGTTGCCACTCTTCGAGACTAAAACCGTGGTAATCGAGCGCAACGCGGTTGGCATAAAGACGTTCACGGTTAGGTCCGTATACCACAATATGTTGAGGCGCCAGGTCCAGAACCTGCCGGAGCTCCATTTCACTTCTGCGCAGTTCCTCCTCTGCCCGCTTGCGCTCAGTGATGTCGGTCGCCGCGCCGACAAACTCGCGATTGCCAGATGCATCCTGTAAAGCGTGAGCTATCGCGTGGACGTGCTGGACTCGCCCGTCAGGCAGCAGCAAACGATAGGTATGCTCGAAATCTGTCGCCCCCGCAAAGGCGCGATTAATGACTTCTCTAAAGTCGGCGCGGTCTTCGGGATGGACGCGCTGCACCAGTGAATCTATTGTTGGCTTGACGGAGCGATCGTACTCGAAGATACGGTAGGTTTCATCTGACCAGACAATCTCGCCAGTGTCAGGTTTCCATCCGAAGCTGCCTGTGTGACTGAGTTTTTGGGCGTCGGCCAGGTAGGCTTCGCGGCGCCGCAGTTCCTGTGTTAGGAGCTCTTGGTTCGTAACGTCCATGACAGTGCCGATGACTTCCGTGACTTCACCCGACTGCGCAACAGGATGAGCAACGGAATGGAGGTACTTTATGGTTCCGTCTGGAAGAACGATTCGGAAATCACCGTACGAGTCGATCCACTCGTTCCCGGCGGCCTCCATTTTCGCTCGCTGCTCGATCTGAGGCCGATCCTTAGGATGAACCCTTTGCAGGAAGTGCTCCCAAGAGGGAGCTGTTTCTTGAGGGCTATAGCCGTAAATCCGAAAAATCTCTTCCGACCAGAACAGAGCGTCGGTCCGCACATTCCAGGCCCAACTGCCCGTGTGACTGAGCCTTTGGGCTTCGGCCAGGTACGCTTCACGTCGCCGGAGGTCCTGCGTCAGGAGCTCGTGCTCCGTAACGTCTAGGGCGCTGCCAACGTACTTTTTCAGACTTTGGTTTTCTAGAACAGGAACCCCGACGCAGCGAATGTACCGGACTTCACCATTGGGACGCACGATGCGCTTTGTAGCATCGAAGGGCGAAGTTTTCGCCAAGACTCCCTTGATCAGGTCTGCAATGGACTCGCGATCGTGTGGGTGGACACGATCCAGGTATTCCTGAGTACTAGGCGGTTTGCTGGCCGGATCGAGTCCGTGCATCCGAAATAATTCGGGAGACCAATAGTAGAAGCCGTCGGGATCGAAGGCCCAGCTTCCCATGTTGGCAAGACGCTGCCCTTCGGCGAGATAGAACTCGCTCATCCTGACGTTTTCTTCGGCCCGCTTTCGGTCCTCGATGTCGGTAGCCGTGCCGTACCACCGTAGTATGTGCCCCCGCTCATCTTTGAGCGGTTTTCGGCGGAACAGAAACCAGCGAAAGGTCCCGTCATGCCTCAGCAACCGAGCTTCGAATTCATGGGCCGCCCCCGTGAGCAATCCGTTCTTTCTTTCGGCGAGAAAGTGTTCACGATCATCTGGATGAACGAAATTGATTCGAGACTCCGCTACTAATTGGTCAGCGTCGACACCGAAATACTCCTGCGCGCCCTGATTGGCGTAGATTGGGCTTGCATCAGGCCCGAATACAAAGACGTGATGCGGTATGAGGTTCAGCAACTTCCGAAGTTCCGTTTCTTGTTCGCGGATTTTTTCTTCCGCGGCTTTGCGTTCCTCAATATCGAAACTCGATCCATACCACTTGACGATGTTGCCGTTGGCATCGCGAAGTGGCACTTTCCGGTGGAACATCCAGCGGTATTCTCCATTAGCGCTGCGGACGCGAGTTTCGTACTCGAAGATTTCCCCTGTCGCGAGGCAGGCTCGCCACTTGGCCACAATCCCCTCAATGTCCTCAGGGTGAACGAAAGCCGTCCAATTCCAGCCGGTCACGTCGTCCAGAGTAGCGCCAAGGTATTCCAGCCAAGGTTTATTGAAGTAATCGAGGTACCCGTCGGGCCTGGCGGTGTGAATCAGCGCAGGAATCGAGTCAACAAGGAGTTGGGCATTCAAACGCTCGGATCCCTGTCCTGAGGAGGCCATGGCGGGCATGATACACCCAGAGAAGCTGCATGCGGCGGCCGCCCCCATCGTGGTACCTGAGTTTGGTTGAACATGAATGGCCTCGGCGTTCTCCATTGGTTTGCCCTCCCTTCGATGATCTGGGCCGGATTATGGCCCTGCCGAAATGCTGTCGTCTTGAACGAATCGGCTTCCGCTAGAACGTCTTTGCGCAAAGGCAAAGGGTAGCAGCGGGCCGACAAATCCTCGGATTTGTAGGAGCGACCAAGGTGGTCTAAGTAATTTATTTGTAATGGTTTGGCTTGGCGGGCGTTCCAACGGACGAGGCTGGGGGCAACCTCAGTTAGACAGTGGAATGAGCGTGTTTTGTTCAAGCGCTCGCCAATTGTCGAGATTTCGGCGTTGATTCAGCCGCGAAGAGTTTGTCTTTTCAGCTACTTACGATTGGCGCGTTAATTGCCATTTAAGCGACGCAAGTTGTGATTGCGACGAGGGAGCAGATGCTCAGGATCACGAGAAAGGCAAACGGGGTAGTGGTCTTTAAGGTTAGCGGTCAACTAGCCGCGGAAAACGTGACGGAGATGGAGACACTCATTGCGGCAGAAACAAAAGGCAGACGAATTGTTTTGGACTGTACAGATCTGAGGTCGGTAGATGGCGAGGCCGTTAAATTTCTGGAGAAGTGGGAAGCCGACTCGATCAAGTTGAAGAACTGCGGCCTTTACATCCGAGAGTGGATCAGGAGAGAACGGCTGGAAAGAAAATCTAACAAGAGTTCGGAGAGATGAGCAACCAAACGGTCCCAATGACTTGAGTTTGTCGGTAGAAGGAGCAGTTATGGTCACAGCAATACAATCGGCCCACGAAAGAGAACGGAGTGCACCCGTAAGCAACGCCGCAGATCAGGGGCTCTCTGCAGCTTTGGACGCGAAAAAGCAGAGTTCCGCCGCGTGCCACTTCGAGGAGGCTCTGCGGACAAAAATCGTGGGGCAAGAAGAGGCAGTGCAAGCGCTCGTCGATCTTTATCAAGTGTTCTGCGCCGGTCTGCATTCTTCCGGGCGCCCCGTCGGAAACTTACTGTTTCTGGGACCGACGGGTTCCGGCAAAACGCGCATGGTTGAGGCCGCAGCGGAGATTCTGTTCGGAGACAGTCGAGCGGTGATCAAGGTGGATTGCGCGGAATTCCAGCACTCCCACGAAATTGCGAAATTGGTTGGTTCGCCGCCGGGATATCTTGGGCACCGCGAAACGCACCCGCTTATAACACAAGAAGCGTTGGCCGCAAGCCACCGCGAGCATCTGAAACTGAGTTTTCTGCTGTTCGACGAGATTGAGAAAGCGAGCGACGCGCTATGGCAACTGCTGTTAGGAATGCTGGATAAAGCGACGCTTACACTGGGCGACAACCGGAAGGTGGATTTGTCGCAGACCGTGATCTTCCTGACCTCGAACCTAGGGGGCAGCCAGATCGCCGATCTGATGCACGGGGGTATGGGGTTCATCCAGCCGAAGGACAAGGCGACAACCGGATTGCACGAGAAAGTGGAGAGGACAGCTGTGGAAGCGGCGAGACGGAACTTCTCGCCAGAGTTCATGAATCGCCTGGACAAAGTTGTGGTGTTCCATCCCCTGAAGCACGAGGAACTGGATGAGGTGCTGGATATAGAACTCAGGCAAGTACAGAAGCGGGTGCTGGACTCGACGACGCGTCCCTTCTTGTTTCGAATCACGAGCGAAGGCCGGGAGTTCCTCCTGGAAGAGGGAACCGACCAACGGTACGGAGCCCGCCACTTGAAGCGCGCGATTGAGCGTTATGTGGTGCACCCAATTGCCAGACTACTGGCCACTGCGCAAGTGCATCGGGGTGATGCGCTGATTATCGATCATCATCTTAGCGAAGAGGGACTTGTTTTCTTAAGGGACACGGAAAACCGGTCTTTCGACCTTCCCTTACCGAACTCGGGACAGCTGATGACTGCGGAAGCTCGAGTTTGAGTGGCGTCCACAATTCATACCAAAGATGCCGGGTCGCAACGATTAGAAATAGGAGCACAGCATGAGCACAGCAGCAGATTCAGTCATGGAGCTTACTCGGGACCCAGAAAGCTCACCGGTAAATGCCCCCTATCGTGCTGACGAATGGACGGCGCGCAAGTCTCAACGCACGGAATCCTCGTTCCTAGATACGATCGTAGGGCGCCGCGGCAGCCTACGCCCCATTCTCAGCCAGGTGGAGGCCGTCGCAGGCACGAATACAACTGTTTTGATCACTGGGGAGACTGGCACCGGCAAGGAAGTCATCGCGCGAGCGATTCACGAGTTCAGCCCCCGCCGAAACCGAAATCTGGTGAAGGTAAACTGTGCGGCAATCCCCGCCGGCCTTCTTGAGAGCGAGCTCTTCGGGCACGAACGCGGAGCCTTTACGGGCGCCGTCAACTCTCATGTCGGCCGCTTCGCGTTGGCGGATCGCGGCACACTCTTCCTCGATGAAATTGGAGACATGCCATTAGAGCTTCAGGCGAAGATGCTACGCGTGTTGCAGGAGCGTGAGTTTGAGGCAGTTGGCAGCACCCGGACAACGCGAGTCGATGTTCGCGTCGTTGCGGCAACCAACCAAGACTTGAAGCAGATGGCTCGGGATCGCGAATTCCGCGAAGATTTGTACTACCGGTTGAACGTTTTCCCGATTTACCTGCCGCCACTGCGCGAAAGGAAAGCCGATATCCCGGACCTCGTGGAGTATTTCGTTCAGCAGTTCGCTGCTTCGATGGACAAATCGATCGAATCGATTCCTCAGGAAACCATGCGCTCCCTGGTGCGCCATCACTGGCCCGGCAACATTCGAGAGCTCCAGAACTACGTCGAGCGCGGCGTAATTCTCTCCAATGATGGCGTCTTTGAACCAGCGCCTCTCGAAAGCTATCGGCCGCCGGAGCCCGAGATTTCAAATCCCACCCTCGAAGACAAGGTGCGTAGAGAAATTCAAGTTGCTTGCCAGCGCGCCAATTGGAAGCTCGGAGGTCCGCGAGGTGCAGCTGCAAGACTTGGCTTGAAGCGCACCACTCTGTTTTACAAAATGAAGCGACTTGGTATTACGCCGCCAGCAGACCATTCGCAGGACTAAGTCGAGAATCCAAAGGGCACCCTCGTTCCCTGCGGGTCTTCGCAGGTTTGTGTGGGGAAGGTGCAATCACTGTACGAGATGAAGTGTATTGTAACGGCCTTGGCAGTCGCTTCAAGGTGTTGCCCCGACCGTGACTCGGATGCCGGGCATTGCATGGACGCAAACCAGTCATTCTGGTGTGCGTCCCATCGCATGAATGAACTCGTCGTGCGCTTCCGAATAGTCCAGCTGTGATTGCAGAAGGAGCGCCTTCGCATCGTATTCTTGGGCGGTTGCCATAGCGGCTTGCGACTTCAGTGCGGACCCTTGCAACAGTTCTTGTTGCAGCACGCGGCTCGATTCGCTGCGCAGAGCCAAAACCTCTTCGGACACCTTCAGCATCTCCTGCGTTCTTTCCAGCTTGTTGTATGCAGTTTCGACTGCCAACTCGACCTCATCCGTTAGCCTCGCGAGGTTCTCTTTCGCTTGAGACAACTGCGCTTGATGCTCATGCAGCACGGCTCGCTTACGCCCGCCATCAAAGAGATCGTAGCCGAGGTGGATTCCAAACGTGCCAAAGTTATTGGCCAGGAACGGGACATTATCCTGATGGCTATAGCGTGCGAAAGCCTCGACATCGGGCACCCAGATATCTGTCTTGGCCAGGCGGATTGCAGCTTCGGCTTTCTCCATCTCCGCACGAGCTTTACGAATTTCCGGATGCGAACCCAGCGCGGCTTTAACACACTCTTCGTGAGAGCAAGCCTCCTGGAATTCCGCAACTGTGGGATCAAGGTCCAAGCCGGTGGTCAGAGGGAGTCCCATCAAATCATTGAGTTTCAACTTTAGATCTGACAATTGAAGATCCGTCGTGAGTAGTTCTTGCTTCGATTGCAAGGATTGCGCTCGGCTCTCGATGGATTCTCGTTCCAAGGCGCTGCCGAATTTCACCTGCTGGAAGCGCTCGCTTTCCAGGTCCTGAGATGCCTTTATTCGAGCCTCAGTGGCGCTGCGGCGCGCCTGTGCAATCAAGACGCTGTAGTACACCTGATGCACTGTGAGCGCTACGTCATTTTCGGTGAGGTCTGCTTGCTCGCGCGACGCTTTTACATCCGCTTCCGCGATTTCGTTAGCCTGCTTGATCTTTAATAACGAAGTTAGCGGCTGCGTGATCTGCGTTCCGCTGGTCGTCAGGTTGCGTCCGCCTTGGTTGATGATGGTGTTGGCGGCAGGAATAGGCGTTCCCCCCGGCGCGTTTAGGGTGCCTTCCCTGATCTGAATCAACTGCGTATCCGTCAGGCGCATGAAGCTGGTGTCATTGCGTATGGATGGGAAATAGGAACTCTTCGCGGCTTCCTTGACATGTTGTTTCTCAGCGACCCCGAATTGTGCGATTCGAACGTTGTGGTTGTGCTTGAGCGCCAGCTGAACGGCCTCCCGCAGTGTAATGCGGCGTGGCGGCGCAGTACTGCCTTTTTCGTCGGCCAAGGTAAGAGAGCAAGACAACGCCGTCGCTACCAGTAGAGAAAGTGCTTTTCGCTTCATTATTTCGACTCCTTCTCGAAGGCCAGTGTCTGCTGGACCGTGCTGAGGTCGCCGTAGTTCAACGGTGATTTGCGCAACAAAGCGACAAGAATCAGCGCGCACACGCAGCTCCAAGCGATCAGCAGGAATCCATCGATGATGCTCAGGCTGAATGCCTGAAGACGCATGCGGGCCGCAATCAGATCAACCGCGCGTGCGCCGGCAGTTGCCAACCCCGACGACTTGGCGTAGAGACCTGCGGTCATGCCATGAATGTTCTGATTTGTCAGCCAATCTCCACTGCTGACGTGCAATCCCAACAGGTTCGAGTGCAGCTTTTCGCGTTGCGCCAAAAAATGGCCCATGTAGATGGCGCCTGCGGTGCCGCCGAATATACGGATGGTGTGAAAGAAAGCCGAAAAGGTAAGGACCCACTCAGGTTTGGCCAAAGCCCCTGCGAAGATCGCTTGCAGCACGATGCAGCCGACAAGTCCGATGAAAGCAAATGCTTGCCCGACGCCGGTGAGCAACTCGGTGCGGTAGAAGTTCTCGGCCGCCCACATGCTGCTGTATTGAGAATTCAACCAGGCAGCGAGGGCCGTACAAACGAGGCCCGCGGCCAAAATCAGGCGTGGATCAAATTTACGCAGCAACAGAAGTGCAGCTGTAAACGCGACAGGTATCAGCGGAACGGCACTCCAGATGATCGCGGGCCCAATCTGACTGGCTTCAAATCCGCGTATGGCGAGCGACTGTGGAATAAGAATAATCGTTGTGCACAGAGTGAAGCGGAACCAGAAGAGCAGGGCGCCTAGCAGCAGGGTGTTCCACTTCCGAAGATACGGCAGCGCCACCAGGAAATTTGGGCCGCGTAGCCTCCGAATTAGCGCGCAAAGCAGGAAGAAGCATCCGGACCAAAAACAGGCGTTGAACACGCCGGAACGAAACCAGTCAAGTCGTTCGCCTTGCTGAAGAGCGGCAAAAATCAGAGCCAATCCGGCACTCAGGTATAGAAATCCAACGAAGCTGGGCACAGGACCGCTTTTCTTGCGCGGCGGCATCGCGGGTATACCAAGGTAGATGCAGACGATCAGCACCGGCGCAATCGCAGCGGAGTTCCAGAACATCCATCCCCAGGACAGATGGTTTCTGTACCAGCCGTAGAGGGAAGGGGCGATGTTCACCGCCCCGTCCACAAAAGTCGCGTAGAGGGCAATGGTGAAGGTAAGGTATCGCAATGGAATATTGCGAAGGGCGAACGTCAGCGTGAGTGGATAGAAGGTGCCGGAGGTAAGACCGGCAATGGCGAGCACAACGATCAGCAGGCTATAGCTATGGATAAGCGGGAGAAAGACGCAAGCAAGTGTGAAGATGGTAGCGGCAAACAGCAGTATGCGTCGTGGTCCCAGCAGCCCACCCAGATAGACAGTGAACGGCCCGATGAACATGAGCGACGCGTTATACGCACTGTCCAGCCAAGCGCCGTCGTCGAAACTTGTGCCGACATGACCCTTCAAATCGGCAAGGCCGAGACTGAGCATTCGGCCGGTCAGAGTAACGAGTCCAGCTCCTATGACGACCCCCAGGATTCCCAGGAGAGGCCTCGTCGACACTTCCGACGGCATGGCCGCGGCGGCACCACGCGCGATCTCTATCGCGGTCGGACGAACAACTATGCTCGAAGCGGCCATACTTGTCCGTTACGGCCTCGTCCGGACGGTTGCGATCACGGACAGTCCGGGGCGTAAGCTTGCGGCGAAGGCCTTGTCGTCCAGCGCGATTTTGACCGGAATGCGTTGCACGACTTTGGTGAAATTGCCGGTCGCATTGTCCGGGGGCAGCAGGGCAAATTGCGACCCGCTGGCGGGCGCGATCTCCAGGACTTTGCCGCGAATTACTTGCCCGGGATATTGGTCAATGCGAAGTTCGGCGGGATCACCGACCTTCACGTTGGTCAACTGCGTTTCCCGATAGTTCGCCTGCACCCACTTCGTGACATCAACAAACGAAATCACTTGTGTGCCGGGAGAAACAAGCTGCCCGGGCCGCACTTGCCTTTCACCTACGTTGCCTTCGCCGGGGGCGTAAATTTTGGTGTAGCCGAGATTCACAGTGGCTGCCGCGAGTGCCGCCTGTTTTGCGAGCAGATCAGCCTGAAGTTGCATGTCCTGCGATTCGAGGACGCTTTTGGATCGGCGCTCGGCTTCGGCACTGAGCTCGCTGCTGCGCAACATGGTTTGAGCCTGATTGAGATCGGCATCGCGGCTGGAAAGCTGCGCTGACAGTTGGTCGTCGTTGGCTACGGCGGCCTCGAGCGTCTGCTGCGTGGCCGAATGAGTCTGATATAAATTTACTTGGCGCTTGCGTTCGGAACGGGCGCGAACGACTTGGGCTTCCACGGCTTGCTTGCCGGCTTCAGCCGCGGCGATTTGCGCTTTGGCTTGATCGATGCCGGCAAGGGCTTTGGCGATCCGAGAGTCTTGCAACTCGCGCTGTCGACGGTTGTTTTCAATTGCCGCACGGGCAGCCGCAACTCCCGCACTGGCCTGGTCAGCCTGTGCCCGAAAATCCTCATCCTGCAATTCGACGATCAGATCGCCCTTGTGTACCAGCTGAAAGTCTTCCACGTGAACCGTGCGCACGATGCCGGCCACCTTAGTGCTCAACGGTGTAAGGTCGCCGCGGACGTAAGCATCATCAGTTACCTGTTCGACCCTGCCGCCCTCCCACGCATTCCAGTTGCGAGTGATGGTGATCAAGAGCGCCAGGGCGAGACCCACGACAAGGAGAGGAGTCAAGTACTTTTTCCATCCGTTACTACCGCGAGAAGCGGCCGCAGGCTCATCGCTTTCAGCAGTCAACGGTTTCGTCACGGGGGCGGCGGATTCCGCCGGTACTGGCGAGGTGGACATCAAATTTGCTCCTTCAGAAGCAAGAAATCTGCAAATGCTGCGTTATTCCTGACTCTGGGCCAGGGGAAATTGCGATGTAAGCTGTACATCGATCATCGTGCTGATGCGGCGGTCGAGTTGAAGGAATGTCGCTGCTTTCTTTCCTGGCAAGACTTTTCGGAAGATCGGCACGTAGCGCTGACGAAGTCCTGCTTGTTCGATGTCCGTGTCCAGCCAGCGGCGAATCAGACTGTCCGCCTGGGCATCGGTCAGAGTTCCATATTCGTCGGAATACTCTTTGATGATCGCCGTTCTCGCGTCGTTGATCTTCTCGGTTTCCGCCGAGTATTGTTCGTACACCTGCCAGAATTTTATTGCTTCGCTATCCGCGAGCGTCAAATTCGCGGCAATGAGTTGCTTCTTGATCGAGCGGATATCCCGGCGTAGTAAGGCCAGCTGTTGAGCGGTAATCGCGTCCGCGGTGCTGTCGGCAGTGGACGATTGCGAAGATGAGCTTTGAGCAACTGCCTTTGGGCTTCCGGCCACGCACAGCGCAGCGAGCAGGCCCACAGCAAATATGATTTTTTTCAAAGTATCCCTCTCTTTAGGTATCGAATTAGCGAGCTCTATGACGCGACTCGGCGCATACTTCCTGTCGCCAGCGGTCAGCTTTGGAGCAATCGGGTTGCCAACTGAACTGCGGCGCTATGACTGCAACATGCAGAGGGAACAGACGCTTGCAGGAGCGAAGGGCCTTGGCCCCTGCGTAGCCCAATTAGTGCTGCCAAGCGTTTAGCGCTTTTGACAGACGATTGACACCGAAGCGTCCGGAACACCTGGGATCATTCCTTGCTGCACTGCCCCATTCTTAGAAGGACCTTCGCGCTTATTTCCTTACGGCAGTTGTCGTAACTCCGCTTTCGTTTGCGCCTTGTTCCGAGGGCTATGTGTGGAATTGCGATTGCATTGAAGCACCAGTGGTCGAGGCTTTGAATGGCCAAGGGAAGTTCCAGAAAAAGCAGGTTGAACCGATGTCCGCAGTCGCCAGCAGTTCCGCAATCCCCCCAATCTCGGGCTTTCCCGCAGGAGTCGATATGCACTGGGAAACGCGACGTCGAGTTGTGTGGAATGAACAAGAGCACACGCGCGAGGAGCACGAGTTGGTCTATGAAATCAGCTGGATCAAAGAGTTTGGTCTCTGGCGCACTTTCCTACGGTCGCACCACAAGGTGAACGACTGAAGAAATCGCTTCCGAGACGCCATCCCGTGCAGTGACCGCCGACCTTAGTGCGCACACCGCGGGAACAGCGTCGCTAGAACCATTAAGTCCCATGGTCTGAAGAACCGCTGGTCGGTCTGGTTGCCCTGAGCTTCCGTGGTTCGTGCAACGAAGCCCAACCGGTGACGCTTTGCAAGATTTTCCAGATGCTCGGCACAAATCCCGGTAAGGTTCGCGACCTCGGCATAGGTGAAGATTTTTTGGCTCGCTTTGACGGTGATCATGACTCAACCCCTAGCGACCTCCGGAGTCCCTTATGTTTCCATGATTTGGACGATGAAGCGGGCGTCCTGCGAATGGGAGTCACCAGAGCCCGCTCCGTCCGATCCGAGAGCTGTCGTCTTGCACGAAAGAGCCGCGCCTTGAAAGTCCCGGATGAAACACCCAGCACGGCACAAGCTTCTGCTCCCGAGAGGTCGCCGTAATAAGTCATCGTGAAGGCCTCTCGAAGCACGGGTTTCAGCTCTCCCAGCTTCTCGTCGATGAATTGAAGAGTCTCACGTTCCGCGTGAGTCATTTCCGGATCCGGTTGCGAGTCTGGAATATTCTCCATCCAGCCGTCGTCATGCGAGACACCGCTTTCGGAAAGCGACCTGACCGCGGTAGGTTTGCGTTTCCGCTGCATCATCAAAGCAGCATTCATTACAATACGCGTCAACCAAGTCCTGAGTGCAGACCGCCCCTCGAAGCTGCGCAAGTGGCGATACGCCGAAAGAAACGCCTCTTGCACCGCGTCTTCCGCGTCTTCTCTATTCCGCAGAATAGAGTATGCAATCGCTAGGAATTTTTTGCGCGATGCGATAAACATCTCCTCTAAAGCGTCTTTTCTTAGGACCTCCTCTCGTGTCTCGACCAGTTTGCTTGCCCCGTGGCTTGACGTCTTAGAAGAGGCTGAGCCCACATTCTTTTTTAGTGTCCGGAATACGTGCAAAGGCTTCCCGGCTACAGCTTCGTTGCTTTGTCCGCTCGAACTCACGGTACCCAATGCGTAGGTCACTTGCGATCTCCGTTTCCTCACTTGCTCCGTCATGCAAATGTGTGCCCATGGCGGACATCGCCATGGCACTGCAGCTAGGCGTTTTGTTTTCAAACGGAAAGAAGAAATGCCGGAGGGCAGCGCGAAGGCGCGAGATTTTTTAAAGTCGTTATTTGAGCCAGAAAATTGACGGTAACGTCGAGGTCGTGACCTGGGCGCAGGCCCAATAACGTCGGACACATTTCCTTCTCTTCATGCGCCTTTCCTTTCAACGAGATATTCCGACCAACTTATGATTGCGCTTTGGCCTGAACGTTCCGGAGAACTCAACCCAATACGACAACAGCGTCCATGCTGGGGCTTGGTTTTTGAACCGGCCTGCTCTCGCATCCGCTGGCGCGCCGCGACAGAGCTTCGACAATTTCGTCAATAAAGAGACGCAACAGCACCCGCAGCGATTCGTCACTGTTCGTTTCACCAGCCGTAAGACGCTCAATCAGTGCAGTTTGTTGTTTCGCGCTGCCACGAAATCGCCTGGAGACTGCATTGCATGGTACGGGTGTGCAGACGATTTTGGTCTTCAACCGCGATTGCTGTCACCAACTGCTGGTTCATCTGAAGTCTTAGTGGGGATGCTTGATGAGGATCGTCGAGACAATGCAAAAGGCGGATTGGCCGGCGATGATCAGCCGAGCTACGGGCGTTGCCCTTCTCGTCGCGGGCGTGCTCCTCGCCGCAGGGTTGTGCGCCGCAACTCCGCAAGACAGCTCCATTCCCAGTATTTTCGATTCGCGCTCGACGCCAGCGGATTCGATCCGCCATCTCTCTTTCTTCGTCCTCGGCGTCACCGGACTGATTTTTCTTGTGGTCTTCAGTTTGTTGACTTACGTCATCGTGAAGTTCCGCAGCAGAGCGGCGGACACAGGCCGCGAGCCAGCACAGGTGTATGGAAGCACACAGATTGAACTCGCCTGGACCATCATTCCGATTCTGATCGTTGTTGTCCTTTTTCTCGCGACGGCGAGAGTGATTCACGCAATCCAGGACGCACGCCGGCCTGCTGAGGCGGTGGAGGTAACCGCAATCGGGCACCAGTTTTGGTGGGAATTCCGCTATCCCGGGCTCGGCGTCGTCACCGCGAACGAACTCCATGTTCCCGTAAGTGCCCCTTCTCGGCCCACACCGACATTCTTAAAATTGCTTTCCTCCGACACGGATCACAGTTTCTGGATACCTCAGCTCGCAGGAAAGACCGACCTGATTCCGAACCGCGTGAACGAAACCTGGCTCGATCCTCACGAGACTGGCTTATTTCTTGGCCAATGCGCGCAGTACTGCGGTACGCAGCACGCGAAGATGCTATTGCGCGTGTACGTGGATAGTCCGGAGGACTTCAAGGTGTGGGTACGCAGACAACAACAGCCGGCGAATGAAGATGAAAAAGAAGCCGCGGGAAGACGCGTCTTCGAAAGAACCGCATGTCTGAACTGCCATGCGATCAATGGCACAAACGGCACCGGGCGTTTTGGCCCGGACCTGACCCACCTGATGAGTCGTCGCACGATTGCGTCAGGCGCAGCGGAGAACAACCCGCAAAATCTTCGGCTGTGGATACAAAACCCGGATTCCATCAAGCCGGGATCTCTCATGCCGGCAATGAAGTTGACCGACAACGAACTGGATGCGCTCGTGCGCTATCTCGAAACCCTGCAGTAGAGAAAGAGAGCGGAATCAGCAATGTCGTCGGATGCCATAGCCATTCAAACCGCAGAAGCCGCGGGTCGGCCGTGGGTTGAAATGTTGCATGAATGGGTGACCACGGTCGATCACAAGCGGCTGGGCGTTCTGTACATCCTCTACGCCCTTTTTTTTCTTGTCATCGGCGGTATCGAAGCAACCATCATACGCGTCCAGTTGATGCGCCCGCACAACGATTTTGTATCCCCTCAAGTATTCAATCGAATGTTCACCATGCACGGCACGACCATGATTTTCTTCGTGGCCATGCCCATCCTGTTCGGCTTTGCCAACTACCTCGTGCCATTGATGATCGGCGCGCGAGACATGGCGTTTCCCCGCCTGAACGCCTTCAGCTTCTGGCTGACAGCCTTTGGCGGATTGCTGCTCTACTTTAGTTTGCTGGGTGGGAACGGGCTTTACGGTGCCGGCAACGCACCAGACGTGGGCTGGTGGGCGTATGCCCCTTTAGCCTCGCGTGCGTTTTCGCCGGGTCACAGTTCGGACTACTGGACGATCGCGCTCTTGGCTTCGGGCTTCGGCAGCATCGCCACGGCCATCAATATCATCGCCACGATTGTTTCGATGCGCTGCCCAGGCATGACCTTGAGCCGCATGCCGCTGCTCGCATGGATGAACTTGGTGATGTCTGGAATGGTTTTGCTCGCGATTTCGCCTCTATCCGCAGCTCAAATCATGCTGCTCGTGGATCGCTATCTGGGCGGTCATTTCTTCGATACGCAGGCGGGCGGCTCCGCCACGCTGTGGATGCACTTCTTTTGGATATTTGGACATCCCGAGGTCTATGTCCTAATCATTCCCTGCTTTGCATTCGCCTCTGAAATTATTCCGGTGTTTTCACGCAAGCCGATTTTCGGATACCCCGTCATGGTGGGCGCCACCGTTTGCATCGCTTTTGTGAGCATGAGTGTCTGGGCACACCACATGTTCACAATCGGGATGAGTTCCTACGCCAACAGCTTTTTCACGATAACGACCATGGCTGTGGGTGTACCGACCGGAATTAAGATTTTCAACTGGCTGGGTACGATGTGGGGAGGAAAGATCCAGTTCAAAACGCCAATGCTGTTCTGCACCGGCTTCTTATTCCAGTTTTTGATTGCCGGCCTCACCGGCATCATGTTGGCTTCGTCGCCCTTCGATTGGCAGCTCAGCGGTTCCTACTTTGTAGTTGCTCACTTTCACTATGTGATCGTCGGCGGAATTCTGTTTGCCCTATTCGGCGCATTCTATCACTGGTATCCAAAGATCACCGGAAGATTGCTGAATGAAGGCCTGGGCAAGCTCCATTTCTGGCTGTTTCTGATTGGATTCCATCTCACCTTTGATTTGATGCACATTCCCGGCTTGCTTGGGATGCCGCGGCGCATTTACACCTACGAGCCCGGCCGCGGTTGGGACACCCTGAACTATCTCGTGACCATCGGCGCTTTCGTCCAGGGGATCGCCACCCTAGTGTTCGTCGCGAACTTGGTCATCTCTTACTTCAATGGAGCCAAAGCGGGGAACGATCCCTGGGATGCCTGGACTCTGGAATGGTCCGTAAGTTCGCCGCCCCCTGTCTACAACTTTGCCTCGCTCCCTACCGTTTCGAGCCGCAGACCATTGTGGGACTTGAAGCACCCGGAAGATCCGGACAGCCGCTATGAGTGAAGGAATCGATCAATGAGCACACTCGCGACTCGGCTCCCGGAAAACTCTGCAGTATGGAAACTCCCCTATCGCGGAAGGGTTGGCATGGCGTGTCTCATCATCGCCGAATCCGCAATCTTCACGATTTTCGTGGTGGCCTATCTCTACTACCTGGGGAAAAGCCTCTCCGGACCGACTCCACACGAAGTCTTGGAAACCCCGATCTTCTACACAATCTGTCTGCTCACCAGCAGCCTGACGATCCACCTCGCGGGAAAACTTCTGGAACGCGGCAGGCGCGGCGCATTTCTGCTCTTTTGGTTGCTCACAATCGCTCTAGGCGCCCTATTTCTCTACGGCACTGGCCAGGAGTGGCACCGCTTGATCTACGAACACGGGCTGACCATCTCCACAAACCTTTTTGGAACGACGTATTACTCGCTCGTTGGCCTGCACGCCTTTCACGTTACGGTTGGACTGATCCTACTCACCATCGTGCTGCTATTCGGGCTGGCAGGTCGCGTTGGCCAGGAGCAATCTGCTCGCATCGACGCACTGTCCCTGTACTGGCATTTCGTTGATGCCGTCTGGGTCGTTGTTTTCACTGTTGTCTATGTTCTTGGTCGCTGAGGAAAAGGAATGTCAACTCTCGCATCCATAGAAGAAGCACGGCAGAGCCTTCGGGCATCGGTTGAGATCGAAGTGCCAGCATCTACCGCTTGGCCCATTGTTTTGGCTTTCGGATTCACGTTAATGTTCGCGGGCCTTCTTACGAGTGTTTCGGTCAGCGCCCTCGGTCTGGTCCTGAGTGTTGCCGGTTGCGTTGGATGGTTCCACGAAGTATTTCCTCAGGAGCACGAACAAACTGTGCCGGTTGTGTTCGAAGAACACCGCATCACAACAAAGCGCCGCGTTGTCGAGCGCGTGCCCATCGCACCCGAACTCCTCCGTGTATGGCTTCCATTGAAAACCTACCCGATATCGGCTGGCATCAAAGGTGGCGTCGCCGGAGCAGTAGCGATGGCCGTGTTGGCCTGCGCATACGGAGTGCTCAAAGCCGGAAGCATCTGGTATCCCATCAACCTCCTTGCCGCCACTGTCTATGCGCAATCGCTTAAGCTCGACCCCTCCCAACTGAATTCGTTTCATTCGGACAGCTTCGCGATTGCCCTCATCCTGCACGGGATCGGATCCATTTTCGTGGGGCTTCTCTATGGGGCGATGCTTCCGATGTTCCCGCGGCGGCCGATCATACTCGGAGGACTAATTGCTCCGCCGCTGTGGTCGGGCCTGCTGTACTCGATCATGCAACTTCTCAATCCCCTGCTTGCAAGCCATATCAATTGGTTCTGGTTTATCGCATCGCAAATCGCTTTCGGAGTTGTAGCAGGTGCCGTTGTCGTGCGGCAGCACAGCGTCTCGACTCGCGAGAATCTGCCGTTCGTCCTGCGCGCAGGAATTGAAGCTCCCGGAACTGTTCCACAGAAGAAAAGCGAGGAAAAGAGGCCGTGAAAGCTGTCCACCATTTTTGTCTGTTTGCGCCCCTGGCCGCGATTTTCCTTGCAGGGTGCGGCGCGCCGCATGGCCAGCCGCGCAGAGGTTCCGAGGTTTTGGCACCGAACGAGGTCTTGGAGTTTGACTCTCTGTTCTCGGAAAACTGCGCCGCCTGTCACGGTCCGGAAGGAAGGGGAGGGGCTGCGATCGCGCTCGCCAATCCTGTTTATCTGGCTATCGCGGATGATGCTTCCATCCGCAAGGTTATCACACAAGGCGTTTCCGGCACGGCGATGCCGGCTTTCGCACAAAGCGCCGGCGGAATGTTGACGGACGCGCAGATCGGCGTACTCACCAAGGAAATTCGTTCGCGTTGGAGTCGCCGGGGAATTCTCGACGCGGCGTCCGCTCCTCCTTATACGCCTAAATTGACTGGAGACGCGCAACGTGGCGAAGCCGCATACAAAACTTTTTGTGAATCTTGCCACGGCCCCGCCGGTCGCGGTGGACGAAAGGCGAGCGCCATCACAGATGATTCCTTTCTCGCGCTCGTCAGCGATCAGAGTTTGCGCACGATCGTAATCGCTGGTCGCCCTGAACTGGGAGCGCCCGACTGGCGCGAAAATTTGCCCGGCAGGCCGATGTCGGATCAGGAAATCACCGACGTAGTTGCGTGGCTCGCGTCACGACGGATTGCGAACCCGGGCCAGCCATACTCTGCTTCCAAAAACACTCAGCCGCAGGAGTCTGAAGATGCCAAGCGAAAATAGTATTTCTCGGCGTGGACTGTTCATGAAGTTGGGAATTCTCTTCAATGGATTGGTGGCGTCTGCCCTTGCCGCACCCATCGTCGGGTTTCTTCTTTCGTCGGTTACGCGAGGGCGCGCAGGAGCTTACCTGTCATGGGTGCCTCTCGGTCGTGTCACCGAATTTCCGGAAGGCGAGACTCGTCTAGCCACATTTCGAAACCCCTATGTGACCCCGACCGACGGCAAGACAGTAGACACCTCTTGTTGGGTCCGCCGCATTGACGGAGAACAGTTCCAGGTCTTTGCTGTTAACTGTGCGCACCTGGGCTGCCCGGTCCGTTGGTTTCCGCAGTCCGGATTATTCATGTGCCCATGCCACGGCGGCGCTTACTACCGGGACGGATCACGCGCGTCTGGTCCACCGGAGCGTGGTTTGTTCGAGTATCCGCACAAAGTCGAAGACGGCCTCATCACCATTCAGGCCGGTGAATTACCGACGCCGGGGTCCCCAGCTGCTTCTCTTTTTGGAAAGAAGCCACCATGCGCCGGCTGATAACCGAGGTTGGCGAGTGGTTCGACAATCGCCTGCAACTGGCCGCTCCGATTCGTGAAGCGGCGGAACACCCAGTGCCGCGCAACACGGCGAGCTGGTTCTACGTATTTGGCAGCGCGGCGCTCACCGTCTTTCTGCTCCAACTCATCACTGGAATCCTGCTGGCGCTTATCTACGTGCCCTCGGCTAGTGAGGCGTGGAGCAGTCTGCAAGTTCTGAACCACGATGTAACTTTAGGCTGGTTCATCCGCGCACTGCACGGATGGGGCTCGAATTTCATGGTGGCGATCGTTCTGATCCACATGGTCCAAGTCTTTCTATTTGGCGCGTACAAATTTCCGCGAGAACTGACATGGATTGTCGGCGTGTTCCTTTTGCTGATGACGCTGGGCATGGCTTTCAGCGGACAAGTATTGCGCTTCGATCAGGACGCCTACTGGGGATTGGGAATTGGTGCTTCGATCGCGAGTCGTGTTCCCATTGCCGGACCCATGATCGTGAAATTGATGCTCGGTGGGCCGATTATTGCCGGAGCAACACTGTCCAGATTTTTCGCGCTGCATGTTTTCGTCATTCCCGGAATGCTGATCGGTTTCGTCTGCCTTCATCTCTTGATGGTGCTGAAATTGGGAATCAACGAATGGCCGATGCCGGGACGTCTCGTCAAAAAAACAACCTACGTCACCGAGTATCACGAATTAACAAAAAGGAATGGCGCGCCGTTCGTTCCTTATGCCGTGTGGAAGGATCTTTTCTTTGCGGCCTTTGTTCTTCTGGCCGTCGCTGCTTGCGCCGTCTATTTCGGGCCCTTCGGACCGACCGGGCGCCCCGACCCGACCATAATCCAGACGGCGCCGAAACCAGACTACTTCTTTTTGTGGCTGTACGGTTTGCTGTCATACTTGCCGCCTTCAATGGAGACGCCAGCTCTCCTCATTGGCCCCGTAGTCGTTATCGCGTTTCTTGTTTTGCTGCCATTTCTTTCTGGAGAAGGGGAAAAGAGTTGGCGCCGGCGGCCGATCGCTGTTTTGACGGTTCTGCTGATCGCCATAACCCTGGGAACACTCACCCACCTCGCTGGATATACGCCGTGGAGTCCGCACATGAACGCTTGGAGCGGTGATCCTGTGCCGCAACAATTCCTGCATGGCAGTACCGCACTTGAGCGACAAGGCGCGCTGGTCTTTCAGGTGAAGCAGTGCCGCAACTGTCATTCGCTTGGTGAGAGTGGCGGGCAGAGAGGTCCGGCTCTGGACAGTGTCGCCGTGCGTCTTACGCAGGACCAGCTTATCCGCCAGGTGATCCAGGGAGGCGGCAACATGCCCGCTTACGGAAAGAATTTGAGCCCGGCGGAGACAACTGCCTTGGTCGCGTTTCTGGAAACCTTGCATCCTCGGACACAGGCGCCAGCACGAGATGCGGCTCGCGACATGGTCTTGGGTGAGAAACAGGATCGACGACAGGATGCACAAAGATAAAGACGCAGGTATGTCACCCCACTTCAACTTCGGCCAGGGCTGCGGTGAATTTCCGATTTCACTCGCACTCACTATACTTTTCGAGGCTTACCGATACCTGCTCGGGTGGGTACCCCTTCGCTTGATGTCCCCCACGGCCATTCCGGCCTGGCGCGCGGCCAGCTACTTTCTGGGTCTGTTCCTGGTTTGGGCGGCATGCGGATCATCGCTTGCGGCCTATGACCACAGCCTCCTGACGGTCCACATGATCAACCACCTCCTCCTTATGACTTTCGCTCCGGCGCTGATCCTCTTAGGTGAACCTGTACGAACTTTCTGGATTGGAATGCCGTTGTTCGCGCGACGTGTATTCCGTCGCGTGTTGCGGCGATCACCCCTGAGCCGAATTGCACGGATGGTGACAAGACCTGCGCTGTGTTGGACCCTTTCTGCGTTGACTCTTCTTGCCTGGCATCTACCGGCACTATTTACGCTCGCCATGCGGTCGGAGAGCTGGCATATCGTCGAACAAATATCGTTTTTCTCAGCCGGACTCTTATTTTGGTGGCCTGTTATCCAGCCTTGGCCAAGCGCCTCGACTGGGTCGCGATGGTCGATCCTTTTGTACCTTTTTCTGGCGACTCTGCCGTGCGACATCCTTTCCGGATTTCTTGTCTTCTCTGACCGTGTCGCATACCCAGTGTACTTCTCCACTCCGCGGCTGTTTGGCTTTTCCGTTCTTGAGGATCAGCAGTGTGCAGCCGCACTGATGTGGACTTGCGTGACGCTCATCTATCTCGTGGCGGCGGCGATTATCTCTTTGAGGCTCCTGGCCCCACGGACTTCGCATGAACACGGTTTGCAACAGTCGCAATGTTCTGGCGGTACGATTCCGCAAAGACCTCCAAGAAGCTTGGAGCTTGTCTAAAAATGGCAACGGAGCCAGTGCTGGCGGCGCTTGAGGTACCTGCAGTGCGGCGCCGTGAGGGTCTTGTTCGTTCCGGCGTTCTGGCCGCCTTTTGGTCGCTAACAAAGCCGGAAGTGAATTTCCTCATTGCGGTCACGGCCGCCGCCGGCTTTTGGATGGGTGTACCTGTTTCGTTTGCACATTTCCCCTGGACATCTTTTGTTCACACACTTGTTGGCACCGTACTCGTCGCCAGCGGCGCCGCAGCCCTCAACCAGCTGATCGAGTTGCGGTTCGATGCGCAAATGCGGCGGACAGCGCGCCGACCGCTCGTATCGCGAAGAATCGAGCCATCTCACGCTTTGTGGTTCGGAATCTCACTCTCCGTTATTGGCGCCATCTACTTGGCTGTTACGACCAATGCTCTCGCGTCCTTGCTGTCGATCCTCACTCTATTGGGCTATCTGTTCTTATACACGCCGTTGAAACGGAAAACCCCTCTGTGCACCTTGATTGGTGCGCTTCCGGGTGCCATGCCGCCGCTGATCGGCTGGGCCACGGCTCGCGGATGCCTCGACACCAATGCTTGGCTGCTTTTTGCAATCGTTTTTCTCTGCCAGTTTCCGCACTTCATGGCCATTGCTTGGATGTATCGCGAAGACTATGCTCGCGCAGGCTATTTCGTATTGCCCGCGACCGTGGTGAGAGAACGCTTCGTTGCCTGGCAATCCTCGTTGCCAGCTCTGGTGCTTTTCGGAGTTGCTCTCGTCCCTGCAATTCGGGGTGAGTCTGGAATTGTTTATCTTGCTGGCGCTCTTGTTCTTGGAAGCGCCTTTCTCTGCTACAGCGCACGCTTTGCCTTTCGAATGTCTACCGTTTCTGCACGGCAGTTGCTTTTTGCTTCCATCCTCTATCTTCCGGCCTTGTTTTCTTTGCTTGCGCTGGACAAGAAACGAATGTGAAAGGAATGCCCAGAACAATGCTAATTAGAATCCGACTCTCAGGGTTGTTCCCCGCCCTGCTCTTGCTTTCCCTTGTTCACCTTCCCGCCTCTAACGCCCAAGACGTTGAGCCATTCAAATTCTTTCGCGACTATGTTGGATTGAAAGAAGATCAGATTGCGGCGATCCAAAACGGAAAGGCGGTCGCGAAAGTACTGGAATCTCGCACCCCAGATGAGGTGTTTGTATTCGGCTCCGTATACGTGCAGTCGACTCCCGAGAAATATCTCAAGCTCGCTTCGGACATTGATGCGCTTCGCAAACTTCCCAGCTATCTCGCAATTCGAAAGTTCAGCGATCCGCCCCAGCTTTCCGACCTCGACGGTTTCACGCTGGATGCGGACGACATCAAGCACCTGAAAAACTGTGAGCCGGGCAAATGCGACGTCCAGCTGCCCACCGAGGCGATGGATGCGTTCAAGCAGTCAGTGAATTGGTCTACGCCTGATGCGGCAAATCAGGTAAACCAGCTTGCACAGAAGCTGGCGCTCGAAGCAATACAGCGATACACACAGGGAGGGAACGCGGCCCTTGGAACCTACATGGATAAGCATCATCCGGCCGTTGTGGGGGAGACGTTTACATCTTTGCTCAGCCGCTCGAAGGCCCTTCCCGTTTATTTTCCCGAACTGGAGCACTATCTGCTCGAGTATCCGCAAGCGCAATCAGAAAACATTCAGTCCGAATTCTATTGGGAGAAAGTACAGTTTGGACTCAAACCGACCCTTCGGATTGTGCAGGCCATAGTCTACCGAGACTCCCGTTCTACGGACCCGGCCTATGCCGTTGCTGTGAAGCAACTTTATGCGAGCCACTACTTCGAGACGGCTCTGGATTTGACCGTTTGTGTGCGTGACCAGGAGAATCCCGACCGCGGTTTCTATTTGATCACCCTCAAAGGTTCACAGCAGGCCGGGCTGACGGGTCTAAAAGGCGGAATCGTGAGAAAAGTTGCCGTAGACAAAACCCGCTCTTCGCTCGAACGGGCCCTTGGAGCGATCAGGCAAAGGTTGGAAAGCCGGACGGATTGATCCGGCCGCCTGTGGGGATCCATGGTTTTTCCTGATCGCAGAACAGCGAGTGCTTTACTGACAATCCTTCTCTTCGCGATTGTACTTGCCGTCGTCTACGTGGCGCGCACTGTCATCGTAATTTTTGCGTTTTCGATCTTGTTTGCATATCTGATCAATCCGATCGTGCGATTCCTGCAGCGAAACTCTCTCTTTTTCAAAAACCTGCGAGGCCCGCACGTCTTGGAAGCCTATCTAGCTCTGATCGTCTTCACCGTGCTTCTCTCGAACGGTCTTTTCCCTCACTTTCGCAAGAATGCCGGTCAGCTTCTCGCGGCAGTTCCCACCCTGACGGACCGAGTCTCCTCCGGAGAAATTGCCGGCAACGTAGGAAAGAACCTCGGTTGGGCCGATGAGCAAGCCGACCAGATCAGAGTCTTCCTCCAGCGTCATCGCGCGAATGTCGAGCGCGCTGCGGCGACAATCGAACAATCCGCGCCGGCGGCGCTAGCCGGATTTGTTGTGATCCCGATTCTCGCAATCTTTTTCCTGAGCGACGGAGAGAATCTTGCCAACCAGGTCATTCTCGTATCTGCAAAAGAAAATCGCGCAGCCGTGCGATCGCTGGTGGACGAATTGCACGTGATGCTGCAGCGCTACATTCGGGCAAAAGTAATCCTTGGCGGGCTCTCTCTCCTCTTTTGTTTGATCGCGATGCTCCTGTTGGGTTTTCCAAACGCGATAGTGCTGGGCGTTCTTGCCGGAATACTGGAATTCATTCCCGTGGCGGGCTGGATGACCGCAACGGTGATTATTGTCACCGCGGGAGCCCTGAGCCACTCGCATTGGATATGGATGCTTGCCCTGCTCGTTGTCTGGCGCATTCTGATGGACTACGGCATTGCGCCCCGGGTCATGGGCCACGAACTCGAAATTCACCCGCTACTCGCAATCTTCACTCTGATGGTGGGCGGCGCGGTGGGCGGAATCGTGGGGATCTATCTTTCGGTACCTCTCGTCGCCGCTTTGCGGGTCATCTACCGAAGGTTCGCATCTCCTCCGGTCGGTGCGACAGTCCCGGGCAGTATTGTTGACAGCCCGGAACCAAGAGGCGAAACATCCGCGATGGCCTGAGGGCCGCGCTGAGTAGGTTTGCGAGCGCGTTCTGTTGTGTCAACGGCATGACAAAAACGCTGGACGCTTGGCCAGAATACTCGATGCTCCGTTTTAAGTTGTGCATCTAGAAGGTCTTGCCGCCCTCTTTGGTGGCAGGCAAATTGCCCTCTCCCATTCCGTAAGATGTGACCGAGAGCCAAAGAAAGGTAGCGACATGACAAAGAAAGTGGCGGATCTGTTGGTGGATGTACTTGCTGAAGCAGGTGTCCGGAGAATTTACGGCGTGGTTGGCGACTCGCTGAACGGCATCACGGACTCAATGCGCGTAAAGAACAGTCTTAATTGGGTGCACGTGAGGCATGAAGAGGTGGCGGCCTTTGCCGCGGGAGCCGAAGCGCAACTCACGGGAACATTGGCAGTGTGTGCCGGGAGCTGCGGGCCCGGGAACATGCATTTGATTAATGGCCTTTACGATTGTCAGCGCAATCGCGTTCCAGTGCTTGCTATTGCCGCACACATTCCCAGCCGGGAGATTGGTAGCGGATACTTTCAGGAGACTGACCCGAAACATATCTTCGCGCAATGCAGCCACTACTGCGAGCTTGTCTCCGATCCCGATCAGATGCCTCGCATCCTGGAAACCGCCATTCAGACGGCAATCTCGAAGCGTGGCGTCTCGGTGATTGTGTTGCCCGGAGACGTAGCTCTGAAAGACATCGTCCATGGGCCGCGTGTACGTTTTCACGAACCGAAATCCAGCGTTTGTCCATCTGACGAAGAACTCAATATCCTTGCCGAACTCCTGAATCGATCGGAAAAGATCACGATCCTCGGCGGCGCGGGATGCGCCGGAGCCCATGCGGAGCTGATAGAGGTTGCCGGCAAGCTCCAGGCTCCCATTGTGCATGCCCTGCGCGGCAAAGAATTTATTGAATACGACAACCCGTTTGACGTCGGCTTGACCGGCCTGCTGGGATTTTCCTCTGGCTACCACGCCATGATGAACTGCGAAGTCTTGTTGATGCTCGGAACGGACTTTCCGTACCGGGATTTCTATCCCAAGGACGCGACCATCGTGCAGATTGACCTTCGCGGTGAGCACCTGGGACGCCGCAGCAAGCTGGACTTCGGCTTCATTGGAGATACGAAGACCACGCTCCGAGCCCTGCTACCCAAGCTGGAGCAGAACACATATCAACAGCACCTGAAAGATTCGCTGGAACACTATCGGAAGACACGCAAAGGCCTGGATGACCTGGCAACTCCTAATTCCAACAAAGGGCCTATTCATCCCCAGTACGTTGCGCGTGTGATCGACAAACTCGCAACCGAAGACGCGGTTTTTACTTGCGACGTAGGTACGCCCGTAATTTGGGCAGCCCGCTATCTCACGATGAACGGGAAACGGCGCCTCATAGGTTCCTTCAACCATGGATCGATGGCCAACGCATTGCCTGACGCTATTGGGGCGCAGGCTGCCTATCCCGGCCGTCAGGTCATTTCAATGTCGGGCGACGGTGGTTTCTCGATGCTCATGGGGGATGTCATTACCCTGAAACAAGAGAAATTGCCGGTGAAGGTGATCATCTTCAAGAACGAGGCACTAACGTTTGTGGAACTGGAGCAAAAGGCGTCCGGCTTCCTCGAGTTTGGAACCGACCTGCAGAGCCCGGATTTCGCGAAGATCGCCGAAGGAGCCGGAATACTGGGATTGACGGTCAGAACGCCGGACCAGGTAGAGCCACTGATTGCGCAAGCTCTGAAGCACGACGGTCCTGCCGTGGTTGAGGTCTTCGTCTCGCGTCAGGAACTCTCGATGCCTCCGACGATCACTCTGGAACAAGCGAAGGGCTTCAGCCTGTTCATGATGAAAGCGGTTCTCAACGGACGGGGCGATGAAATCATCGACCTCGCCAAGGTCAACCTGTTTCGCTAGCGAACCGGAAAAGCGAGTCCTTAAATGACGACAAAGCCAATCGCAGCACCACTTGTAGCCGACGCGACCAGCGGATGGCGAATTCGCGCCTACCAAATCGCCTGGGGACTCGCTCTTTGCTTCTACTTTCTCGAGTACGCCTCCAGGTCAGCGCCGGCGGTGATGATCGAGCATCTCGCAACCGCATTTGGCACCACCGCCATCGGCGTCAGCGCGATTCTTGGAACCTACTACTACACCTACTCAATCACCAGCCTTATCGCCGGTGCTGCGCTGGACCGAGTGGGCGCGAAGAAAGCTGTGCCCGTCGGCCTTTTCATTTTGGCGATCGGCTGCCTGCTTTTCAGCGTGCCAATCGCGACGGCAGGATACGCGGGAAGGCTCCTTCAGGGCGCGGGTTCAGCCTTTGCCTTCACTGGCGCGGTGTATCTAGCCGCGCACGGTTTCTCCGCGCGCTGGCTAGCCACTGCAATCGGTGTAACCCAATGTCTCGGCATGCTTGGCGGGTCGGCGGGCCAATTCGTAGTGGGCCCTTGGATCGAGCACGGCATCGGATGGCAAACCATCTGGCATTGGCTCGGAATCGCCTGCCTCGTAGTCGGCGTACTCCTATTCGTGTTTACGCCGTCGGAAACCCGCCCGCAAACCGCCCGTTCCGGCTGGACGTCCGTGTTGCGTCCTTACTCGACTGTATTCCGCAACCCGCAATCGTATCTGTGCGGTATTGTGGCTGGACTTCTTTTTGTGCCCACCACCATTGGTGACATGACTTGGGGTGTGGCTTTTTTTCAGCGCGACCGGATGTTCAGCTTCCACGATGCAGTAGTAATGGGTTCTTTGGTTCCGTTGGGCTGGGTGATTGGTTGTCCGCTACTCGGCTGGCTCGCGGATTTTGTGGGGCGTCGCAAGCCTGTGCTCATCGGAGGCGCCGTCGCCATGTTGTTGTCCGCAGCGTGGATCACCTTCAGCACAGGCCAAACGGCTGCGGCAATAGGCTGCTTCCTATTCGGCGTCGCCTCGGGCGTCGCGATGATTCCGTACACCATCGTCAAGGAAGTGAATCCGGACGAGGTCAAAGGGAGCGCGACAGGGGGAATCAACTTCCTCACCTTCGGAGTGACGGCGCTGATTGGACCCATTTTCGCCGATTTACTCGGGAAGGGTTTCGCTTCCACACAAAACCATGTCGCCCACTTTCGTGCCAGCGGCATCTTCTGGATGGCCGGTATTGCCCTCGCCATCCTGCTCAGTCTGTTTTTGCATGAAACCGGCCACGCGCGGAAGGGTGCAGAGGCTGTCTAGATATGAAGCCGATCTACTTCCTATTGGCATGCTTTCTTCTACCGGGGGTCGTAAAGGCACAGACCAGCAGTGCAAATTCCGATTCCTCGGCGAACGACACCAATTTGGCCACGGAGGTCAAGGCTCTTCGCGAAGCTCTCTTGCAAACACAAAAGCAGATGGCCGCTCAGCAGCGGGAAATTGAAACGTTGAAAGCGCGATCCAAGGATGAAGCGACGCCGACCGTTACAAACGAGCCAGCGCCAAGTCCGAGCGAGATAGCCGCGGCCGATCCGGCGGCTTCGTCAGTCGAGCCGTCGACAAAATATGCGGGCGCCAATAGCAAGCACCAACCGTCCACTCAGCAACTTCAGGAAATAGGCAAACCAGAACAGGTGCCGCTGGGTTCTTTCAGAATCGGCGACGCGATTCTGGAACTGGGGGGGTTCGTCGATCTCGAGAATATTTTTCGGACGACTAACACTCAGAGCAACATTGCCACCAATCTCGGCGGCTTCCCGTACAACAATACACCGCAAGGACGCGTCAGCGAATTCCGCACGACGGCGCAGTTCTCTCGCTTGAGCTTTAAGATCCAAGATCATTTTGCCGGCAACGATATTGTGGGCTTTGTGGAAGGCGACTTCAGCGGCAACGACGCGCCCGGCGTATACCAGAGCGTGAATCCCCACACCAATCGGCTGCGCCTTTACTTCATGGACCTAAGGCGCGGTAAGTGGGAAATTCTCGGCGGACAAACCTGGAGCTGGCTGACCCCTAACCGTGAGGGCATCGGACCCATACCTTCCGATTTGGCCATTACCTACAACGAGGACCAGAACCTTGGCGTCGGAGTTCCTTATACACGGGCTGCCGAGTTCCGAGTGGCCTATCACCCGAACAAACACTGGGCCCTCGGAGCAGGTATCGAAGATCCTAATCAATTTATCGGCGGTTTCGTCGCACTCCCGGCGGCCTTCACTTCCATTGGTTCGCAGTTTGACAATGGCGCGCAGAGCGGGGCGGCAAACGCCTTCCCAGACATTTTGTCCAAGGTCACCTACGACAACGAGTTCGCACACAGACACTTTCACTCCGAAGTTACGGGCCTATTCACGGGCGCGCACGCTTCAGCAATGCCCTTGGGATCAACTTCGTTCAAAACGCACACAACTGTCGGCGGTGGAGGTCAGATCGCCGCCAACTACGAATTGGTGCGCGACAAACTTGTGATTCTCGGCAACGTTTTTTGGAGTGGCGGAGGCGCTCATTACCTCGTAGCAACAGGACCGGAACTGGTAGTTCGCCCCAACGCTGCCGGTAACGACATCAATCTTTCGATGGTGCATGCCGGAGCGGGCTCCGCTGGTCTCGAATGGAGAGCGACCCCGAAGCAAGCGTTCGCGATTTACTATGGCGCAGATTACTTCGGGCGAAATTTCTTTCCGGATACTACCAACACAGCGCATCCGGGAACCATCATTGGGTACGGCGGACCAGGCTCACCGAATACCAACAACCGCGCCATTCAGCAGCTCACCTTCGATTGGCTGCAAACATTCTGGAAACACCCCCGGTACGGGGCCTTGCAGACTTACGTCCAGTATTCGTATTTGACTCGCGCTCCATGGTTTGTCGGTCCGGGCGATCCCAAGAATGCACACCTCAGCATGGTTTATGCCGGCTTCCGTTACGTTTTGCCATCCTCGGCTGGAACTCTGCTGCGCGTGCCCTACCCAAATTAGTGAGGTTGGAACAGTGAATACTGGCCATGCTGGACCGCGAATGCACGAAATGGACGGGATCTCAGGCGTAATCGGCCAACAAAAAGGCCGCGGACGGGCGCGTTTAGCCAGGGAACTCTTTAGTGGATTCTATCGTCCTGGTCAGGTCCTAACGCTGCACGAGATCGGCGAAATGTATGAATTGGGCGAAGGGGCGGTTCTGAATGCTTTCGCTGACTTGGAGTCACTCGGGGTGGTCAAGCTCTTAGGAAACCATTCTGCCACCGTTCTTTCACCGAGCCTGAAGGAGATGTTGGAGGCCTATGAGATTCGTGCTGGCCTGGAGGAAATCGCAGGACGAACCGCCGCTGCTTTCCTCGAGGGCAACACGGCCGACCTTCACGGGGAAGTAGATGCGATGCTCGCAGCCGTCCGCAATGATGACTTAGACGCTTATGCCGAGCATGACATCAAATTTCACAGAATCATTCTGGAAGCCTCCCAGAACGGCGTCCTCCGCCGGGTCTGGGACACGCTAGCTATCGACCTTCGTATGCGCGCTGCGATACCCAGGGTTACCCGTGACCTGCTTGATGGTGCAGAATCACACAGGCCAATTGCGAAGGCTCTCGAGGAAGGGAGAGGACGGGAAGCGGGTCTCCTGCTGCGGAATCACGTCGAAACTATCTTGGAGTATCTCAAGAGATCCGAATCCGACTCTAGGATCCAGGGGGCGTCCCGGAAAGATCTAGAAGCCGCGAAGGAAGTTCAACGGGCCTTTTTGCCTGGGCAGACCATCTCGATACCCGGCATCTCTTGCGAAACCTTCTACCAACCGGCCAGAGGGATCGGTGGGGACTACTACGATTTACTTGCTTTGCAGAGAGGCCGGTGGGGGATTGCCATTGGCGACGTATCTGGAAAAGGAATTGGCGCCGCTCTGATTATGGCCAGTCTCCAGGCTTCTCTTAAATTCCAGACCTTGCAACCGCATTTGAAGCTTTCGACACTGATTGGTGACGTCAACCGGCTTGTTTATGAGTCCTCGCCGACCAATATTTTCGCGACACTTTTCTATGCAGAGTATGAGCCGGCCAAACGCCTGTTGAATTACGTTAATGCGGGTCACAATGCGCCGCTCGTCCTTCGTCCGAAAAACGGGTCATGCGAAATCTTCCAACTGCATTCCACTAGCATCCCGGTTGGGATTTTCGCGGATTCTCAGTTTGCTTCCACGACTTTTCAATTCGAGATTGATGATGTCCTCATTGCCTACACCGATGGAATCACAGAGGCGGAAAACCGCCAACACGAACTCTGGGGTGAGCAGAGCCTTGAAGCACTCTTAAGGTCTTGCAGTCGTAAGAGTCCGAAAGAGATCATCAATGCGATCTTGGATCAGGTGTCCACGTTCGCGAACGGGGAGCCGCAACGCGACGATGTAACAGTGCTTGTGATGAGAGTGGAGGCGGGCTGCGACGATTTAGCCGTAAACGCGAACGGCCTATGAATCAACGCCTCGTGACTTAGGTCACGCGCGGCCCCTGGGCGTCCGGAAATTCCTTCTTTAAGTAGCATGCGGTCAGGCGTGCCATGCCCGAATTAGAAAGGAAGTTCTAAAAACCGAAGCCCATGAACTTGGAGCCTGTGTTGAAAACGATCCAGATACCGTTGGTGACCCACACACCGAAAACACTCCTGCTGGGTCCGTCACCCGGATCGGTCTCCACACTCGACGGGGCTGCATTCGTTCCTTCAGCGCACCTGACTCGGGCACTAAAACGGAGGCTTTGGAAATTGCGTTGGGTTTTGAGAACAATCTTGCTGATTAGTCTGCAAAGTGCGGGGCTCGCTCTCGCGCAGCGTGCACCTGTGTCACCTGACCGTCCCTGGCATGGATTCGGCGAAGCGAGGATCGAAGCGGACGCGAGAAATCTCACCGAACCCAAACTCAACTTCGACCAGGAGAAGACCTACTCCTTGCCAGAGCTCATCGATCTCGCCGAATCGCACAATCCAGAGACGCGCGTTGCGTGGGAGCATGCCCGTTCGCAAGCCGCCGCTTGGGGCATCGCGCGCAGCGAGCTCTATCCCACGGTAGCGGCAGCGGCACTTGCTGGGGTTGACCGCGAACAAGCTTACCTGGCAGACCGGTTCTTCCGTCAAACCATCGGCGACTTTCAGGTGGCGTTGAATCTGAATTACACGATCTTTGACTTCGGCGCGCGGGCTGGCCGAATCAACGCTGCGAAAGCTGAGGCTCTGGCTGCGAATTTCGCTTTCAACGACACACACCGCAGCGTGATTTATCGAGTCGAGCAGGCCTACTACCAACTCTTGAATGCCTCCGGTCAGGAAGAGGCTGCCCGGGCAAATCTTTCGAACGCGCAGGCCGTGCAGCAAGCGGCCGAAGAGCGTTTGAACAATGGTCTAGCGACTCTCCCCGACGTACTCGAAGCACGTAGCGCAACCGCACAGGCGGAATACGAACTGCAGGCAGTGCTGGGAGCCGAGGAGATTGCTCACGGGAACCTGGCAACGGCTCTCGGAACGACTCCACCAATTGCCATACTCGTTCAACCGCTACGAGAGCTGACAATTCCGAGCACCATCGACGACACCGTCAACTCTGCGATGGATCGCGCACTGGCGCAGCGCCCTGACCTCCTTCAGCGGGTCGCCGACGTCCAAACAGCGAAGGCCAGAGTTAAAGAAGCGCATGCAGCCTACTATCCCTCATTGAATTTCACCGCTACTCCAACCGCGCAGTCGCTGTACGGGTTGCAACAGCAGTTTCCCTGGGGCCAAACGGCAGGCCTGGCGGGTGGCATGGCCTTTAGCTTGAATTGGACCGTGTTCGACGGCAGGGCACGAAAAAATAGACTCGCGCAAGCGGAAGCCAACGTCCATGAGGCGGAGGGTCAAATCCACGTTTCGCGCGATCAGATCGCGAACGAAGTTTGGGCGGCATACTCCGATTTGAATACTGCCTTGCGCCAGCGCGAAGCCGCGACTGCGCTGCTCGAAGCCTCTGGCCGTTCCTACGATGCCGCTCTGGAATCCTATAACTACGGGCTTCGCAATCTGCTGGACGTGACTGCAGCGCAACGAACACTCGCGCAAGCTCGCTCGACCGACGTCCTCGCCCGCACGCAGGTCCTTACGACTTTCGCCGCTTTGGCTTTCAGAGCGGGGGACTCAATTCAATCGAACGCGATGAAACCCAGACCATGACCCTCTTTCAAGATTCCCGCTTTGCGAGATTTCTGCCTCTTCTGCTAGTGGCCCCGCTACTAGCAGGTTGCTCGCGAGCGCCCTCCGTAGACGTACTAGGTTCGTTTTTCCCAGCATGGATGGTGTGTTTCATTGTGGCCATTGTGCTGACGGCCCTCGTCCGGTTGGCATTGTTGCGATTGCGGGTGAAGGTAGCATTACCGATGCTGGCGTACCCGAGCCTGGCTGCACTCTTTACCTTCCTGCTGTGGCTCATCTTTTTTTATTAAGGACTCCCATTGAATTTCTTAGGTGGCAATTTTTAGCAGCGAGGCGAAAAAACCATGGAACTCGATTCCACCGCGACAACCACCAAGCAACTCAGCCGCTGGGTGAGCATCGGCATACTACTGGCGGCAATCATCCTGGGCCTCGGTGTCCTGTACCACGTCAATCACTCTCCGCGAACCGACGATGCCGAAGTATTCGCCAACTATATCGGGATCGCTCCGCAAGTCGAGGGTCCGATAGCCCGCCTGAACGTGCGGGACAACCAGTTCGTCAAGAAGGGCGAACTGCTATACGAGATTGATGAGCGACCGTATCAGTACGCGCTCGAGAGAGCTCTTTCGGACCAGGCCGCCCTCGAAGGGCAAATCGCTGACGAACAGCGTAGAATCAACGCGCTGGTGAGCGGCGTCTCCGTTGCCAAAGCGAATATTTCCAGTTCCCAAGCTGACGTGGCACGCGGGGCGGCCGCCGTCGAACAAGCGCGGGCGGATGTGGCCAATTCGGAGCAAGGGGTGAGCCGGGCAAAAGCAGAGTGGACGTACGCGAGCAACAATTTGCACCGTCTTGAGCCGCTTCTGGCAAAGCAATTCGTCACGGTCGATCAGGTGGACCGCGCAAGAACCTCTGAAATCGCGCAGTCGGAAGCACTGAAGCAGGCGGATTCGCAACTGAGGCTTTCCCAAGCAGGCCTCCAATCCGCGCAAGCGCAATACGAGCGGTCTAAAGCGGCTCTCGAACAGAGCAAGGCGCAACACGAGCAGGCGCATAACGCGGTCACCACACTCGAGCCTCTGATCAACCAGCGAGGCGCGCGTGAATCAGCCGTGAAGGATGCCCGCTACAATCTGAATAACTGCCAAGTGTACGCGCCGTTTGATGCTCTAGTCACAAATCTGACGATTTCCGAAGGCGCTTACGCCCATGTGGGACAGGACGTCTTTACTTTAATTGATGCACGCACCTGGTGGGCAATCGGCAACTTTCGCGAAGGACAACTGTCGCATATTAAACCGGGGATGCGCGCCGATGTTTACGTCTTATCCAAGCCTGATGTTCGATTCTCGGGCGTCGTGGACAGCGTAGGGTTTGGAGTGACTCCGGATCCTGATGTCATCGGAAAGCTGGACAAAGGCCTGCCGGATGTGCAACGAACGCTCAACTGGGTACACCTGGCATCCAGGTATCCGGTTCGCGTGCGGGTGGAGAATCCCTCGCCAGAACTGTTTCGAGTTGGCGAATCTGCGGTTGTGACGATTCGCGCGAATTGAGCATGGCTACCGCCGCACAAAGCATCTCTACGACGCCCTCTTCACTGTCCTGGTTAGGAGAGTTTCTTAAACACGAACTGTCACCGTACCAGGGTAGAACCGCGTTGGTCGCCCGAATGGTTATTGCCGCGACCCTCGTCATGGTGATCTGCATGGTATTCCGCATCCCTTACGCGTTCCAAGGAGCAATATACGCGCTCACCGTTTCTCGAGAGAGCTCTCAAGCCACGTTCAAGTCCGCTGCCTCAATCCTCTCGTTAACCGGAATCGGCGCGGCCTATCTTTTAGCCTCGGTCTGGTTCGTCATCAGCATACCAACGCTGCATCTTCTCTGGGTCATAGCTTCATTTTTTCTGGGATTTTACGCGATCAGCACCATCAAGAACTTCGGTGCCAGTTCCACGTTCGCGATCATGATTTGCGTCGGAGTGCCTCTTTGGGACCGCCATGTCTCAGCCGAAACGAATGTCGAAGATACGCTGTGGCTCTGTCTGGCATCCGCGATTGGAGTCGTGGTTACAGTAGGAGTAGAAGTATTGTTTTCGCGAATTAAGCCCGGCGAGGACATCGTCGCGGGCGTCGTGGACCGCCTTTCCGCCGTAGAAAACTTGTTAGTGTGTTTTGCGAACAACTGCTCTGTCGACCGACTAACGCAAGCAAATGTAGTGCGCCTGGCCATGGTGGGAACGTCTATGTTGCGGCGCATCTTACAACGGTCTGCCTATGCACCGAATTATGCCGAACAAATGGGAGCAGTGATCGCTCTTACGGGAAGACTAGTCGATCTCGCCGCCAATCTGAGGAGTCCCACCCATCTGTCTGGTGATGATCGCGAACAAATTCGTCTTCTGGCCGAGAACGTCGGCAGCGTTCGTTCGGCTTTGCTGGCGGAGGGAACTCCAAATTTGAAAGCATTCGATGTGACTCAAGGGAATGTTCCACACGCCATTCCGTTGGTGACCGAGATGGAGAAAACGGTCCAGCTCATAAAGGATGTTCTTATAGGTTCTCAATCGCTCAGTGTTTTTGCACCACAGCCCTCAGGTGACGATCCACAGCCGTCCTTTTTCGTTCGCGATGCGTTCACCAACGTCAAGCACATCCAATTTGCCGTGAAAGGGTGTTTGACGGCCGGCTTGTGCTACATCATTTATAATGGGGTGGATTGGCCAGGAATCAGCACAGCGGTCACGACATGTTTCCTCACCGCGCTTTCTACCGTCGGTTCGTCTCGACAAAAGCAGGTGCTGCGCATCTCTGGAGCCGTGGTGGGTGGCTTCCTTATTGGGATGGGCTCACAAGTATTCATCTTGCCCCACCTGGACTCGATTGCGGGATTCACTATTCTTTTTGTCCTTGTCACCGCCTGCGCTTCCTGGTTCATGACTTCCAGCCCGCGCTTGTCATACTTTGGCGTGCAGATCGCCGTTGCTTTTTGCCTCATCCATCTCAATTCATTCGCAATCGAGCCTTCGCTCTCGATAGCCAGAGATCGTGTCGTCGGCATCTTGTTCGGACTAATTATGATGTGGCTCGTCTTCGATCAACTATGGGGAGCATCCGCCGTCTCTGATATGAAAAGGGCTTTCCTTTCGGCGGTTCGATTGCTGGCTCAATTTGCACGAGAGCCGATCTCGAGGGACTACAACGTGGCCGCGGAACGCAGTTACTCCCTCCGTGAGGCGATCAACAGCAATTTCGACGGCGTGCGAGCCTCCGCAGACGGCGTGCTCTTTGAATTCGGACCTTCTCGCCTGCAAGACCTCGCGTGGCGCAGTAGGTTCAGACAGTGGCAACCGCAGCTGCGGCTCCTTTTCATAACTGAAATTGCACTGTGGAAGTACCGCGCCCGAATTCCAGGCTTTGAGTTACCGCACACCGTAGGTGCGGCTCAGCGAGCCTTCGATGACGAACTGGCGCGAGCGCTGGAAGCGATCGCAGATCGAATCGAAGGACGGCCATCGCAAGTAGGACTCTTCGAAGAGTCGCTTGCGTCTCTGGAACGCGCGGTCAGTACTTACGAGGGATCGGAACTGCAATCAGAGACCGTCGATCGACTCCGAGCGTTCCTCTCCCTGCATCGCAGAATCGAAACCTTAGTGAGTTCGTTGCAGAAAGAGATCGGAAATGCTGTGTGATCGCGATACCGCCAGCGATTGCGCGAAGGTCCGCACAGCGTGCAAGAGCTCGGGACTCAGTCGCGACCTCGACCTTATCGTCAAATCCTTGGCATGAGATAGCTGCAAGAGCAATTCCCCATTCTGAACCTACCCTCTCTTTTTTGTTGAAAACAAGGCGGATTGCCGATTCTGGCGCGCATGTTCGGCGTTGGACACAAAGTTGCTTTCCCTCATTGCGCCAGCTTCGAGGCTGACAAATGAAAGGGGAATTCAAAATCGTATGGCTCAACAATCATCAAATGGCAATCGTCCAACACTGAGTGAGAAGGGACTCTTAACTCCGGACAATTGCGTCGTGGCGCTGATCGACCATCAGGGCCAAATGCTGTTTGGAACAGGCAATTTCGACCGCCAGGGAATCATCAACAACACCGTGGCATTCGGAAAAGCTGCAAGGGTGTTCGATGTACCTGTGGTTTTGACAACGGTCGAGACGAAGTCCTTTAGTGGGAACATGTGGCCGCAGTTGCGAGCCGTATTCCCGGGGAAAGAACCCATCGAGCGTTCGTCCATGAACTCCTGGGACGACAAGAACTTTGTCGCGGCCATCGAAAAGACGGGACGGAAAAAGATCGTGCTGGCCGGGCTCTGGACGGAAGTCTGCGTTGCATTTCCTACGGTACAGGCGATTCGCGACGGTTACGAAGTCTACGTCGTGGAAGATTGCTGCGGCGATGTGAGCCAGCTTGCTCACGACAACGCGATGAAGCGCGTCATTCAAGCCGGCGCAAAGCCGGTCACCTCACTGCAGGTCATGCTCGAATGGCAGCGCGATTGGGCCAACAAGGGCACCTACGATGCCGTGATGGACATCGTGAAGAACCACTACGGAGCCTACGGGATCGGCGTCGAGTACGTGTACACGATGGTGCACGGCGCGCCGGCCACGATATTCCCGGACTACGTGGTTCCCGCTGCAGTCGCAGTTCACAAGTAAAACTCAACGGGCGGAGGAGACTCCGCCCTTCTTAATCCATTTGGAAATCTGAAAGGGAGATTACCGTGTCTGCTGAGTTCATATTGCACAACGCCAAGATCGCCACGAACGGCGTGCCCTCGTTTGTCGAAGCGATTGCCATAACGGCCGGAAAAATAGCCGCTGTGGGTAACGATGAAGAAATTCTGCGCCTGCGTGGCCCGCAAACACGCGTAATTGACGGGCGCCGGCGAACCGTCATCCCTGGTCTTAACGATTCACACATGCACCCGATCCGGGGCGGTCTCAACTACAACTTGGAATTGCGCTGGGACGGCGTCCCTTCGCTCGCCGATGCATTGCGGATGCTGAAAGAACAAGCTGCACGAACTCCCGCGCCGCAATGGGTTCGGGTGATCGGAGGCTGGACCGAATTCCAATTCGCCGAACGCCGGATGCCCACCCTCGATGAGATCAACGCAGTTGCTCCTGACACGCCTGTGTTCGTGATGCATTTGTATGACCGGGCCTTGTTGAACGCAGCGGCGTTGCGGGCGGTGGGCTATGACAAGAACGCCCCGGATTTCCCGGCTGGTGAGGTTCAGCGCGATCGCCAAGGAAATCCCACCGGTCTTCTCATCGCCAACCCCAACGCCAACATTCTCTATTCCACGCTCGCCAAGGGACCAAAGCTTTCCCGCGAAGATCAACTTAATTCCTCTCGGCTCTTCTTCCGCGAGCTCAATCGTTTCGGCATCACCAGTGCGATCGACGCCGGAGGCGGATTTCAGAACTATCCCGACGACTATAGCGTAGTGAACGAACTGCATCGCAATGGCGAGCTGTCGATTCGCCTCGCCTACAACCTCTTTACGCAGAGGCCGAAGCAGGAACTGGCTGACTTCCAGAATTGGACCAAAATGACAAAGCCCGGCGACGGCGATGACTTCTATCGTGTCAACGGAGCGGGAGAGATGCTGGTTTTCTCCGCCGCGGACTTCGAAGACATTCTCGTGCCGCGTCCGGACATGCTCCCCGTCATGGAAAGCGAGCTGAAAGCCGTGATTCGCCATCTCGTGGAGAATCGCTGGCCGTTTCGCATACATACGACCTACGACGAGACCATCGAGCGGGCACTGAATGTCTACGAAGAGGTGAACAGGGAAATTCCCTTCAACGGCCTGCATTGGTTCTTCGATCACTGCGAAACAATTTCCGACCGCAACATCGAGCGTGTGAAAGCACTGGGCGGCGGCATCGCCGTGCAGAACCGCATGGCTTTTCAAGGCGAGTATTTCGTCGAGCGGTACGGTTCACAGCAAGCCAAACGCACTCCGCCGATCCGGCGCATGCTGGAGATGGGTGTTCCGGTGGGAGCAGGCACCGACGCAACCCGCGTTTCGAGCTACAACCCCTACCTTTCTCTGTACTGGCTTATCACCGGCAAGACCGTCGGGGGTCTCCGTCTTTATCCGCAAGAGAACCGATTGGATCGTGAGGAAGCCCTCAAGCTCTACACGATGGGGAGCAGCTGGTTTTCAACCGAAGACGGCAAAAAAGGAGCGCTTGCTCCTGGCCAGCTGGCCGACTTGGCGGTTCTCTCTGGCGACTATTTTTCCATTCCCGAAGAGGAGATCAAGCATCTCGAATCGGTACTTACAATCGTGGGTGGGAAGATCGTCTATGCCAGCGACGAATTCTCAAAACTCGCGCCGCCTGCACTGCCAGTGAGCCCAAGCTGGTCTCCTGTCAAAGAATATGGAGGTTACGCCAAAAACCTGAACCACACTCTTGGCGCATCTCACTCCTCTACCTGTTCACATGTTGAGGCATCGGCAGATGGCAGGACGCGGTCGCACCTTCAAGTGCTGGGTGAGTTTGGCCTATGGGGGTTGGGTTGCGACTGCTTTGCGTTCTGATTCACGCTCGCTAGAGGGATCGAAATGAAGGTTCTGTTTTTATCTTTCATCGTTGGTCTCGGAGTCGGTGTCCTCTACGGACTCATCCGGGTAAAGAGTCCGGCACCGCCGATCGTCGCCTTACTCGGCCTCTTGGGGATGGTGCTTGGCGAGCAGTTCGGGACTTGGATTCAGACGAAGAAGCTCGACGTTTCGCGTGCCGCATCCGTATGCCTTGTCGGTGAACGCTACGACCGTCAGCTTTACAATCCTCCATCACGCAAGACGCGTTACGAATCAAGTTCCATCTTTGCAGAACACATCGCCATGACCGGCGAACTAGATACGACCGACGTACATAGCAGGTGATCTTCTTCGAGAGCTGGCGAGACACAGGAACCAGTTTCATAACGATGAGGTAATTGGCGACTTAGGAGAAACAAAATGCGCTTGAAAAAGATCCTCGCTGGAACGTCAGTTGCTGTCTTCCTGACGATTGGCTTCGCGGGCCAATCGCGATACTTCAGCACATTCGCCCAAAGTCTCCAGATAGCCAAAATGGCGGGCGTAGCTGTCGGCCCGCAGTACGACACGACGCACGTCTACGTTGCTCCACAGGACTTTGACCGTTTTGTCGCGAGCCTGATTGCCACATTCGGTGGCACAACAATCAAGCAGGGCGTTTTCACCGTAACTCCGACACCCAGCAGCACCATGTCGCAGCTGGTGATGACTCCTGCAGGCACTGTATCCGTATTCGGATTCAAGACGCCAGTTCCGTATCCATTCGGGTTGGAGCGCACAGGCTATTTGGTCACTGATATGGGCGAGGCGATCCGCGCCGCCAAGGCCACGGGCGCGGATGTCTTAGTCGCTCCCTTCAACGATCCGATTGGCCGAGACGCAATCATTCAATGGCCGGGTGGCGTGAACACGCAACTGTATTGGCACACCACCGCGCCATCTTATGCTCCGCTCCAAACTGTTCCGGAGAATCGGGTCTACGTATCACCGGAAAGGGTGGATGCATTTGTGTCCAGCTTTCTCGCGTTTTCCCACGGGTCTCTCGTCTCTAATGAACCGCGCGCACCGGGCGTCGAAATCGGAAGACCCACCGAAACCTATCGGCGAGTAAGGATCGAATCGAAGTTCGGGAAGCTGACCGCGCTCGTTACCGACGGTCACCTTCCGTATCCGTACGGCAGAGAGACGACCGGATATGAAGTGACGAATCTGACGGACACGCTCACTAAGGCAAAAGCCAGCGGCGTCGACATTCTCGTATCTACGCATAAGACCGACGAGCGAGAATCCGCTGTCGTGCAGTTCCCCGGAGGATACATCGCGGAAATCCACTCAGTACTAAAGAAATAAGAAATGCAAACGACTTCTGACGATGATCCGCGAAGCGCAGTGCCACACGTGGGATTGGAACGAAGAGATACATGCGAACGTGGCTGATCTTAATGGTCGTGTCTCTTGCGACGCCGCCACTCTCCCGAGGGCAATCAGTTCCCACCGCTGAACCCCCGGCGTCTGCCCGGGTCTACCACTTGCTCCGCGAGGACGACGACCGGAGTTTTCTGGCCGACCCGGCTGAGCGGCAGGAGTTTTGGGACCCCATCAAATACATTCGTCTGCGGCCAGGTCGGAATGACTGGTTCTTATCCATGGGCGGCGAAGCTCGCGAGGTTTGGGAACAGATCGGAAACGACAACTGGGGCCAACAGCCGTTCATGAACGGCTATTTCAACGAACGGTACATGCTCTATTTCGACGTTCATTACGGCAAGCGCGTTCGCTCGTTCGTCGAGTTCAAAAGCGGTTTGAATTCTTACCGTATTGGTGGTCCGAGACCGATCGACGAAAAGAAGCTCGATTTTCAAGCAGCATTTTTCGAAGTCGGAACGGGGGATGATCGCAACTGGATCAAGGTCAGAGCCGGGAGACACGAACTGGAATATGGCTCTGGGCGACTGATCGATGTTCGCGAAGGGCCCAACGTGCGCTTGAGCTTTGACGGGTTCAAGGTGAAGGCCGGTGTCGGTTCTTGGGAGATTGACGGCTTCGCCGTGCGCCCAGACCTGGACAAGCCAGGATTTTTTGACAATGCACCCAATCACGCTATTGGATTCTGGGGCGTATACGGCGTGCGGCCTCAAACGAAGACCTTCACACTAGACGCTTACTACCTTGGCCTCGATCGAAAAACGGCTGCATTCAACCGAGGTGTCGGCCATGAAGTGCGGCACACTGTCGGTGCGCGTCTTTCTCGTCCCATCGCCGAGGGGAACCCCGGCTGGGATTTCGACGATGAAGCGCTTTGGCAATTCGGAAGTTTCGGTTCCGCAAACATAAGCGCCTGGACAGTGGCATCGGAAACCGGTTACCGGTTTACGAACATTCCGCTGAAACCGCGATTCAGCGCTAAAGCGGATATCTCGAGCGGCGACGACCCGAGGACGAATACCCTCGGCACATTCAATCCGCTATTCCCCAAGGGCAATTATTTTGGTGTTCTCGCCACGGCCGGCCCCGGCCCCATCAATTTTATTGACGTACACCCTCGCGCTGAAGCGACGCTGCCGCACGGCGTGACCGCTTCCGTTGATTGGATCTTCCAGTGGCGTGAAAGTTTGCGGGACGGTGTGTATGCGGTACCCGGATTTCTGATTATTCCTGCAGGAAAGAGCGACGCACGCTTCGTCGGGCACCGTCCGGGCACGGAAGTGCGCTGGCAAGCGAATCGGCATCTGTGGTTTCAAGCCGACTACGGAATTTTCTATGCGGGCAAGTTCGTGAAAGAAAGCCAGCCAGGCCGCAACCTGAATTACTGGGCTCTATGGACGGGATACAAGTTTTAGGAGCAAACAACATGAATCGTAATTACCAGTTCATCCTTGTCGTGTACCGAATGGAAGGCGTAGGAGTCTATGGGAAACGGTAACCAGCTGCACCGAGTTTATGGCAGTGGGAGCCCTCGTTGATGTGCTGACTCCGAAATGAAAACAAGATCGACGCCGGAAAGAATCCTACGGCAGGTATGATGAAGAGCTCCTCGCCGAATCGTTCGGTGAGAGTGGGTCTTACCTGTGTAGCATTATTGTGACAGCACCAGTCAAAATGACTTGGATAGAGCCGACTAACAGCAGTTTGAGTCCGCCCTGGTCCGCTATCATTTGCCCAATTTGGCGCCTATTACCTCGCCTGAAACGATGATTTCTACACGGCGGTTCTGCTTGCGTCCGGCCGCCGTGCTGTTATCCGCGACTGGGTTGTCCTCGCCCATTCCTTTTGCCGTAATGGTGTCGGGAGAGAGTCCCTGCGAGATCAGGAACTCGCGGACGGTGTCTGCACGTTGTTGAGACAATTTCATATTGAAATCAGCGGAACCGGTCGTGTCGGTGTGGCCTTCAATTGCCAAATTCAGCCCCGGATGCGCCTGAATGATGCCGGAAAGTTTCGCGAGTTTGAGCTGTGCGTCTTGACTCAAGGCGTATTTGCCGGTCTCAAACAGGACATCCGCCATATTCACGACGAGGCCGCGCGGCGTATCCGTCGTTTGCAAAACTTCGTTTAGCTGCTGCAACAGTTGAGCTCGCAAAGCAGCGGTAGCGGCCTGGGCGCGTGCCGCCTCATCCTTGGCCGCTTGTTCCTTGGCTTGCAACGCAGCTTGTTCTGCTGCAGCCTTTGCCGCGGCCTGCTGTGCCGCCATTTGCGCGGCCGCTTTCTGCTGCGCGGTGAGTTCCGCTTGCCGCTTGGCTTCCGTCGCGGCGGCAGCGTCCGCCTCAGCCTTGGCCTTGGCGGCGGCTGCGGAAGCCGCTGCACTTTTTTCGTTCTGAATGCGCTCGGCTTCCTGGCGTTCCGCAGAAAGTGCGCGGGCATCCTCTGCAAACTGGATGGTCTGACGCGCGTTGGTGATGATCTGGGATTTATCCGCTTTGGAAGCGAGTGAATTCTCCGCGAGTTGCAGGCTGCCTTCCGCTTTACTGAAAATCTCCGGGGCGTACTGCTGGGCCTTTTGTGATTTGGCGATCTCCACGGCGTTGCGCGCTTCGTATATGTCCAGCGGCACTTTCTTCAAATCCGGAGTCAGGGCCAGTGGATTTCCCATCTTGGCGTATTGGCTGCGCTTCATCAGCTGGTAGTCGTTATCCGGATAGATTTTGCCCTTGGTGTTCTTTTTGGTGTCGTTCTCCAGGACTACGAGTTCACTGGGGAGTTGCACGGCAAAGTACGGTTCGGCAGTCACGATCATCGCAAAGGTTTGTGACTGCGCTCTTGTCGAGAGCTTGCCGTTTCCCTGTTTATCGATCGGAATCTCGGCAATGTTGTTGGTGGTGCCGTCGGGTGTGACAGTCCAGAGAACATAGGTCAGGAATTCCGCGCCTAGCGTCGTGGGCTGCGGCATCGCTGTGACCTTGAGATCAATACTGGTGCCCCCCGTCTTGGCCTCCACTTTGGCTTCCCCGCTTGCCTGGGGCGCGGCACTTGTGCCGAGAAAAATTACTTTGGTGGCCCCACCGCCCACTTCGTACCCGACGGCCTTGATCGACTTACGGACCACATCCGCCGCGGGTATTTCCTTCTTGTTTTGTGCGTTCGCAAGGCTTCCGGCAACGGCCAGGGTGCTCAGCGCGCAGAATCGAACCCATCTGGAAATATTCATTTTATTTTCTCCCGAGATTCAACGATTCCATCTGTTCATCGAGCGGCAAAGCCAAATGCTCACGGTATCCTCAGTGGGCAGTCCTTGCAAACTAGGAAGCAAAGCCTTCACGGACTAGGCACACCCTTTGCGCGGACTGGCTAAGGATGACTCCTGACGATACTGTTGGCAATTGTCAAAAGTACCAGCAAATTCTTCAATCGCTGATGGAGCTTGTATCTGCGGTGGTGCTCTAATTCCAGATTTAGAGCACTACCGTATCTGCTGAATGCGCTAGCGGAGCGGCTTCAAACCACCCGGTCTGCAATCTGCAGTTCCCAGAGTCGGGCCAGCGACCCAATTGGAGATCGCAAGACCTTGATCAACGCCCTGGCATGGATTGCGCGAGGCTCATCAGATTTTGCGGGAGCACGCGAATGGCGCCATGGCGCGGACTGTCAATGTCCGCGATGAGAAAGAACGCGATAGTTAGAATAAGCGGCAGAATGACCAACCGGATGTGTCCCTGTTCCGGGCGGTGCGCCGTATAACCGACCAACAGGCAAGAGCTGATGGCGACCGCTACCATCAAGCCCCATGCCCCAAGGGGTATTCGGTTCCACCAGGCGGCTTGTGTATATCCCTGCGAGTTCAGCACATCGTTCATGCCCGAAAGGACCAGGGCGAGAACGGGAGTTTGCTGGGCCGAAGCCGGAACCTGGACGGCGGACCATAATTCGGTTTGCAGTTTGGCGGTACGCGCATTGATCTGTTGAAGGTCCCCCGCGTGACGTGTTTGATAAAACAAAATGCGCTGGTCGAGATAGTCTTTCAGCAGTATTCGCACTCTCGCCGCGTCGGAGACCGGCAGCAGGTCTGCCCGAACGTATTCCGTTCCGATCGCATTGGCCTCCGCTTCCTCATAATTCTTGCGCTGGTCATAACGGTTGATGGCCATCGAAAAGGTGAAGCCAATAATGAGGCCGAGAAGTGTCAAGGTGGACGCCATAATAAGTTCGAAATCATGGTTCACATCTTTGTCAAGGTCCTGATAGCGCTTGCGCAGGAAGACACCAATCCAGACCGAGAGCCACATCACAAAAAATGAGAGTGGCAAAACAAGAAATGGGGACCGCCATTGTTCATTCATAAGGTCATGTCTCGCGATGCCCTCAGGTCAACTGAATACCATTTGAAATCACTGGAGCTGCCGCCGAAATTCAGCTTGAATGGCAGGCTGCTTAATTTCCGCTTACCCCAAGATCTGCGGATCGACCGTGATCGGACTGTGGTCGGCCAGCGGTACCGCCGGGTAATCGTTCAGGTCCGCGAGCGTGCGCAAAAACGTACGGACCCTTCTCATCGCGCGGATTTTCGAGTTCGGACTTGACGAAGATCCAGTCAAGCCTGAATTTAGCAACGCGCACCTTTCCCCACGTGAGCTCCGTTGCGAAACTTGGAGCGAATCCTTTGCTTAACCGTTGGTTGGTGTCGGCCAAGGTGCCGGACTTCCCATTGATGGTTCGCGCCGGAACCCCGCGGAAATCGATTGCCTTGCCATCCGCGCGGATCCGGCCGGAGCGATACCGATGCATTATATGCTCTGACTGGCCGCCGCCGGTTGATAAGGACAGTCGTGCTCCGGAAAGAGGAGCGGCCCGTTTCGAATAGGCGCAAAAAGGGCGTTAAACTGCGGATGGTAGTAGCCATAACGCGAATGTTCGGCAAAACGACCAAGGGTCCTTCTCAGAGGACCCGGGGTCAGTCCAAGAGCGACACTGCCCCGGTGCCGATATCATAATACCCGGCGACAACCTTTAGCTTCTTTTCCTTCACAAGACCGGAAACAACGGTCGACGATTGGCGTAGCAGCCCCGCCTGGATCTTGGCATTTGCCTTTGTTGCTGCTTCGAGATTTGGGCCCGCCTGATCTACCGCAGGCTGTAAATGCGGATAGAGCGCGCTGATCTGGCCGGGCACTTCCTTGGCCTGGATGGTGGCCTTGACCGCGCCGCAACCACCATGCCCCATCACCAGGATCACCTTTGTCCCCAGGACTCCCGCACCATATTCGAGGCTGGCGATGATCTCCGAAGTGGCGATATTCCCAGCTATGCGCGTAACAAAGATATGGCCGATACTCTGGTCGAAAACTAACTCAATGGGTACCCGGGAATCGGCACAAGACAAGACGGCGGCGAAGGGTTCCTGCTTCTCGATCGTATTCTGTTTGAGGATGGCGAGGTCATGTTCGCAAGCCGTGAGGCTCCTCGAGGTAAAGCGTTTGTTGCCGTCCACCAGCTCCTGCAAGGCGGCGTCGGGGCTGAGCGTTGATTGCGCCAGGACGCGCCGCGGCGTCACAAACTCCACGCCTGCCGCGGTGGCCAATCCCGCCACGGTTCCTCCGACAGTCATCTGCAGAAACCTTCGCCGTGAGGAGCCTTCGTTCGGCACGCTGGGACGCCAGCCGCCGGCAGAGCAAGGTTCGATACCTGGTGTAGATAGATTTCTTTTCGTCGTGCCATTTCCGGAATGAAATTGAGAACTCATTTTTGAAAACCTCCAATTGAGAATGTTCCAAGGGTCTGCTGCAAACTACTCTGACAAGTCCTAATCGCAATCGAGTGAACAAAGCCGACTACAAGAATCGTCGCTGCTTAAGGAGACGGGACGCGCGTCACATCAGTGAATCCTGTTCCAGTTCGGCCCGAATTATCCTTGTGTGTGAACCGAAGATAGATGAATCCAAGCAACCCGGACGCCAAAGAGGCCGCCAGAACCCCGACCTTTGCGGTGGCGACGATGGTCCCGTCTTCGAAGGACAGACCGCTGATAAACAGGGCGACGGTAAATCCTAAACCTGAGAGAATGCCAACTCCGACAATCCCCGCCCACCTCAGGCCATCCGCCATGCCGGCGATTTTCAACTTCACCGCCA